>ENA-UOIZ01000218-UOIZ01000218.1-human-gut-metagenome-genome-assembly--contig:-P88-NODE-218-length-64831-cov-27.105842_pt1 | contig 64831 bp, 56 predicted proteins | sample MGYA00242336_ERZ723883 | MGnify/ENA metagenome assembly ERZ723883 | reverse complement strand
TGTCAGGCCCCGTCCCGTACTTTTCTGCGTTAATTCTGATAGTGTACCCGCCACGCCGTGTCCAGCGGCTGGCAGGCGAGCGCCGTGCCGTCCAGGTCGGCGCGGTGCATATCCACGGCGCACAGCTGGGCGGCGTCGTAGGTGGTGTAGTAATACACCCCGGTGTCGGCATTGCAGCAGCTGGTATACAGCGTCAGCTCGCACGCGCCGTCCTCCAGCACGCAGCAGCCCCGCTGCTGTGCCGCCGCGCCCAGAATGTGCAGGAGCTGGCTGACGCTCTCGGCCTCGCCGTCGCCGGAGCGGCTGTTCAGCCGGGTAAAGGCCGTCCGTACAAAGCGGGAGGGGGAGGACAGGTCGCCGGGCAGCCCCATAGCGCCCATGCCCCGACTGTATGTCTCCAGCGGCAGGGCGGGGGAGAAGTGGTTTTCCGGCGGCTGGGGGGACAGCTGGGCGTAGTCGTTCAGCCGGAACAGCTGCATGGGGAAGGGCGGCTCGTTGGTCAGCACGCCCGCCGGGTCCTCATAGACCCGCAGGCCCTCCGCCGTCTGCTCCACCGCGAAGCACTGCTCCCGGTCCGCCAGCAGCCAGTGCAGCCGGGCCGGGGGCAGCCCCGGCAGAAAGGCGTCGTCGGTGATGCGGCTCTCCGCCAGCAGGTCCCGGGCCTCCGCCGCCGTGGCGCAGCGGCCCAGCAGCCAGGGGATCAGCTCGAACTGTGCCACGTTGGCCTTTCCCGGCGCGCAGGGGCCGTATACGGCGCTGCGGACGAAGTTCAGCCCCGCCATGCACAGGCCCTTCTCATTCACCGCGTCATAGTACAGGGGGTAGCCGTCCTGTACGGAGGCCATGCCGATCATGGCGTAGTGCCGCGTCAGGTCCGGCAGGTGCCGCATGGGCAGGGGAAAGAGCCGGGGTGTGATGACCACCTGCTCGCCGAAGCCGCGCTCATAGTCCAGATTGCGCCCGAAATAGAAGCATTTTGTCTTGTATGTGGCCGCAGTGCACATGGGCCGGGACCTCCTTTTATTCGTTATCCGCCGGCTCGGCGGGGTACTGCCGCTTCAGGAAGGAGAGAAAATACCGGACGGCGCTGTTGGCCGGGGGCGGTGTCTTCACCGCCGCGCCCAGCCGGCGTGACAGCGGCTCCGCCAGCGGGAGCACCCGCACCTGGCCCTCATAGCCCGCCAGAGAGAAGGCGGACAGCACCGACACGCCCAGCCCCGCCGCCACCATGGACAGTATGGCCGCGTCATCCGACGCTGTGACCTCCAGCCGTGGTGCCTCCGGCGGCAGCAGCCGCGCCACATACTGCTCCGGGCAGGAGAGAAACGTCTCCTGCAGCAGGCGCTCCAGGGGGATGACGTCCTCCGTCCAGGGGAAGTCCGGCGGCACCACCGCCACCAGCGGCGCGTCCGTCAGCGGCGTCCAGTAAAAGCCCTTGCCGCAGGTCTCCTCCACCAGGGCCAGCTGCACCCGTTCCTCCTCCAGCGCCGCGGCCAGCTCATAGCCGCCCACCAGCACGTCGATCTTGATCTCCGGGTGCAGTTTGCGGAACTTCTGCAGCAGCGCCGGCAGCCGTGCCCGGGCGATGCTGGCAAAGCAGCCGATCCGCAGCACGCAGTTGTGGGCCTCGCCCTGGGCCGCCGCCTCCCGCCGCAGGGTCTCACTGGCGCGCAGATAGTCCTGTATATAGGGCAGCAGGTGCTCACCCTCCTCCGAGAGCCGGACGCCGTGGCTGCTGCGGGTGAGCAGGGTACAGCCCAGCTCGGCCTCCAGCTTGTTCACCATGTGCGTCATGGCGGACTGGGTGTAGCCCAGCTGCGCCGTCGCCTTTCCAAAGCTGCCGCACTGCACTGCCGTCAGCAGCGCCCGCAGCCGTTTGTCATCCATAGGGGCCTCGCTTTCTGTACAAATTGGACAAAATTGCAACGATTATTTTTAACTATATCACAAGAGCTGTCGCCGTTCAATGCCATAAACGTAAACTTTCCACCAACGATTTGGAAAATGCGGTAAACGTTTTTATACGCCATCAAAATTTTTCATGTGCCGTTCGATAAGCGTCATTTCCGTAATGATGAAAAGCATGATACGCTATATGCACAGGATGCAACGCGCTTTAAAGCGCGAGACCGCACCGGAGCGCCGCAGTCGGCGGCGTGGGAACAAGAGAAGAGAAATGGAGAAATCAGAATGATCGGACAGAGGAAAAACACCGCGGCAGATATCGTTGTCGTGGGCTTTGCGCTGTTTTCCATGTTTTTCGGCGCGGGCAACGTGATCTTCCCGCCCTTTTTGGGCATGGAGGCCGGCAGCCAGTGGCTGACGGGCTTTTCCGCCTATTTCATCGCGGATATCGGTCTGGCGATGATGGGTATGTTCGCCCTGCTCCGCGTGGGCAGCAGCGAGAAGGTACTGGAACGGGCGGGCAAAGTCCCCGCCGAGATCCTCATGTGCGCCATCATTCTGTGTATCGGCCCCATGGTGGCCATCCCCCGCACCAGCGCCAGCACCTATGAGATGGCCATCGCGCCCAACCTGTCCGGCGTATCGCCGGTGGTGTTCTCCGTGGTGTTCTTCGCGGTGATCCTGGCTCTGTGCATCAAGGAGTCCGCCGTGGTGGACATTGTAGGCAAGGTGCTCACGCCGCTGCTGCTGGTGGGCCTGTTCGCCATTATTATCAAGGGTGTGATCACGCCGCTGGGCGACATCGCGCCCCTGGCGCAGATCGACAACGTGGCCGTCACCGGCATCAAGGCCGGCTACCAGACCATGGACGCGCTGGCGGCCCTGCCCTTCGGCATCATCGTACTGCAAAGCGTCACCGCCAAGGGCTATCAGCGGGGCCAGAGCCAGCTTCGCGTGGTGGGCGGCGCCGCGCTGCTGGCGGGCGTGCTGCTGCTGGCGGTGTATATGGGTCTGGCCTATCTGGGCGCCACCGTGTCCGCACAGTACACGTCCTCCATCGGCCGCGCGGCCCTCATCATGGCCATCGTAGAGGCGTTGATGGGCAAGACCGGCATGGTGATCTTCGGCGTGGTGGTGGGCCTGGCCTGCGTCACCACGGCCATCGCCCTGACCAGCTCCGCCGCGGCGTATTTCACGGAGCTGTGTCGCGGGAAGATCAGCTACAAGGTGTTCGTGACGGTCATCTGCGTGTTCAGCGCCGTGGTGTCCAACCTGGGCCTGGACCGTATCGTGGCCGTGGCCGCGCCGGTGCTGGATATAGTATATCCCCCCACGCTGGTGCTTATTTGCGTCTCCCTCATCATACCCAAGGTCCACGATTTCGTCAGCCGGGGCGCCGCGCTGGGCGCACTGCTGACCAGCGTGCTGTGCACCCTGCACACCTGCGGTGTGAAGCTGCCGCTGGTGGAGGCCCTGCCGCTGTATGATCTTGGCCTGAGCTGGCTGCTGCCCGCCGCCGTGTTTGGCCTTGCCGCCCAGCTGCTGACGCTGCTGCCTGGCGTCCGCTGTGCGGAGAAGCCCGCCCGCCGCGCCAGCGAAAAGCATTAAACCGCTTCCCCCGGGCGGGGCCGTTCTTACCCCACGGTCCCGCCCTTCTCTCCTATATTTATTATATACCGGCGGCTGTCTGAAACAGTCCGCCGGCGGGATCGGCTTGACAAGAGCAGGCGTTTGCCGTACAATAAACACGCTGCTGACGTCGAAAGTACGCTTGAGACGGAAGATGCGCCATAGGTTCTGCGCCCGCGAAGCGGGCGCTGTGGTCGTGTCGCGGTGGCGGCGCGGCTTTTTTATTTGGCCGCGGATCTTACGACGGGAGGTTTTGCTATGGAAACACGGGTGGCGGTCATTGCGGTCATCGTAGAGAATGAGGACGCGGTGACGGAGCTGAACGCGCTGCTGCACCAGTACGGCGCATATATCATCGGGCGGATGGGCGTGCCCTACCGCGCCCGGGGCGTGAACATCATCTCCGTGGTGCTGGATGCGCCGCAGGACGCGATCTCCGCCCTCAGCGGGAAGATCGGGCGGCTGGAGGGTGTCAGCGCCAAGACGCTGTACTCCAACGTGATCACACCGATAGAAGACAGATAGGCATGCTGCACGACAGCTTTGTATAAGAGACCGTATCACGGAAAGGAGAAAACAACATGAAAAAAATGATATCCCTGCTGCTGGCGCTGGCGCTGGCATTGACGCTGTGCGCCTGCGTAACGCCGAAAACGCCTATGCCCATTGAGGATGGCGACAAATCCGCCGCCCAGCCGGTCACTGTGCGGTTGGGCGGGCTGAAGGGGCCCACCTCCATGGGCATGGTAAAGCTGTTTGACGATGCGGACAACGGCCTGGGCCAGAACGCGTATACGTACACCATCGCGGCCAGCGCCAATGAGCTGACGCCCCAGCTGGTGCAGGGCGAGCTGGATGTGCTGGCGGTGCCGGCCAACGTGGCGGCCATCCTGTACAACCAGACGGAGGGCGGCGTGGTGCTGCTGGCCGCCGGGACCCTGGGCGTGCTGTATATCGTGGAAAAGGGCGGCGAGACGGTGACGGACATTGCCTCGCTGAACGGAAAGACCATCTACGCCACCGGCAAGGGCGCTACCCCGGAGTACGCGTTGACCTATCTGCTCTCGCAGCACGGGCTGACTCTGGGTGAGGACGTACAGGTGGAGTGGAAGAGCGAGCCCACGGAGATCGTGGCCCTGATGGCGGAGCAGGACAACGCCGTGGCCATGCTGCCCCAGCCCTTTGTCACCGTGGCGCAGAGCCAGGTGGAGGGCCTGCGTGTGGCGCTGGATATGAGCGCCGAATGGGATGCGCTGGACAACGGCAGCCGCCTGATCACTTCGGTACTGGTGGCCCGCAAGGCATTTGCCGATGAACACCCGGCGGCGCTGGCGGCCTTTTTGGAGGACTACGCCGCCAGCACGGACTACGCCAATGAGCACCCGGCCGAGGCCGCTGTGCTGGTGGAGAAATATGGCATCGTCAAGGCCGCCGTGGCGGAGAAGGCGCTGCCCCAGTGCAATCTGGTGTGTATTACCGGCGTGGATATGAAGGTCGCCGTGGGCGGCTATCTGCAAACACTGTATGACCTGAAGACGGAGGCCGTGGGCGGCGCCATGCCCGGCGACGGTTTCTACTGGATGGGCGCATGAGCGCACCTGCGGACAAAAAAATAAAGACCTGGCAGCGTGCCGGCGCGGTGGTGCTGGCCCTGTCGGTCTGGCAGGCGGCCTCCTGGGCCGTGGGCTCGGCACTGCTGCTGCCGGGCCCGGTAACGGTGCTGGGGCGGCTTTGCGCCCTGGCGGTGACAGCGGCCTTCCGGCGGGCGGTGGCGTTCAGCTTTTGCCGTATCGCCGGCGGCTTTGCCCTGGCACTGGTGCTGGCCTTTGTGCTGGCGCTGGCGGCGGGACGCTGGCCGGTGGTGGAGGTGCTGCTGCGGCCCTATGTGCTGGCCATCAAGGCGGTGCCGGTGGCGTCGTTCATCATCCTGGCACTGATCTGGATGCGGACATCGGCGCTGCCGCTGTTCATCTCATTTCTGATGGTTTTCCCCATTCTGTACACCAACGTGCTGGCGGGCCTCCGCAGTGCGGATGGCCAGCTTCTGGAAATGGCCCGGGCCTTCCGGGTGCCCTGGCGGCGGCAGCTGCACAGCATCCTGCTGCCGGCGGTGGAGCCGTTCCTGCTGGCGGGCTGCGCCGTGGCCCTGGGCATGAGCTGGAAGGCCGGTGTAGCGGCCGAGGTCATCGGTGTGGTGGCCGGCTCCCTGGGCGAGAGACTGTACGACGCGAAGATCTACCTCCAGACCGCCGACCTGCTGGCCTGGACCGTGGTGATCGTGGCGCTGAGCGCCCTGTTTGAGAGACTGGTGCTGGCCCTGCTGCGGCGGGGCTTCCGTCGGCTGGAAAGGGGGTGCGGCACATGAACGCGGCACATCTGTACAAGCGCTTCGGCGATAAGGTCGTGCTGGAGGACGTGAGCCTGACCGTCCCGGACGGGGCGGTGGTGTGTCTGATGGCCCCCTCCGGCCGCGGCAAGACCACGCTCCTGCGCTGTATCGCCGGGTTGGAGATGCCGGACAGCGGCACCGTCACCGGCGTGCCGGAGCGATTGGGTTTCGTGTTCCAGGAGGACCGTCTGTGCCCGCAGCTGGACGCCGTGGAGAACGTGCGTCTGGTCACGGGCCGGGCCATGTCCCGGCCGGATATCGAGGCGTACCTGCGGGAGCTGGGATTGGCGGACTGCCTGGACCAGCGGGCGGCGGAACTGTCCGGCGGACAGCGGCGGCGGGTGTCCATTGCCCGGGCAGTATGTTATGGGCCGGAGCTGCTGCTGCTGGATGAGCCCTTCAAGGGTTTGGACGGTGCGGCCCGGGACCGGACGGCGCAGTACCTTCTGCGGCACCGGAACGGCGCGGCGGTGCTGTGCGTTACCCATGACCGGGCGGACGCCGCGGCCCTGGGCGCAGAGATCGTGGAAATATGAAAAGAGACGGCGGATGCCGTCTCTTTTTGCTTTATCTGATCTGTCCGTTGCCGCGGATGACATATTTGTACGTAGTCAGTTCGTCCAGACCCATGGGGCCCCGGGCGTGGAGCTTCTGGGTGGAGATGCCCATCTCGCAGCCCAGACCGAACTCGCCGCCGTCGGTAAAGCGGGTGGAGGCGTTGACGTACACGGCGGCGCTGTCCACCCTGTTAACAAAGGCATCGGCGTGGGCGGGGTCTTCGGTGACGATGGCCTCGCTGTGGCCGGTGGAGTGGGCGGCAATGTGAGCGATGGCCTCGTCCACGCTGTCCACGATCTTTACGGCCAGGATATAGTCCAGAAATTCGGTGTCGAAGTCCCGTTCGCCGGCGGGGGTACCGGGAATGACCGCCGCGGCGCGCTCGTCCAGCCGCAGCTCCACGGGGACCTTGCCTGCGGCGGCTCGGTCATCCACCAAACGCTTTTTCAGCCGGGGCAGGAATTCCGCCGCCACCGCGCTGTGTACCAGCAGCACCTCTTCGGCGTTGCACACGGAGGGACGGCTGGCCTTGGCGTTTTCCACAATGTTCAGGGCCTTGTTCAGATCGGCGCTCTCGTCTACATACACATGGCAGATACCGGTACCCGTCTCAATGCAGGGCACGGTGGCGCCGGCCACGCAGGCCCGGATCAGTCCCGCGCCGCCCCGGGGGATCAGCAGGTCCACCAGACCCTTGGCGGTCATGATGTCCGCGGCAGACTGGTGGGTGGTGTCGTCCACGATGTTCAGAATGTCCGGGTCGCCGCCCTCGGCGGCGATGCCGGCCTTCAGTGCCTGCACGATGGCGCGGGCGGTACGGTAGGCCTCCCTGCCGCTGCGGAGTACGCAGACATTGCCGGATTTCAGCGCCAGGGCCGCCGCATCTGAGGTAACGTTGGGGCGGCTCTCGTAGATAATGGACACCAGTCCCAGAGGGACCTGTACCTTCTGGATGACCAGACCGTTGGGGCGGCGCACCTCGGACAGCACACGGCCGGTGTGGTCCGGCAGGGCGGCAATGGCCCGCACGCCGTCGGCCATACCCGCCAGTCGGTCATGGTCCAGCCGCAGCCGGTCTAGCATCACATCGGAGATATGCCCCCGGGCGTCGGCCATGTCGGCGGCGTTTTCCGTCAGGATGGCTCCCTCATGGGACAGAAGACTGTCGGCCATGGACAGCAGCAGGGCGTTTTTGCCGTCCTCGTCCAGGACGGCCAGTCCGCCCCGGGCGGCGCGGGTCTTTTTCAGAATATCGATAGTGGTCATGGTTCACTTCTCCTTTGCCAGAAATCGGGTGCCCACAGGCTTTCCGCCCACGATGTCGTACAGCAGGGCGGGCTTGCTGCCATTGGCGATGACCATCTGGCAGCCGACCTCGGTGACGATTTGCGCGGCCTTCAGCTTGGTGGCCATGCCGCCTGTGCCCAGGCCGCTGCCGCTGCCGCCGCCCAGAGCGAGAATGTGCGCGTCGATGGACGGCACCACGGGGATAAGCTTCGCGGTGGGATCCCTGTGGGGATCGCCGTCATACAGGCCGTCGATATCGCTGAGCAGGATCAGCAGGTCGGCGTGTACCGCCGCCGCCACGATGGCGGAAAGCGTGTCGTTCTCGCCGATGGTGTTCTCCACGCCCACCTCGTCGGTGGCCACGGTGTCGTTTTCGTTGATGACAGGCAGCGCGCCCAGCTCCAGCAGGCGGAAAATGGTGTTCCGCATATTACGGCTGCGCTGCTCGTTCTTTACATCCTCGCCGGTGAGCAGCACCTGTGCCACTGTGTGATTGTACTCGTTGAACAGCTTGTCATAGGTGTACATCAGCTCGCACTGGCCCACGGCGGCGGCCGCCTGCTTCGTGGGCATATCCTTAGGTCGTCCCGGCAGGTTCAGCTTGCCCACGCCCATGCCGATGGCGCCGGAGGAAACGAGAATGATCTCGTGCCCGGCGTTTTTCAGGTCGCTCAGGACCTTGCACAGGCCCTCCATCCGCTGGATATTCAGCCGTCCTGTGGCGTGGGCCAGAGTAGAGGTGCCGACTTTTACCGTGATACGCATAGAAATGCCCCCTTCGGGAAAAGAATTTGGAGCCATTATACTACGAAACCCCGGGGATGAAAAGAAAAATTTTCCCTTGACAGGAGGGAGAACATCGTGATATGCTAACTGTACTAACACGCATAGTACACTTGATACGGAAAGGAGCGTGTGCGATATGATCGTGCTGGATTACCGGGACAGCCGTCCCCTGTACCAGCAGGTGAAGGACAGCCTGCGGCGCATGATGCTGACAGGGCTGCTGGAGCCGGACGAAAAGCTGCCCTCCGTGCGCTCTCTGGCTACGCAGCTGGCCATCAACCCCAACACCATCCAGCGGGCTTACGCGGAGCTGGAGGCGGAGGGGTACATCTACTCTGTGGCGGGCAGAGGAAGCTTTGTCTCCGCCGGGGACGGCGAGCATCTGCGGCGCATCGCTGAACTGACAGGGCGGCTGGTCCCGCTACTGGAGGAGCTGAAGAGCCTGGGCTATACCCGGGAACAGCTGCTGGTACTTTGGGAAGGAGGAGAGGGTAAATGATCGAGGTAAAAAACGTCGTCAAGACCTTTGACGGCTTTCGGGCGCTGGACGACCTGACCATGACGGTGCCCCACGGCGCGGTGTACGGGCTGGTGGGCCCCAACTGCGCGGGCAAGTCCACCATCATCCGCCATTTGGCGGGCATCTACCGGCAGGACAGCGGCGACGTGCTGGTGGACGGTCAGCCGGTATATGAGAACACCGCCGTGAAGAGGCGTATGGCCGTTATCGGCGACGACTGGTACTACTTTCCGCAGTCGGGCATCCGGGAGATGGCGAAATTCCTCGCCGGTATCTACCCCGATTTCAGCTGGGAACGGTACGAGAAGCTGAAGCAGGTCTTCCCGCTGGATGAGAAAATGATGCTGCGGCGGATGAGCAAGGGTATGCAGAAGCAGGCGGCCTTTTGGCTGATGGTGTGCTGTATGCCGGAGTACCTCATTCTGGACGAGCCGGTGGATGGCCTTGACCCGGTGATGCGGCGGCAGGTGTGGTCGCTGCTTCTGGGCGACGTGGCGGAGCGCGGCACGACGGTGCTGGTGTCCAGCCACAACCTGCGGGAGCTGGAGGACGTGTGCGACCATGTGGGCATCCTGAACCATGGCAAGGTGCTGCTGGAGCGCAGTCTCAGCGATCTGCAGGACAACACGGTGAAGCTGCAGGTGGCCTATCAGGGCGTTACCGAGCCGCCGCTGCCGGCGGAGCTGAACATCCTGCACCGCAGCCACGTGGGACGGGTGTACACCTATATCGTCCGGGGCAGCAGTCAGGAGATCCTGCGCCGGATGCAGATCACCGAGCCGGTGCTGCTGGAATCCATCCCGCTGACGCTGGAGGAGATATTCATCTACGAACTGGGAGGTGTGGATTATGCCGCGAAAGACATCCTTCTGTAACGCCGCGCTGCTGCGCAGCGATATAAAGCGCTACTGGCCGCTGCTGTTTTTGTATGTGGCCGTGTGGGTGGTGATCCTTCCCATGCAGATACTGTCGGCGAGCCGGGAGTGCGACGGCGTGGCGGAGGGCATCATGACCGTGCTGCAGCTGCGGCAGCACAACGTCATCATCCAGTCCATACCCGCCTCCGTGGTCATGTCCCTGCTGTTCGGCTGCTTTGCGGCCATGGCGGTGTGGTCGTACCTGATGTCCGGCCGCACCGTGGGACTGATGCACGCCCTGCCGGTGACACGGACACAGGCATTTTTCTCCCACGTCCTCTCTGCGCTGGGAGCGCTGACGGCGGGGAACGTGCTGATCTTCCTGCTGACCGCTCTGTGCAGCGCCGGCTTCTCCTACGTGGACTGGGCGGCGCTGGGCACGTGGCTGCTGCTGACGGAGCTGATGGCGCTGTTCTTCTTCGCGCTCGGCTCCCTGTGCGCCATGGTCACGGGATGGCTGCTGGCGGTGCCGGTGCTCTACGGCGCGATGAACGTCGTCGCCCTCCTGCTGTACGCGGTGATAAGCACGATGACGCAGATGTTTTACTTCGGCTACAGCAGCAGCGACATTCCGGAGTTCATCACCTGGCTGACACCGGTGGGTCGGATCTGGGATGCCGTGGCCAACGGCAGCGCCCAGCCCGTCGAAGTGCAGTTCCGCGAGCCCATCGGCACCCAAAGCTATCACCGCTTCCAGCTGCCGGCCTCCGCCTTCTCCACCTGTATCATCTACGCCGCGGTGGGCATCGCACTGCTGGCGCTGGTGTGGTGGCTGTATAAAAAACGCCCCAGCGAGACGGCCGGCGACGCTATGTCCTTCCGGTGGCTGCAGCCCATCGCCCGGTGGAGTATCGGCCTGTGCGGCGGTCTGGGGCTGGGTCTGTTCCTGAACTATGTGATACTGGGCAGCAGCTTTGCCGGTCTGCTGATCTGCCAGCTGGTCATGGGCGTGATCTGCTTCTTCGCCGCCCAGATGCTGCTGAAAAAGAAATTCCGCATTTTCACCAGCCGCTGGTGGGTGGAAACGCTGGCGCTGGTGCTGACCCTGCTGGCGGTGACGCTGTGCATCAAGCTGGACATTACCGGCTATCAGCACCGCGTCCCGGACGCGGAGGACGTGACCTCCGTCCGCTTCAACGCCAGCTATGCGGATTTCACCACCGACGATCCCGCAGCGGTGGAGAGCGTGATCTCCCTCCACCGCGCCATTCTGGAGCAGTACGATGAGACAGGCGAAAGGCTGGAGAACCGAACCTATCTGGACACGGAGGGCGGCCCGACCACCCGCTATGTGCGTGTGGACTACCAGCTGCGGAACGGCACGAGTCTGCGTCGTGAGTGGAGGGTATCGATCGTCAACGGCTCCGATATCCACCGGCTGCTGACCCAGCTGGTGAGCCGCACCGACAGCCGGGAGTCCCTTATGGGTCTGGATGCCCTGCGGAAATATGGCGGCGTGAGCAACGTGGTGGGCGGCTACGTCAGCCAGTACGGGACCGGCGCGTTTGCGGATCTGACCCGCCAACAGGCGCAGGATCTGGTGTCCCATGCGCTGGCGGACGCCGCCAACAGCCGCGCGCCCATCGACCCCCTGCGCGACATTATGTACAACAGCACCAACCTTGACATCGAGATACACATGAACGCCAACGGGAAAACCGTCTCCCTTCCCCTCGGTGTCCCCGACTTCGCCGTGGAGACGAAAGCCTTCCTCGACGCGCTGGAGTTCGAGGAGCCGGTGGACGGCGGCAGCGATGTGCCGAAGTTCTACGACGACTGCGACGAGCCTGCCGCCCACGCCGTTGATGAGATCATATACGATTGAATAAGCGCAGTCCCCCGGCGAAAGGCCGGGGGCTGGCGGTATACGTGAAAGCAGTCCCCCGGCAAGGCCGGGGGACTGCTGCTGTTTACTCGTTGGTGTAGTTGTCGAAATAGCCCTGAATGTAGACGATGGGGGTGCCCTTGTCACCGGAGCCGCTGGTCAGGTCGCACAGGGAGCCGATCAGGTCGGTGAGGTTCCGGGGCGTGGTGCCCTCGGACACCATGTTGCCCACCAGAGACTTCTTGGCATCCTTGGCCTTGATCTTCTCGGAGATGGCGTTCTTCAGCTCCTCGCCGCTGAGGTCGGCGAACTCCTTGTCCGCCAGATACTTCAGCTTCAGCTCGTTGGGCGTACCAACCAGACCGCTGGTATAGCCGGGAGCCACCACGGGGTCAGCCAGCTCCCAGATCTTCCCGGCGGGATCCTTAAACGCGCCGTCGCCGTAGACCATGGCCTCCACCCGCTTGCCGGTGGCGTCGCTCATCGCCTTGCCGATGTCCTCCGCCACCGCCTTGGCGTCGCGGGGAAACAGCTTCACGCGGTCGTCGTCCGCCTTGTTGCTGCCCAGCAGGCCGTACTGGGCGTTGTAGCCGCTGCCGTCCACGGGCGCGGTCAGCAGGTCGTCCAGACCCAGCACCACCTTGGCACCGGCGGCGGTCAGCAGACGCTTGCTGCGCTGGCGGCTGTGGATGTCGCAGGTGATCACCGTGTCGGTGTAGGGCAGGATAGCGGTGACGCGGTTGGCGAACACGATCTCCGCCTGGGCACCGGCCTCTTCGATGATGGACTTGTAATAGGCCACATAGTCCACGCCGGTGAAGGGATGCACCACCTCACCGAAAGCCGCGCGGAACTGCTCCAGCGACAGCACATCGTGCCACGGGTCGATGCCGGCCTCGTCCAGCTGGTCCAGACTCACCAGATGGTTGCCCACCTCGTCAGAGGGATAGCTCAGCAGCAGCACGACCTTCTCCGCGCCCATGGCGATGCCGCGCAGCAGCAGGGAGAAGCGGTTGCGGCTGAGGATGGGGAATGCCACGCCCACGGTCTTGCCGCCGGTCCTGGCGCGGACGTCCTCGGCGATCTGCTCGCAGGTGGCGTAGTTGCCCTGGCAGCGGGCCACGACGGACTCGGTCACGGCCACCACGTCGCCGTCGCGGGCGGTGATGTTGTTTTCAGCCAGTGCATTCAGCACGGTGCTGACGGTGATGTCCACCACGCTGTCGCCCTCGCGGAAGATGGGGGCGCGCACGCCCCGGACCACGGTACCCAAAGTTCTGCTCATAGCGGAAGCCCTCCTGATATAATTAAGGTGTTGTGTTGAAATCGTCAAAGGCAGCGCAAACGCGCAGCAGGAGATAGTATATCACAAAATAAACATAAGTAAAATACACAAAATTGATATCTACATTTTGATTAGCTAATGATGCGGCTGGCGCAGAAATTCCTCTTGCTTTTTTGCGGGAAATGTGTATAATAACAGGGTACGCAAGTGAATACGGGCTTGTAGCTCAGCTGGGAGAGCAAGCCTGACATACCGCAACCATACAATTTCATATTCGGGCTTGTAGCTCAGCTGGGAGAGCGTTCGGTTCGCATCCGAGAGGTCGAGGGTTCGAATCCCTTCAGGTCCACCAAAAATAAACCACCCGCAAGGGTGGATTTATTTTTGCCGTGGGCCTGCGGGAGTCGAAGTTTATCCCCCCTTGCGGGGGAAATCCCTTCAGGTCCACCAAACAGGTATTGGACGAACACCTATTTCTTCAGCGGCGGCTTCGCCGTGAAGTGTTCGCTCTGATCCAAAACAGAAAAGCGCCGTCTTGGGAGAAATCCCAAGGCGGCGCTTTTTCTATTTTTCTTGGTTTGGTATATTTCCTGTCTTATGCGATATACTAATTGCCCCGCCGTGGAGGATTACAACGACTTTTCCGAAGCCTTGGAGGACATCTGGCAGAAGGACGGGATGCTCCTGACCTACGCCGCCGTACTGGAGGCTGAGCGGCCGGATACGCTGCGCGGAGCCTGTGAGCTCCTGCAAGATCTGGATAACTATCAGCGCATCACGGAGGATGCCTACGGTTACGGTCAGCAGCGATTGCAGGAAACGCTGGGACTGGATGATGAAGCCATCTATGAGCTGGACGGCTACATGGATTTTGAGAAATACGGTCAGGACTGCATGGAAAACGACTGCGTGACAAAAACAGAGTTCGGCCTGCTGCGCCGCTTGGACCCGCCCTTCCCGGAGCAGCGGCAGGGACAGAGGATGATGTAAGTAAAAGCGGCTCGATCCGTTTGGAACGAGCCGCTTGATAGGCAGATAAACTGGAAATCGTCATCTTAATTCATTACCTTCGGCATCTAAGAATTCAAATTGCAGAGTGGAATTTGTATGGTCAGAAAGATAGAAGAAAACATACGGATAAGTATCATCCGGTATTACTTCTTCGTACACTTCATTTCCGGATGTGAATCTAACACTTTTACAATTTGTATTGTTTACTATAAACGCATATCCATCACCCCATTGAATATATGCAATGTCTCCGATTCTATCATCAATGGGCTTATAGGTTCGGATAAAAGTGTATTCAGCAGCATCCTCTTTTACCTCAACTTCCATGGGCAAATAATAGTGCTTCTGATATTCATTTCCTGAGATAAACCAAGCGATTGCTCTATTGTCATTGCCACACATTCCTGCATACTGCAAATCAATGGTATCGGAATCAGAAATCGGTATTTCTTCTCTTGCTTTTTCTATTAGTCCATCTGTGCCTTTGAGTGTCTTTCCACAAGCTGATAATGATAAAACCATAGTTATTATAAGAAATACAGCAATTTCTCTTTTCATTTTGTCCTCCCTGTTCTCTCAAATTTCGATTAGTCAGCCACATCATAGCATATCCCCCAAAATGTGTAAAGCCAAATTCCACACCGAAAGGAGATCTTAACCTTGAAAGATGCAACACAATTCCATATCCGACCTGCCTGCCCGGAGGAGGCGGGCTTATTTTATACCCCGCACCCCGAAGAAGATAAGCGGCTGGGTACCGTTGGCCATGTCCGCATGGACTTCGGGCGCAGCGGCAATGAGTTCTGGCATACATGGTGGCCCCGCGGCCCAGAGGAACTGAACAGCCCCGCGTTCAAGGCGGAGCTGCAGGAGGTCGTGGACACGCTGCGGGAGAGCGTGCTGAAAAACCGCTTCGCCATGGAGCGTTTCTGCTATGAACACGGCGGGAAAATCAGCGGCGGCTGGACACAAAACTACGGTTACATCGTTGAAACGGAGCGTTACCGCTACTGCCTCACTGTGCGTCCTGTTGCGCTTTGCCCCGCGCTGTGGTATACTGCACATAGCTATCCCCACATCGCCTTCATAAAGGAGGACTGCCTGTGTCTACAATGTTGGAGCGCCGCTACCGGCGGCAGCACCTGAACTGTGTGCGGCACATCACCTTGGACCCCAAGGGCCGGGGCGTGGTGCGTATCCACATGATCCCACCCCGTGAGGACGCGGAAAACGCGCCCTTTCTGCTGCTGCTCAACGGCAGCAAGCTGGTGCCCCTGAACCTGAGCTGGGCCATCCTGCTCTCCTGCTTCATGGACCGGCTGGAGCCATTCGCCGGGCTGGAGATCACCGAGAGCGACTGGAACGCCATGGCCGCCGGTGCGGTGGCCCGGACCCATAAGGTCTACCCCTTCACGTCCAGGGAGCGTCTGGCGGAGGACCTGCAAATCATGATAGAGTCCCTGGTGGCCATCGCCCGGGGGCAGGAGCCGGAGGCGGAGGTCGCGCCGCTGACGCTGGGCGAGTACGCCCCCGAGATGACCGCGCCCCACCGTATGGACCTGATGGTCAGCGCCATGACCCGTGACGGCGCGTGGCACTGCAACCAGAAATGTCTGCACTGCTATGCGGCGGGACAGCCCCTGTCCGACACACCGGAGCTGACCACCGCCCAGTGGAAAGAGATTTTGACGAAACTGCGCGCGGCCAATATCCCCCAGGTGACGTTCACCGGCGGCGAGCCCACCCTGCGCGCCGATCTGGTGGAGCTGGTGGATGCCGCCCAGTGGTTCGTCACCCGGCTGAACACCAACGGTCGCCTGCTGACGCCGGCGCTGTGCCAAAAGCTGTATGACGCCAGCCTGGACAGTGTGCAGGTGACGCTCTACAGCCATGATAGGGACATTCACAACGCCCTGGTGGGTGCCGACGGCTTTGATGACACCGTGGCGGGCATCCGTGCCGCTGTGGCGGCGGGGCTGTCCGTGTCCGTGAATACGCCCCTGTGCAGCCTGAATACCGCCTATGACGAGACGCTGCGCTTCGTCCACGGTCTGGGCGTCCGCTATGTGACCTGTTCCGGGCTGATCCCCTCCGGCGGCGCGGTGGGCGATGAGAGCCGCGCCACGGCGCTGACGGAGCAGCAGCTCACCGACGTACTGACAAAGGCCGTGGCGGTGACGGAGGAGCTGGAAATGGAACTGGACTTCACCAGCCCCGGCTGGCTGAAGGAGGAGACGCTGCGCGCCCTGGGCCTGACCCTGGTGCCCAGCTGCGGCGCCTGCCTCAGCAACATGGCCATCGCCCCGGACGGCGGCGTGATCCCCTGCCAGAGCTGGCTCAGCAGCCAGCCCCTGGGGAACATCCTCGCCGACGACTGGGACAAGATCTGGCAGAGCGAGCGCTGCGCGGCCATCCGGGCCAGGAGCGCCAAAATGGAGCAGCTGTGCCAACTGCGTGAAAGCAACCGGGAGGAGGGCACCCTATGCTGAAGAAACTGCACGTTCTGCTGCTTGTCTTACTGGCGGCGGTTTGCTTTACCGCCACCGCATGGGCGGATTACGACTACATCGAGCAGTACGGCGTTATGGTGACGCCCAACACGGAGGATGGCAGCCTGCTTATCACCGTGAAGCTGGAGTGGACGCCGCTGGAGGAGCTGCCCTACGGTCAGGAGCTGAAGATCGGCGTACCCAACGGCTCCATCCGGGATGTGGCGGCGCAGACGGACAACATCGAGCGCCTGGACTTCGACAACAGCTATATGTACGTCTACCTGACCCAGGGCTACGACAAGGACGAGACCTTTTCCTTCGCCTACTCCTGGGTGCAGGAGTATATGTACCAACTGGACGGCAGCGCTGTGACCTACGACTACACCGCCGGGTGGTTCGACGAGGCCAGGATCGGCCAGATGACCCTCATCTGGAACGACCCCGCCGGGCTGACCGGCGATTTCACCGAGGGCACGGTCAGCGGCGCTGACAGCGTGACGGTGCAGGACGGCATGACCATCACCGCCTCCGATCTGGACTACGGCTACAAAATGAACATACAGGTGCGCTACACCGACTGGCCCACCCAGCTGTCGGAGGAATACAGCGCCGACAATCTCCCCTCCGACTACGACCACTGTGTGGACGTGCCATGCGAGCATTTTGAGGACGACACCGGTGACGCCATCGTCGGCATGATGGTGATGATCTTCGTGGTGATCTTTATTATCGTGCTGATCTCTGCCGCCCGCCGGGGCGACGGCTACGCCGGCGGCTTCGGCACCCGGTATGTGTTCGTCAACCACCTGTGGTACCCCGCCGGGCCGGACGGCAGGCCCCGCCCCGGCAGCGTGGGCACCAAAACAAAGCCCAGACCGCCCAGAAGAGGTGGCGGCGGCTTCGGCGGCGGAAGCCGTGGCGGCGGCTTTGGCGGAGGCGGTTTCGGCGGCGGCAGCCACTGTGCCTGCGCCAGCAGCTGCGCCTGTGCGTGCGCCTGTGCCTGTGCCGGCGGCGGGCGCGCCGGCTGCTCGGCCAAGAACCTCTACGGCGTGGGCCTGGACGAAACACTGTCCGAAAAGCTCTGATACAAAAAACATCCCCCGACCGGGGGATGTTTTTTGCTTACGAGTATTGGAAGCCTCTGCCCGGCTCCTTGAACTCCGCCACACGTTTGTTAAAGCTGGCGAAGGCCGCGTCCTCGAAGGCCAGGGTGTCCTCGGCGCCCATCTGCCGCAGCAGCCACTTGCACAGCGGAGGATTTAGAATCAGCAGGGGACCGATCAGCGCCGTGGCGTACAGCCCGCCCCGGCAGAAGCCCTCCGGCTTCGACTCCGGTGTGCGGCCAACGCCCCGCACGGTGTCAAACCAGCCCTCCGTCTCCGCTGCGTCGTAGTGGAAGCCGAACAGGCTCTTGAAGCCGACGACCTCCATACCGTCAAAGGTGCCCAGGAAGAAGCTGTTATGCCGCTTCATCATGGTGTACCGCACCCGCCCGGGCAGAATGCCCAGCCCCTCTATGGTGTCGGCGCTGTCGCTTTCTATGGCGGCGGAAAACACGTCCGGCGCGTTGCCGGTCAGCAGGATCAGCTGTCCCGCGTCCGCCCTTGCGGCGATGTCCGCGGCATAGGGCCGCAGGGCGTCCGCCGCCAGACGCAGCCCCTGTTCTGTGGTACTGCCCATATAGACCAGCGCCACATCCTCCGTGAGGAACCGGGGTTTGCTGTGCAGGTCCGTCTCTATGATCTCCAGCGCCGGGCAGCAGCGCTTCAGATAGTAGATGTTCTGCAGATCGCCGTACAGGTTGCAGACCTCCGGAAACAGAATTTCCGCCTTCATTGCGCGCCCTCCTTTGCCAGCAGCTTTTCCTTCAGCTTTTCCCTGACCCGGAAGGCCAGGGGCGTACCGTCCACGCCGTAGAGCAGATACACGTCGTCGCCGGGGGTCAGCGGCAGCAGCTCCAGGGCGGCGAACTCGTCCTCGGCCAGCCGTATCTTCTGCCGGGGGATGCCCGCCAGCAGCAGCCGCAGCTGGTAGTCATAGGCCCGCGGCCCGGCGCAGACCAGGCACGTCACATCGTCACTGTTCAGGAATTCAAAATCCGTGTCGTACATCCAGCTGGGGTTCTCCGACCAGCTTTTGGCCACGCCCAGGCAGTTCATCATCAGCAGCAGTTCCTTCTTCCCCGGCTTGGACCGGATATAGTCGAAGTTGCGGGAGCAGGCCAGAGCGTTCTTGTCCTTGGACATCTGCATAATGACCTTCACGCCGCCGATCTCCTCCTCGGACAGCCGGCTGGCGGGGATCTTCACCTCCGCCATGCGGCGGGCGATGGTGCCGTGGTCATAGCCCAGCTGCCGCAGGGCGGCGATCACCGTCACCGTGTTGTAGATGTTGTGCAGGCTGTCGGTGATGAGGGTGTACGGGTATTCCTGCCCCGCCTCCCGTATGCACATGGTGTGGGCGGCGGTGTCCACCTTTGTGGCCAGATAGTCGCAGTCGGGGGAGTGGAAGCCGCAGCTCTCGCACACGGCCCGGCCGATGTGGTGGTAGCGGCGGTATTCATACCGCAGCTTCCCGGCGCATCGGGGGCAGATACGCATATCGTTCAGCAGGTTCTCGCATTCCGTCACGTCGGTGGGCAGCCGGTCGATGCCGAAATATACCCGCTGGTTCTCCGGCGCCACCGTGCAGGAGATCAGGTCGTCGGCGTTGAGGATCAGCCTGCTCTCCTTAGGCAGGGACCGGGTCAGGATGTCCGCGATGTAGCCCGGATGGGCGTTCCGCATGATGGAGTCCCGGAACAGGTTGGTGATGACGATGTGCTCCGGCTTCACATAGGGATAGATCCTGGGCGCGGAGCGCTCGTCGATCTCCAGGATCGCCAGGTCGTACTCCGGCCTGATCCGGCCCAGCAGGCCGCAGCCCTTCAGCAGCGCCGTGCTGACGCCGGAGATGATGTTGCTGCCCGCCCGGTTGCTGAGTACGGTCTTGCCCTCGGCGGTAAGCACGTCGTTCAGCATATTGGCCACGGTGGTCTTGCCGTTGGTGCCGGTGACGGCTATGATGTGCTCCGGCTTGCCGATATACTTCAAAAAGTCCGGACACAGCTTCACCGCCAGACTGCCGGGGAAGTCCGTGCCGTTGTGGCGGGTGATCTTCAGCGCCGGGATGGACAGCTTTGCCATCCACAGCGCAAACAGGAACCGCAGTTTACCCATTGTCATTCCTCCAGAGCGATGGCGCGGCAGGAGCAGCCATCGGCATTCTCAAATTTCAGGGGCAGCGTAACGAACGTGAAGCGTCGGCCCAGCAGCTTGTCCAGCCCCTTGAGGTTCTCGGTGTTCACAAAGTCCGCGCCCAGCAGTGTCATGTGGTTGGGAAAATCCACGCTGTCGCAGGGGTCCAGCGAGATGGTGTCCTCGCCCACGCCCTTCAGCGGCAGGCCGGCCAGATATGCCGCCGCCTCCGCCGTCAGGCAGGGAAAGCCCTCATAGTAGCCCGGCGTGCCCCACTTCTTGTCCCAGCCGGTGCAGAACAGCACGAAGTCCGCGCCGTTCAGGTCATAGCTCTGCAGCAGGGACAGAGTAATGGCGCGCTGCCCCCGGCAGTCCACCACCACGGCGGGACCGGCGAACTTCGCCGCGTCGTAGCGGTCCAGCGCCGTACCGTCACGGAGCATATGGGCCGGGGCGTCCATGTGGGTGCCGGTATGGGAGAACATATGCAGCAGCGTCTCCCGGTAGCCGCACTGGTCGATCGTGCAGGCGGTGGTCAGCCGGGGCTGCTCCGTGCCGGGATACACCGGCATATCGTTCCGTATGGTGTGGGTCAGCTCATGTGCCGTCATGCGTCCGCCTCCTTGTCGTGTGTCTGCAGCCAGATCAGCAGCGCCGCCACATCCGCCGGTGACACGCCGGATACCCGCCCGGCCTGCCCCACGTTCAGGGGCCGCAGCGCGCTGAGCTTCTCCCGCGCCTCCAGCCGCAGACCCTGAATGTGGTCGTAGTCCATATCCGGCGGCAGCTTCCGGCGCTCCAGCTTCTCAAACTCCGCCACCTGCCGTTGCTGGCGCTGGATATAGCCCTCGTAATTCACGGTGATCTCCACCTGCTCCCGCACCTCCGCGGGCAGGTCGGGTCGATTTGTGTCGAATTCTGCCAGGTCCGCGTAGGTCAACTGGGGCCGCCGCAGCAGATCGATCAGGCGGCAGCCGCTGTCCACGGCGGCGGTGCCCCGTTCTGCCAGCAGGGCGTTCAGCTCCGGCGTACCGGGTATGCCCGTGCGCTCCAGCCGCCGTATCTCCTTTGCCACGGCCTCGTACTTGGCCTCCACCGCGGCCAGCCGTTCATCGCTGACCAGCCCCAGCTCGTGCCCGATAGGGCACAGCCGCGTATCGGCGTTGTCCTGCCGCAGCAGCAGCCGGTATTCCGACCGGCTGGTCATCATGCGGTATGGTTCCTCGGTGCCCTTGGTCACCAGGTCGTCGATCAGTGTGCCGATATAGCTCTCGCTCCGCTTGAGCACCAGCGGCTCCCGACCCTGCAATTTCAGCGCCGCGTTCACGCCGGCCACAAAGCCCTGCACCGCCGCCTCCTCGTAGCCGGAGGAGCCGTTGAACTGCCCCGCGCCGTACAGGCCGGGCACCGCCTTTACCTCCAGCGTGGGCAGCAGCGCCAGCGGGTCGATGCAGTCGTACTCGATGGCGTAGGCCGGCCGCATCATCACCGCCCGCTCCAGCCCCGGCACCGTGTGCAGCATCTCCAGCTGCACCTCCTCCGGCATGGAGGACGAAAAGCCCTGCACATACAGCTCCTCGGTGTCCAGCCCCATAGGCTCGATAAACAGCTGGTGCCGGGGCTTGTCCGCAAAGCGCACCACCTTCGTCTCGATGGACGGGCAGTACCGGGGGCCAATGCCTTCGATGACTCCGGAATAGATGGGGCTGCGGTCCAGATTTTCCCGTATGATCCGGTGCGTCTCCTCGTTGGTGTAGGTCAGGTAGCACACCGCCCGGTTTTCCGGTACGTCCTTTGTCTCAAAGCTGAAGGACAGCGGATCTGGGTCGCCCTCCTGCAGCTCCATTTTGCTGAAGTCCACGCTGCCCCGGTGTATCCGCGGCGGCGTGCCGGTCTTGAACCGTCGCAGGGGCAGCCCCAGTGCCCGCAGGCTGTCCGTCAGGGCGTTGGCCGGGTGCAGGCCGTCCGGCCCGGAGGACTCGATGCACTCGCCCACGATGGTCTGCCCGGTCAGGTAGGTGCCCGTGCACAGAATGACCGCCCGGGCGCCCAGCACCGCGCCGGTGCGGAGCACCACGGCGGCGGCATGGCCGTTCCCGTCGCAGCGTATCTCCGTTACCTCCGCCTGCCGCAGCGTCAGTCCCGGCTGTAATTCCAGCGTGTGCTTCATCACCTGCTGGTATTTCCGCCGGTCCGCCTGGGCCCGCAGGGACCACACGGCGGGGCCCTTGCCCCGGTTCAGCATCCGATACTGGATGCAGGCCCTGTCCGCCGCCCGGGCCATCTCGCCGCCCAGTGCGTCCAGCTCCCGGACCAGGTGACCCTTGCCGGTGCCGCCGATGGCCGGGTTGCAGGGCATATTCCCCACCGCGTCCAGGCTCACCGTCAGGCAGACGGTCTTCATGCCCATCCGGGCCGCCGCCAGGGCGGCCTCGATGCCCGCGTGCCCCGCGCCGATGACGGCCACATCATAGTCGCCGCCGTGAAACTCTCTCATCAGGTGCTCACCTCACCACATAAGACTGCTTGAACACTTTATTATACTATACAGCACACAACAGCGCAAGAGTGTTACACAGAAATAACCCATAGGTATTGTGCAATGTGCAATAAAAGTTTACAAAAGCTTTATACAGAATATCCAATTTTGCGCTTGTTATCCGGGCTGCCGCGGCATATAATAACACTGTAAAACGGAAGAAAGGAGCGTGATATCACCATGACGACAACTTGGATCTGGGGTGACCTGGATGACATGATCTTTGCCGACAGCGACTGGGAAGTGAGCCAGCGGTAAGGCATACCGATGAGGAAACCACGCGAAAGCGTGGTGATTTGCTTTTTTATGGGTGTTTTTCGACAGAAAACGCCTCCTGCACATAGATCGCAAAGCCTGATCCCCGCGCAGCAAAGATGAAAAGAGACGGCCAACGCCGTCTCTTATTTGTTATTTTCGGTTGCTCTTAATGAGATATTCGTGATACCTTAACGATATCTTAGCGTTACCTTAGCGACAATGTATGTTATAATAACGTCATCAAAAGGAGGGGAGGGCGGCTATGACCGGTAAACAAGCCCGCCGGAGACAGTTGCTGCGGACCATTGGCCTGCGCTTTTCCGGCATGGATGTGCTGAAAGCACTGGGACTCTACCTGGTAGCCGTTATGTGCTGTCTGCTGCTTCGCAGCTTCGATATGCACAACGACACCAGCTACGTTGCCATGATCTTTCTGCTGGATGTGTTCCTTACCGCCTACTGGACGGACGGCTATCTGCTGGGCATCATCATGGCGGTGGTGGGGATGTTCAGCGTGGACATCATCTTTACCTACCCCTTCTGGCATATCAGCTTTACGCTGACGGGCTTTCCGCTGACGTTCCTGGTGATGATGACCATCTCCATCCTGACCGCTACCGTTACCAGCCGGGCCAAGCAGACCGAGCAGGTGCGCCGGGAGGCCGACCGCGAAAAGATGTATGCCGACCTGCTGCGCGCCGTGTCTCACGACATCCGCACGCCGCTGACCGGTATCGTGGGCGCCACCAACGTTCTGCTGGAGCAGGACGGCGGACTGACGCAGGAGCAGCGCCAGCAGCTGCTGCGATCCACCAACGAGGACGCCCGGTGGCTCATCCGCATTGTAGAGAATTTGCTGTCCATCACACGCATAAGCTCTGAGGAGGCTAAGGTCAAGAAAGAGCCGGAGCCGGCGGAGGAGGTCATCGAGTCCGCCGTGGCCAAGACCCACAAGCACTACCCGGAGGTGGATATCCGTGTCCATCTGCCGGATGAACTGATGATGGTGCCCATGGATCCCCTGCTGATGGAGCAGGTACTGGTGAACCTGATGGAGAACGCCGTCATCCACGGCGAGACCCACCATATCGACGTGACCCTGTCCAGCGAGGGCAACTGCGCGGTGTTCACTGTGGCGGACGACGGCCGCGGCATCCCCCAGCACCTGCTGCCCCGGCTGTTCGACGGCTCCGCCCGCAGCGACCGCAGCAGTGACGGCAAGCGCAGCATGGGAATTGGTCTGTCCGTGTGCCGCACCATTGTGCTGGCCCACGGCGGTGTAATACGGGGAGACAACAGACAGGAGGGCGGTGCGGTATTTACCGTGACCCTGCCCATGAAAGGAGAAGCAGATGAAGATTAAAGACAAAGTCCTGATCGTGGAGGATGAGCAGTCCATCAGCAACTTTATCTCCATGATCCTCACCGCCAACGGCTTCGACACCATCATTGTCCGCACCGGCGAGGAGGCCCTGACCATGATCGCCTCCCATTGCCCGGACATGATCGTCCTGGACCTGGGCCTGCCCGACATGGACGGCATGGAGGTGCTGAAATCTGTCCGCAAGTGGTCCAATCTGCCGGTGGTGGTGGTTTCTGCCCGCAACCACGAGCACGACAAGGTGGAGGCTCTGGATTACGGCGCCGACGACTATCTGGTCAAGCCCTTCGGCACCTCCGAACTGCTGGCCCGCATCCGCACCGCCATCCGCCACACCCGCACCACCCTTTCCAACACCCAGATCGCCCAGTCCGGCAAGTTCGTCACCGGCGATCTGACCATCGACTATGATAAGCACCAGGTGCTGATGAACGGCGAGAACGCCGGATTGACCGTCAATGAGTACAAGATCGTGGCCCTGCTGGGCAAATACGCCGGCAAGGTCCTGACCTACGACTTCATTATCCGGGAGCTGTGGGGGCCCAAGGCCAAGACCGACAATCAGATCCTCCGGGTAAATATGGCCAACATCCGCCGCAAGATCGAGCCTACCCCCGGCAACCCCCAGTATATTTTCACCGAGGTGGGCGTCGGCTACCGTATGCGCGAGGGAGACTGATACATACCGAGAAGAAAAGACCGCCTGCGGGCGGTCTTTTTCATATGCGGGTGTTTCTTTTGGAGAAAATATGTGCCGACACGAACCGACGCTTTACGGAAAATTTATAATGTACGGATAAAGAAAAACCGCATTTCCGCTGTCACCGTGTTAAGAAACGCCTGCCTGTATTTACAGGGCGGTTTTTTCGCAGTAAGATACAAACACGCCCGCCGCGGCGCGGCGGGGGAAACTTGTAAGGAGAGAAAACAATGGAAGAAAGAAAAGGCTTTGGATCCAATTTCGGATTCCTGATGGCCGCGGTCGGCTCGGCGGTCGGCCTGGGCAACATCTGGGGCTTCCCCAATAAGATGGGCGCCTGCGGCGGCTTCACGTTCCTCATCATTTACCTCATTTTGGCTGTTTGCTGCGGATTCATCGTCATGGTGGGCGAGCTGGCCATTGGTCGTAAGACAGGCAAGGGCGCTGTGGCGGCATATAAGGCCCTTAGCAAGAAGTTCAGCTGGATGGGCTGGATGGGCATCCTGTCCGCGTTCTTCATCCTGTTCTTCTACTGCGCTCTGGGCGGCTACTGCATTAAGTATGTGGTGCTCAATGTAGGCGACCTGTTCGGCGCGGGCTTTGGCGCCAGTGCCATCGCCGCCGCGTCGGCGGACGCGGCCAGCGCCTCTCTGGGCGACGCGGTGTTCGGCGCTTTCATGTCCAGCACCACCGAGGCCATTATCTATGGCTTGATTTTCGTGGTGCTGACTATGCTTATCGTTCTCGGCGGCGTCGGCGGCGGCATCGAGAAGGTCTGCTCCGTGGGTATGCCTGCCCTGTTCGTGGCTCTGCTGATCTGCATCATCCGCGCCTGCACGCTGGACGGTGTGGACACCACCGTGCAGGTGCTCCAGGCGGACGGCTCCCTGGTGGAGCACGTGATCCACGGCAGCGCCCTGGATGGCCTGAAGTACATGTTTGCCCCCGGCTGGGCTACTGAAAATGGATACTATGTTCCCGCCTCCGCCGTCATCGATGGCGTGAAAATGTCCGCGGTGGAGATCAACGGCGTCATGCAGCGCATCGTGACCTTCAAGCAGGAGACACCCGACGTCCTGACCGTGCTGGCTACCGCCGGCGGCCAGATGTTCTTCTCCCTGTCCCTGGGTATGGGCGCCATGATCACCTACGGCTCCTATCTGCAGAAGAAGGAGAACATCCAGAAGAACGCGCTGCTGATCGTGGTCATGGATACGATGGTGGCTCTGATGGCCGGCCTGTGCGTGCTGCCCGGTCGCTTCGCTCTGGATCCCTCCGGCGCAGTGGGTGGCCCGTCCCTGCTGTTCGTCACCATGCAGAACGTGTTTAGCCGCATGGGCGGCCTCGGCCCCATCTTCGGCATCCTGTTCTATCTGCTGGTGGTCTTTGCCGCTATCTCCTCCTCTATCTCCCTGCTGGAGGTCATCGTGGCTCACTTTGTGGATAAGGCCCGCGACGAGGGCAAGGGCGACAAGCGCAAGAGCTATACCCTCATCGCCGCCGCCTGTGTGGGCCTGGGCTGCATCCTGGTCTGCGCTGACCGTCTGGGTGCCAGCAGCTTCTCGCCTGCGGAATTGCTGAACATTGCAAATCCCAAGACCTGGGCTGCCGACTGGCTGGACTTCTGGGATGCGCTGTCCGAGGGCGTTATGATGCCGCTGGGCGCGCTGCTGATGTCTCTGATGATCGGCTGGGAGATCGGCCCCGAGTTCGTCAAGGAAGAGACGGAGCAGTCCGGTCATGCCATGGGCAGCTACGGCTTCTTCAAGGTCTGCGTCAAGTTCATCACGCCGCTGATCATGGTCCTCATCCTGTACGGTCAGATAAAGGAATTCTTCCTGTAAAGTCTCTTGACGAATTGTTAATAAACAAACGCTTACTTAACAGAGGGGACGCCGGTGCCGCCGCACCGGCGTCTCTTTTTGCGTCCGCGGACCCGGAAAGACTTGTGCCGTCTGCCGTAAAAAGCGCACGATGCTGTGTTTGCCGCCCGGTTTCTCTTGTAAAAACGACGAAAACGGAGTTCACAATTTGTTAAAATAATGGAATATGACGTTAAGAACTTGACAATATCTTGGCGTGACGGTATGATACAGGAGGTTGGCGGGGCAGATACGCTGTTTCGTCGGCTGATGGTATTCACCACCAATTTGTGAGGAGGTAAATCACACACATGGAAAAGAAAAGCACCAAAATAGCGTATTTCGTAGCGCTGGGTGTTTTCATTGTCCTGCTGGTCATCCTGGGGATCCAGTTTAAGGGCAAGGAAAACCCCGTCTTCGTCGGCGACGGCGCGTTCTACACCACCGGCGACGGCGTGTTCCTGGATGGCATCCAGCGGACCGTGGACGACAGCGAGGGCTCTAAGTATGCGCTGGACGGCTCCTACTATGTGAGCCCCGAGGCCGGCACCTACTTCGAACTGTCTGAGGATGGCAACACCATCGTCGGCGCCGACGGTACCGAGTACGTCAAGTCCGAAGAGAAGTCCAAGGACGTCAACGGCGTGGAGTACACCACCTATGAGGAGCAGGTCTACTCCGAGACTCCGTTTGCCGGCACCTTCTGGTCCCTGCTGCCCCCCATCGTGGCCATCGTGCTGGCCCTGATCAGCAAGGAAGTGTATTCCTCTCTGTTCCTGGGCTGCCTGGTCGGCGCACTGCTGTACACCCAGTTCGCTCCCTGGGACACCATCGTGACCCTGGTGGGTGCCGATTACGGTATCATCTCCGTGCTGGCTGACGGCGGCAACATGGGTATTATCGTGTTCCTGGTCACCCTGGGCATCATGGTGGACCTGATGAACAAGGGCGGCGGCTCCGAGGCCTTCGGCCGCTGGGCCAAGAAGACCGTTCACACCCGCTGCGGTGCGCAGCTGCTGACCATGCTGCTGGGCGTGCTGATCTTCGTAGACGACTACTTCAACTGCCTGACCGTGGGCGCCGTTATGCGTCCCGTCACCGAGTCCCACAAGATCTCCCGTGCCAAGCTGGCGTACCTGATCGACGCCACCGCGGCTCCCGTCTGCATGATCGCCCCGGTGTCCTCCTGGGCCGCCGCCGTTTCCGGCTACGTGCAGTCCCCCAGCATCAACGGCATTGAGCTGTTCCTGAAGCAGATTCCCTGGAACTACTACTGCCTGCTGACTCTGCTGATGATCGTGGTCATCTCCGTGCTGAACATCGACTACGGTTCCATGCTGACCCATGAGTACAACGCCCAGGTCAAGGACGACCTGTTCACCACCCCCGAGCGTCCCTTCGCCGGTGCCGACGACTATGAGGCTCCCAGCAAGGGCAAGTCCTCCGTGCTGGACCTGCTGGTGCCCGTGATCGTCCTGATCGCTGTCTGCATCATCTCTCTGGTCTACTCCGGCGGTTACTTCGATGGCGGCATGACCTTCATGGAGGCTTTCTCCGCTGCCGAGGCCGGTGCGGCGCTGGCCATCGGCGGTCTGATCGGCTGCGTGTTCACGTTCGTCTACTTCTGGCTGCGCGGCGCCATCGGCTTCGAGAAGTCCATGGAATCCGTTCCCCAGGGCTTCATCCAGATGATCGCCCCCATCCTGATCCTGACCTTCGCCTGGACCCTGTGCTCCTTCACCCGCAATGCCATGTACTCCGCTGACTTTGTCAGCAACGCCATGGCCAACGTTGGCGATCTGCGTATGTTCCTGCCCGCCATCATCTTCATCATCGGCGCGGCTATCGGCTTCGCCACCGGTACCTCCTGGGGTACCATCGGCATCATGGCCCCCATCGTTGTCTCCGTGTTCAACTACGATGCGGAGCCCATACTGTGCACCATCGGTCTGGCGGCTGCCTGCTCCGGCGGCGTTATGGGCGACCACTGCTCCCCCATCTCCGACACCACCATCATGGCTTCTGCCGGCGCCCACTGCTACCACCTGAACCACGTGTTCACCCAGCTACCCTATGCGCTGACCGTGGCCGCAGTGTCCTTCGTCAGCTTCATCCTGGCCGGCCTGATCCAGAACGTGTTTGTCAACCTGCTGATCGCTGTGGTGCTGATGGTCGGTACTCTGCTGGTCATCCGCGCCATCGTTGCCAAGAAGCACGCTGGCATTTTCCAGGAAATGGCCGAGGCCGACAAGGCTCTTGCCAAGTAAGCTATACCCCACCTAATAAAAAGAAAGCCCTCCGTTGGGGGCTTTCTTTTTTTGCGTATACTATGTCGATATATCGCTATAAATGCCGGTAATATTGGCTAAAATAAACATATATTTCCAAAAAAGGAGGGGAGAAGCGCGCTAAGAAACTGTAAAGGTTTATAATAATGTCATAAATATTCCGAAAAATGGCCGCTAAATTGGATAAAAGGGAGAAAAACCGGTTCATAATTTGTTCAAAATTACCCACTCCCGGCTTTGCTGAAATGTTGACAATCTGCCAGGAAAACGTTAGGATGGTGGCACCAATTTGTGAGGAGGTAAATCACACACATGGAAAAGAGAAGCACCAAAATAGCGTATTTCGTAGCGCTGGGTATCTTCATTGTCCTGCTGGTCATCCTGGGCCTGCAGTTCAAGGGCAAGGAGAACCCTGTCTTCGTCGGCGGCGGCGCGTTCTACACCACCGGTGACGGCGTGTTCCTGGATGGCATCCTGAAGACCGCGGACGACAGCGAGGGCTCTAAGTATGCGCTGGACGGCTCCTACTATGTGAGCCCCGAGGCCGGCACCTACTTCGAACTGTCTGAGGATGGCAACACCATCGTCGGCGCCGACGGTACCGAGTACGTCAAGTCCGAAGAGAAGTCCAAGGACGTCAACGGCGTGGAGTACACCACCTATGAGGAGCAGGTCTACTCCGAGACTCCGTTTGCCGGCACCTTCTGGTCCCTGCTGCCCCCCATCGTGGCCATCGTGCTGGCCCTGATCAGCAAGGAAGTGTATTCCTCTCTGTTCCTGGGCTGCCTGGTCGGCGCACTGCTGTACACCCAGTTCGCTCCCTGGGACACCATCGTGACCCTGGTGGGTGCCGATTACGGTATCATCTCCGTGCTGGCTGACGGCGGCAACATGGGTATTATCGTGTTCCTGGTCACCCTGGGCATCATGGTGGACCTGATGAACAAGGGCGGCGGCTCCGAGGCCTTCGGCCGCTGGGCCAAGAAGACCGTTCACACCCGCTGCGGTGCGCAGCTGCTGACCATGCTGCTGGGCGTGCTGATCTTCGTAGACGACTACTTCAACTGCCTGACCGTGGGCGCCGTTATGCGTCCCGTCACCGAGTCCCACAAGATCTCCCGTGCCAAGCTGGCGTACCTGATCGACGCCACCGCGGCTCCCGTCTGCATGATCGCCCCGGTGTCCTCCTGGGCCGCCGCCGTTTCCGGCTACGTGCAGTCCCCCAGCATCAACGGCATTGAGCTGTTCCTGAAGCAGATTCCCTGGAACTACTACTGCCTGCTGACTCTGCTGATGATCGTGGTCATCTCCGTGCTGAACATCGACTACGGTTCCATGCTGACCCATGAGTACAACGCCCAGGTCAAGGACGACCTGTTCACCACCCCCGAGCGTCCCTTCGCCGGCGACGATGAGTACGAGACTGGCTCCAAGGGCAAGTCCTCCGTGCTGGATCTGCTGGTGCCCGTGATCGTTCTGATCGCTGTCTGCATCGTCTCTCTGGTCTACTCCGGCGGTTACTTCGATGGCGGCATGACCTTTATGGCGGCTTTCTCCGCTGCCGAGGCCGGTCCGGCGCTGGCCATCGGCGGTCTGATCGGCTGCGTGTTCACGTTCCTCTACTTCTGGCTGCGCGGCGCCATCGGCTTCGAGAAGTCCTTTGAGTCCGTGCCCCAGGGCTTCATCCAGATGATCGCCCCCATCCTGATCCTGACCTTCGCCTGGACCCTGTGCTCCTTCACCCGCAATGCCATGTACTCCGCTGACTTTGTCAGCAACGCCATGGCCAACGTTGGCGATCTGCGTATGTTCCTGCCCGCCATCATCTTCATCATCGGCGCGGCTATCGGCTTCGCCACCGGTACCTCCTGGGGTACCATCGGCATCATGGCCCCCATCGTTGTCTCCGTGTTCAACTACGATGCGGAGCCCATACTGTGCACCATCGGTCTGGCGGCTGCCTGCTCCGGCGGCGTTATGGGCGACCACTGCTCCCCCATCTCCGACACCACCATCATGGCTTCTGCCGGCGCCCACTGCTACCACCTGAACCACGTGTTCACCCAGCTACCCTATGCGCTGACCGTGGCCGCAGTGTCCTTCGTCAGCTTCATCCTGGCCGGCCTGATCCAGAACGTGTTTGTCAACCTGCTGATCGCTGTGGCCCTGATGGTCGGTACGCTGTTGGTCATCCGCGCCATCGTTGCCAAGAAGCACGCCGGCATCTTCGCCGAAATGGCCGAAGCCAACAAGGCTCTTGCCAAGTAAGTACATACTCCAGCAAAAAAAGAGACCGCTTCGGCGGTCTCTTTTTTGCGTGCAGGGCAGGGGAGGGCACCTCGTATCGGCGGCGGACAGCAAAAGCTGTCCGCCGCGGGAATTTTGCGAAAAGATGTGACAAACCGCAACGAATGTGGTACAATGTCCCTATTGAGTATATAGGAGGTGTCGCTGTGCGGCAATATCCCCAATTAGAGATCGATCTTTCTCTGCTGCAAAGCAATGCCCGGGCGGTGATCTCCCGCTGCAATGCCGCGGGTATCTGCGTCTGCGGTGTTATCAAGGGTGCGGATGGCCTGCCGGAGATCGCCCGGACGCTGCGTGCTGCCGGTGCCGCAGAGTTGGGCACCAGCCGCCTGGAGCAGGTGGCCAAATGCCGTGCCGCCGGTGTGCCCGGCCCCTGGCTCCTGATCCGAATCCCCGGTCTGACGGAGCTGCCGGACGTGGTCGCTTTGTGCGACACGTCCCTGCAAAGCGAGTGGGCCACCCTGATGGCGCTGGAGGAGGAGTGTCTCCGTCAGAGCAGGACCCACCGCGTCATCGTGATGGCCGACTTGGGCGACCTGCGTGAGGGCTTCTGGGACAAGGATGAGCTGGTGGACGTCTGCCAGCGGGTGGAGCAGGACCTGCCCCATGTACACTTGGCCGGTATCGGTGTTAACCTGTCCTGCTACGGCTCCACTAAGCCCACCCCGGACAAGATGAACGAGCTGGTCGCTTTGGCTCACCGGGTGGAGGCGCGTATCGGCCGATCGCTGGAGGTCGTCTCCGGCGGCGCTACCAGCTCCTTTACGCTGGTCCATTGGGGCACCATGCCCGCCGGTATCAACCACCTCCGAATCGGCGAGGGTATCCTGCTGGGCAAGGATTTGCAGGTGGACTGGGGCATCCGCGACATGGATTACCTCCGCATGGACACCTTTACCCTCCGGGCCGAGGTGGTGGAGGTCAAGGACAAGCCCACCTATCCCATCGGCGAGCTGGCCATCGATGCCTTCGGCCGCAAGCCTACCTATGTGGACCGCGGTGTCCGCCGCCGCGCCCTCCTGGCCCTGGGCCGGGCCGACGTGGGCGACCTGGAGAGCCTGCTCCCCCGCGAACCGGGGCTGACGGTGATCGGCGGATCCTCCGACCACTGCATCGTGGACGTGGAGGACTGCCCCCGCCGTCTGCAAGTGGGCGATATCGTGGAATTCTCGCTGTGCTACAGCCATATGCTGTACGCCACATCACGGAGCGATATGCGGCTCCTATTCAAACATCAACAGGAGGAAGTGTAAGACAATGGGAGATTTAGGGATTTTGATCATCGGCGTCGTGGACACGTTTTTTGCCTTTTTTGTGGTGGCGCCCATGATGCTGCAGGCGGCCAGCCTGTTCGGCGTGCAGAAGCAGTTTGCTAAGGCCATGGTCCAGGAGGGCGTCGTCAAGCAGGAGGACGTGGACCGCATCCACCCCAAGAAGCAGATCGCCGGTGTGGTGATCTCACTGATCATGCTGGCGGTGCTGGCGTTTACCTGTGCCAAGGCCTCCCCTTGGGGCTATATCTGCGGCGGCGTGGGCCTGGTGGTGGGCCTGCTGAAGTACCGCGCCATCGTTCAGTACAACAGTGAAACGGTCAAGCGCTTCAAGAACACCTATAAGGACGAGATGGATGTGGCCAAGTTCAACAAGTTCGTGGAGACGCATTTCTGATAAATCTAAGCGAATAAAAACCTCCCCGGCACTATGCGCCGGGGAGGTTTTTATTCGCTTTTTTCGATGGTGCCGCCGCCCAGCACCTCGTCGCCGTCATACAGCACCACCGCCTGCCCGGCAGTGATGGCCCGCTGGGGCAGATCGAACACCACCCGCAGTCCGCCGTCCGGCAGGGGATAAGCGGTGCAGGGGGTCTCCACCTGGCTGTACCGCGTCTTGGCGGCACACCGTACCGGCACCGCCGGTATCTGGCCGCTGATCCAGTTTACATGGGACGCCAGCAGGGAGGAGGCATACAGCGCCGCGTCGTCTCCCAGCACGATAGCGTTGCGGTCCCGGTCCTTTTCCAGCACATATACGTGCCGCCCCACCGCCACGCCAAGGCCCTTTCCCTGGCCGATGGTATAGCAGGGCAGGCCCCGGTGCCGTCCCAGCACGCGGCCCGCTTCGTCCAGGAAGTCTCCCGGCGTCAGTGTCAGCCCCTGCCGCTGCAGAAAGGTCACATAGTCTCCGTCCGGCACGAAGCAGATGTCCTGGCTGTCGCCCTTGTCGGCGTTGTCCAGCCCGGCCTCCCGCGCCTTGTCACGGATAGCCGGCTTGTCATAGTCTCCCACTGGCAGCAGCAGATGGGCCAGCTGGTGCTGCGTCAGCTGATACAGCACATAGCTCTGGTCCTTCCGCCGTTCCGCACCCCGCAGCAGGCGGTATCTGCCGCTTTCCGCGTCATAGGCCACCCGGGCGTAGTGCCCCGTGGCGATATAGTCGTAGCCAAGCGTCAGTGCCCGGTCCAGCAGGGCGCCGAATTTCAGCTCCCGGTTACAGTCGATGCACGGATTGGGCGTCCGTCCGGCCGCGTATTCCGCCGTAAACCTGTCCATTACGCACCGGCGGAAGCGGTCTGTCTCGTTGAATACATAGAACCGCATCCCTAGCCGTGTGGCCGCCTGCCGTGCGTCCTCGGCATCGTCGGCAGAGCAGCAGCGGCTGTCCTCGTTAGGGGCCAGCTTCAGCATGGCGCCGTCACAGTCGTAGCCCTGCTGCACCAGCAGTGCCGCCGCAGCGGAGCTGTCCACGCCGCCGGACATGGCCACCAGAACCTTTTTCTTGCGCATACGATCGTTCTCCGTAGTCTATGTCTCCCGCGCCCGCATGGGGCGTATGCGCCGCCATTCAGCGGCGGCGCATACTTTCGGGAAAATGTGGAAAGCTATCGGGCGAAGAGCGCCATAGCAGGCAGGGGCGCGTCCCTGCCGTGCCGCGGCGGCCCTCCGCCCGACAGCGTGTTTTTATTCGTCCAGATGCTTTGCCAGGAATGCCTCGTCGGGCAGCGCGTCCGCCAGCTCCAGCAGTACCCGCTGGAAGCCGCCGGTATAGTCCTCGATGTTCTCGCCCAGCGTCCCCAAAGCCCGTACCATCGGCAGCGCGATGGTGGCAGTGGTGCCCTGGCCCTCCCGGCTGTTCAGCAGCAGCTGCCCGCCGTGCAGCCGCGCGATCTGATGTGCCAGGGGCAGTCCCAGCCCCACGCCGCCGGCGACATAGTCCAGGGTCATGGGCCGCATATGCCAGCGAAACAGCATTTCCTGCCGGTCGGCAGGAATGCCGCAGCCGGTATCCTTCACCTTGATGAGCACATGGGGCTTCTGCACGGCCAGCGTCACCGTCACCTTTCCACCGGCGGAGCAGGCCTTCAGCGCGTTGGACAGCAGCTGCCACAGGGCCTGGCTCAGCCACGGCTCATTGACGGCGGTGATGGCGTAGCGTTCCTCGCACACCATCTCCAGCTGTACGCCCTTCAGCTCGAAGGGGACCTCCGCCTCCCGGATGATCTCGTCCAGCCACACCTTCAGGTCCGTGTTTTCGGTGGGCAGCAGCTCCTTGCGGTTCAGCATAGAGGCGGACTCCAGGTTCTTTGCCAGCCGCAGCAACCGGAAATAGCCATGGTAGAGCATGGCGGCGTTCGCGTCCAGTATCGGATCCTCGTCCCGTTCATCGGCGGGGGCCAGCTTCTGCATCCCGTAGTAGATATTGCCCAGTGCGGACCGTATCTGCATCGCCACCAGCGGCAGCCGCTCCATGTATACCTTTTCCTGCTGTGCCTGTTCCATGAGACCAGCCTCCTTCTGTTGTCAGCATACCAGTTTCCCGGCGCCATCAACCGTGCCAACTTCTGTCAGCTTGTTCACATCATATCAAATGCGGTGCAAGAATACAAGATTTTTATCAAATTTCCGCGAAACGAAAAAAAGTTTCAAAAAAGGCTTGCATTTTGCGGAATAACTGCATATAATTCTAAACATACCATACATTTAGGATATTCCATCAGAGAGGAAGATGTTTTATGAGCATTAAAGTCGGTATCAATGGTTTTGGCCGTATCGGCCGTATGGTCATGCGCTGCTGCATGGATCACCCCAACATCGAGATCGTGGGCGTTAACGACCTGTGCCCCGCCGATTACCTGGCCTATATGCTGAAGTTTGACACCATGCACGGCAAGTTCAAGGGTGAAGTTTCCTCCGAGGGCAACAACATCATTGTCAAAGGCAAGGCCATCCCCGTGTTTGCTGAGCGTGACCCCGCCAACCTGCCCTGGGCCAAGGTCGGCGCTGAGTACGTTATCGAGTCCACCGGCCTGTTCCTGACCAAGGAGAAGGCCGCCGGCCACATCGCTGCGGGTGCCAAGCACGTGGTCATGTCCGCCCCCTCCAAGGACGACACCCCCATGTTCGTCTGCGGCGTCAACCTGGACAAATACACCAGCGATATGCAGTTTGTCTCCAACGCCAGCTGCACCACCAACTGCCTGGCCCCCATCGCCAAGGTCCTGCACGATAATTTCGGTATCACCGACGGCCTGATGACCACCGTGCACTCCACCACCGCCACCCAGAAGACCGTTGACGGCGTCTCCCTGAAGGATTGGCGCGGCGGCCGTGCCGCCTCCGGCAACATCATCCCCAGCTCCACCGGCGCTGCCAAGGCCGTGGGCAAGGTCATCCCCAGCCTGAACGGCAAGCTGACCGGTATGTCCATGCGCGTCCCCACCCTGGATGTCTCCGTGGTGGACCTGACCGTCAACCTGGCCAAGCCCGCCAAGTATGAGGATATCTGCGCCGCCATGAAGAAGGCCAGCGAGAACGAGCTGAAGGGCATTCTGGCCTACACCGATGAGGACGTTGTTTCCTCCGACTTCCTGGGCGACACCCATACCTCCATCTTCGACGCCAAGGCCGGCATCGCACTGACCGATACCTTTGTCAAGGTCGTCAGCTGGTACGACAACGAGATGGGCTACTCTGACAAGGTCCTCTGCCTCATCGAGCATATGTACAGCGTGGACCACAAGTAAATCGCTTACTACCGAAAGGTTTTCCTTCTTTTTGTTCCGCAGACAGCGCCGCGTCACGCGGCGCTGTCTGCATACAGAGACGCTGCGCGCCGCCTGTACAGAGGGGGAAAGCGCTTCCGGCGGTTTTTGAAAGAAAATCGACAGCGTGACAAATATTTTTCATTTACCCCCTACCATTCCACCGGATTGTATGGTACAATAGGTACAACTTACCTAAGGGTAACGCAAGGGAAAGGAACCCCGTCATGGAACAGAACTCCATTCTGCACACTACGCTGTCGCTGGACAGCGATATCCCCCTCTACGCCCAATTGGTGGGCATCATCAAGCGCAGCATCTCCACCGGCGCCCTGCCGGTGGGCGCCCTGCTCCCCAGCGAGGCCGAGCTCTGCCGCTGCCTGAGCATCAGCCGCAACACCGTCCGTCAGGCCATCGGAGAGCTGGAGGACGAGGGTCTGGTGGTCCGCAAGCGCGGCCGCGGCACCTTCGTGGCCGACCCCGCCACCAACCGCCGGGGTGTCCGCTATTCCTTCACCACCGAGGTCTCCTCTATGGGCAAGGTCCCCTCATCTACGCTGGTGGACTTCGCTGTGGAGGTCCCCAAGCCCACCGTCTGCGAGAAGATGGAGCTGCGGGAGGGAACGCCGGTCTACTGCTTCACCCGTGTCCGCAACGTGGACGGTGAGCCACTGATCCTGGAGACCAGCTACTACCCGCAGTACATCTACCCCAATCTGACCCGCGATATGCTCCAGACCCACAGCTTTTACAGCCTGCTCTACCATGTGGGCATCGTCCCCTTCGCCGCGGACGAGAGCTATGAGGCCGTCATTCTGGAGGACAGCTGCGCCGCCCTGCTGGGGGTACCCTCCGGCAGCTGTGCCTTTTTCCACCAGCGGCTCACCCGTACGGAGGATGGCCGTATTTACGAGTATACCCGCAGCTACATACGCGGCGACCGGGTCCGCCTGGACGTACATATGCAGAAAAGCGGCATGAACTTCGTCCGCACCATCGACTGAATAGAAAAGCACCCCCGACAGGGGGTGCTTTTTCCGCACAAAGCCCCGACCGAAGGGCGGGGCTGTGCTGTTTACGACAGCAGCAGGCGTAGCAGTACCCGGGCAATGGCATAGCCCAGCACGCCGCCGCCGATGCCGGCGGCTGTGGCCCACACCCGTTTCCGCTTGGCGTGGGGCACCTGCTGGCTGTACAGCCGCTGATTTTCCCGGCTCAGGCCTACCAGTGCCTCCGGGTTCCGGGCCGCGACCGCCTGCACGATAGCGTCCGCCATCCGGCGGCTGCCGCCCCTTTCGAGCCGCAGTGTGATGCTGCGCCCGTCATAGGTCAGCAGCTCCACCACGGTGCGCTTTGCCCACAGCAGTTTTAGGTCGTGACGATAGACCCACAGCACGTCCGCCAGGGGCAGAACGATGTTCTGCCGCCGCCCGTACAGGAACGCCGTGCTCACCAGTGCGTCAGAGCGCCGGTCACCTTCCAGATAGTGAAACTCGCTCTCCGCCCGTTCCAGCAGCTTTCCCTTTTTCAGCTGCTTCAGCGTGCTGTTCAGCTGCGCGGTGTACAAGGCGGCGCTCGCCAGCAGCACAAAGGCGGCCAGCCCGAGGAAGCTGGCGATGAGGGACCAGAAGCTGCTCCCCGTGTCCGGTGTCAGCTCGCTGTCGATGTAATAGTCGCCGTAGGTGTACACAAAGTCCTCGGCGGTCATGCCGACAGCGGCGGCAATATCGTCGATATATGCCTCCGGCGTCTCACAGATCACGCCCACCAGACGTACCGGTGCCGGCGCGGCGGTCTCCGTCAGCGGGATATAGACGGCCAGCTCCGAGGGCGCGGCCGTATCGTCCGGCACTGCGCCGTCACCGCTGTCGTCAGCATAGGTATAGTCCACAATGTCCGCATACCGTGCGTATTCCGCGTCGCTCAGCTGCACCAGATAGCCGTATCCCTCCGTGTCCTCCGCCAGATAGAAGACCAGCTTGCGCCCGTCGCCCAGCGTCACCCGATAGGCCCAGGTGGTCATGTACTGCACGTCGATGTAGTTGTAGTCGCCCAGATAGATCTCGTCCCCGATGGGCACGGCCTCCGCTGCTGCGCTGTCCCGCTGCGCCAGCAGCCCCAGCACGATACACCCCGCCGTCAGCAGGGCCAGTATGCCGCCCACGATCCACCAGGCAGGGGAGTGTCTTACGTATCGGCGCATTTCCATATGTTGCCCCTCCAAATTTGTTGTGGTACGACATATTGTACCATATATCGCCGGAATGTGCAATATCATTTCCCATAAACGGCATAAAAAACGCACCCCGGGTCTGACCCAAGGTGCGTTTTTACTCACAGTGCCGCTGCGCCGATGATGCCCGCCTCATTGCCCAGCCGGGCACATTCAATGACCGGCGGTGTCCGGTCGTGCCCGCCGAAGCAGTTGGCCGCCACATACGCCCGTATGGGGGCCAGCAGTCTCTCGCCCTGGCGGCTGATGCCGCCGCCGATGAGAACCTTTTCCGGCCCCAGAATGTTCACCAGGTCCGTGATGCCCGCCGCCACGTACACGCAGTAGCGGTCTACCACAGCCTGTGCCGCCGCGTCTCCGGCGGCCGCCGCGTCAAATACGTCCTTCCCGGTCAGCCCCTCACCGTATCCGGCCAGCAGGGACTCCGGCTGCGCCGCGGCCGCCCGCTTTCCCTGCCGTATCAGCGCTGTGGCGGAGGCATACGCCTCCCAGCAGCCCTTCCGTCCGCAGGTGCAGTCCTCGCCGTCCAGCACCAGCACGGTGTGGCCCACCTCTGCGCCGGTGCCGCCAACGCCCTCCAGCAGCCGGCCGTCGGCCACGATTCCGCCGCCTACGCCGGTGCCCAGGGTGATGAGTATCATGTTCCGGCAGCCCACGGCCCCGCCGGCCACCGTCTCCGCCAGCGCGGCGCAGTTGGCGTCGTTGCTCAGATGACAGGGGAGCCCCAGCCGCGCCGTCACCATGCTGCATACCGGCACATTGAACCAGCCCAGGTTATAGGCCCGCACCACCACGCCGTTGGCGCTGTCGCAGGTCCCTGGCGAGCCGATGCCGACGGACGCGCAGTGCGCCGCCGTGATGCCGGCCTTCTCCATGGCCTTCTCCGCCGCGCGGCAGATATCCGCGACAACGGCCGCCGCCGGGCGTTCCGCACCGGTGGGCAGACTGACCTCCGCCACGATGTGCTGGCCCTCGTCCACCACGCCGGCGGCGATGTTGGTGCCGCCCAGATCAATGCCAATACGATACATATGCTGCCTCCTTGCGCTTTCTGTCCCCGCGTTCCGGGGAAATGAACGGGGCGGGCGTATCGCCCGCCCCAAGTGCGTCTCTGTCTCAGATATGGGTCACAAAATCGGTGTTCACCGCCACCGGCCGTGCGATGTCGGAGGACCGGATGCTGCCGAAGATGGTCCGCATGGTGGTCAGAGCCTCCTTGCCGGACACCTCCGGCTCCCGGTCGTGGACCAGCGCGTCCACAAACTCGTCGATGACGCCGGAGTTGTGGGACGTTGTCTCGAAGGCGAAGCTGGTGCGGTTGCCCTCCAGGTCATTGATGATGATGGGGGCCGACGGCTCGCTGTAGATCATCATCAGGCCCTTGGTGCCGTACAGCACCGTGGACTGGCACTCGTGACCATACACCGTCCAGCTGGCCGCCATGGTGCCCAGCGCGCCGCCGGACATTTTCAGGATGCACAGGGCGTTGTCGTCCACGCTGATGAGCTTGCCGTTGTCGTCACGCTTATTCAGGGTGACTACCTTGGCGGTGGTCTCGATGACCTTTTGCCCAAGCAGGTACTGGATCAGGTCCACCTTGTGGATGCCCATGTCGGACAGGGCGCCCATAGCCGCCTTGTTCTTGTCAAAGAACCACGTACCCTCCAGGGACCAGCCCTCGGGGCCGGAGTTGCCCAGAATGGTGCGGAAGGTGATCACATCGCCGATGATGCCGCTGTCCAGCATTTGCTTGGCCTTGCGGTGCACCGGGTCAAAACGCATGTTGTGGCCCACCATCAGGTGTCTGCCATTGCGCTCAGCGGCGGCCACCATGGACTCGCACTCCGCCAGCGTTACCGCCATGGGCTTCTCCACCAGCACGTGCTTGCCGGCGTACAGCGCAGCCGTGCAGATCTCCGCATGGCTGCGGTTTTCCACGCATATGGACACGGCGTCCACGTTGGGATCATCCACCAGCTCATAGAAGCTGTTGTATACCTTGCCGCCGTACTGCGCCGCCATCTCCTGCGCGCGCTCCATGTTCTTGTCGTAGAATGCGACGATCTCCGCATTGGGGTTGGCTGCATACTCAGGCAGATGGCGCACCTGTGCGATCTTGCCGCAGCCGATAATGCCGACTCGGATCATAAAAAGCGAACCTCCTCTGTCCGTCCTCAAACCGCCGGGCGCCCTGCGCTCCGACGTATGTTTCTGCCCCTATTGTACCAAAAGAAAACGGGAAAGAAAAGTCTTTTTTGCCAACTTTGCAAAATTTTTCACAAAATCTGCGCCGCGATGGTGAGGGCGCAGCCCTTTTGTGCCGTATAGTCCAGCGTTACGCCTGCCGGGAGGCTGAAGCGGCTCAGCGCCAGCAGCGGACCCTTGCCCGTCAGCTTGAACAGCGCCTCCTTGGCCGTCCATATCTCCCAGAACCGCTGGCAGTCGCCGTCGTCCCCGGACCGTATGTACGCCATCTCCTGCTCGCTGCATACCCGGCGCATGAACTTCTCCTGGGCCGAGCGTACCACCTCCACGTCCACGCCTACCGGCGCGTCCGCCGTTACGCATACCGCCCACGGGCCGGAGTGGCTCACGGACACATACACGCCATCCTTTTCCACGCTGGGCTTGCCCAGCTCGTCCCACTGAAGCGGTACGTCCTTCTCGGCACAGCCCAGCGACTGCGCGAGCATCCGCCGCGCCAGCAGCTCCCCGGCGATGGTGCGCTTCCGGTCGTCCTCACCGGCGATGTCGGTCACACGCCGCCGCCGCGTCTCATCCATCATGCCTATCACGGTCTGGGCCGCGTCCTCCGTCAGCTCCCGGATGTCAAACCACTGCAATTCCATATCCCGCGCCTCCCGCGTCATATTTTTCGCACCCATTGTATCACATCCTGCCGCGCCGCGCTACTGCTTTTTCGCCGCCGCAGGCTTTTCTCTGTACTTTCCGGTACTTCCACCCCTTGCCCAGGGGACGCGGCGGTGGTATACTATCCCCGTATCTGTAGTTTTCCATGAAAGGAGATGACGCCATGACCCGTGATGAGCTCCGCGCCAAGGCCAACGACCTGCCCCTGCTGCCCGGCGTCTATCTGATGATGGACAAGACCGGCCAGGTCATCTATGTGGGCAAGGCCAAAAAACTGAAAAACCGCGTCAGCCAGTATTTTCAGGACACCGCCAGCCATAATGAGAAAACGAAGATGATGGTGGCCCATGTGGACCGGTTCGACACCATTATCGTCCGGTCGGAGTTCGAGGCCCTGGTGCTGGAGAATTCCCTCATCAAGCGCCATCAGCCCCGCTACAACATTCTGCTGAAGGACGACAAGGGCTATCCCTTCGTGCGGCTGGACAGCGGCGACTACCCCCGCTTTACCCTGGTGAACCGCACCGCCGACGACGGCGCGAAATACTACGGTCCCTTCGGCGGCCGGCACGAAACGCGCCTGGCGCTGGACGCCGTGTGCGCCGCCCTGCGCCTGCCCACCTGTTCCCGAAGGTTCCCCCGCGACATCGGCAAGGAGCGCCCCTGCCTGAACTTCCACATGGGCCGGTGTGACGGCTTCTGCCGCCCGGATGGTCCGGACGCGGCGGAATACCGCCGCCGCATGGCCCAGGCCACCGCCCTGCTGGAGGGCAAGCTGCGCGCCGTCACTGCCCAGCTGACGGAACGGATGACCGCGGCGGCGGAGGCCCTGGACTTCGAGACTGCTGCCGCCCTCCGCGACCGTGTACGGGCCCTGTCCGTGCTGACCAAGGACCAGCAGGTCATCGCCGGTATCTGCGCCGACACCGATGTCTGGGGCGCGTATACCAGCCCCGCCCGGTCCGGCTGCGCCATTCTCCACATTGAAGACGGCGATCTCCTGGCCCGGCAGACCGAGGTGTTCCCCGACGCTGCCGACAGCGAGAGCGCCCTGCTTTCCGCTGTGGTGCCCCAGTACTATCTGACCCGCCAGTCCCTGCCCCGTGAGATATTGCTTCCCGCCGCCATCGAGGACGCTGACGCGCTCTCGGCCCTGCTGACGGAGCGCAGCGGCCACGCCGTGGCCCTCCGGGTCCCCCAGCGAGGTCAGCGCCGCGCGCTGCTGGACATCGCCCACCGCAACGCCCGGGAGGAGGTGGAGCGCGTTACCGACGCCGTACAGCGCATTAACGGCACCCTGCGCCTTTTGCAGGAAACGGCTCAGCTGCCGGTCCTGCCCCGGCGCATGGAGAGCTATGATATCTCCCACACCGGCGGCGCGGACCAGGTGGGCGGCATGGTGGTCTTTCAGGACGGCAAGCCGCTGAAGTCCGCCTACCGCCGCTTCCGTATCGAGTCCTGCACCGGCGCCGACGACTACGGCGCCATGCGTGAGGTGCTCACCCGCCGGTTCCGGCGCTATCTGGACGGCGATGAAAAGTTCGCCCCCCTGCCGGACCTGCTGCTGATCGACGGCGGTCAGGAGCACGCCCGTGTGGCCGAGCAGGTGCTGGCAGAGACCGGGCTGGATGTGCCCGTGCTGGGCATGGTCAAGGATGACCGCCACCGCACCCGTGCGCTCATCACCGCCCGGGGCCATGAGCTGGGCATACAGCAGACGCCCGCCCTGTTTGCCCTTATCGGCACGGTGCAGGAGGAGGTACACCGGTTCGCCATCGCCTACCACCACCAGAAGCACACCCGTTCCGCCAAGCGCTCGCAGCTGGACGGTATCCCCGGCGTGGGAGAGGCGCGGAAGAAGCGGCTCCTGCAGCACTTCGGCACCGTCACCGCGGTAAAAAACGCTACGCTCGAGCAGCTCTCCGCCGTGGTGCCGGAGGCGGCCGCCCGGGCGGTATATGAGAAGTTCCACGGATAAAAAAGTGCCCCCGGCAGAGCCGGGGGGACGTCGTACGCAAAAGAAAAGAGAGACGGCGAAGCCGTCTCTCTTTCATTGTGTTTACTCGTCCAGGTTCTCGATCAGCTCAGCCAGCGCATCCACAGCTTCCTTCTCATCGCTGCCGTCCGCGATCAGTGTCACTGTGGTGTCCTTCATAATGCCCAGGCTCAGCACGCCCAGCAGGCTCTTCGCGTTGACGCGGCGTTCTTCTTTTTCTACCCAGATGCCGCTTTTGAACTCGTTGGCTTTCTGAATGAAATAGGTCGCGGGTCTGGCGTGCAGACCGACCTCATTTTTCACCGTGATCTCCCGTGTATACATGAACCAGCACTCCTTACGCTCATTTTTACTCTCGCGCCAGAGGGTGCAGCGCGCAGAAACTAACCCTCACCATTTCCTATTATACTGGATTACGGCAGGATTGCAATGGGCATTGATACGAAAATCCCGCGATTTGCTCTATAATTCCCACTGCAATTTGTGAAAAATGATGTATCTTGCAGACAAATTCCGGTATTTGTCCAATCGAAAGCTCACATCCTGGCCTCTGCCCAGTCGCTGAGCTGCTCCAAAATGGGCAGCAGTGCACGGCAGCTGTCCGTGGGGCCGTATTCCACCCGCACCGGCACCTCCAGATACTCCCGCCGTGTCACTAGCCCGTCGCGCTCCAGCTCCCGCAGGGCCGAGGCCAGCACCGTGTTGGAGATGCCGTCCAGCTTGCTCCGCAGGGCGTTGTAGCGGATGGCCCCGGCGTTGGCCACGGCGCACAGGATCTGCACCTTCCACTTGCCGCCGATCAGCTGCATGGCGTGGTGCAGCGGACATTTCTCCATACAGGGACAGTCGTAGTGGCTTTGCGGCATGGCCTGTGACATGGTAAGCCCCTCCTTACTTGCCCATAAAAATCTGCGCTCTTGCATTTCTTCAAAGCTATGGTATCATTATAGCAGGTAAGAAAACCGGAGTAAATAGCATGAGGAGAAAATCACAGCCATGAATATCTATCTTCAGGGGCTGACCATGGGTCTGGCCTACGTGGCGCCCATCGGCCTGCAAAACCTGTTCGTTATCAACAGTGCCCTGACGCAGAAGCGCAGCCGCGTCTACATCACCGCGCTCATCGTCATTTTCTGGGACATCTCTTTGGGTGTGGCCTGCTTCCTGGGCGCCGGCGCACTGATGCAGGCGCTGCCCTGGCTGCAAAAGGTCATCCTGGGGCTGGGCAGTCTGATCGTCATCTATATCGGCATCGGCCTGCTGCGGTCCAAGGCCAGTCTGGAGGGCGGCCGGGACGTGAACGTCCCCATCTGGAAGCTGGCCGGTTCCGCCTTCGTGGTCACCTGGCTGAACCCTCAGGCCATCATTGACGGCACCATGATGCTGGGCGCCTTCCGGGCCACCCTGACCAACGGCGGTGATCTGTTCTTCATCTGCGGCTTCGGCTCCGCCTCGGTGATCTGGTTCCTGACGCTGTCCACCGTTGTCTCTCTGCTGGGCAGTAAGTTCAACGAGAAGGTGCTGAACATCATCAACAAGGTCTGCGGCGCCGTCATCATCTTCTACGGCCTGAAGCTGCTGTACAGCTTCGTCCAGATGATGGGCTGGCTGTAAAACACTTCACAAATCACGTCCTTTCTGTTACAATAAGGCAGAAAGGGCGTGATCTTTTTATGGAACAGAACTACCGGCTCACCATCGCCTACGACGGCTCCCGCTTCTTCGGCTGGGAGCGCCAGCCGGACAAGGATACCATCCAGGGCAAGCTGGAGGCCGTGCTGGGCACGCTGCAGGGCCATCCGGTGAATGTTATCGGCGCGGGCCGCACCGACGCCGGTGTCCACGCCCGGGCCATGACCGCCAATGTGGTGCTGGACGTGACCGAGACGCCCGACGCCATCCGTGACTATCTGAACCGCTATCTCCCCGACGCCATCGCTGTCCGGGAGGTGAAGGAGGCCGCGCCCCGTTTCCACGCCCGCTATAATGCCCTGGGCAAGACCTACCGCTACACCTGCCACACCGGGCCGGTGAAGCCGGTGTTTGACCGGAAGTACGTCACCCTGCTGGACTACGACCCGGATGTGGAGAAAATGCGTCAGGCGGCGGCCTATCTGCTGGGTGAAAACGACTTCGCCAGCTTCTGCGGCAATCCGCGGATGAAGAAGTCTACCGTCCGCCTGGTGGACCACATCGCCATTGAGCGCCGGAAGGACCGGGTGGTATTCACCTTCCACGGTACCGGATTTTTGCAGAACATGGTCCGCATCATGGTGGGCACGCTGCTGGAGGTGGGCCGCGGCTACTGGACGCCGGAGCAGGTGCGTGACATCCTGGCCGCCAAAGACCGCAAGCAGGCGGGCCCCACCGCGCCGCCGGAGGGTCTGTGCCTGATGAAGGTGGATTATTGAGCAAAAAGCATCCGGGCGCTATCCCGGATGCTTTTGCTGCGTAAAAATGACCTAAGCCAAGGCTTAGGTCATTTTTATTACATATTGTGGATATCGTCCAGCAGATCGTCCAGCGACATGGTCCGCACCTCGTCCTCGTCGGCCTGGGTGGGCTCGTCCTGGGCGGAGCGCTCTGCGGTCGCCGGCTCCTCCGCCGGCGCGGCGGGCGTCATAGGCGCCGCCGGGGTCTTGTCGGGGATGGCGGCAGGCTCGCTGTCGCTGCTCTCCTCGCGGGGCACCAGACGGGGCACCCGTGCCGTGTGCCGTTCCTCGGGGATCAGGGGCTTCGCCGGGGTCCGCGGCGGTTCGTCGTCGTATTCCTCGTCATCGCCGCCGCCCGTGTGGCCGCGGCCGATCAGGAAGCCCAGCAGGAACAGCACCGCCACCAGCAGCACCGCCGCTGCAATGGCCACATACACGGTCTTGACCTCGCCGATCAGCGGCATCGCAATGGTCCCGGGGATCTCCAGCGGCGGTACCTCGGGGATGGTGGCCGGGTCGATGACCTCCACCGTGGGGACAATACCGGTATAGGCCGGCATCCGCAGCACATGGATGGTATAGTTTTGCTTGGTCTTGCCGTCCTCGGCGGTTCCGGTAACCGTGAGCACCGTCTCCGCCTCGGTGGCGGACAGCCGCACCTCGCCGGTGCCGGTGATGCCCTGGGCCTTTTCGTCCTTTGCCGTGGCGGCGATGGTCACCTGCTTCGTCTCATAGGGGACGTAGGCGATGTAATCCGTCACCGTGGACGTGAACGCCGGGGACAGCGTGGCGCCCTCCAGCGTCAGGGCGGCGATGGACGCGTCGGTGGAGGGCTTGTAGTTGGGGTCCTGCTGGCGTGTGGCATCGATGGTATAGCTCTTGGTGGCGCCGTTGGCCGCCGTGACCTTGATGGTCACGGTGTTGACGCCCACCGCCAGCTCATTGCCGCTGACAGACACCGTAGCGCTGTTGTCGGCCTTTTTGTAGTTCAGGTCCAGTTTTTCCACTGCGAAGGGCACCGTGCAGGTGTAGTACGTGGTGCTGCTGGAGAAGGACGGGCTCAGCGTGGCATTGGAGCAGCTCAGCGAACTGAGGTTGCAGTTGCCGCTGGGTGCCGCGCCCACCTTGCCGGACCAGCTGGCGCTGTCCAGACTGGTGTCGCTGTTGCCGTCGGACACCACGATGTTGGAGAACGTGGCGGTCAGGGCGTCGCCCTCCTTGGCGCTGCCGGATACCTTCATCTTGATGGTGACCAGTCCGCCGCTGGAGCTGGACGTGCCGTAAACGCTGAACTTGTTGTTGTTGACCACGATGCTCCATCCGCTGACAGAGCAGTTGTAGTTGGTAAAGGACAAATTGCCGCTGTAGCTCAGGTCGGCGGTCAGACCGTAGACCTTGTTGGGCACGGATAGCGTCAGTGTGACGGTGTCGCCTGCCTGCGGGGCGGCGGTGCCGGTCAGCGTCGCTCCGGCGGCGTGGGCCTGCACGGGCAGCAGTGTGATCACCAGCAGCAGCGTCAGCAGCGCGGAGGCCGCGGCGCGGAACAGTTTGTTTTTCATAGGATGTTTCCTCCTCAGCCGATGGTGCGCTGGCCCACGGTGACCTGGGCGGCCTGCACCACGTCGGTGATGGTGACCTTGCCGTCACCGTTGATATCGGCCGCCTTGGCGTAGGCGCCGGACAGGCTGCCGGAGCCCACCACGGACTTCTGCAGCTTGACCACGTCGGTGATGGTGATCTTGCCGTCGCCGCTGACGTCGCCGGTGACCACGATAGTCACGGTGGCGGAACTGCTGACAGCGGTCATGCCGGTACCCACGAGGCCGGATGTCACCTTGGCGCTGCCGCTATAGATGGTGTAGCCCGCACGGTTCATTGCGGAGACAGACGTGCTGGGCGATACGCCGGTCAGATAGTTGCCGGAGGGCTTGGGCGTCTCGCCGCCGGTGCTCCCACCGGTACTCCCACCGGTGCTACCGCCGGTGCCGCCGCTGTTGGCCGTCTTGGTAAACACGGCGGTGTAGGTCACGTTGCCCGCGGGCATATACGTCATGTTCTCCACGAACCGGTTGCCGCTGCCGTCCACCCAGTGGCTGAAGCTGTACACATAGTTCTTGTCCGCCGCCTTGACGGGGTTGGAGGGTGCGACGATCAGGTCGTTGGCGGAGAGCTGGCGGCTTCTGATCACCTCGCCGTCCACCTTAAAGCTGACGGTATACAGCGTTCCGAACTGGGCGGAAAGCGTGTGGTTCTCCGCTGCCACCATGGAGTTCTCATAGACCTGTCTGCCGTCCTTGGTGAACCAGCCGACAAAGCCCGCACCGGAGACCTCGGGCAGCTTGCCGTAGACGTCGCCCAGCGAATAGGTCTTCGTAGCCACCTGCGTATTGCCGTTCATGAAGGTGACCGTGTACGCTTCCTTGTCAAGGCCGCTGGGCGTGTTGCTGTCCTTGGCGCCTACCGTAAATCCGGTGGACAGCAGCTCCTCTTCCTTGCCGTCACTGCCGGTGCCGCTGATGGTCATCGTGTAGCTGCCCTGTGTCAGTTTGCTGAATGTCGCCTGACTGTCCAACTCCCACAGGTCGAACCAAGTCTTACCGCTGCCGTTGCCTGTGGCCGTAAAGCCGCCGGAGCCATTTACTTTGCTCACTTCCACCACTACGGTGCGGATCCCCTGCGTGCAGGAGATCACGCCGCGGAGGGGGAAGGAGGAGTTGCCCTCGGTCAGAACATGGGAGATCGTCCCGCCGATACCGTCGCTATCCTTGCAGCCGGGATAGAACAGGCCGGTCAGCGTCCACGCATCTTTACCGGTGGCCTTGTTCAGCGCCCACCGCGCCGCCTTGTCGCTGGCGTCCGTCATCCCCACCGTGTAGGTGGTGACGGTGGTGGTGGGGTTCGTTGTCTCCGCCTCGGCAGCCATCTGCTCCGTTACCAGCTTTTCCGCAACAATGGCAACGATCTCGTCCATCTTTTTACCAGTGAACTTCTCGACGGCGCTGATATATGCGTTATATTTCGCCTTGAGTTCCGTTTGCTGCTCTTTTGCCAATACAGCATCTTCGCCCAGCGCATCTAAGTAATCGTAAAAGTCCTCCTCGGCCTTTTCCATCTCCGCGATATCTGCCGCTATTTCATCCTCTGCTTTGCCCTTAAGGTTCGCCGTAGTTAGTGTTGCTACTTCTGCGGCCAACAGCTCATTAAACCGAGTCTCGCTGTCGCCCAGCGCGCCTTCCTCGTCGCTATTCGCTGCGGCAATTATCGCGGCCACGCGCTCATCTTTCGTCGGCACCTTCTGGCCGTCCGCTGTGACATCCGCACTGGTCACCGTCACGGTCACATACTGCTTGGTGCCCACATTCTGCAGGGTGTAGCCGCTGCCGCCGCCAAGGATCCAGAACTGATTATTGCTGGTGGAGGGTGCCTCCAGCACCAGCTTGCCGCCGGAGACGGACAGCCGCTGGCCATCGTCGTTGGTCAGTATGTAGTACCCATTGTTGTAATAGGTCAGCCGCAGCATCATGGCGTCAGCCGCCGCCGTCAGCGTGGAGACGCTCTTTCCGAGGCCGTGGCTCTGTTCGCCGTTGTTATTGTAGAGCAGGGTATACTCTCCCTCGGGGATGTCCGGGTCGGAATGGGTATAGCGCATCACCAGCGCGTCCGCCGGCTCGTTCACGTGCAGGCGGCTATACACCGAGGTCTGCACGCCGCCGCTGTTGATGTTGAAATATGCCATGGAGCGCCCATAAATGCCGTACTTCTTGGCGGTCAGCGTCTCCATGTTGTCCTCGTCCCACTTGCCGTTAGTGTCCAGCTTGCTGCACTCGGCGTAGATGGCGGCGATCAGCTCCGCCTCGCTCTGGTTCTTGAAACCGCCCAGCGACTTGAAGGCGCGGCAGATGACACCGGTGGCGCCGCTCATGCCGTCGGTGTTTTTAGTGGAACCGTAGGTGGCGCCCACGCCGTGGTGGACGCTGCGGCTCCAGAACACGTTTTTCAGCGCGTTGGAGTAGTTGTCAATGTCGAAGCCCTTGTACTGCCCTTCCACATTGGCCACAAGCTGGGTGTACTGGGTCTCTCTCCAGAAATCCGTCTGCGCCTGAGCAAACTCGGTGCGGTTGTTCCGACCGATCTCCTGCCATGTGTTCTTGAAGTTGGAGCCGAAGCCGGGGTAGTACTGGCCGCTGGTGTTGTAGGCGTAGGCGTTGTACAGCCTGTCGCCGAACCCGCGGTAGACGGCGCTGTCGGACTTCTTCAGCCAGTCCATAAAGCTGGTCACCGTCTTCTCCACGAACATATACAGGCCGTAGGACGTGCCGCCGCTGTCGCCGTCCACGTTGGAAATGCGGCCCGGATCCGCGTTGGTGCCCGTCTCGTAATACTGGCTCAGCGAACCGAGATCGATTTCCGTCCACGGTTTGCTGGCAGCCAGCAGTATGGTGGTCAAACAGCTCACCGCCATCACCGCCGCCAGGATCAATGCCATTCCCCGTTTCGTCCTTTTCATGTCGATACACCCTGCCTTATCTCTAAGTTGTATGGGAAACGCCGGCGGTGGGAAAGCCCCTCCACCGATTTACATAACAATAGTCATGTGTAGTATACCATCGGTCTGCGTCGTTGTCTACCAAAAAAACGAGAAAAACACAAAAAATATGAAAATTTTGTCACCGGCGCCACAAGATTTGGGTGGATTTATGGCGCGAAATGGCGTATAATGGCCGCAGGCTGACAAAAATACGCAAGGAGAAATCAATTTATGTCAACGAATACGAAAAAGAAACACGGCACCGGCGCGGCGGTGGTACTCATCGTGCTGTGCCTGCTGGCGCTGGGCACGCTGGGATATATTATCTGGCGGCAGTTTAATCCCGTGGTGCCGGAGACGGCGGAGGGCTATGTGGCCGCCGCCGGGACCACCGCCCCTGTGTATGACGAAAACGGGACTCAGCTGGGTTCCCTGGTCCGCGGCGCGGAGGTACAGTACGTTGCTGAGGACGCCGAGGGCGGCGCGGACCGCGTCCGCGTGGTCAACGGCGAGGGCTACGCCTATCTGGACGCGGCCAACCTGACCGCAGACTACAACGGCGCGGTGCTGACGGAGACGGTGTACGCCCTGCGGGGCATGAGCCTGACGGATGAGACGGGCGCGGTCCCCGGCTGCGCGGTGGAAAAGGGCATGGCGCTGACCGTCACCGGCTTTGACGGCCTGGACGAGAACGGCGAGGTCCTGCGCTGGGCCGTCAGCTGTGACCGGGGCGAGGGGTACATCGACAACGCCAACGTCCGCCTGACGGCGGAGGAAGCGCTGGCGCAGTATGACGACGCGCTCTACCAGCGCCACGCCGCGCGGGGCGACGCCTGGGGCGGCGGCGACGCGGCCGGCCTGGACTACTACCCCACGGAGAAGCCGGCCTTCACGGACAATGTGATGCCCGACGAAGTGCGGGCCCTGTACCTGAATGGCAGCGCCATACAGTATGCGGACAGCTATATCCGGCTGGCCCAGGGTACCGGCATCAACGCCTTTGTGGTGGACATCGTGGACGGCACGGCGGTATCCTACGCCTCCCCGGTCATGCAGCAGTACAGCCCGTCCGCCTACGCCGCGGCTCAGGACACTATGGAGGGCTTCAAGGCCAACGTGCAGAAGCTCCGCGACGCCGGCTACTACGTCATCGGCCGCATCACGGTGTTCAATGACGCCCACCTGGCCGCCGACCACCCGGAGTACGTCATCTCCGACCTGAACGGCACGCCCCTGAAGATCAGCTCCATGTACTGGCCCAGCGCCTACAACCGCACCGTGTGGCAGTACAAGGTGGATCTGGCTCTGGAGGCCGCCGCTCTGGGCTTCAACGAGATCCAGTTTGACTACATCCGCTTCCCCGACGGCGCGTATAAGTATGAGCAGGCGGGTACCATCGACTACAAGAACACCTATGGTGAGAGTAAGGCCCAGGCGGTCCAGCGGTTTCTGATCTACGCCGCGCAGCGGCTGCATGACGCCGGGTACTACATCTCCGGCGATGTGTTCGGCGAGTGCGCCAACGCCTATGTGACGGCCTGCGGTCAGTACTGGCCGGCCATCAGCTCCGTGGTGGACGCCATCTCCGGTATGCCCTACCCCGACCATTACAGCGCGCAGGGGGACTATAAGCCCTGGGAGCACCCCTACACCACTGTGTACAACTTCGGTGAGAGCGCCATGGCCCGCCAGAGCGAGACGGCCTCTCCCGGCGCGGTACGCACATGGATACAGTGCTACAACGCCATACGGGAGCCGTACAACCACTACGGCGCGGCGGAGCTGGCCGATGAGGTGCGGGCCCTCCGCGACGCTGGGTGCACCGGCGGCTTTATGACCTGGAACGGCGCGTCCGACATCGACAAATACGCCGAGGTCATCTCCGCCCTGAGCTGATATGAACGCAAAAAAGAAAGCCCGCATGGGCTTTCTTTTTTGCTTATTGCGTCTCCATGGCCTTCTGGGCAAAGCTGTTGTCCACCAGCTTGTCGAAGTCCACCCACTGGTCCTTCTCCAGCTCGCCGGCCTCGGTCATCACCGTCTCCAGCCGTTCCAGCGCCGACCGCGCCATCATGGGCCCCGCGTTCCATGCATCGATCTGCCGGTGCCGGGAGGTAACGGCCTCCAGCGTGTCGATGTCCGTATCCGGGAACTGGTCGATGATGGCCTCTGCCACCTCCCGGTCTGTGTGGTCCACGATCCACTGTTGTGCCCGCGCGATGGCGTTGGCAAAGCCCTGAATGACCTCCGGATGCGCCGTCATATAGCTCTGGCTGGCGAAATAGGCGGTGTAGGGGATCTCCCCGGACTCCTCGCCGATGGAGCAGAGGATATACCCGTGTCCGGCGCGCTCCACCTCCGTGGCGGTGGGCTCAAACAGCGTCACATAGTCCCCCTGTCCGCCGGTGAAGGCCCCGGCCATCATGTTGAACTGCACCGAGGTGTCCACCACTGCGTCCTCCTGGGGTACGATGCCGTGCTGCTTGAGGACGTATTCCAGCGTCATCTCCGGCACGCCGCCCTTGCGCCCGCCGATGATGGTCTTGCCCCTCAGGTCGTTCCAGTCGAAGGCCTCATCACTGCGGCCCACCAGGAACGAGCCGTCCCGCTTGGTCAGCTGGGCGAAGATCACCGGCAGATCGTCCTTGCCCTGCGCGTGGATATAGATGCAGCTCTCCGGCCCGGCCAGGCCGATGTCCGCGCCGCCGGATACCACGGCGGTCATCACCTTGTCGGCCCCGCCGCCGTTGCTCAGCTCGATGTCCAGCCCCTCATCGGCGAAGAACCCCTGGCTCATAGCCACGTACTGCGGTGCGTAGAACACCGAGTGCGTCACCTCGCTGAGCCGGACCGTGACATTTTTCGCCTCCGTGCCGGCGGTATCGCCGGTATTGGTCCCCGCGCCACAGCCGGTCAGCAGGCTGAGCGACAGCAGCGCGGCCATACAAATGCAGATAAGTTGCTTTTTCATGCACGTACCCCCCATAGATGATTTAAGAATGCTTCCGCCCGCAGCACCAGCAGGTACATCCCCACTGCCGCCAGCCCCAGCACCAGCACGCTGGCCATGACCAGGTCCATGTTGAACACTTGGGAGCCGTAGACGATGAGATACCCCAGCCCGGCCCGGGATACCAGGAACTCGCCCATGATGACCCCCACCCACGAGAGGCCCACGTTCACCTTCAGTGTGGAGAACAGCGTGGGGCAGTTGGCCGGGAACACCAGCAGCCACAGGATCTGGCGCTTGTCAGCGCCCAGCGTCCGCATCAGCCGCAGCTTCTCCGGGTCGGTGGTGCGGAAGCCGGTGTACATACTCAGGATGGTGACGATGAGTGAAATGGCCAGCGTCATGGTGACGATGGCCCCCATGCCCGCGCCCATCCACACGATGAAGATGGGCCCCAGGGCTGTTTTCGGCAGTGCGTTCAGCACCACCAGGTACGGGTCCAGAATGCGGGCGGCGGTGTCCGACCACCACATGGCCACGGCGACGGCTGTGCCCAGCACCGTCCCGGCGGTAAAGCCCAGCACCGTCTCACCGATGGACACCGCCGCGTGGTGCCACAGCTCGCCGGAGGCGCACAGCCGCCACAGGGTCTGCACCATGCGGCTGGGACTGCTGACCAGAAAGCCGTCGGACAGCCCCAGCCGGCAGCTGAGCTCCCACACGGCAAACAGCCCCGCCACCAGCGCGATCTGCCAGATACGCACCCGGCGCTTTTCGCGGCGCACGGTCCTCAGGTACGCCGCACGGCGGGGCGAAGGCGCTTTCTCAGGCATGAACGTCCAGCTCCTTCCATATGGCGTTGAAGTACCGGTGAAATTCCGGCGTGTCCCGGCGCTCCAGCGGCGGCAGACCACGCAGCGCACCCATGTCCATCTCCGCCTTCACCACGGCGGGGCGGCGGGACAGCACCACCACCCGGTCGGACATACTCACCGCCTCAGCGATGTCATGGGTGACCAGCAGGGCCGTTTTGCCCTCCTGCTGCAATATGCGCCAGATATCCGCCGATACCGCCAGCCGTGTCTGGTAGTCCAGGGCGGAAAAGGGCTCATCCAGCAGCAATATCTCCGGCTCAGTGGCCAGGGTCCGGATCAGGGCGCAGCGCTGGCGCATACCGCCGGAGAGCTGGCAGGGCCGCTTTTTGGCAAAGGACGCCAGCCCATAGCGCTCCAGCAGCCGGGACACGTGTGCATAGGCCGCCGGGTCCTTCTCACCACGGACCGTCAGCCCCAGCGTCACGTTGTCCCATATATTCCGCCACTCGAAAAGCTGGTCCCGCTGGGGCATAAAGCCGATTTTTGGCGACGTGCCCTGTACCGTCCGGCCGTCGATCTCGATAGCGCCGCCGCTGAGGGGCTCCAGCCCGGCAATGGCGCTGAGCAGGGTGGATTTGCCGCAGCCGGAGGGCCCCACTAAACTGACGAACGCGCCCTCCTCCACCGTGAAGGACACGTCCCGTACCGCCTCCACCTCGCCGTCCGGGGCTTGATAGCAGGCGGCGGCATGACGGAGCGTAATGCTCATATCCTATGTGACCTCCTGTCGGGAATGATGGGAGACTTCTCTCCGTGGTCATTCTACGCAGGAGGGACCCGCGGGGTGCCCTACGGCAGCAGATACGGTGCCAGCAGCGCCGCCAGTCCCGCTGACAGCGCCGCCTGCACCGCCTTGGCCGGCACATACAGCCGCAGGGAGATACCGCTGCCCGCCGTCACCGCCGCTGTCTGGCAGTGGACGCTGAGCCCGCCCCAGCCCAGCAGCGCCGCCGCGGTGACGAAGCCCCGGCGGTCCGGTGTCAGGCGCAGGATGCCGTTGGTCAGCTCCAGCACCCCCGCCGCCAGCGGCGGCAGGGGACCGATGAGTCCCTCCGCCAGACGCAGCAGCACCAGAAAGAATACCACGAACCCGCACACCCGGGCCATGGCGGACACCGCCCCCTCCACCGCCCGGAGAAACTGCCCCGTCAGTCCGGTTTGCGGCGGCACAGGCCGTTTCGGCATGGCGGTGACGGGCAGCGGGCGGCGGCAGAACAGCAGACCCGTCAGCAGCGCGGCGGCACAGTGCAGCAGATACAGCCAGACCCCCGTCCGGGCGCTGCCGAATACCGACACCCCCGCCACGCCGATGGCAAAGGCCGGGCCGGCGTTGTTGCAGAACGTCAGCAGCCGCGCCCCCTCGGCAGGGGACAGCTCTCCCCGGCGCACCAGCTCCGCCGCCGTCCGCGCCCCCACAGGATAGCCGCCCACCAGCCCCAGCAGCAGGGCGGCGCACCCCGCGCCGCCGCAGCGGAAGAGCCGCCCGAAGGGGCGTGCCAGCGCCCGGCCCGCCGCCTCCGCCGCCCCCAGCGCCACCAGCAGGGACGAAACGGCAAAAAACGGGAACAGCGCCGGTATCACCGACGTCAGACACAGCTGTACGCCGTCCCGCACCGCCTGGGCCGCCGTCTCCGCCTGCCGCAGCAGCAGTATCGCCAGCGTCCCGCTGCCCAGCAGTGCCAACACGCGCTTTATCATCACCATCACCGGTCCCCAGCCTATGCGCGCCGCCGCCGGGAAATACCCCGCCCCGGACAGGCAAGTTCCGGCGCGTCCGCGCATAGCGTTCTGTATCATCTGCAGGGAGGTGACGGTGTGGCGGGACTGAAAAAGAAGCTGGCCCAGGTGGGCCAGGAGGCGCTGGAGCGCCTGGAGCTGCCGGTGAACATCGCCGCCGGCGTGGCCCGGATCGAGCTGCTGGGCAACCGGGAGCTGTATATGGACCGGCACCGTGGCGTGCTGGCCTACACCACCGAGGCGGTGGACGTCAACGGCGGCGGCGTGGTGGTCCGCGTCCGGGGCCAGGACCTGCAGCTGCTGGTGATGACGGAGCAGGAGCTGCGGATCACCGGGAAAATATCCGGCATCGATCTGGTGGAGTAAGGGGGACGCCGTGTACCGTAAAGCAGTGAATTATCTCCGCGGTCAGGCGGTGGCTGAGGTGGTCTGTACCGCGCCGGAGCGCGTGGTGAACCTGTGCGCCGCCCACGGCATTCCCTTCTGGGACCTGACTTGGCTGACGGAGACATCCTTCCGCGTGACCACCACCCTGTCCGGCGCGCGGCGCCTGGCCGAGGTGACGGCGGACATCGGCGCACAGGTGACCGTGTGCCGAAAGTCCGGCGCGCCGGAGCTGTGGCGGCGGTGCAGGCACCGGTATGTGCTGCTGGCGGCGGCGCTGGTGCTGCCGCTGCTGCTGGCGGTGGGCAGCGCCTTCATCTGGGACTTTGAGGTCACGGGCAACGACACCGTCCCCACGGAAAGCGTATTGCAGGCACTGGAACGATGCGGCGTGCGCGTGGGCACGCGTGGTGTGGGCCTGGACCAGGACGAGCTGCGGAACCGGGTGCTGCCGCTGCTGCCGGACGTGGTGTATCTGGCGGTGAACGTCAGGGGCTGCACCGCCCACGTGCAGGTGGTGGAGCGCGTCCGCCCGCCGCATCTCTACCGGGACAGCGACGTGCAGAACATCGTGGCGGCCAGAGACGGGCTCATCACGAAGATCGAGGCGCTGGACGGGGTGACCTGCGCGGCGGTGGGCGAAACGGTGCAGGCGGGGCAGGTGCTGCTGTCCGGGGTGGCTGACTCGCCCCGGGGCTGCCGGTATATGCGGGCCACCGGGCGGATCTGGGCCCGGACATGGTACGAGTGGACGGTGCCCGTACCTCTGGAGACGGTGCTGAAGGACGGCACGGAGCCCGTGAAGACCCGCACCCATACCGCGCTGGACCTCGGACGGCACCGAATTGCACTGCCTGCGGGGGACAGCATATTGCAGGGCCGGGAAAACTGTGATAAAATAATACGATACCGTGGCGTGCAGCTGCCCTTCGGGCTGCGTCTGCCGGTAACGCTGGTAACAGAGACGGTGGCCGAGCGCGCGGTGTATGACGGGCAGCGTCCGGAGGGCGAGGCCCGCGCCGAGGGACAAAAGCAGCTGGAGACCCAGTTGGCGCAGACCATCGGAGACGATGGCCGTGTTCTGAAAGCGGACGTATCCGCCCGGCGGCAGGGCGCGTACCTTATGGTGACGCTGCGGGCGGAGTGCGAGGAACAGATCGGCGTGGACGCGCCGCTGACTATAACAAGCGATACAGGGAGGTAAACCCAAAACATGGAACAACGTATCGGTATTGAACGCATGGAGGAGGCCGTCAATCTTTTCGGCTCCTTCGACGAGAATATCCGGCTTCTGGAGGCGGAATTTCAGGTGCAGGCGGTGAACCGCGGCGGCGAGATCGTGGTGTCCGGCGAGCCGGAAAACGTGATGCTGGCGGTGAAGGCGGTGCAGGCGCTGCTGACCCTGTCCAATAAGGGCGAGACGATCACCGACCAGCACGTGCGCTACGTCATCGGGCTGGTGCGCTCCGGCCAGGCCGAGCGCATCAGCGAGCTGACCCAGGACGTGATCTGCATCACCAGCAAGGGCCGGCCCGTCAAGCCCAAGACCATTGGCCAGAAGGAGTACGTCAACGCCATCCTGAAGCAGACCGTCACCATCGGCGTGGGCCCTGCCGGCACCGGCAAGACGTACCTGGCGGTGGCGGCGGCGGTGGCCGCCTTCCGGGACAAGCAGGTGAACCGCATCATCCTCACCCGTCCGGCGGTGGAGGCCGGCGAACGGCTGGGCTTCCTGCCCGGCGACCTGCAGTCGAAGGTGGACCCCTATCTGCGCCCGCTGTACGACGCCCTGTTCGATATGCTGGGGGCGGAGACGTACCAGAAGTATCTGGAGCGCGGCAACATCGAGGTGGCGCCCCTGGCCTATATGCGCGGGCGGACGCTGGACGACAGCTTTATCATTCTGGACGAGGCCCAGAACACCAGCCGCGAGCAGATGAAGATGTTTCTCACCCGCATGGGCTTCGGCTCCAAGGTGGTCATCACCGGCGATGTGACCCAGATCGACCTGCCCACCGACAAGGTCAGCGGTCTGAAGGAGGCCATGAAGGTGCTGCGGGACGTGGAGGGCGTGGCCATATGCAGGCTCACCAAGGAGGACGTGGTGCGCCATGTGATGGTGCAGCGCATCATCGAGGCCTACGCCAAATTTGAGGAGAAAAAGAAATGAAACGACACTATATCCCGGTGACCGCCGATGTCCCCGGTGTCAGCGAGGGCACACGCAGCTTTCTCCGCAGGGTCATCCGCACAGCGCTGGCCGAGCAAGGGGTGGACTTCCCCTGCGAGGTGGATGTGCTGGTGACCGGCGACGCGGGCATCCACACCATCAACCTGGAGATGCGTGGGGTGGACCGCCCTACGGACGTGCTGAGTTTTCCGGAGTTTGAACTGACTCCCGGCGAGCTGCCCGGCGCGGAGGACGCCGACCCCGGCACCGGCTATGTGCCCCTGGGGGACATGGTCATCTCTCTGGAGCGCGTGAAGGCGCAGGCGAAGGAATACGGCCACGCCAACCGCCGGGAGTTGGCCTATCTGGCGGTACACTCCGTGCTGCACCTGCTGGGCTACGACCACCTGGACGAGGGCCCCATGAAGGCCCAGATGCGCGAAAGAGAAGAGACCATCATGTCCGTGCTGGGCCTGGAACGAAAATAACGCTGCACGAAAATTGCTCAAACGAAAGAAAGTTGAGGATCACCTATGAACATCACAAAAACCGCAATGATCACCGTGTGCGGACGGCCCAATGTGGGCAAGTCCAGCCTGACCAACGCCCTGGTGGGCGAGAAGATCGCCATTGTTTCGGACAAGCCCCAGACCACCCGCAACCGCATTTACGGCGTGGTGAACCGGGGCGATACCCAGTATGTGCTGCTGGATACGCCGGGCCTGCACAAGCCCCGTTCCCGGCTGGGGGACTATATGGTCAAGGTGGTGCGGGAGAGCCTCAGCGACGTGGAGTGCGCGCTGCTGCTGGTGGAGCCCATCCCCCATGTGGGCGAGCCGGAGAAGGTCCTTTTGCAGCGCATCCGGGAGGAGCAGCTGCCCTGCGTGCTGTGCATCAACAAGATCGATACAGTAGAGAAAAAGGAGGCCCTGCTGGAGGTCATCGCGGCGTACAGCGCGGCCTATGACGGCTTTGATGCCATCATTCCCATCTCCGCCCGGACCGGCGACGGCCTGGATGAGCTGATGCGGCAGCTGTCCCAATACGCCCAGGAGGGCCCCCAGCTGTTCCCCGACGGCATGACCACCGACCAGGCGGACAGCCAGGTGTGCGCGGAGATCGTCCGGGAGAAGATGCTGCGCTGCCTTGACAAGGAGATCCCCCACGGCACGGCGGTGGAGGTGACGAAGTTCTCCGAACGGGAGGACACGGGCATCATCGACCTGGACGTGACCATCTACTGCGAGAAGGCCAGCCACAAGGGCATCATCATCGGCAGAGGCGGCGAAATGCTCAAGCGCATCAGCTCCGCGGCCCGTCGGGATATTGAGAAATTCATGGGCACGAAGGTGTACATGGAGACGTGGGTGAAGGTCAAGGAAAATTGGAGAGATAATCCGAATTTCATCAGAAGTCAGGGCTACAACGAGGAATAACATCAACAAATTTCCAGCCATAAAACCGGCGAAAGCTCCCATGCTAACGACATGGAGGTGTTCGCGTGGACTACTGGGAATTATTTTTGGACACCGGCGCGCCGGAGGCGTATCTGCTGTACCGCGGGGCCCAGGAGGCTGTATGCAAAGTGGAAAGACCGTGACCGGCGGCGTGGTGCTGCGGGTCACAGACACAAAGGAGACAGATCGGATATTGACGGTGCTGACGGCGGACCGGGGGAAGATACCCCTGATCGCCCGGGGTGCGCGGCGAAAGAACAGCCGCCTGGCGGCGGCCTGCCAGATGCCGGCCTATTCCGAGCTGACCATTTTCAAGCGGGGCAGCTGGTATATGCTGGATGAGGCGTCGCCCATCGAGCTGTTCGACGGGCTGGGCCGGGACATCGAGCTGCTGGCGCTGGCGGCGTGGTTCTGTGAGCTGACGGAGGCGGTGTGCGCCGAGGAGACGCCCTGCCCTGAGATACTGTCGCTGCTGCTGAACGCCCTGTACGCCCTGTGCCGCACGGGGAAGGACCCGCGGCTGGTGAAGGCGGCGTTCCAGTTCCGACTGATGGCGCTCTCGGGCTTTGAGCCGCTGGCGGAGGAATGCGCCGTGTGCGGAACGGCACAGCCGGAGGGACCGGTGCTGGACATCTCCGGCGGATTTGTGGCGTGCGGAACGTGCAGGGGCCCGGAGCGCAGCTTCCGGCTGCCGCTGACCGAGGCTGGTCTGGCGGCGCTGCGGCACGTGCTGTACGCGGACCCCAGGCGGCTGTACAGCTTTACGCTGGAGCCGGGCGCCCTGCAGGCGCTGGATCAGGCGGGCGAGGCGTTTATCGCCGCCCAGCTGGAGCGCGGGTTCCGGACGCTGGACTATTACAAGGCCCTGTTGGGATAACAGGAGGACATACATACATGAGTGAGTTATTTGAGAAATCTATCCGCACACTGGAGCTGCCGGCGGTGCTGGAGCTGCTGGCGCGCCATGCGGTCAGCGACGAGGCCAGGGCCCGGTGCCTGCGGCTGCGTCCTGCCACAGACGCGGCGGCGGTGGAGCACCTGCTGGATGAGACGGACGCGGCCAAGACGCGGCTGGGCCTGCACGGCAGTCCGTCCTTTGCGGGCGTGAAGGACGTATCCCAGGCACTGGACCGGGCGGACCACGGCGGCGTGCTGAACACCCGGGAGCTGCTGGATGTGGCCGGCGTGCTGACCGCTGCGCGGCGGGTCAGCGACTATGACGCGGAGCGTCAGGGGGAGGCCACGGCCATCGACCGGCTATTCTCTGCCCTCCATGTGAACCGCTATCTGGAGGATAAAATACGCGGCGCCATACTGGACGAAGAGACCATCGCCGACACCGCCAGCCCGGAGCTGGCGGACATACGGCGGAATATGCGCGCTGCGGCCAGCAAGGGACGGCAGATCCTGCAGCGGATCATCTCGTCGCCCTCCTACGCCAAGGTGCTGCAGGAGGCGCTGATCACCCAGCGGGACGGGCGGTTCGTGGTGCCGGTAAAGGCGGAGTGCAAGGGCAGTCTGCCGGGTCTGGTACACGACATCTCATCCTCCGGGGCCACGCTGTTCGTGGAACCCATGGGCGTGGTGCAGGCCAATAATGAATTGAAGGAATTGCAGGCCCGTGAGGAAAAGGAGATCGACCGGGTGCTGCGTATACTGTCCGGCGAGTGCGCGGCGCAGCGGGAGAACATCCTGTACGACTACGACCTGCTGGTGCAGCTGGACACCATTTTCGCCCGGGCACAGCTGAGCTATGCCATGGACGCGGGGCGTCCGCTGGTGCGGAAGCGGGGCGGCATCGACCTGAAGCGGGCGCGGCATCCCCTGCTGGACCCGGCCAGGGCGGTGCCGGTGACGGTGGCGCTGGGCGGCGCGTATGACACGCTGGTCATCACCGGCCCCAACACCGGCGGCAAGACCGTCACGCTGAAAACGCTGGGGCTGCTGTGCCTGATGGCCCAATGCGGCCTGCACATCCCCGCCGGAGACCAGAGCGCCGTGCAGGTGTTCGACCGGGTACTGGCGGACGTGGGCGACGAGCAGAGCATCGAGCAGAGCCTGTCCACCTTCTCGGCGCACATGGCCAACACGGTGGAGATACTGAAGCTGGCGGACGAGAAGAGTCTGATCCTGTTCGACGAGCTGGGGGCGGGCACCGACCCGGTGGAGGGCGCGGCGCTGGCCATCGCCATCATTCAGGACGTGCGGCGCAAGGGCGCGCTGACGGCGGCCACCACCCATTACGCGGAGCTGAAGACCTTTGCCATGACCACGGCGGGGGTGGAGAACGCCAGCTGTGAGTTCGATGTGCAGACGCTGCGGCCCACCTACCGGCTGCTCATCGGCATACCGGGCAAGTCCAACGCCTTTGCCATCTCCCGGCGGCTGGGGCTGGACGAGAGCGTCATCGAGGACGCCAAGGCCCAGATGGACAACGAGTCCGTGCGGTTCGAGGACGTGCTGACCCAGCTGGAGGAAAAGCGGCAGCGGCTGGAAAAAGCCCAGAACGAGGCGGATCGCCTGTGGCGGCAGCGGGAGGAGGACGCGCGGAAGGCGCGGACGTTCCGCGAGCAGATGGAAAAAGCCCGCGACAACGCCCGCAGCAAGGGCGAGGCCGACGCGCGGCGCATCGTGCAGCAGGCCCAGCGGCAGGCGGACCAGGTGTTCGCCGAGCTGGACGAGCTGCGGAAACAGCAGCAGCGGTCGGACTATCAGGCCGTGAATGACCGGAAGAGCGATATACGCCGCCGCCTGAACGAGGCGGAGACGGCGCTGCACCAACGGGACGAGGATACAGAGCCGGTCCCCGCGCCTACGCGGCCCATCGCCGTGGGCGACACGGTGGAGCTGGCCGGTGTGCGTACCGGCGCCGCGGTGCTGGCGGTCAACGGCGACGGCACGCTGCTCCTGCAGGCGGGCAAGATGAAGATGACCGTCAAGGCCGCGCAGGTGCGCCTGCTGGAAACGGCGGAGGAGATCGAGAAGAAGAAAAAGCAGTCCGCCGCCGCGCAGCAGCGCAGTGGACCGGCGGTGTCCATCAACACCGGGGCGCGGGCGTCCGCCGAGCTGGACATCCGGGGCCTGGAGACGCTGGAGGCCGAAAGCGTTGTGGAGAACTACCTGGACGCGGCATCCCGGTCCAAGCTGGGCACCGTGACCATCATCCACGGCAAGGGCACCGGCGCGCTGCGCGCCGCCGTGCACCAGCTGCTGAAGAAAAACAAACAGGTCAAGTCCTTCCGCCTGGGCCGATACGGCGAGGGCGAGGCCGGCGTGACCGTGGTAGAGCTGAAATGAACAACACCCTCCTGCGCCGGCAGGAGGGTGCTGCTTTTTCAGCGGGAGATAAAAAGGGCCGGCCGAGCCGGTCCTTTTTATGTATCACAGCTGCTTGATGAAGCAGCGGCGGCGCTTATGCTGTTCGGCCTGAAAATCCTTCCACTGGGACTGGACCTTGTCGTTCAGCTCCAGCATGGGGCCGGTCTCGGCCTGCTTGATGCCCAGCTTGTGGCAGCCTTTCATGGCCTTGCTGAGGATAATGGCGTTGACACCCTTTTTCTGGTAGTCCGGGTGGACGGCGATGAGCAGCAGGTCCACGGTGTCGTTCCTGTGGAAGGCCTTGAGAACGTCGATCCAGCCGGTGGGCATGAGGCGGCCCCGGTGCTTCTGCAGGGCGGAGGCCAGGCTTGGCGCACCTACGCCGAAGGCCACCATGCGGTCATTTTCATCCATGACGAAGCAGGTGGTGTTGGGATTGATGAGGGGCGCGAACTTGGCGGAGTACTTTTTGATCTGGCGGTCAGAGAGATCCACAGTGCCGTACAGCGGCGCGTAGGCCAGGTTGACCAGCTCGAAAAACGGCTTGAGCAGGGGCAGATAGGACAGGCGGCTCCTGGCCTCGTGAATGTGCAGGCGGTGGCGCTTGAGAACGAAGTCGGAGATCTTCTCCCAGCGTTGTATGGTGGCCTCGTCCTCCGGGACGGTGATAAGCTCCTCGATCCAGTCCACGTCCTTCACATAGCCCAGGGCGGCCATGTGGTCGATGTAGTAGGGATAGTTGTAGTATGTGAAAAAGCAGCTGCGGCGGTCAAAGCCCTCCACCAGCATACCCTCGCGGTCCATGTCGGTGAAGCCGAGGGGGCCGTGAACGGCGGTGCAGTCCAGCTCCTTCGCCCAGGCCTCCACCGTGCGGAACAGGGCGGAGGAGACCTCCGGGTCGTCAATGAAATCCACCTGGGTAAAGCGCAGGCGGTTGGCACCCCACTTGTCGTTGGCCTTGCGGGAGTGGATGGCACCGATGCGGCCCACGATCTCCCCGTCGCGCATGGCCAGCCAGCAGCGGGCGTCGCAGTATTCAAAGGCGGGGTTCTTGCTGCGGTCCCAATCGGAGAGATCGTCGCCATAGGTGGCGGGGACGAACTGGGGCACGTCTTTATACAGCTCATTTGGGTAGTCCACGAACCGGCGCAGCTGGGCTTTGTCAGTTACTTCTATAATGGAGACCATTTAGTATACCTCCTGTATCATGCAAACACACATATAGTGTACGACATTATTTCACAAAAAGCAAGGATAGTGACATTAAGAACACATTAACTTTACCCCAATGTTACCCACTGCAAAAAATCAGAAAAAACGTTTGACAAACCGGACAGGCAGGTGTACAATACAGTTGAGCACGAATAGAGTCACCCCCCTCTGTCCGTGCCACTCCCCTGTCGGGTATTCCCCCTTTTACCCGACAACACACCACCACAGGGAGCGCTACGGCGCTCCTGGTGGCCGTCTTGGGGAGGGAGAAAGAGCAGCCGAAAGGCTGCTCTTTCTTCATTTCCGGGGGAATATCTGCCCCATGCCGCCGGACAAACGGCGCGGAGACAGCAGAGAGCAGCGGGGCCCCCCGCCAATTTCCGGCCGGCGGCGGATTTGCGGGGATTTAACTGCTGGGGGGGGGGGGCGGGGGGGCTGCGGGGTCGGGCGGGGTT
>ENA-UOIZ01000208-UOIZ01000208.1-human-gut-metagenome-genome-assembly--contig:-P88-NODE-208-length-66949-cov-64.965408_pt1 | contig 66949 bp, 59 predicted proteins | sample MGYA00242336_ERZ723883 | MGnify/ENA metagenome assembly ERZ723883 | reverse complement strand
CCTTGATCTTGTCGGCAACGGCCTTGGCAACGCCGCCGGACTGTGCAAAGCCGCGGCCTGCAGCGGATGCAGCGTGCAGGGCTTCGTCCTCGTCCACCTCCAGCAGGCTGGTGTCGATGTCCTTGGCCTCGATGATGCCGGCCAGCTCCTCAAAGGTCAGCACGAAGTCCACGTCCGAACGGACGGTGCGGCGGGAAGCTTCCAGCTTCTTGGCGGCGCAGGGGCCGATGAAGCACATGCGGGCCTCGGGGTCCTTCTGCTTCATCATGCGGGCGGTGAACACCATGGGGGTCATGGTCATGGAGATGTTCTTGGCAAGATCGGGGAAGGCGGTCTTTGCCATCATGCTCCATGCCGGGCAGCAGGAAGTTGCCATGAAGTTCAGCTTGCTGGGCACTTCTTCCAGGAAGTCGTGGGCTTCGTCCACGGTGCACAGGTCGGCACCGATGGCAACCTCGACCACGTCGTAGAAACCGACGGCCTTCAGGGCGGCCTTGAGCTTGCCGGTGGAGGCCAGACCCGGGAACTGGTTGATGAAGGCGGGAGCCACCAGCGCGTAGATGCGGTCGCCGCGGTTGAAGCCCTGAATCAGCTGATAGATCTGGCCCTTGTCGGCGATGGCACCGAAGGGGCAGTTGACCAGGCACTGGCCGCAGGAAACGCACTTGCTGTAGTCGATCTCGGCACGGCCCAGCTCGTCAGAGTGGATGGCACCCATGCCGCAGGCGGCTGCGCAGGGGCGCTCGGTCTTGACGATGGCGTTGTAGGGGCACACGCCGACGCAGCGGCCGCACTTGATGCACTTGTCCTGATCAATGGTGGAACGGCCGCTCTCCCAGGTGATGGCCTTCTTGGGGCACACTTCCATACAGGGGTGGGCCAGACAGCCCTGGCACAGGTCGGAGACCTTGACCAGCTTTTCCGGGCAGCGGTTGCAGGCGAACTTGACCACGTTCACCAGCGGGGGATCATAGTACTTATCGGCGATGGAAGCATCTTCCAGACCGGAGACGACGCTGTTGTGCTCGTCCATGCGGCGGGTGGGCAGGCCCATGGCCAGACGGACGCGCTCCTCAACGATGGCGCGCTCCAGGAAGATGTCCTTGCGCAGCTTGCCTTCCTCGCCGGGGATGATGGTGTAGGGGATCTTGCGCATCAGGTGGTTTGCCTGCTCACCCTTGACGTTGGCGTAGGCCATGCGGGCGACCTCGGTGAACACCTGACGGCGGATCTGGATGACCGTGGTATTGATTCCTCTGAAACTCATTCCAATCTCTCCTTGCTTTGCTCAAAACGAACAGACTGCTCCGCGCCCCGGCAGCGAACCTGCCGCAGAAAAAGACGGAGCGCACGGGCCGCATTGGTACCACACCGCTGCAAACGGTGCTGCGGCCCGAAGATTCCAATTTCATTTTACCATAAAGGGAGTGGCAAGAAAAGAGAAAAAGCGCAAAATTTGTTAAAAATTTGCGCTTTTGTGCTTTTGTATAAAAGAACCAAAAATGAGGGCTGAAAATCAGCAGATCGCTGCGCGGACCCGTTCGCCGTCGTATTCACCCAGGCGCACATGCACGATCTCGCCGCTCTTGTGCCCCGAGGCAGACACCACCACCGGGATGTACAGCCGGGTGTAGCCGGTGAACAGGGTGCCGGAAAGCGGCGTTTCCAGCAGCACGTCGTCCTCGGTGCCCACATAAGCCGCCAGCACTTCCCGGCGGATCTCCTCGGCCTGCGCGTTCATCACGCGGCTGCGCTCCTGCTTTTCGCGCTCATGCACCTGCTGGGGGAAGTCGTAGGCCGGGGTGCCGCTGCGGCGGGAGTAGGGGAAGACGTGCACCTTCAAAAAGCCGATCTTCTTCAAAAATTCGCAGCTCTCCTCAAAATCGGCCTGGGTCTCGCCGGGGAAGCCGCAGATGCAGTCGGTGGTGAAGCTGACCGGACGCTCTCCGTAGGCGGCGCGGATCTGGTCCACCACCTGTGCATACTGCTCGGCGGTGTAGACGCGGCGCATCCGGCGCAGGGTGGCGGTGCAGCCGCTCTGCAGGCTCAGGTGGAACTGCGGGCAGAGCTTGTCCACAGCGGCAAGGCGGGTGATGAACTCTGGCGTGAGCATATCGGGGTCCAGGCTGCCCAGACGGATGCGCTCGATGCCTGGCACCTCGGCGCACCTTTCCACCAGCTCCACAAGGTTCGTGCCGGTGTCCAGGCCGTAGCTGGGCAGGGAGATGGCGCTGAGCACCACCTCACGGTAGCCGGCAGCCGCCAGCTGACGCAGCTCGGCCAGGATGCTGGCCTCATCGCGGCTGCGCACCGGGCCGCGGGCGCGGGGGATGACGCAGTAGGCGCACTGGCGGTTGCAGCCATCCTCCACCTTGATGAAAGCGCGGGTGTGGGTCTCGAACCGCTCCACGGGCAGTTCCTCAAACTTTTCGCCGCGCTGGTGAGGGGTGATGGCAACGATGCGTTCATGGCCGTCCAGGAGCTTTTGCACATTGTCCAGAATGGCCTTGCGGTCGCCGTTGCCGCACACGAGGTCGGCCTCGGTGAACTGGGCGGCTTCCTCCGGGAAGGCCTGCGGGTAGCAGCCGGTGAGCACCGTGACGGCACCGGGGTTCTCGCGCTTTTTGCGGCGCAGCCACTTGCGGCTTTTCTGGTCGCCAAAGTTGGTGACGGTGCAGCTGTTCACGATGAACACATCAGCCGGTTCGCCTTCCTGCGCGACGGTGAAGCCGTTGGAACGGAACATCTGTTCCAGCGCGCCGGTCTCGTTCAGGTTGACCTTGCAGCCGAGGGTATAAAAACAAACTCGCATGGGGAATGATCCTTTCGATAAAAACGGGGGTGTTTTGCATTTCTTCTCATTATATAACAGAAGCCCACCGGGGTGCAAGACTGTTTTTGCACGGAGACGCCGGCCTTTTGCAGTGGCGTCAAAACAAAAAGGGACGCGGAAAAATCTCGCGTCCCAAAGCTGCAGGAAGGAATGACGAGCCGTTAGCTGTTTTTCAGGGTAACGAACAGATAATCGGTCTCCTTGCCGTCCAGCCTACTGGTCTTGCGCTCAATGGATGCGACCTCGTACATAGACTGGGGAAACTGAGATCTCACATAAGCGTTGATGGCGTTCTTCTGGGCGTCCTGGCTCAGACCGGCCATGACAAAGAACTGCTTGGTGTCCAGAGCCTTCTTGATATCTTCACCGATCCCGTCAGCAGAGAACTGGACGGGCAGCATGAGCTGACCGGAGCAGCCGGTGAACAGGGCGGCACCTGCAACAGCAGCAGCGGACAGACCGGCGATCTTCATAAAGTTACGGCGGGAAAGATTCATAATGAGACCCTCCTTGTGATTGCATGATTGTATGAAACTGGGTTTGCTCCCTTCTGGGAACAGTTCAAATTTACAACTTTTTCCGTGCAAAGTCAAGGAATTGGTACCAAAGTTAACAGAAAATAAACATAATGTGAAAAATAGTACGGCAAAATTGACGAGCGTCATGCCTGAAGAGTCCACTGCATACAGTAGCAGCAAGAGACTTCGCGCAGGGAGGGAAGCGGAATGGAACGGAGAAATCTGGCGCTTTTGTGTGCAGGGGTGGTGTGCTTCTGGCTGTTTGCGCTGGCATTCGGCACAGCACAGGACAGCGGCCTGCGGTGGGTGGAAGCACCGGCCGCCGCGCAGACGGCCGTAGCCGGGGAAGAAATGCAGCCCGCCGCGCTCACGGCGGCGCAGCCGGACTTGACCCTCAACTGCCGCGCGGTCTGTCTGATCGACCAGGACACCGGCACCGTTTTATATGAAAAAAATGCCGACCAGCAGATGCCCATTGCCTCCATCACCAAGGTGATGACCCTGCTGCTCACTTTTGAGGCCATCCACGACGGGCGGCTGACGCTGGACACCCTTGTGCCCGTGAGCGAGCACGCCTACCACATGGGCGGCAGCCAGATCTGGCTGGAACCCGGCGAGCAGTTCACGCTGGATGAGATGATCAAGGCCATCTGCGTGTCCTCGGCCAACGACGCCGCCGTGGCGGTGGCGGAGCTGGTGGGCGGCAGCGAACAGGGCTTTGTCCAGATGATGAACGACCGCGCCGCCGAGCTGGGCATGACGAACACCACCTTCCACAACGCCTGCGGGCTGGATACCGAAGGCCACCTTTCCACGGCCCGGGATGTGGCCATCATGAGCCGCCAGATTTTGACCACCTGCCCGGAGGTGCTGCACTATACCGGCATCTGGACCGACACCCTGCGGGGCGGGGCCACCCAGCTGGTGAACACCAACAAGCTGCTGCGGCGGTATAACGGCATCACCGGTCTGAAGACCGGCACCACCGGCGGGGCTGGGGTGTGCATCAGCGCCAGCGCCACCCGCGACGGGCTGAACCTGATCGCCGTGGTGCTGGGGGCACCTTCCAGCAAAGACCGGTTCGAAGCGGCCACCACCCTGCTGGACTATGGCTTTGCGGCATGGCGCGCGGCCCCGCTGCCCGCCATGGAAGACCGGCCTCTCCTTATAAAGGTAAGGGGCAGCGCCGAGGAGAGCGTGCCACTGGAATATTCCGCCCTGCCGGAAAGCATCCTGATGCCGAAGGAGAGCGCGGCCGAGCTCACCGCGCAGCTCACCCTGCCCGACGAGCTGGATGCACCGGTGCAGCAGGGCCAGGCCGTGGGCATGGTGCGCATCCTGGCCGGGGAGAGTGTGCTGGGCGAGTACGACATCTGCGCGGCGGCCGATGCGCCGGAGATGGATTTTGGCACGGCGCTGGGCCTGCTGTGGGGCACTTTGACCGGGCAGAGTGGTTGAAAGAACGCTTTACCGTCTAAAAGTAAAAAATGGACCGCCGAACGGAACTGGCTGTGTGAACAATTCTGGATGAAGAAACAAAAAAACACTATTAAAATTGTATGAAATCCAAGGATTTTGACCTTGACTTTACCCGGAGGGAACGGTACACTTATACCAAGATATTTCCTCGCGGGGCAAAGGTCCCGAAAATCGTTTTGGAGGTTATAATAAAATGAGTGTTGCACTGAACACGAAGCACCTCTCCGGTTTTATCAGCGGAGAGGAATATGCAGCCATCTACCCGCAGGTGGAAGCTGCCCACAAACAGCTGGAAGCAAAGTCCGGCCCGGGCAACGACTTCCTGGGCTGGATGTACCTGCCCCGCGACTATGATAAGGAAGAATTCGCCCGCATCAAGGCAGCCGCTGCCAAGATCCGTGAGGATTCCGACGTTCTGGTGGTCGCCGGCATCGGCGGCAGCTACTTGGGTGCCCGCGCTGTGGTGGAGGCCGTCAAGGGCATGTACCACAACGAGATCGAGGACGGCCTGAAGATCTACTTCTGCGGCAACAGCATCAGCCCCACCTACCTGAACAACATCATCAGCCTGTGCAAGGGCAAGCGCTTCTCCATCAACGTCATTTCCAAGTCCGGCACCACCACCGAGACCAGCCTGGCCTTCCGCGTGCTGCGCGAGCTGCTGGAAAAGGAAATGGGCGTGGAAGAAGCCAACAAGCGCATCTACGCCACCACCGACCGTGCCAAGGGCACCCTGAAGCAGCTGGCCGACGCACAGGGCTGGCCCACCTTCGTGGTCCCCGATGACGTGGGCGGCCGCTACTCGGTGCTGAGCGCTGTGGGCCTGCTGCCCATCGCCGCCGCCGGCATCGACATCGACGAGCTGATGAAGGGCGCAGCCGACGCCATGGAGCGTTTCTCCGTGTTGAGCCCCGACAACGACGCTTACAAGTATGCTGCCATCCGCAACATCCTGTACCGCAAGGGTAAGGCTGTTGAAATTCTGGAATGCTACGAGCCGGACTTTACCCTGATGAACGAGTGGTACAAGCAGCTGTTCGGCGAGAGCGAGGGTAAGGACAACAAGGGCCTGTTCCCCGCAAGCTGCATCTTCTCCACCGACCTGCACTCCATGGGCCAGTTCATCCAGGAAGGCTCCCGCATCATGTTCGAGACCATCGTGGATGTGAAGAAGCCGGCACAGGATCTGTTCATTGACCCGCTGGAGGGCAACTTCGACGGCCTGAACTTCCTGGCAAACCAGAACATGAGCGTGGTCAACCGCAAGGCCATGGAGGGCACCATCCTCGCCCACACCGATGGCGGCGTGCCCGAGGTGCTGATCGAGGTGGACGACCTGTCCGCTTACAATGTGGGCTACCTGATCTACTTCTTCTGGCGTGCATGTGCCTGCAGCGGCTACCTGCTGAGCGTGAACCCCTTCAACCAGCCCGGCGTGGAAAGCTACAAGAAGAATATGTTCGCCCTGCTGGGCAAGCCCGGCTACGAGGGCCTGACCGCTGAGCTGGAAGCCAAGCTGAAGTAAAAACAGGACGTTATAAAAAATGATCTCCCGCCGCAAGGCGTGGAAAATACAGGAGGACTGAACTATGATTAAACTGATTGTTGGTACCAAGGGCTCCGGCAAGACCAAGGCGATGATCGACCAGATCAATGACGCGGTCAAGACCTCCAAGGGCAACGTGGTCGTCGTGGAAAAGGGCATGAAGCTCACCTACGACATCGCTCCTGCTGCACGTCTGATCGACCTGGACGAGTACAAGATCGCCGGCGGCGAGATGCTGTACGGCTTTGTTGCCGGCCTGATGGCAAGCAACTACGATATCACCGACCTGTACATCGACGGCATCCTGAAGGTGCTGGATCACGACATCAGCCGTCTGGGCGTTGTGCTGGACGAGATGGCCGCCATCGCAGGCGACTCCGTCAAGGTCACCGTCACCGTCAGCGCAGACGAGGCTGCTCTGCCCCACGACGTGAAGAAGTACCTGTAATCGACGCGAATTTCGGGATCTGAACCATTTTGAACAGGCAGAGGACCGGGAAATTTAAATTTTTTCGGTTTTCTGCCTGTTTTGGTGTTGACAAAGGGCTGCGTTGGAGATATACTAACAAAGCAGCCTTTCAGAGGTGTACTATGCAATTTGACCTGAGAAAGTTTATCGCCACCGGCAGACAACCTTATCATGCAGAGTTTCAGTGTGATTTATCTGCACATGATTATGCCGGGGCAAGGATCCCCCAGCCTGTCACGGCCGTGTTTGACGCGGAGACGGACGGCGACGAGATCCGGATGACACTGCGGGCAAACGCATCGGTGCACGGAGAGTGCGCCCGCTGCCTCGACCCGGTCGTTCGGGATGAGGTAGTCGATACGGAGTGGACGGTCAAGGAGCGGGATCTGGATGACCCGGATTTCGATCTTCCGCTGGACGAAAAAGGCCATCTGGATGTGGATGAATGGCTCAACCAGGAGTTCATGTTCCAGATTCCCACGGTGCTACTTTGCAGTGCCGACTGTGCCGGGCTGTGCCCCGTGTGCGGCAAGAAAAAAGCGGAATGTACCTGTCAGCCGACAGAGCAGACCGAAGCTCCCGTAGACACAAGGCTCGCGATCCTTAAATCACTGCTGAACTGATAAACCCATCAAGGAGGTGCAAAAATATGGCAGTACCTAAGAGACATCTTTCCAAGGCCCGCCGCGACAAGCGTCGCAGCAATGTTTGGAAGCTGGAGGCCCCCGCACTGGTCAAGTGCAGCAACTGCGGCTCTCTGAAGCTCCCCCACCAGGCATGTGGCAACTGCGGTTACTACAAGGGCGAGGAAGTCATCAAGAAGGCCTAATTTGCGCGGAATTGGTGGCATAATGGTGTTATGTACAGAAGGGGAGGGCGCACGCCTTCCCCTTCTTGTTCTGTAACAGAGAAAATCCAAATCAGAAGCCCTCTCAGCCGCTTTCGGGCGGTCGCTCTCCCGGTGCGGAGAGCTTTTTGTACGTGAAAATACCTTTTTATAAAAGGAAAAGGAGGTGGATGCTGTGGCAATGAAGATCGCGCGGGTGGACCCCGGCAGCGAAGCGGAAGCGCTGGGCCTTGGCCCGGGTGACGAGCTGCTGAGCGTGGACGAAAACGAGCTGAACGACAGCCTGGACTACGATTTTTATACCGACAGCAAAAGCTTCCACCTGAAAGCAAGGGTGGCGGACGGCATCCGCGAGTGGGACGTGCAGCGTGCAGAGCGCGGCCCCTTCGGCTGCGACTTCCAGACCTATCTGGGCGACCAGAAGCACTCCTGCTCCAACCACTGCATGTTCTGCTTCATTGACCAGCTGCCCCCGGGTATGCGCGAGAGCCTTTACTTCAAGGACGACGACGAGCGGCTCTCCTTCCTGTTCGGCAACTATATCACCATGACCAACATGCAGGACCACGAGATCGACCGCATCATCAAGATGCACATCTCGCCCATTAACATTTCGGTGCACACCACGAACCCTCAGCTGCGTGTGCGGATGCTGGCCAACAAGCGCGGCGGCGAGGTGCTCAAGTACCTGCCGCGGCTGGTGGAGGGCGGCATTGCCGTCAACTGCCAGCTGGTGCTGTGCCGCGGCATCAACGATGGCGACGAGCTGCGCCGCACCCTGAGCGATCTGCTGGAGCTGACCCCTATGGTGCAGAGCATCGCGGCGGTGCCCTGCGGCGTGACGGATTACCGCAAAAATCTGTTCCCGCAGACGCCCTACGACGCCGCCACCAGCGCCGAAGTCATCGACATCATGGAAGAATTCGGCGACGAGTGCAAGCGCCGCCACGGCAAGCGGATCATTTATCCCAGCGATGAATGGTACCTCAAGGCCGGGCGGCCCATCCCGCCGGAGGAGTTCTATGAGGATTTTGACCAGCTGGAAAACGGTGTGGGCATGATGCGCCTGTACGCCAAGGAATTCCTGGACGAGCTGGAAAAACCGCACCGCATCTTCGGCTCCAAAAAGCTGGACGTGGTCACCGGCGAGATGGCGTCACCGCTCATCAACGAGATGATGGCCGAGCTGCACCGCCAGTACCCCATGATCGAGGTGACGGTGCACACCATCAAAAACAACTTCTTCGGCGGCAACGTGGGCGTGGCGGGCCTTGTAACGGCCACCGACATCATTGCCCAGTGCGAGGGCAAACTGACCAGCGGCACGCTGGGCGTGCCCGCCGTGATGCTGCGCGAAGAAAAGGATACCTTTCTGGACGATATCACCACCGATCAGCTGGCCCAGCGCTTGGGCGTGAAGGTGGAAGTGCTGCCGACTTCCGGCGGCGACGAAGCCCGCGCCCTGCTGCGCAGCGGCCTGCATATCGCCAGAAGAAAGAGATGAAAGGAGGAACCCCTATGAGCAAACCGATCGTAGCGGTGGTGGGCCGCCCCAATGTGGGCAAGTCCACCCTGTTCAATAAACTGTGCGGTCAGCGCCTTGCCATCGTCGAGGACACCCCGGGCATTACCCGTGACCGCATTTTTGCCAACTGCGAGTGGAACGGCCACGACTTCCTGCTGGTGGACACCGGCGGCATCGAGCCGAAGGCCACCGAGGGCATTCTGGCTCATATGCGCGAGCAGGCCCAGATCGCCATTGATACCGCCGACTGCATCATCATGGTGGTGGACGTGCGCGACGGCCTGACCGCAGCGGACGAGGACGTAGCCCACATGCTGCGCCGCAGCCACAAGCCCATCATCCTGGCCGTGAACAAGTGCGACAAGGTGGGCGATGCCCCCATGGAGATGTACGAGTTCTACAACCTCGGCTTTGATGAGGTGATGCCCATTTCGTCCGTGCACGGCCACGGCACCGGTGATCTGCTGGATGCTGTGTGTGCCCACCTCGATTTCAGCGAGACCGTGGTGGAGGAAGACCGCATCCCCGTTGCCATCATCGGCCGCCCCAACGTGGGCAAGTCCAGCCTGACCAACCGCATTCTGGGCGAGAACCGCATGATCGTGGCCAACGAGGCGGGCACCACCCGTGACGCCATCGACACCCCGGTGGACAACGCTTACGGCAAGTTCATCTTCACCGACACCGCCGGTCTGCGCAAGCGCAGCAACATCACCGACGGGCTGGAACGCTATATGGTGGTGCGCGCCCTGGCCGCTGTGGAGCGCAGCCGCGTGGCCCTCATTCTGGTGGACGCCACCGTTGGCTTCACCGAGCAGGACAGCAAGGTGGCCGGTTACGCCCACGAGCAGGGCAAGGCCTGCATCATCGTCGTGAACAAGTGGGACGCCGTGGAAGGCAAGGAGACCAACACCATGGAGCTGCAGCGCCGCGGCTATGCCGAGTGCTTCAGCTTTATGGGCTATGCGCCCATCATCTTCATTTCGGCCCAGACCGGTTACAACGTGAACAAGCTGATGCAGCTCATCCGCGACGTGGACAGCCAGAACGGTGCCCGCGTGCCCACCGGTGTGCTGAACGAGATGCTGGCCCGCGCCACGGCCCGCATGCAGCCGCCCAGCGACAAGGGCCGCCGCCTGAAGATCTTCTACCTGACCCAGGCTTCCACCCGTCCGCCGACGTTCGTGGCCTTCGTCAACGCAAAGCACCTGTTCCACTTCAGCTATCAGCGGTATATCATCAACCAGATCCGCGAGAACTTTGGCCTGGAACACACCCCCATCCGTCTGGTCGTGCGCGAGCGCGGCTCCGGCGAAGTGGGCGCAAAGGACGTGTAAGCGCCCGCAAAGGAGGCATCTGGCTTTATGATGAAAACGATCCTCATCGCCGCAGCCACCATCCTGCAGGCCTACCTGCTGGGCAGCGTGGACGCCGGCATCCTCATCAGCAAGTTCGTATACCACGATGACGTGCGCAAGCACGGCAGCGGTGCCGCCGGTATGACCAACATGCTGCGCACCTTCGGCAAGAAGGCTGCTGCCATGACGGCGGCGGTGGATGTGCTCAAGGGCGTTGCCGCTGTGTGCATCGGCCGGTGGATGTTCCACCTGCTGCCCGCCGACGCCGGTGTTTCGCCGTATCTGGGCGTATATCTGGCCGCCATCTTTGCGGTGCTGGGCCACCTGTATCCGCTGTATTTCGGCTTCAAGGGCGGCAAGGGCGTGCTGGTGGCAGGCGGTGCCATTCTGGCCATCCAGCCGGTGCTGCTGCCGTTTCTGGCCATCATCTTCCTCGTGTGCCTGATCCCCACCGGCATGGTGTCGCTGGGCAGCGTGGCCATGGCTGCGCTTTACCCGCTGCTGACCATCCTCTATGGTGTCATCCGGGGCTATGCCGCCGGTGATATGCTGGTGTGCGCCATCGGTTCGGGCTTCATGTCCGGCATGGTGATCTACATGCATCGTGCCAACATCCAGCGCATCCGTGAGGGCAAGGAGTACCGCTTCGGTAAGCACAATAAAAAATAAATCTGTAAATGCAACCACCCCGCAGCGTACCGGGTCTCCGGCAGCGCTGCGGGGTGGTTTTGTTTGTGTTATTCCAGTTCCGGTTCAGCCTGCTCAAAATCGTACTCGTCAAAGTCTTCTTCTTCGGAAGGAATGGCCTCGGCCACCTCGTTTTCGGCGCGCTTTTTCAGCCGGGTGAGGAACTCCTCCGCCGGGATGCCGCTCTGGCTGGGGGAGAGGTCCGGTGCCGGGTGGCCATCCGGCAGGTGGGCACCAAAGGCTGGAACAAAGAAGAACTTGCGCACGATGAAGATCAGCGCGATGGCCCCCACGCTGAGCAGATTTTCCAGCGCGGAGTCATGCCCCACCACCAGATGCCGGGCGATGGCGTACAGCAGCACTTCCAGGCTGCTGCCGGGGCTGTGCTTGGCCAGCATCTTGATGAACTCGATGCCAATGACGATGTCGAGACTGCGTTCCAGAAAGCTGCGGATCTCCACCTCGTTGCCGTCGATCAACAGGCCCGGCATCCACTTGATGAGCGGCACGGCACTGAGCAGCAGGCCGACGAGCACAAGGCCCGAGAGCAGGATCTCCAGCAGGCTGGACGCCTGAATGATGCGGTTGCGCAGTTTGGTGCGCCAGCGGCTTTCCACATGAGAAGAAGGATGGTCCATAACGTGTTCTCCTTTTCGGCAATCTGCTGCAAAATGTTCGACGGCTAGCTGACTTTATTGTAGCAGAAATGCAGAACGGTGTCAATCGACGGCGAGACAGCAAAAAAGGCTTCCCTCGGCGGGGAGGGAAGCCTTTCGGCGAAAATATGCCGCTGCGGGTCAGTCTGCAGTGCTTTCCGTGGTTTGCGGGTCCACCGCTACATAGCCGGACTTCTGGATGCAGTTCTGCCCGGCGTCGGTGTCCAGCCAGTCATAGAGCTGGCGCTCCGGGCTGTCAGCGGCGGCGTCTGCGTGGAGAACAGCGTAGAATTCGTTGCACAGCGGGTATTTCTCGCTGGCAATGGTGTCGTTGGAAGGCTCGACTCCATCCACGGCCAGCAGCCGCAGGCCGGGCCGGGAGTACATCTGGTCGATGTAGTAATACACCGAAAAGCCGATGGCGTTGGCGCTGTTGTTGTAGGCGGCAAGGCTGTCCACCAGTTCGCCCATGGCGGTGGGAGCCAGTTCGGTGGGCGGGTCCATCAGCTCGCCGCCCTGAATGAGCAGCTTTTTGAACAGAGTCTGGCTGCCGGAATCCTCGCTGCGCTGGAAGGCCACGATGTCGAGATCATCGCCGCCGACCTCCTTCCAGTTGGTGATCTTTCCGGCGTAGATGTCCTTCAGCTGCTGCCGGGTCAGGCTCTTGACCGGGTTTTCTTCGTTCACAATGAACACCAGCGCGTCCCGGCCGATGGGCTTCTGTTCCAGCTGGGCGTCGGCTTCCTTCAGTTCATCCTTCACGTAATCCGGCGCTTCGTACACCACCAGCATCTTGGCGGTGTAATCCTCATCCGGGTACAGGCCGAAGCTCTCCCACGCATAGGCGGTGGTGGAGACCGAAATGGCGCTCTGGGCGGCTTCCAGGTCGATGCCGGTCGTGTCGGCCATCATCTGAGCCATCAGCGGGATGCAGGCCGTGCTGCCGTCCAGCTTGGGGAAGTCCTCCACGGCAAACAGGCTGACGGGCGGCACTTCGCTCACCGAGGAAGCAGGCGCTTCCGGTGCGGCAGAAGCACTGCTGGCGGGTGCATCCGAACCCTTGCAGGCGGTAAGAACGCCCGCCGCCGAGCAGGCGGCTAGGCCCAGCAGAAAGCTGCGGCGGGTGATTTTTGCGTTTTTCATAAGAAGTCCCTCCCAAGTTGGGCTCAATAACCCAGTTCGTCATCGGAATTGATGGAAGAAAAGATGCTCTGGCAGAAAAGCCAATTGCCGTCGGTGTCCATCCAGCCGTAGTAGAAGCCGCGCTGCGCCACGAACACATGGTCGGGCAGGTGGTTCAGGCTGTTGGCGTAATAGCTGTAGCAGCTGCCGAGGCCGCTGAGTACCACGTTGCCGTTTTCGTCCAGCACGTCGCACAGCGAGCCGCTGTTGCTGAGGGTGTCGGAAACGCCGCAATACAGCGGACGGCCCTCTGGGGTGGCGGTGAGGTAGTTCAGGGCGTAGTATTTGCTCTGCAGATGGGTCAGGTCGGAGACAAGGCCCTCGGGGCCGTAGACGCGGGTGGCGGTGGTCTCGTAGTTGTCGTTGTTCCGTAGTTCCAGCCAGACGTAGCCGTTGCCCGCGCTGTCCATCATCACGCTCTGCTGGTTCTCCACCGGCTCCACGGTGGTGTCGGTGATGATCTTGCCGGTGTCGGTGTCGCAGACTTTCAGGCTGCCGTTTTTGGCATAGAGAGCAATGGTGTTGTCCGTGACACTGCAGGCGTACAGCGGCGTTACATCGCCGGTCTCAAGGTCATGCAGGTCATAGCCGTAATCACCGGTGGTGCGCCAGGTGACCACAGAACCCGGGAAATAATGGCTGGGCATGTCCTCAAAGGGGCTTATGACCCCGCGGTCCTCGGTGGTCATGTCCCGCAGCTCGTACCGGCCATCGTCGGTGACAAAGCATGCCGTGCCGTTGCCGCAGGTCTGGGTGTAGCCCGTCAAGCTTTCACCGGTGGTGGGATTATAAAGCATCTGGTCCACCGGTGCACCGTCGGCGTGGTAGGTATCCAGTTCCACCCAGTCGGTCAGCTCATCGGGCGAATAGGAAATGCGGTAAGCGGTGGAGGTGTCGGCTCCATACACCTGCGTGCCGTCTTTCGTCAGAACGATGACCCAGCTGTGCAGGGAGGTGTCATCGTCCCATTCGTCGTCGGCAAGGTCGGCCGGGCGGGCGTAGCAGGTATAGACGAGGCGGTCACCGCACACGACGCAGGCGTATGCGCCCTCCGGTACGGGCAGGCTTTCGCCGGTGGCCGGGTCGATGACCTGACAGGTGCCATAGCCGCTGTAGCCGTCCTGATATTCGCCGTTGACCAGCCGGCTTTCCTGCAGCACCAGCAGGCCGTTCTGCAGGGTGGCACTCTGTTCGCCGTCAAAGGCCAGCACTTCAGTGCCGTCCTTATCATAGAGGGCGCTGCGGCGTCCGCCCCGGCCGGTGGGGTCCGACCAGCTGCGGAACCAGTAATCCGTCTCGCCGGTGACGACATCCTGCAGAAGGGTTACATTTTCACTGCGGGCAGACTGGTACAGCACCTTGCTGCCGCAGAGGATGGCGGTGCTGCTGCCGGCACGGTCGTAGCCGTAGAGCGCCCGCAGCTGGCCGTCGTCCAGCCGGGAAGCGTCGTACAGTGGTTTGCCGCTTGAGTCGGTGGGGACCGAGGCCGACGATGCCGGTTTGCTGGAAGCGGGCGGCAGCACGGCGCACCCGCAGCCCAGTGCAAGACTGAGCGAGACGCACACGGCGGCGCAGCCGATGCGGTTCATCCGGGAAGAAAAGCGTTTCATACGATCACTCCTTGTCAATGCAGAGGAACCGAAAAGCATTCTTGTAAATGGGAGAAATCCCGATTCAATTATAATACGAAACAGCCGCGCTTTCCATTGCAGGAAAACGCGGCTGTTGATTACAGTTTGGTGACAAGCGTTCAGGACGCCGTTTTGGCGTGCTCGGCGTCGTCCATCCGGCCCAGCTGGTTCAGGAACGCCAGCAGGAAGGGCACCGAGACGAGGAAGGTGAGCACATCCGCAATGGGCTGGCAGATCTCCACGCCCACAAGGCCGTGGGTGCGGGGCAGCAGGAGAATGAGCGGGATGAAGAACACGCCCTGGCGGCAGCAGGCCAGGAAGGTGGCGCGCCCGGCCTTGCCCACGCTCTGGAAGGTCATGTTCGCCACAACGATGACCGGCTGCAGCAGCACGGCCAGACACTGGTAATGGAAGGCGGGCAGGGCGATGGCCGTCACCTCCGGGTCGTCGCGGAACAGCCGGATGAGGGCATCACCGTTCAGCCAGCACAGGCCCACCAGCACCACCAGCATACAGAAGGCCGCACCTACCGTAAAGATGGCCGCCTGCCGCACCCGGCGGTACTTGCGGGCACCATAATTGAAGGACGCCACCGGCTGCAGGCCCTGCCCGACACCGATGGCCACCGAGATGATGAACATGAAGATGCGGGAGACGATGCTCATGCCGGCCACGGCGGCGTCGCCGTAGCTGCGGGCGGCAATGTTCAGCAGCATACCGCCGATGCTCTGCAGGCCCTGGCGGCCAAAGCTGGGCGCGCCGCCGATCAAAATCATGCCGAACTCCCGGGCTTCACGGGTGACGGCGGTGATGCGGAACTGGCTGACCGTTTTGCCCCGCAGGAACATGGACAGCAGGATGCCAAAGCTGATGGTCTGGCTGAGGGCGGTGGCGATGCCCGCACCGGCGGTGCCGAGGCCGAAGCCGAACATGAAGACGGGGTCCAGCACGATGTTCAGCACGCCGCCGGTGACCAGGCCGATCATGGCAAAGCTGGCCTTGCCCTCATAGCGCAGGATGTTGTTCATCACAAGGCTGGAGATCATCAGCGGAGCCGCGATGAGGATGGGCCGTGCGTAAGCGCAGGCGTGGGGCAGAATGGTGGACGTGCTGCCCAGCAGCATCATGAAGCCGGGCAGGGTGGCGAGACCGATCACCGCCAGCACCACGCCGACGGCCAGCGCCGTGAAAAAGCTGGTGGAAGCAAAACGGGTGGCGGCCTCGGTGTTGCGGCTGCCCAGGCTGCGGCTGATGATGGTGCCGGAGCCGTGGCCCAGCGTGAAGCCCAGCGCCTGAATGATGGCCATCAGGCTGGAGACCACGCCCACCGCGCCGGATGCGCTGGTGGAGATCTGGCCCACAAAGAAGGTGTCGGCCAGGTTGTAGATGCTGGTGATGAGCATACTTAAAATGGTGGGAGCCGCCAGCCCTAAGATCAGCTTGGGGATGGGCGTCTCGGTCATCTTTTTATATTGCCGGATGTTGAGTTCATCGGATGTCATGAAAGGACCTCCTTCTTTTTATAGGATGCGAAAACCGCCCTGTGTGACAAAGGGCGGCGGATGATTCTGGCGGGTGCACGGAGCACCGGCACATAGTATAACGCAGCTGCGGCGAAAAGTCGAGAGCCCCGGAAACAGAAAAATGCACGCTTTGGGCCGGTCGAGCGGGAGAAAAACCACCCGAAAGGGCAGAGCTTTTTGTTAGTTTTGCTAAAGGATGGTCGAATTGCTTGTGAAAAATCACGATATGTGGTATCATTTACCATGAGGAGAACAAAGAGGCCTGCACGCTGGTGCAGGCACCGGACAATATGGGCGGCCGCCGCAGGCAGAGCAGGGCCGGCCATGAACCATAGGGAGGAAAAAATGATGAAAACTGTCGCACAGACCGTGATCGAAGCCGATCACTTTTACACCATCGCCGCGCACACCGGCAACGTCATCCAGGCTGTGGAGGGCGCGAAGGAAGGTGGCACCGTTCGTCTGGGCAAGTATGAGCACAAGCCCGAGCAGGAGTGGAGTTTCGTCCGCGTGGGTGACGGCGTCTACCGCATCCGCAACCGCGCTTCCGGCAAGCTGCTGGACCTGACCATGACCGGCACCGCCAACGGCACCTGGCTGCATCTGTGGGAGGATGTGGGCGGCACCTCCCAGATGTGGAGCGTCCAGCCCACCCCAGAAGGCACCGTGCGCCTGCGCTCGTCCTGGGCCGGCGGCAAGTGTGTGGACACTGTGGGCATGGGGGCCGCTGTGGGCACCGTGCTGCAGATCTGGCAGGAAGTGCCCGGCGCAGAGGACCAGCTGTGGACCATCAATGAGGTGAAGGAGCGCGCAAAGCGTGCCGCCGCCAAGAAGGCTGAGGAGCCTGCCGTGGAAGCTGCGGAAGCTGCCCCCGCCGAGGAAAAGGCCCCGGCTAAAAAGCCTGCCGCCCGCAAGCCCCGCACCACCAAGAAGGCAGCCGCCGCAAAGGCAGAACCGGCTGCGGAAGAAAAGGCAGAGGACGCCGTGAAGGCTGAAGCCACACCGGCCGAAAAGCCCGCAAAGCCTGCCCGCAAGACTGCCGCCAAGAAGACCACAAAGGCGGCGGCCAAGGCAGAAACGGCCGAAGCCGCTCCCGCCGCAAAGGCCGAAGCACCCGCAGAGGAAAAGCCTGCAGCAGAGAAGCCCAAGCGCAAGTGCGCACCCCGCAAGAAGGCCGTGAAGGAAACGGTCTGAGCCTGACCGAGAAAAGCAATGCCCGCCGTGTTTCGAAAAATGCGGCGGGCATTTTTATGCATTTGGGCCGGGGTCATTCCGGCAGCTCGTTCAGCCGGAAATGGTTCTTTTCAAATTCCAGCAGGCCTTCGTCCCGCATTTTGCACAGCTCTTTGGAGAGGGCGCTGCGGTCCAGGTTGAGGTAATCGGCCATCTGCTGGCGGTTGAAGGGTACGTCGAACTCCAGCCCGCCCGCCTTTGCCGCCTGCGCGGAAAAGTAGGTCAGCAGGCGGCCGCGTACCGTTTTGGGTGTGGTGCAGAAGATGCGCTGGGAAAGGCTCAGGCTCTTGCGCATGGAAACGGCCAGCAGGTTGCGCAGCAGAGTGTCCCGCACAGCGGGGGACACTCTGGCGTCGGAGAGGACGCGGGTGCTCAGCAGCAGCACGGTGCAGTCCTCGGCGGCAACGGCATCCACCATCAGTGCGTCGCCGCAGAAGGCATAGGTCTCCGCGAAGGCCTGCCCGGCGGAAATGCTGCTCAGGATGCTTTTGGTGCCCCAGAGGTCGAGGTTCTCGATGTGGACGGTGCCCTGCACCACCACGCCGATCTCCTGCACCCGGCTCCCGGCGCGGAAAATGACGGTGTGCTTTGCAAATGTTTTCTGCCGGAGCAGCCCGGCGGCGGCAAGGGCATCCAGATCAGCCGGCGAAAGGCCCTGGAACAAAGGCGAAGGAACAAGTTTCATGAAAAAATCCTCGTTTCGTGGTTATGGCAACTGAAGCTTTGGCCTGATTATAGTATACTCAGTTCATCAAAGCAAGGAGGACTTTCCCATGATCCGCAAAATCATTCATATAGACGAAGAAAAATGCAACGGCTGCGGGGCCTGCGTCACCGCCTGCCATGAGGGTGCCATCGGCCTTGTGAACGGCAAGGCAAAGCTTATGCGGGACGACTACTGCGACGGCTTTGGCGACTGCCTGCCCGGCTGCCCCACCGGTGCCATCACCTTCACCGAGCGCGAAGCCGCCGCCTACGACGAGCAGGCCGTGCTGGAGAACAAGCAGAAAAAGGCAGCGGCTGCCGCCGAAAAGCCTGCCGCCCCGGCCTTCCACGGCTGCCCGGGCAGCGCCATGCGCCAGTTCCACCGGGAGCAGGCAGCCGCACCCGCTGCCGCTGCACCGCTGCAGTCCCAGCTGGCGCAGTGGCCCTGCCAGATCAAGCTGGTGCCGGTGAACGCGCCCTATTTTGACGGTGCCAAGCTGCTCATCGCCGCCGACTGCACCGCCTATGCCTATGCGAACATCCACGAGGAGTTCATGAAAGGCCATGTCACCCTCATCGGCTGCCCGAAGCTGGACGCCGTGGACTACAGCGAAAAGCTGACCGAGATCATCCGTAATAATAACATCAAGAGTGTGACCGTGCTGCGCATGGAGGTGCCCTGCTGCGGCGGGCTGGAACATGCCGCCGTCACGGCCCTGAAGAACAGCGGCAAGTTCATCCCGTGGAATGTGGTGACCTTCTCCACCGACGGGCGCATCCTGGACCGGTAATGATAAGAAACGCAAAAAAGCAGACGCATCGCGTCTGCTTTTTTGCGTTTAAGATGCATTCTGCACGAACTGCAGAACGCTCTGGATGGTCTCGCGGATCTGCACCAGCGTCTGGATGTCGTCATCCTTCATGCGGGAGGTAGGCGCGGTGAGCGATACGGTCCGGGCGCTCACGGTGCCGGAAAGCCGGATGGTGACATCGTGCGCCGGGATGGTGAGCTGCAGCTCCACCGGGATGGCGTCGTCAAAGAATTTGTCCTTCTGGAAGCCGACGACCAGCACCGGGGCATCGGTACCGGCGCTGCCGGTGTTCAGCTGGAAGTAGAGGTAGCCGTCTCTTGCACTTTCCGGCTGGACCCGCTGCAGGCCCTTTGCATCCAGCTGGAATTCGGTCACGTCCTGCAGGCTGGTGGCCTCGGTGCCAACGCCCAGCAGGCTGGCCAGCTGGCTTTGGGAGATGTAGCTGCCCAGCGACCAATCCGGGATCAGCAGCCCGGCCAGCGGATAGGCATCCGTGATGGAAGTGCGGACGTTCCGGTACAGCTGGCCCACATCATAAAGGGTCTCGTCGCTGCTGACGTATACTCGGGTGAGCGGGTCGGCCGGGATCACGGCCTTTTTTGCCGCGATGCTCAGCTGCAGCGCGTCCGGCGCATACTGGCCGGTGACCGTGCCGCTGGTGGCCCCGGCCTGCTGCAGGATGCCGTAAAGGGCAGGGGAGTCGGCGGTGGGGGTGATCTCGTAATCCAGCGTGAAGCTGGCCCCGGCCTGCAGGGCCTTGACCCGGCGGGCGACCAGACCGTAGCCGACAGCTGCCGCTACAACGGCGATGAGAAGCAGGCACAGCACCACGATGACAGCAATAGAGAGGCCGCGCCTTTTCTTGCGGGAAGAAGCCATGATGATCCTCCTTCGGTAAAACGATATTTTGTTCAGCATAGCGGAAGCGGAGCAAAAAGTCAAGCAGACGGCGGAAAAACAAAAAGTCCGAAACCTTTTGGTTCCGGACTTCTGGCGGAAAGATGGGGATTCGAACCCCAGAACGCTTTTGACACGTTACACGATTTCCAGTCGTGCGCCTTAGACCAACTCAGCCATCTTTCCATATTCAGTTCTGCGCCTTGGCGCCACACTATAATACCTGAAAGAAGCCCGTTTGTCAAGGACTTTTTTCAAATGCGGAAAACGGCGGAAAACAAAAAATCCGAAACCTTACGGTTTCGGGTTTCTGGCGGAAAGATGGGGATTCGAACCCCAGAACGCTTTTGACACGTTACACGATTTCCAGTCGTGCGCCTTAGACCAACTCAGCCATCTTTCCATATTCAGTTCCGCGCCTCAGCGCCCTACTATAATACCTGAAAGAGGAATATTTGTCAAGGATTTTTTCGAAAAAATTGCAATTTGGAGAAAAATGACGCTCCTGCGCAGGAGGACCGGAACGAACCGGCGCAGAAAATATCCAAAGCTCTTGACGAAGGAAAAAAACGGGGCTATGATGAGGGCAGAGAGTGTTGCGGCAGGTCGTTTTGCGCCGCAGAAAGAGGAACAAAGGAGAATATTTTATCATGACTTATTCGGAAGTGCTGGCCAATGCCCGCGAGTGCATCGGCAAATACTGCAAGGCCTGCCCGGTGTGCAACGGCGTGGCCTGCAAAAACCAGATCCCCGGCCCCGGTGCCAAGGGCGTGGGTGACACGGCCATCCGCAATTATAATAAGTGGGCCGACATTCGCGTGAACATGGACACCCTGTGCGAGGGCGGCACCCCGGACACCCATGTGGAGCTGTTCGGCAAGACGTTTGCCTACCCCTTCTTTGCGGGCCCGGTGGGTGCCGTGAACCTGCACTACTCGGAAGCCTACACCGACATGACCTATAATGATGTGCTGGTGCGTGCCTGCGCCGAGAACGGCATCGCGGCCTTCACCGGTGACGGCACCAACCCCACCGTGATGGAGATGGCCACCAAGGCCATCGGCGCGGCGAACGGCTGCGGCGTACCCACCATCAAGCCCTGGAACATCGACACCATCAAGGAGAAGATGGCCGAGGCCAAGGCCAGCGGCTGCTTTGCCGTGGCCATGGATGTGGACGCAGCGGGTCTGCCGTTCCTGAAAAACATGACCCCGCCGGCCGGCAGCAAGAGCGTGGAAGAATTGGCCGAGATCGTCAAGCTGGCCGAGCGCCCGTTCATCGTCAAGGGCGTCATGACCGTCAAGGGGGCCCTGAAGGCAAAGGAAGCCGGTGCTGCTGCCATTGTGGTGTCCAACCACGGCGGCCGCGTGCTGGACCAGTGCCCTGCCACTGCCGAGGTGCTGCCGGAGATCGCAGCGGCTCTCAAGGACACCGGCGTGAAGGTGCTGGTGGACGGCGGCATCCGCACCGGTGTGGATGTGTTCAAGGCGCTGGCACTGGGCGCAGACGGCGTGCTGATCTGCCGCCCCTTTGTCACGGCTGTGTACGGCGGCGGTGAAGAAGGCGTGAAGTGCTACATTGACAAGCTGGCCGGGGAACTGGCCGACACCATGCAGATGTGCGGTGCGCACTCGCTGGCGGAGATCACGCCGGACATGGTGCGTATCTGAGCGTAACCATTTAAAATGGCCGCCGTTTCACTCTGGCCATATTCAGAGGAAAAATTATTTGTATTTGTAAATCGGCAAAGCCTGCGGGCTTTGCCGATTTACTTTTTCACAGAAAGGGTCGGTACGGAAAACAACGTTTGATTCGTGGAACATTTCATAAGATGAAGCTTCCTGTTATGGCCCCATCCCGTGAAAAAGAACTCCAGAAAAATCCGCAGATTTTTCTGGAGCTCAAAAAGAAATATAATTTCCGCTGATATGCTCAGAGCGGAGCGGAGAGCATTTTAAATTGTAAATTTACCGCAGCAGTTGTGTCCCCGGGTAGTAATGCGCTAAAATATCCGCATACCCTGCGCCCTGTTCGGCCATCGCTTTTGCACCCCATTGGCTCAGGCCGACCCCGTGGCCGTAGCCCCGGGTGGTGAAGCTGAAATTCCCGCTCTGGTACTGCACCGTAAAACAGGTGCTGCGCAAGCCCAGCACCCGCCGCAGCGCCGTGCCGGAGACAATCTGCCCGCACACCGGGAGTGCTTTTGCATACCCGGCGGCGGTCAGCTCGGCCGGGCCGAACCAGCTTTCCGGCGCGGCGAGGTCGGCTGTCAGCCCCAGCCCAGCCAGTGCCTGCTGCACCTGTGCGGCCGAGAAGGTGACGGTGTATTCGTAGTTGTCGGCGGCGAGGTCGGTGCTGCTGTCCACCGAGACGAGGTAGGGCAGGGCAGAGCCCCAGACGTTCTCGCTGGCCTCGGTCCGGCCGTTGGAGATGGCAAAGTAGCTGGTGCAGGCGGGGGCATTCTCATACGTAAGGAGGTCGTCCAGTACTTCGTCCACAAGGGACGAGAGCCTGGCATAGTTTTCGTCATAAGCGGTGCCCCAGTAGCTGCGCAGCACCGGCTCGGTCAGGCAGCCCTGCCGCCGGGCAGGGTCGGCGGTGAGCCAGGCACCGTTCTCGGCGGCGGAATGGTCGCGGCAATAGAGGGCATAGGTGTGGGCGGCCACGGCCTGCGCCTTGAGCGCTTCGTCCGGCCAACTCACCGGCATCTCGGCGGACACGGCACCAAGAACATAGTCCCGGCGGGACAGCTCCACCACCTGCCCGGTGGAGCTGTCCTCGAACCGGAAGGTCTCAGAATCGGCGGAGGGTGCTTCCGCCGCGCTGCTGTCGGCAGGCGGTACACTGGGCACGGCATCCTCCGATGCTGCGGGCGTTTCCGGCGCAAGGACGGCCCGGGTGAGCCGATAGCTCACCAGCGGCAGCGCACTGCCCAGCACCAGCAGTGCCGCACACAAGAGCAGAAAAAACTTTTTCATAGCCGAACCCCCTCCGACAACCGTGTTTTTTAAATCAGAATACCGGAAACAGGATGCAAAACGATGCGAAAAAAGCATTCCCTCTTTTGCAAAAGAACGCATAAAATGACGTTTTTGCCCGGAAAAACGGGCTGCGGCGCAGTTGATGCTTGAATTTACTGCACAAAAGCGCTATGATAGAATTATGTCCACCAATGCGGGTGGAAGGGAAAGTATCAGAACATAGGATGAAAGGAGAACTCCCCATGAATTTTGCACATTCAGAAGTGGCGACCCTGGACCCCAACACCATGCGCACCTTGTGCGAGGAGTACATGGCGAACAACTACATCGACCCCGAGACCAGCGAACGGCTGGGCGTCAAGCGCGGCCTGCGCAATCCGGACGGCACCGGCGTGCTGGCAGGCCTGACCAATGTCTGCGACGTTGTGGGTTACAAGAAGGACCAGGAGGGCCACATCATCCCCATCCCCGGCAAGCTGATCTACCGCGGCGTGCCCATCGACGAGATCGTGGACGAGGCCTACCGCAACGACCGTTTCGTCTTTGAGGAAGTGATCTGGCTGCTGCTGTTCGGCAGCCTGCCCACCCGGGAGCAGCTGGATGATTTCTGCGATATCCTGGCCGAGCACCGCGCCCTGCCGGAAGGCTTCATGGACACCATGAACGCCCCTTCGCCCAACGTGATGAACAAGCTGCAGCGCTGTGTGCTGGGCCTGTACTCCTACGATGAGCACGCGGAAGACCTGAGCCTGGAGAACATTCTGAACCAGAGCATCAACCTGATCGCCAGCATGCCCACCATGATGGTGAACGCTTACCAGATGAAGCGCCGCTATTATGATAAGCAGAGCATGTTCTTCCATCTGCCCAAGCCCGGCCAGAGCACGGCAGAGCACATTCTGAGCACCTACCGCCCGGATCAGAAGTTCACCCACGAGGAAGCAAAGCTGCTGGATATGTGCCTGCTGGTCCACGCGGACCACGGCGGCGGCAACTGCTCCACCTTTACCACCCGCGTGCTGTCTTCGTCCGGCACGGACACCTATTCCGCTATTGCGGCGGCCATCGGCGCGCTGAAGGGCCCCAAGCACGGCGGCGCGAACCTGATGGTCAACCGCCAGCTGAAAGACATCCTCAAGCATGTGGAGAACCCCGAGGACGACGACGAAGTGCGCGAATATCTGCGCCGCATCCTGCGCAAGCAGGCGGGCGACGGCTCCGGCCTGATCTACGGCATGGGCCACGCGGTCTACACCATCAGCGATCCCCGCGAGGTGATCCTGAAGCAGCGTGCCCGCCACCTGGCCTACGAGAAGGGCTTTGAGGAAGAATACAACATGCTGTGCAGCATTGAGCGGCTGGCCCCCGGCATCTTTGCCGAGGAAAAGGGCAGCACCAAGCCCGTGTGCGCCAACGTGGACCTGTTCAGCGGCCTGATCTACAACATGCTGGGCATCTCGGAAGACATCTACACCCCGCTGTTCGCCATTGCCCGTGTGCCGGGCTGGTGTGCCCACCGCGTGGAGGAGGTCGTCTTCGCCAACCGCATCATTCGTCCCGCCTACAAGTATCTGGGCGTGCGCCAGAAATATAAGCCGATCGAGGAACGCTGATGAATTCTTCTGTACTGTTCGTTTTTGTTTTGGGGGTCCTGCTGGGCGTGCTGCGCGCAGCAGACCTGGCCCTGGGCACCGATGCCGCCACCGGCCTGTGCGTGGTGGGCTCGGTGTGGTGGCGTTACCTGGCGCTGGGCATCGTGGTGCTGGCCGCCGTGCTGGTGGGCTGGAAAGCCGGTAAAAAAGCTGAGGCCGTTCGCAGCCGCCAGCCGCTGGCCGGTGTGCTGGCCTTCGTGGGCGCGGTGAGCTTCCTGGCTGCGGCCGGGGTGCAGTTCGCGCTGGGTGCTGCGGCCGGGGTGAGCGGCTTTGTGCGCGTCATCCTGGAATGTGCCTGCTCGGTGTGGCTCAGCACCATGGGCCGCTGCTGGCTGAGCCTCAATGACTGGAAGAAGCCCTTCGGCGGGCTGTATCTCGCCGTGGCGGGCAGCCTGCTGTTCTACTGGAACGTGCTGATGCGCTTTATGGAGAACTCCTCCAGCTGGCACCGGGTGCAGCCCACGGCAGCGGTCTGGCAGGCGCTGGCAGCGCTGGTGTTCCTTGCGGCGCTGGCGCGGGCGCTGCACGTCCCGCAGCCGGGCAATGCAAAGGCTCTGTGTGCCGCCGGGCTTGCCGCCTTTGTGCTGTGCCTGTGCTGGCAGCTGCCCCGGGTGGTCGTTCTGCTGACCGGCATCGGCTGGGCAGCCCCGGCTGTCTGGGCGGAAATTTTTGCCGAGATCGGCCTGTGCTGCGTGGGCGGCATCGGCGCGGCGTGCGCTGCGGCCTGTGCAAACAGTCAGACTTGACAAAAATGTTAGCACTGTGTTGGCGCAATTGCCTAAAACGGGAGAGTTGTGCCGGACAAAATCGTACAAAAGCAAAAAAGTTGCAATTGTCTTGTTAATTTTTTGGCAGACACTTGAAACTTTCTGCGTTTTGGTCTAAAATAAAGATACCGTGATTTATCCAATTATGGGTAAAATAATTAGGAGGTACTATTAACATGGCTGTTAGAGTTGCTATCAATGGTTTCGGTCGTATTGGTCGTCTGGCTTTCCGTCAGATGTTTGATGCTGAGGGTTACGAGGTCGTCGCAATCAACGACCTGACCAGCCCCAAGATGCTGGCTCACCTGCTGAAGTACGATACTGCTCAGGGCTCTTTCTGCGGCAAGATCGGCGAGGCTAAGCACACTGTCGAGTCCACCGAGGATTCCATCATTGTTGACGGCAAGGAGATCAAGATCTACGCTGTTAAGGATGCAAAGGATGCTCCCTGGGGCGAACTGAACGTTGATGTCGTTCTGGAGTGCACCGGCTTCTACACCAGCAAGGAGAAGAGCATGGCTCACATCCAGGCTGGCGCAAAGAAGGTCGTTATCTCTGCTCCTGCAGGCAACGATCTGAAGACCATCGTCTACTCCGTTAACGAGAAGACCCTGACCGCTGAGGATCAGGTCATCTCCGCTGCTTCCTGCACCACCAACTGCCTGGCTCCCATGGCTAACACCCTGAACAAGACCTACCCCATCGTTTCCGGCATCATGACCACTGTTCATGCTTACACCGGCGACCAGATGATCCTGGATGGTCCTCAGCGCAAGGGCGACCTGCGCCGTGCTCGTGCTGGCGCACAGAACATCGTCCCCAACAGCACCGGTGCTGCTAAGGCCATCGGCCTGGTCATCCCCGAGCTGAACGGCAAGCTGATCGGCTCTGCTCAGCGTGTGCCCGTTCCCACCGGTTCTACCACCATCCTGGTTGCCGTTGTCAAGGGCAAGGATGTCACCAAGGAGTCCATCAATGCTGCTATGAAGGCTGCTACCTCTGAGTCCTTCGGCTACAACGAGGATCCGATCGTTTCTTCCGATGTCATCGGCATGCGTTACGGCTCTCTGTTCGACGCTACCCAGACCATGGTCGCTAAGATCGACGACGACACCTATCAGGTTCAGGTCGTGTCTTGGTACGACAACGAGAACTCCTACACCTCTCAGATGGTCCGTACCATTAAGTACTTCGCTGAGAACTGCTAATCACAGCTCTTAGTCTGTAAGTGCCTGAAACGGTATAAGTAGAGTTTTGCACCCTGTCTTTTGCGGGAAACCGTGAAGGGCAGGGTGCTTTTTTGCTGCACGGCCGAGAAAAGTACGGAGCGGATGTTGGAAAGGAGAAAAAACGATGGAAGATGTTTTCTTTACAGCGACAAAAAGGGCGCTTAAAAATATTACCAATACGTTTGATACAGTGTGGCCAATAGCGGTAGGACTATGGAACCTACGCTGTGCAGTGAAGGGCGTAAAAGGTGAATGGCCATTGATCACCGAAAAACAATTGGCAGATAAGTTTACGGCTGGCAGCGGGATACATGGTGTGAACTATAAAAAGACCGTTATGACACAGAGTTGGGAAGAACAGCTGAATGGGCTTTCCTGGATGCTGCTTAACAGTACCATTCCAATTTATGAAGAATGGATAAAAGAACTAAATAGCGATATTTATAATGGGACAATAGACGAGAAAAAATTGCAATTCCCTAACAACATAGAGCGCGAAATCGCAAGATTACAGGGGAACGCATCTCAAATCATGAAGGACGCGTTTTATCAGACCTACTGCATCAAAAGAGACCGGAATTATGGCAATATCAAAGTAATGATGATGTGCTACAGGGCATTTAAAGAAGCGAGAAATCGCTATATGCACAATGGAATGATTGCGGATCAGAAAACGGTTGATGCATACAATGCCTATATTACAAATGCAACGTTGCAAAACTTGGAAATAAAAGAACTTCCGCTGTTTAAAAGAAATCCGATTTTAGGAGAGAAAATTGAATTGAATTTGCGGAGCGTCGTTGGCTTTTCATATGTTGTGATAAAAATTTTGGTCTCGCTGGATAGTGAGCTGGTCTGTACAAAACAGGCAGAGACTGAATTCAGAAAACGCTGGGAGCAGAAAAATGGAAAAGTAAAGCGAACGTTGAAAGGAGACCACGAAAAGGCTAAAATTCAGGCGATGCAGTATGTGAAACAATGCAGGTTCCCGAAACCGGCAAATCCGGAAGATATGGTAAAGTACCTGCTCCAAGAGCGATTTGTGATGCCTTGATAAAGTTTGGCACGGCTTATGGTTCGTGGAGTGGGACGAAAGAAAGCGGTCTGCCTTTCGGTCAAACTATACACATTTCGGCGCAACAACCGCAAATGTTTGTTAAACAATTATCTATCGCATGTCCTTGCAATACGCGCGCTTTTTGTTTATAATAGTATCATACGGGGCAGGGCCCCGAATGCGAGCGAAACTCTAGTTCAGAAATAAAAAGCTTGAGAGGAGTTTATTACCATGGGTTTAGGTAAGAAGACGATCGACGATCAGAACTACTGCGGCAAGAAGGTGCTTGTCCGCTGCGATTTCAACGTCCCGATGAAGGACGGTGTCATCACCAACGAGAACCGCATCAATGCGGCTCTGCCCACCATCCAGAAGCTGGTCAACGATGGCGCTAAGGTCATCCTGTGCAGCCACCTGGGCAAGCCCAAGAACGGCCCCGAGGCAAAGTTCAGCCTGGCTCCCGTTGCTGTGGCTCTGAGCGCAAAGCTGGGCAAGACCGTTGTGTTTGCTGACGACGACAATGTTGTGGGCGAGAACGCAAAGGCTGCTGTGGCTGCTATGAACAACGGCGACGTCGTTCTGCTGCAGAACACCCGCTTCCGCAAGGAAGAAACCAAGAACATGCCCGAGTTCAGCCAGGAGCTGGCTTCTCTGGCTGATGCATATGTGGACGACGCTTTCGGCAGCTGCCATCGTGCACACTGCTCCACTGCCGGTGTCACCGACTACATCAAGGATACCGCTGTCGGCTACCTGATGGAGAAGGAGATCAAGTATCTGGGCAACGCCGTGAATGATCCTGTCCGTCCCTTCACCGCTATTCTGGGCGGCGCAAAGGTCGCTGATAAGCTGAACGTCATCTCCAACCTGCTGGAGAAGGTCGATACCCTGATCATCGGCGGCGGCATGGCTTACACCTTCGTCAAGGCTCAGGGCTACGAAGTGGGCAAGAGCCTGTGCGACGACACCAAGCTGGACTACTGCAAGGAAATGATGGCTAAGGCACAGGAGAAGGGCGTCAAGCTGCTGCTGCCCGTGGATGCTGCCTGCATCAAGGACTTCCCCGATCCCATCGATGCTCCCGTGGACGTCACCGTGGTGCCCGTCACTGCAATCCCCGCTGACATGGAGGGCTGCGACATCGGCCCCGAGACCATGAAGCTGTTTGCTGACGCTGTCAAGGCTTCCAAGACTGTTGTCTGGAACGGCCCCATGGGCGTTTTCGAGAACCCCACTCTGGCAGCTGGTACTCTGGCTGTTGCCAAGGCTATGGCTGAGAGCGATGCTACCACCGTCATCGGCGGCGGCGACAGCGCAGCAGCTGTGCAGCAGATGGGTCTGGGCGACAAGATGACCCACATCTCCACCGGCGGCGGTGCTTCTCTGGAGTACCTGGAGGGCAAGGAGCTGCCCGGCATCGCAGTCATCCAGAACGCATAATTTTCCCCGGCATCACAATGGGTGCGGCGGCTTTTGCGCCGCCGCACTTTTCATTTGTGCAGGAGCGGAAGATGCCGCTTCTGACGTTAGAAGGTAAATAAAGGAGATAGAGTATCATGGATAAGGCAAAGCGCAAGGCTATTATTGCTGGCAACTGGAAGATGAACAAAACCGCCTCCGAGGCTGCCGTTCTGGTGGACGAGCTGGTGCCCGCCGTGCAAGATGCAGGCTGCGAGGTCGTCATCTGCACCCCGTACACCGACCTGGTCACCGCTGTGGAGAAGACCAAGGGCACCAATATCCATGTGGGCGCCGAGAACGTCCACTTCGAGAAGTCCGGCGCCTTCACCGGCGAGATCAGCGCTGATATGCTGGTGGATCTGGGCGTGGAGTACGTCATCGTCGGCCACTCCGAGCGCCGCCAGTATTTCGCCGAGACCGACCAGACCGTGAACAAGCGCGCTCTGGCTGCCCTGAATGCCGGCCTGAAGGTCATCATCTGCGTGGGCGAGAGCCTGCAGCAGCGTGAGGAGGGCGTCACCGAGGAGCTGGTCCGCATGCAGACCAAGATCGCTCTGCGTGATGTGACCGCTGAGCAGATGAAGAATGTCGTCATCGCTTACGAGCCCATCTGGGCCATCGGCACCGGCAAGACCGCTACCGCCGATCAGGCTGAGGAAGTCTGCGGCCAGATCCGCAAGGTCATCGGTGAGGTGTACGGCGAGGCTGTGGCTGAGGCTACCACCGTGCAGTACGGCGGCAGCATGAACGCCAAGAACTGCGAGGAACTGCTGAGCAAGAAGGATGTGGACGGCGGCCTGATCGGCGGCGCATCCTTGAAGGCCCCCGACTTTGCAGTCATCGTCAACGCAGCCACCAAGGGCTAAGCGCTGACCAATAACACGTTTTCCCAGCGCCCGGCTGCGCCGCATTTCCAGCGCTGTGCCGGGCGCTATTTGTTCAAATCATAAGGAGATCTACTTTTATGGCAAAGAAACCTGTTCTTCTGTGCATCATGGACGGCTTCGGCTGGGTGCCGAACGAGACCTTTGGCAACGCCGTGGTCGCCGCCAAGAAGCCCCACCTCGATGCTCTGATGGCAAAATATCCCATGACCACCATCAACGCTTCTGGCATGGCTGTCGGTCTGCCCGAGGGCCAGATGGGCAACTCTGAAGTCGGCCACACCAACATGGGTGCCGGCCGCATCGTGTACCAGCAGCTCACCCTCATCACCAAGTCCATCAAGGACGGCGAGATGCTGAAGAATCCTGTGCTGGTCAAGAACATGAAGGCTGCCATCGACGCGGGCAAGGCCATCCACCTGATGGGTCTGGTGGGCACCGGCGGCGTCCACAGCCATGCGGACCACTGGTTCGGTGTGCTGGAAATGGCAAAGCACATGGGTGCCAAGGAAGTCTACCTGCACTGCATCACCGATGGCCGCGACACCGACCCGCACTCCGGCAAGGGCTTCCTGGCCGATCTGCAGGCAAAGCTGGACGAGCTGGGCATCGGCAAGATCGCCAGCGTTTCCGGCCGCTACTACGCCATGGACCGCGACAACAACTGGGACCGTGAGGAGAAGGCCTACGCCGCCTTTGTCTACGGTGAGGGCAACCACGCCGCTAGCGCTGCCGAGGCCATCGAGGCTTCCTACGCAGCCGACAAGACCGACGAGTTCGTGCTGCCCTGCGTCACCTGCGAGGGCGGCCGCGTGCAGGACGGCGACACCGTCATCTTCATGAACTTCCGCCCCGACCGTGCCCGCCAGATGACCCGCATCTTCTGCGACGACGCCTTCACCGGCTTCGAGCGCCGCGGCGGCCGCAAGCAGGTCCACTACGTCTGCATGGCCGAGTATGACGCCACCATGCCCAACTGCGAGGTGGCTTACCCGCCCGTGGAGCTGAAGAACGTTCTGGGCCAGTACCTGTCTGAGAACGGTAAGACCCAGCTGCGCATCGCCGAGACCGAGAAGTATGCTCACGTTACCTTCTTCTTCAACGGCGGCGTCGAGGCTCCCTACGAGGGTGAGGACCGCTGTGTCATCCCCAGCCCGAAGGTGGCAACTTACGACCTGCAGCCCGAGATGAGCGCCCCGGCGGTTGCTGCCGAGTGCGTTAAGCGCATCGAGAGCGGCAAGTACGATGTGGTCATCCTGAACTTCGCAAACTGCGATATGGTCGGCCACACCGGCGTGTTCGATGCTGCGGTCAAGGCCGTTGAGGCTGTGGATACCTGCGTGGATCAGGTGGTCACCGCTGTGCTGAACGCCGGCGGCTGCGCCTTCATCACCGCTGACCACGGCAACGCCGAAAAGATGATGAACCCGGACGGCACCCCCTTCACCGCCCACACCACCAACGTGGTGCCCTTCGTGGCCGTTGGCTGCGGCGACGTGAAGCTGCGCGAGGGCGGCTGCCTGGCCGACATCGCACCCACCATGCTGCCGTATATCGGCCTGCCCGTCCCCGCTGAGATGACCGGCAAGAGCATCATCGTGGAGTGAGCCTGAAAACCCTGTAAAACACGCAAGAGGAGCAGCTTCGGCTGCTCCTTTTTTGCTGCCCGGCGGGCGGGGAAGGGCCGGTCACAATTTTTTTACATCCGGCGGCGTTTACACAAAATGCAAAGGGGTGTATAATATACACTGTATCTGTGCGGCGCAGCGCGCTGCAAATCACCGAAAAGGAGCGCAACGCGCTATGGAACAAAACGATCACCCGGCGTCTGCCCGCCCGAAGCCGCGCCTGACCCGCGCCCAGTATATGCGGCGCAAGCGCTTGCGCCTGGCCCGCAACTGGGCCATTCTGCTGCTGGTCTGTGCGGCTGTGGTGGCCCTGATGACCAAAGGCATCCTCTGGCTGCTGCCGAAGGCAAACGCCCTGCTGGCCGGACCGCAGAGCTTTGAAGCAGCCAGCTACGACGGAACCGCCTATGCCTTTGACGCCGACGACGCGCGGCTGGTACTGGTGAACGCGAACCTGCCCTATGCAGAAGAACCGGCCCCTGTGCTGGCGGCCATGACCGACGACAGCACCATTCAGCTGGAAGCCGAAGCGGCCGAAGCCTGCCGTGCCATGCTGGAAGCCGCTAAGGCCGACGGAATCGAGCTGGTACTGAACGCCGGTTATCTGGACGCCGACGGCCGCAGTGCTGTGTATGAAACGCAGAAGCAGGCCTATCTCGACGCGGGCAAGACCGAGGAACAGGCCGCCAGCCTGGCCGAGGATATCCAGCCCCGGGCTGAGTGCAGTGAGCACGGCACCGGCTATGCGGTGGACATCCTCAGTGCCGACTACACCACCCGGGACACCGGCTTTGCCGCCACCCGCGCCTACGAGTGGCTCACGGCCTACGCCGCCGAATACGGCTTCATCCTGCGCTATCCGCAGGACCGGCAGGCCGCGACGGGCGTGGTGTTCGAGCCCTGGCACTGGCGGTATGTGGGCACCGAAAACGCCCTCGCCATCCGCGCCAGCGGCCTGAGCCTGGAAGAATTCCTGACCCTGCAAAGGGCATCGTAACGAAAAAACTCACTGCAAATACAGGGTGGAGGAACACAATTGGAACGTACTCTCATTGCGCCGGGCGTGCATCTCTCGTATGACCCGGCTGAAAAATTCAACCGCTGCCGCATCAGCATCCACTTTGCCTTCCCGGCAAAGCGGGAGACTGCCACGGCCCACGCCCTGCTGCCGCTGGTGCTGGAGCGCGGCTATGCCGATTGCCCGGATATGACCCGCCTGACCAAAAAGCTGGCGCGGCTTTACGGGGCTGACCTGACCGTGGACGCCCGGCCTATGGGCTGCAGCCACAACCTGTGCGTCAGCGTCACCGGCATCAAGGACAAATTCGCGCTGGAGGGGGAGCCCCTCACCCGGGAATACACGTCCATTGCGCTGGGTGCGGCCTTCCACCCCTATTTTGTGGGCGGTACCTTTGACCCGGAGGCCGTCGGTATCGAAAAGCAGATGCTGAAAAAGGCGCTGGAAGACGAGATCAACGATAAGCGCCTGTACTGTCTGCATCAGGCAAACCGGGAGTTCTTTGGCGACAGCCCGGCGGGCGTGCGGCAGGAGGGCTATCTGGACGAGGTGGACGGCCTGACGCCGGAAGCCCTCACCGAAGCGTACCGCGAAATGCTGCGCACGGCCAACATGGAGCTCATCGTGCTGGGCTGTACCGCCGAGCAGACGGCGGCGGTAAAAGATGCCCTGCTGGCAGAGCTGGCTGCCCTCGACCGGGCCCCGCTGCCGCTGGCTGAGAACATCGCCATGCCCCGCCGGGAGCCGGTGCGCAAGACCGAGACCTACGACATGGTGCAGGCAAAGCTGTGTATGCTGTTCACGCTGGGCGAACCCATGCGCACCGAACAGCTGGCCGCTGTACGCCTTGCCATGGCGCTGTACGGCGGCAGCGTGACCAGCCGCTTGTTTTTGAATGTGCGCGAGCGGGACCACCTGTGCTATTACTGCTCGTCCTCGTTCCAGAGCTTTACCGGAAGTATGGCCGTGAACAGCGGTGTGGAGCACGCGGACGCTGCCCGCGCCGAGCAGGCCATTTTAAAAGAACTGGCCGACCTGTGCGATGGACCCATCACCGACGACGAGTTTGAGGACTGCCGCCGGGGCCTGCTCAGCGGAATGCAGGGTGTGGAGGACACGCTGGGCGGCATCGAAACCTGGTATTACATTGAAGTGCTGCGCAGCGGCGGCGACCCGGCCAGGGTGCAGACGCCTGCCGAGGCTCGCGCCGCCCTGCAGGCCGTGACCAAAGACGATGTGCGTGCCATCCTGCGCAAACTGACCCTCTCGGTCAGCTATCTGCTCACGAAGGAGGTGTCTGCCCATGCCGCAGAATAACCAGACCCTGCTGCAAAAGACCGTGGCTGATCAGTGGCAGACCCTGCCTTCCGGCCTGACCGTCATTGTGCGGCCCATGCCGGGCTACTCCAGCACCCATGTCATCTTTGCCACCAAATTCGGCTCCATTGACCGGGACTTCCGGCTGGGCGGCAAAGAGGTGCACCTGCCTGCCGGTGTGGCGCATTTCCTTGAGCACAAAATGTTTGAGGACGAGGACGGTGACGCCTTTGCAAAGTACGCCAAGACCGGTGCCAACGCCAATGCGTTCACCAGCTTTGACCGCACCTGCTATCTGTTCACCGCTACCCAGCAGCTGGACGAAAGTCTGGATGTGTTGCTGGGCATGGTGACGCATCCGTATTTTACGGAGCAGACCATTGCCAAAGAGCAGGGCATCATCGGGCAGGAGATCAAAATGTACGACGACAGCCCGGACTGGCGGCTCATCACCGGCCTGTTCGAGTGCCTGTACCACGAGCACCCCATCCGCAGCGACATTGCGGGCACGGTGGAAAGCATTGCGGAGATCACGCCCGAAATGCTCTACGACAGCTGCAAGGCGTTCTATGCACCGGGCAATATGGTGCTGGCCGCGGCGGGCAACACCACCATGGAACAAATTCTGGCTGCCTGCGAACGCCACGGCTTGATGGAGCACGGCAGCACCGAGGGTGTGCAGCGGCTCTGGAAGCCGGAGCCTATGACCCTGGCAGCCACCGAGAAAACGCTGACCATGCCGGTGTCCAAGCCCTGCTTCGGTGTAGGCTTCAAGGAAGAACCACTGCCTGCGGGTGACCTGCGCACCGAAGCGCTCTATGACCTGATTTTGAGCTGCATTACCGGCGGCATGTCGCCGCTGTACCGCCGCCTGTATGACGAAGGCCTTGTGAACCCCGGCTTCGGCGGGGAAGTGCTGCGGGTGGACGGCTGCTGCTGCATCCTGTTCACCGGCGAGAGCGACGCGCCCGAAACGGTGAAGCAGCTGCTGCTGGACGAGATCGCCCGCGTCCGTGCCGAGGGTGTAGACCGCGAAATTTTCACCCTGTGCAAGAACGAAAAATACGGTCAACTGATCGAAAATCTTGAAAACGTAGAGGATTCGGCCAGCCAGATGGCAGATTTTGCCCTCTCCGGCCAGACGGTGGCCCAGCAAATTGCAATGCTGGCGGGCCTGACCGCCGAGGATGCGGACGCAGCGCTGCAGCACATCCTCAGCACCAGCCGCATGGCCACGATGCAGATCCAGCCGGATGGCACCGCGCCGCTGGCGGAAGACGAGGAGGAAGCAGAATGACAAGACTGACAAATCTGGTGCAGTTCCCGGGCCTGGGGCTGAGCTTTGAGCTGAACCGCGTGGCCTTTTCCATCGGGAGATTCAACGTTTACTGGTACGGTGTGTGCATCGCCTTTGGCATCTGCCTGGCGCTGGTATTTGCGTTCCGTCACAGTGTGGAGTTCGGCGTGGACGCCGACAGCATGGTGGACGTGATTTTGATCGGCATCGTGCTGGGCATTGCCAGTGCCCGCGCCTACTATGTGGCCATGGCACCTTTTAAATATGAGAGCATCTGGGAGATGATCGCCATCCGCGACGGCGGTCTTGCCATCTACGGCGGCATCATCGGCGGCTTTTTGTTCGGCGGCCTTGCCTGCAAGTGGCGCGGCGTGCCGGTGCTGCCCATGTTCGATCTGACGGCCATGGGCTTTCTGCTGGGGCAGTGCTGCGGCCGCTGGGGCAATTTCTTCAATCAGGAAGCTTTTGGATGCAACACCACCCTGCCCTGGGGCATGTACAGCGAAGCTACCCGCGATTATCTGATGGGCAGCACGGTCACGGCCCAGAGCGGCGTGACCATCGACCCGAACCTGCCGGTACACCCCACCTTTTTGTACGAGAGCATCTGGTGCCTGGTGGGCTTCATCCTGCTGTTCCGCTACATCAAAAAGCGCAAGTTCAACGGTGATATCGCCCTGCGATACATGATCTGGTACGGCGCGGGCCGCTTCTGGATCGAAGCCCTGCGCACCGACAGCCTGATGCTGGTGCCTTCCATCGGCCTGCGCGTCTCGCAGCTGATCGCAGGTATTGCCGTGGCGGCCGGTGTGGCGGCGGAGATCTACTTTACCCACAAGGCAGAGGGTAAGCCCCTGATGGTGAAGCTGGCGCTGACCGCCGACAACAAGGCGGCCCTCGATAAGCTGCGCAAGGAAAGAGGCGCCATCGGCCTTATGCTGGATGCAGACACTGAGCTGGTGGCATCCAGCCCGCGCAAGCTGTTCGTGGAGCGCACCGAAGCTTACAATGCCGAAGTGAAACGCATCATCGAACAGACAAAGTAAAACGACGGAGCGAAGATTTTCGGGCCACAGTGCAAGGTAAAACTTGCGCTGTGGCTTTTTTTGATGTATAATATAGCCACAGAACAAAGGAGGCGGAACGTATGCAGATCGTACCGATGCGTGAACTGAAGAACACCGTGGAAATCGAGCGCCGCTGCGCCGAGGAAAACGGCCCGGTGTTCGTGACGAAAAACGGCTATGGCCGCTTGGTGGTCATGGACATTGAGTACTACGAGCGGACCATGAAAGAGATGGAAGAACTGAAACTGGTGATGGAAGGGCTGAAAGATGCAGAAGAAGGCCGCGTGGTAGATGGCCCGACGGCAATGGCAGAGATAAGGAGAGAGTATGGGCTGTGAGTACCAGTACCGGATGACCAACCGCGCGGTATTGGATGTGCGTGAAACGGTGAGCTACTTCCGGAATGAACTGCAGAATGAAAAAGCCGCCGCGACATGGATGAACGATGTGGAAAAATGTATCGGACGGCTCTGTATATTTCCGGAGAGTGGAACGATTGTCTATGCCGAATATCTGCCGCAGGCGCAGGTGCGAAAAAAGGTAGTCCGAAATTATATATTGTATTATCAGATCTTGCAGGAGCAAAAAATGATTCGGATACTCCGTGTTATTTATGGACGAAGAAATCAGCAGAGCGTACTGCAGGATTTCAGTAACTGAAAAATCAAAAAAATCTGCGCAAAGCGGAAATTTCCTCTTGCAATCCCTGCATTTTTTTGCTATACTATTCTAGCCGCGTGGTGTGGGCGCCTGAAATGGCCCCTGTAGGGGTCTGCCTTTACGACCAGCGAGTACAACGAAAAGGAATGAACAAAATGTACGCAATCATTGTTACCGGCGGTAAGCAGTACCGCGTGGAGCAGGGCGACATCGTCTACATCGAAAAGCTGGACGTTGAGGCCGACTCCGAAGTGAAGTTTGATCAGGTTCTCGCTATTGGCGAGGAGGGTTCTGTGAAGGTTGGCGCTCCCGTTGTTGAGGGTGCTACCGTGACTGCCAAGGTCATCAAGAATGGCAAGGGCAAGAAGCTGAACATCATCACCTATCGCGCAAAGAAGCACAGTGCTCGCCGTATGGGCCATCGTCAGCCCTTCACCAAGGTTGAGATCACTGCGATCAACGGCTAAGGAGGTAAATTACAATGGCACATAAAAAGGGCGTAGGCAGCACCAAGAACGGCCGCGATTCCGCAGCACAGCGTCTGGGCACCAAGCGTGCAGACGGTCAGTTCGTTCTGGCCGGCAACATCCTGGTTCGTCAGCGTGGCACCCACATCATGCCGGGTGAGAACGTTGGCAAGGGCAGCGATGACACCCTGTTTGCTCTGGTGGACGGCACCGTCCGTTTCGAGCGCGTGGGCAAGAGCGGCAAGAAGTGCAGCGTCAAGCAGTAACTTCTTTCGGATAACTGCAAAACGTAGAGAGCCGGACCCTCGTGGCCCGGCTCTTTTTGATGAAAAATAAGGAGGGGCTGTATGGCAGCACAAACCAACTTTATCGACATCGCCACGATATGGCTCCACGCGGGCAAGGGCGGCGATGGCGCGGTGAGCTTTCACCGCGAAAAATTCGTGGCCGCTGGCGGCCCGGACGGCGGCGACGGCGGCCGCGGCGGCGACATCATCTTTGTGGTGGACGATCACTTGACCACCCTGATGGACTTCCGCTACAAGCGCAAGTATGTGGCCCCGGAGGGCGGCAAAGGCGGCGCAAGCCTGTGCCACGGCAAGAACGCCGAGAACCTTGTCATCAAGGTGCCGCTGGGCACGGTCATCAAGGACGCCGAGAGCGGCCTTGTCATCGCCGACCTGTCCGACCACAACCCGGTCACTATTGCGAAGGGCGGCCGCGGCGGCTATGGCAATGCACATTTTGCCACTCCCACCCGCCAGATCCCCAAGTTTGCAAAGCCCGGTATGCCCGGCGAGGACATTCAGGTGACGCTGGAGCTGAAACTGATCGCGGATGTGGGCCTGATCGGCTTCCCCAATGTGGGTAAGTCCACCCTGATCTCTACCATCAGCGCGGCCAAGCCCAAAATTGCAAATTACCACTTCACCACCCTGGTGCCCACGCTGGGCGTCGTGTCGGTGGCAGAAGGCGCAAGCTTTGTCTGTGCCGACATCCCCGGCCTGATCGAGGGTGCCAGCGAGGGCATTGGTCTGGGCCATGACTTCCTGCGCCATGTGGAGCGCTGCCGCCTGCTGCTGCATGTGGTGGACGTCTCCGGCAGCGAGTGCCGTGAGCCCATCGAGGACTTTGAAAAGATCAACGAGGAACTGGCCAAGTTCAGCCCTGTGCTGGCCGAGCGTCCGCAGATCGTGGTTGGCAACAAGTGTGATCTGGCTACCGAGGAGCAGATCGAAGCATTCCGCCAGTATGTAGAGGGCAAGGGCCTGACCTTTGTGCCCATCTCTGCCGCCACCATGCAGGGCGTCAAGGAACTGCCGGGTCTCGTGTACAACCGCCTGAAGGATATCCCGCCGGTGCCGGTGTTCGCGCCCGAGTACAAGAAGCCCGAACCCAAGGCCAACGACCGCTCTTTCAACATCAAGCGCATGGAAGCCCATGTGTGGAGCGTGGAAGCCCCGTGGCTGGAATACATTCTGGCCGGCAGCAATGTGGATGACTACGAAAGCCTGCAGTTCTTCCAGCGTCAGCTGGGCGACAGCGGCATTCTGGATGCTCTGGTGGAAAAGGGCGTGCAGGAGAACGATACCATCCTCATCGGCGATTACCAGTTCGACTATATCTTCTAAGAGGTCACTATGAACGAACTTGAAAAGATCGACCCGCGGGAGCTCAGCCCTCTGGCGCTGGCCTTTGTGGGCGACAGCGTGCTGGAACTGCTGGTGCGTCAGCGTCTGGTGGAGCATCACCGCCTTTCGGCCGGCAAGCTCAATGCGGAAAAGGTCAAGTACGTCTCGGCCCGGGCACAGTTCCGGGAGGAGCAGCTGCTGGAACCGCTGTTCACCGAGGACGAGCTGGCCGTGTTCAAACGGGGCCGCAACGCCAGCAAAGCCAGTGTGGCAAAGCATGCTTCCCCGGAGGAATACCGTGCTTCCACCGGCTTCGAATGCCTGCTGGGCTGGCTGTACCTGAACGGTCAGCTGAGCCGTGTGCACGAGCTGTTTGATACGCTGTGGCAGCAGTTCGACCCCAACGAACGATAAACATGCGAAAGCCCGCTGCTTTCCGCACTGGAAAACAGTGCCGGAGGGCAGCGGGCTTTGCAATTTGAGAAAGATCAGAGGCTCACGCCTGTGGTCCATCAGGCGCGCAGGGCAGCGTTAGCGGCTGTTTTTGGCGTTGCTGGAACGGTTGCTCGTGGAGTTCTTGGCGCTCTCATCGTCGGCACCCTTGGTGTACTGGTTGGGGTGCTTGTGCTCGTTGGTGGCACTGTTGGTGGTCTGGTTGCTGGTGCGGTTGGAAGTCTGGTTGGACGTGCGGTTTGAGGTCTGATTCTTGCAGTTGTTGCTGCGGTTTTCGGTTGCCATAGTGAATGCTCTCCTTTCGGTTTTCCGTGCGGGGCGGTGTGCCCCTCACACAGCCTAGTTTGGCCGCAGACGGCGGCTTTATACATCCCACAGGAGGAATGCAGAATGCCTACAGAATATTTTGAGCAGCGGGAGCGCGCCCTGCTGGGGGAACGGTTCGATGTGCTGTATGCGGCCCCGCAGGAGACCGCCGAGCGCGGCGTCACCGTGTCGGCACTGCGCGCTTCGCCGGAGCAGTTTGCACAGAAGGCGGATTTTCCGCTGGAAGCTTCGCCCTTCTGCAAGGCGGCATTCGTGGTGCACCAGCCGGATTTTAAGCCCGGACGCCACCCCTACCACCACGCGGGCGTGTTCTACTCGCAGGAGCCGTCGGCATCCTCGGCGGCACCCCTGCTGGGCGTGCAGCCCGGGATGCGTGTGCTGGACATGTGCGCCGCGCCTGGCGGCAAGAGCAGCCAGCTGGCTGCCGCACTGCAGGGCCGGGGCGTGCTGGTGAGCAACGAATACGTTGCCGCCCGCGCGGATATCCTGAAAAGCAACCTGGAACGCATGGGCGTGCCCAACGCGGTGGTGCTTAACGAGACGCCCGCCCGCATTGCGGACGCCCTGCCGGAGTTCTTCGACCGGGTGCTGGTGGATGCACCCTGTTCCGGCGAGGGCATGTTCCGCAAGGAGCCGGTGGCCCGCACCCAGCATTGTGAAGCGCTGGTGAAGCAGTGTGCTGAGCTGGGTGCAGAAATTCTGGACTGTGCAGCCGCCGTGCTGGCCCCGGGCGGGCAGCTGGTGTATTCCACCTGCACCTTTGCGCCCGAGGAGGACGAAGGCCAGGTGGCGGCATTTCTGCAGCGCCACCCGGAGTTCGAGCTGGTCGATGCGCTGGGCAATGTGGACTATACCTTTGGCAGCGAGGGCGAAGCTAACCGCACCGGCGGACTGCCGCTGGATGTGAGCAAGGTACGCCGCATCTGGCCCTGTCAGGGCGGTGAGGGCCACTTTATGGCTCGACTTGTGAAGAACGGCACGCCGCGTGCTCTGCCTGCAGAAGGAGAGTACACCCCGGAAGAACAGCTCTGGCTGGCCGCTGCGGAAGCCGCAGGCAAAAAAGCCAAGGGCAAAGGCGGCAAGCCTGCCAAGGCTGCGGATGCCCGCAGTGCCCGCCGCGAGAATGCCCGCGCCTGCCGGGAAGCCGTGCGGGGTGCTGGGCGCAGCCGGGAGACGGCAGCCGAGGCGGTGAGCCCGGCGCAGAGTCTTGCCGCATGGCAGGAATTTGCGAAGGAATATTTCCCGGCGCTGGCAGACCGGCCTGCCGTGGTGCACGGCGGCGGTGTGCTGCTGCCGGTGCCCTTCCCACAGACGAACCTGCATGTGCTGCGCGCAGGCGTGTTCGTGGGCAGCGTGCAGAAGGGCCGCTTTGTGCCGGAGCACCACCTATTCACGGCGTTTGGTGCGCTGTGCGTGAACCGCGAGGAGCTGACCCTCAGCGACCCGCGCACCGTGGAGTACCTCTCCGGCCGCGAAGTGGAAGCCCGCACCGCCGCCGACGGCTGGTGCTGCGTGACGGTGGACGGCTGGACGCTGGGCGGTGGAAAGGTATCCAGCGGACGGGTGAAAAACCACTACCCCAAGGCGCTGCGCCTGCTGTAAACCGGCAGAAAAAGCGCATTTTTCCGCACGATTCGCCGAAAACCGGGCCGATAAGGCTTGAACGCTCTGCCCGGTTGTGCTACAATAATAGAGTTAGATTTTGTGTGCTGCCACAATGCGGGCGACCACAGCCCGTCTGCCCGCAGGCGGAGATTTGAGAATATACAGGAGGCTCTTTCCCATGTCTGGACATAGCAAATGGAACAATATTAAGCGCAAGAAGGAAAAGACCGACGGCGCAAAAGCCAAGGTCTTTACCAAGATCGGCCGCGAGATCAGCGTTGCCGTGCGTACCGGCGGCCCGAACCCCGCTTCCAACAGCAAGCTGGCTGACCTGATCGCCAAGGCAAAGCGCATGAGCGTGCCCAACGATAACATCCAGCGCATCATCAAGAAGGCTGAGGGCGGCGATAAGACCGAGTACGAAGCAATCACCTATGAAGGCTACGGCCCCGGCGGCGTGGCTGTCATGGTGGAGACCCTGACCGACAACCGCAACCGTACCGCTGCTGACCTGCGCCACTACTTCGACAAGAACGGCGGCAATCTGGGTGCTATGGGCTGCGTGGGCTTCCTGTTCAGCCAGAAGGGTGTCATTGACATCTCTCTGGAAGATAAGGATGCCGACGAGGCCATGATGGACGCTCTGGACGCCGGTGCTGAGGACTTCGACGCCAGCGAGGATGCAGCCGAGATCACCACCGATCCCGAGAACTACTCTGCTGTGGTCAAGGCCATGGAGGAGAAGGGCTACGAGATCCTGTCCGACGACCTGGCCATGGTGCCCATGACCACCACCCGTCTGACCGACCCCGATCAGCTCAAGGCTATGGGCAAGCTGCTGGATGCGCTGGAGGACAATGACGATGTCCAGAACGTCTGGCATAGCCTGGAGAACGAGGAAGACCTGCCGGAATAATCGGCTGGGTTATTAACTCTTTGCTCTGAACGAAGACAAAATTAAGCCGCTCCTTGCGCCTGAAAACGCGAAGGGCGGCTTTTTTGTATGCAAAAATCCCCTGCCGGCAAGGGAAGCACCGGCAGGGGAAAGGGGAGAAAACGTTCTTTATTTACTTCACGCTGGCAAGGAAGCGCGCAAAGCCTGCGCGGCCAGCCTCGTCCATTTTATAGACACCGGCATCGGCCAATACCTGAGCGAACACATGGCCCACCTCGTCCTGCAGGATGAGGTGCACAGTGTCGCCGCTCAGTTCCGGGTGGCGGGCAAGAATATCCTCGGCCCACTCGGCGTGCTTCTGCAGTTCTTCCGGGTACTGGCTCACCGGGGTGCGGGCCACCAGTGCATCGGCCAGCTCAAACAGCTCCTTTTTCAGGCGGCTGGGCAGCACGGCAAGGCCCATGACCTCGATGAGGCCGATGTTCTCCTTTTTGATGTGGTGCAGTTTTGCATGAGGGTGGAACACGCCCAGCGGATGCTCCGGCGTGGTGATGTTGTTGCGCAGCACCAGATCCAGCTGATACTTGCCATCCCGCATCCGGGCAATGGGGGTGATGGTGTTGTGGGGCTCGCCGTCGGTCTCGGCGAAGATGAAGCAGCTCTCGTCCGAGTAGCCGCGCCATGCGGTCAGGATCTTGTCGGCCAGCTCCACAAGGCGTTCGTCATCCGCACAGGTCAGGCGGATGCAGCTCATGGGCCAGTGCACGATACCGGCCTCCACGTCCTCAAAACCGGGGAAGGTCCATGCCTTTTCGATGGGGGCCTTGGCCATGGCAAACTCGTAGTGGCCGCCCTGGAAATGGTCGTGGCTCAGGATGCTGCCGCCCACGATGGGCAGGTCAGCGTTGCTGCCCACGAAGTAGTGGGGGAACAGGCCCACGAAGTCCAGCAGTTTGCGGAAGGTGGCCCGCTCGATCTTCATGGGGGTGTGCTGGCTGTTGAACACGATGCAGTGCTCGTTGTAGTAGACGTAGGGGCTGTACTGCAGATTCCATGCGCTGTCGTTGATGGTCAGCGGGATGATGCGGTGGTTTTCGCGGGCAGGGTGGTTCATGCGGCCCGCATAGCCCTCGTTCTCGGCACAGAGCTGGCACTTGGGATAAGCACTCTGGGGGGCCAGCTTTGCGGCGGCGATGGCCTTGGGGTCTTTTTCCGGTTTGGAAAGGTTGATGGTGATATCCAGATCGCCGTAGGCCGTCTTGGTGACCCACTTCAAATCACGCTTGATGCGGTAGCGGCGGATGTAGTCGGTGTCCTGGCTGAATTTATAGAACCAGTCGGTGGCGGCCTGCGGGCCCTCGTTCTCGTAGCGCTCCTCAAAGTTGGCGCGCACGATGCTGGGCCGCGGGGTGAGCACGCCCATGAGCTTTGTGTCGAACAGGTCGCGCGCGGTGGAATTATCCTCGCACACGCCGCGGGCAACGGCATCGTCCACCAGCGTTTTGAGGATGCTTTCCAGATCGGTGTAGCACACCTCGCTCTCCGGCGCGATAAAGTCGTCCAGCTGCATGGTCATGAGCAGCTGGTTGCGGATGTAGATCTCATCATCGGGCAGGATCAGCCCGGTGTCCAGCCCGTAGTTCACGAGCTGCTGGATGGCAGTGGAGATCACAGCACAGCGCCTCCTTCCGGACGGATGCTCAGCACATGGCAGCGGCCCTCGCCGAGAATGGCCTCCATGTGGGCCTTGAAGTCTGCCAGCATTTCCACCGGCACAAAGGCCTGTGCGGTACCGGCAAAGCCGCCGCCGTGCACGCGCACAGCGCCCTTGCCGTTCAGGTAATGCTTGGCAGCGGCGATGGTCACGCCCATCTCCTGATGCTCCTTGTATCCGGCAGGGATGACGTTCTGCAGGTATTCCCAGCTGCTGTCGCCGGACTCGGTGACGAGGGAGAGGAAGGTGTCAAAATCGCCCTCACGCAGAGCAGCCACCTGCTTTGCCACGCGGTCGTTGTCGGCATAGATGTGGAAGGCGCGCAGCACGGCGCGGTCACCGCACTGCTTGCGGCACTCCGGCAGCTTTGCGAGGAAGGTGTCAAACGGCACGTCCCGCAGCACTTCGCCGCCGCACACGGCAGCCACGGCGCGGCACTCGGCGGGCACAGCAGCGTACTCGTCGGTCAGGTCGGCGTGGTCGGCGCAGGAATCCAGGATGCACAGGGCAAGGCCTGCCTTGGAGAAATCCACGGCCACCGGCTCCACATCCGGGTGGGCCGGATCGGCAAAATCAATGGTGATGATGTTGCCCACGCTGGAAGCCATCTGATCCATCAGGCCGCAGGGCTTGCCGAAGTAGACGTTCTCAGCCCACTGGCCGATCTGTGCGATCTCGATGGGGGAGACCTTTTCGGTCATGAAGCAGTCGTTCAGGATGACGCCGATCAGCACTTCGAACGCCGCCGAGGAAGAAACGCCGCTGCCCTTGGGCACATTGGAAGCAACGTACACATCCAGACCGGAGAGTGCTGCGCCCCGCTGGCGGAAGGCTTCGCACGCGCCGCGCAGCAGGGAGATGGTGGTGTTTTCTTCTTCTTTGCGGGCGGCAAGATCGGCAAGGTCGATGACGCACAGATCATAGCCTTCGCTCTGCACCCGCAGCTGGTTCAGGCTGTTGGGGGCGGCGGCGGCGATCATATCAATGTTCACGCTGCCGGCCAGCACGCGGCCGTGCTGGTGGTCGGTGTGGTTGCCGCCGATCTCGGTGCGGCCGGGGGCGCTGTACAGACCGGCCTCGGCATGGGGGCCGAAGGTGGCTTCCAGCCCGTCCAGAACAGCCGTATAGCGGGCGGCCTGTGCGGGCGTTTCTTCCGGCTTACAGCAGTAAAGCGAAGCCAGACGTGCGGCGTGGGTGCCGCCGGTCAGCTCCTGCTTCCATATGGAAATGGATTTCATCATAGGATATCCTCCTTTTGAGCGGGTTCGGGTGGGGTTGCGCTGCGGCACACACAGACAGACCACAGCCTTGTAAGCCTATAATATAAAAATCCACTGCAAAAAACCATGTGTTATTGTTGCAGCTCAATGAAAAGTTGCAAAAAGGCGAAAATTCGGCAGGCAGAAAGAACCATACGAAAGAAATAAAATATGAAATAAAACAGAAAAAGGATTGTGAAAAACGACTGCGAAACGGCAGGCGGGGCACTTGCACTTTGCTGCGGCGCAACATGGAGATTTGCGCTTTCACAGGGCAGCAAAAAAGCGCTGCGCCGGAAAAACCGGACACAGCGCGGCAAAAATGCGGAAGCACAGGGCGGCTCAGCGGGCCAGCAGGGCGCGGCGAAGGTGCGTCAGGTGCTCCAGCATGTCAAGGTAGACATCGGCGTAAAGGGGATGATCAGCATAGGTGAGCAGATCGACCAGATTTTCAATGAGCGCATTTACAACAAACAGCTTGACAGACAGCATAAAAAATTCCTCCGAAAAAAGGCGGCGCCGGGGTGGGGCTGGTCTTGCAAGAACCTCTTTACAATGCTATTATATAACCAAAAGAGGAAAGCTGTTAGGAGAAAACATCTCAATCAATAGGAGAAAATCGTCATGGTGGATGAAAATGGTCTGTGGCAGGTCGTGGTAGGTGATGACGGAAAAGAGGTCATCAAGGTGGGCACACCGGAGTTCCCGATGGAGATCTGGGGCCCATGGGACGGGCAGCCTTATGAGCGGTGCGGCTCGGTGCCGTGGCACTGGCACGACGAAGTGGAGATCAACTATGTGACGGAAGGCAGCCTGCTGGGCATGGCCGATGGCAAAAGCTTTCGACTGCAGGCCGGGCAGGCGCTGTTTGTGGGCTCCGGCGTGCTGCACGGCAACCGGGCCGTGGAAGAAAACGGGCTCATTCACCAGATCTCCATCGTGTTCGACCCGTCGGTGGTGGGCGGGGCATCCGGCAGCGTGTTCTGGCAGAAATATCTGGGCCCGGTGCTCTGTGCGCCGGAGTGCCGGTGCATCCCGATCCTGGGCGGGGCCGTGTGGGAACAGCAGGCGCTGGCTGAGCTGCAGCACATTGCAGAGCTCTGGCCGCGCAAGGCCCCGGGCTATGAGTTTGAGGTGCGGGCGGCGCTGTCCCGGGTGATCTTCCTGCTGGCGGAAAACTGTTTGCAGCACGCGCAGGCACCGTCGGAACGGGACCTGCGGGACGCCGAGCGCATCAAGCAGATGATCGACTTTGTACGCGCGCACCGGGCGGAGGCCATCACCACGGAACAGATCGCGGCCAGTGCGGCCATCAGCGTGAGCGAATGCCTGCGGTGCTTCCGCCGTATGATGGACCTGACCCCGAAGGAATATCTGCGCCAGCACCGCATCCGCCACGCGGTGCAGCTGCTGGAAAACACGGATAAGAGCATCACCCGCATCGGGGAGGAATGCGGCTTTGAGGACATGAGCTATTTTGCCCGGGTATTCCGGGCCGAGAAGGGCTGCACACCGTCGGAGTATCGGGAAAAAGAAAAGGGCGGCGGGTAGTTTCTCCGAAGACCGTCCGCTGGGGTGGGACCCTGTTGCCGAAGGCAATAGGGCGGGCGATGGAATGGCCCGTCTCGTGTCTGAGGAGAAAGCTACCCGCTGCCCTGTTGGCTTGCGGGTCAAAATATTATTTTGTAAAATCGCTGCCGGTCAGGCCGTCCATATTCAGCATGCCTTCCAGCGCGGCAATGTCGGCCGAAACATCCAGCGCGTCGGACTGGAACAGCTTGTCCAGCTGGTTTTCAAAGGCGGAGATCAGCAGGTCCATGCTGCGCTCGATGTTCTGCTTGGCTTCGGTGATGTTCTCGCCCTGCACATCCTGCGCGGCCAGGCTGGCATAGGTGTTCAGCAGCTTCAGGGCTGTGGGCAGGTAGTAATCCATAAATTTCTGCAGCTGGGCCTTTTTGCCGGGGTCCTGCTTGGCCAGCTCAAAGATGCGGGCACTGACGGCTTCCAGGCGGCTGATCTTGGCGGTCATCACCGGGTCCGGGATAGCAGCGTTGGCCTGTCGCAGCTGCTGCAGCAGGGCGGCATATTCGTCGGCCGGTTCAGCCGGGGCCTTCGGCTGCGGGGCCGGTTCCGGCCGGGGCGGCTGGGGTGCCGCGCCGCGCACCACAAGGGTCCCGGTGCGGTTGTCAATGTAGGCATCAGCACCGAAGTAGCCGTGCTCAATGGCGTTCTGAAGTGTGGTGCGTCCCTTGGCTTCCTCCACACCCGCAGCGGCAAACAGCTCAGCCAGTGGGATGTTGTCGCGGCTGCCGACGATCGTATCCAGAAGCTGTTCCAGCTTGTGGGTGCGCCGCATATGCAGACCGGTGAACAATGCTGCACCGCCGCCGATCATCTGGGCAAGGCTGCTGAACAGCTCGCCCCAGTCGATGTAGTAGGGGAACAGCCCAAAAACATCGGTCAGCCCGGCGAAACCCGCCACCAGAAAGATCGCACCAATGACCGTGCACAGGGCCGTCAGGTCTTTCTGGCGCTTGCGGGCAGTCTGCTGGTCGTAGGTGGGGCGGTCGGGGTCTGGGGCAGCGGCCGCACCGGGCATAGGCGGCGTGCGTGCCGGACGGATCTCCACCGGAGGAGTGTTCGGGAGCCCTGCCGCGGACTGCTCCTCCTTCTGGGCATTTTTGTCGATGCTTTTCAGGATGAGCAGCAGCAGGCCCAGCGGTGCCGAGACGGCAAAGGCAACGAAGATGGCGATGGTGGGGATCTGCGCAAAATAATGTTTTTTTGGCTGCATGGGCAAAAAACCTCTCAATCCGGCATACCTGCCCCGGCCGGGACAGAAAAAGACCACGTTCCACTCTATTATAGCGGAGCGTGGTCTTTTTGTTAAGGGGTAAAATCTATGCGTGCGAAAAGGCAGGGGAGTAAGACCGCCTTTTCCAGGGAAACGTTACTTCATCAGGCTGCAGACGGCCTCGGCGTAGGCGGCGGGATCATCCACCGGCAGGCCCTCGATCAGCTGTGCCTGTGCATACAGCAGGGCGCTGTACTTTTTCACCTTGTCGGTGTCACCGGCCTCCTGAGCGGCCTTCAGTACGGCGAACACGGGGTGGTTCACGTTCAGCTCCAGCACCTTGTCGCTCTTGACACCCTCGCTGCCGGGCTGCTTGGACAGCACCTTTTCCATCTCGATGGACAGCGGGCCGTCCGCACTCAGGCACACCGGGTGATCTTTCAGGCGGGTGGAGACCTTGACTTCCTTCACCTTGCCGTCCAGTGCGTCCTTCATGGCGTCGAACAGGGACTTGTTCTCGGCGGTGGCATCCTCGGCGGCCTTCTTCTCCTCATCCGTTTCCAGGCCCAGGTCGCCGCTGTTGACGTTCTTGAACTCCACGGTGCCGTCCTTGCCTTCGGCATCCTTGCGGGGGTAGGTGCGCAGGATCTGCAGGCAGAACTCGTCCACATCCTCGGTCAGCAGCAGCACGTCATAGCCCTTGTCCAGCACCAGCTCGGCAGAGGGCAGCTTTGCCAGACGGTCGGTGGAGTCACCGGCAGCGAAGTAGATGTACTTCTGCTCGGCGGGCATCTTGTCGATGTACTCCTGCAGGGTGACCATCTTCTGCTCCTTGGCGGACCAGAACAGCAGCAGATCACGCAGCAGCTCGGCGTGCATGCCGTAGTCGGAGTAAGCGCCGAACTTGATCTGGCGGCCGAATTCCTTCCAGAACTCCTCATACTTTGCGCGGTCGTTGGCCAGCATGGCGTGCAGCTCGTTCTTGATCTTCTTTTCCAGTGCGTTGTGGATCAGCTTGAGCTGGTTGTCCTTCTGCAGCATCTCACGGCTGATGTTCAGGCTCAGGTCCTGGCTGTCCACGATGCCCTTGACGAAGCTGAAGTAATCGGGCAGCAGGTCAGCACACTTTTCCATGATGAGCACGCCGGATGCGTACAGGGCAAGGCCCTTTTCGTAATCCTTGGTGTAGAAGTCGTAGGGGCGGTGGCTGGGCACGAACAGCAGGGCGTTGTAGTTGGCAGTGCCCTCGGTGCGGCTCACGATGACCCGGGCCGGGTCGGAGTAGTCGGCGAACTTGTCCTTATAGAAAGTGGCATACTCCTCGTCGGTCACTTCGCTCTTTTGCTTTTTCCAGATGGGTACCATGCTGTTCAGGGTCTCCAGCTCGGTGTAGCTCTCCCACTCGGGCTTGTAATCCTCGGGCTTCGGGTCCGGTTCCGGCTTCTGGCGCTCATGCTGGCGCTCCATCTGGATGGGATAGCGCACATAGTCGCTGTATTTCTTCACGATAGCCACGATACCGTACTCATCAAGGAAGTTGTCATAGTTATCGGTATCGGTGTTGGGCTTGATGTGCAGGATGATCTGGGTGCCGGCGGTGTCCTTCTCGGCGGGGGTCATCTCGTAGCCATCCACACCGGAAGACTCCCACTGCCATGCCTCATCGGAGCCGTAGGCCTTGGAGATGACGGTGACCTTGTCGGCCACCATGAAGGAGGAGTAGAAGCCGACGCCGAACTGACCGATGATGTCGATGTTCTCGTCCTTGTTGTCCTTCTTGAAATCCAGCGAACCGGAATGAGCAATGGTGCCCAGGTTCTGCTCAAGCTCCTCTTTGGTCATGCCGATGCCGTTATCCTCGATGGTCAGGATGCGGTTGTCCTTATCGCGGGTGATGAGGATGCGGAAATCGCCCTTGTTCATGCCCACGGAGGTGTCGGTCAGGCTCTTATAATACAGCTTGTCGATGGCGTCCGATGCGTTGGAGATCAGCTCACGCAGGAAAATTTCCTTGTTGGTGTAGATGGAGTTGATCATCATATCCATCAGCTTTTTGCTTTCAGCCTGAAATTCTTTCTTTGCCATAACTGCAAAACCTCTTTTTATCTGTATTCGGTGCCCAGCACTCGAAGCGTAAAACTGCTTTTGAATACTTAGCACTCATAACTTTCGAGTGCTAATATACACCGTCACAAAGCAAAAATCAAGGGCTTTCATAAAAAGTTTAAAAAATGGAAAAAGAAAAGCATCCGGCAGCGACATTTGAGTTGTCACTGCCGGATGCGATAGATCATAGATCAGACAATTTTACTTTATCATAGGCACCATTCTTACGATCTTCCGGGTGCGGTTCAAGGCCGATGATGGTGATCTCCTCTTTTCCGGGTCCATATACCCAATACATTCGCATGGCACTGCTGTTTCGGTTCTCAAGATATGATTGCCACACCCGCATCCCGTAGCGTCTGGAAAGCGGAGCAATCTCGTGCGTTTTCAGGCTGGGATAAAACGGGTCTTCGGACAGCTTTTTTAAGGCACTGCCCCATTTTTTGTAGAGCTGAAGCTCGGTTTTGCCAATGGTGCCGCTGCGAAATTTTGCCTGAAGGGATGACCAGAGTTCTTCCATTTCAGGAATTCCCATTCGAATGCTGTAATTCATTTCCGACTCTCCGCTCAAAAGTCAGAAAGGTCGATGGGGGAAGATACCGTTCCGGCGTTGAAGTTTGCAACGGCTTCATCCATTGCCTTTAAGGAGCGAGCAGAGATCGTATCCGGCACAGCCAGGACCCGCGGTTCCAGAATGATGCAGCCGTTTTTATAGATTTTGACATTATAGTTTTCGAACGCAGCACCACGCAAAGTGATTCGCTTTTTGGAATCAAGATGAGCATCATAAACTTTTACGGTTTCCATAAGATCACCTCTCAGTATATGTGGGAATTCCCACTTCCCGCTTTTATTATATGCGTAACTGTGTGATTTGTCAACTGAAATTAGAGTTTGGATGAGGACGAAAGTGGTTTTGAACTTCTCGTGTGCTTTTGGTTGCGCTTTGCGCAAAGTGTGCTATAATGAACCGCAAAGAGTGTGAAAAAGGAGGAAAAGCAAAATGCAGCTGAAACAGCTGGAACTTGTCGGCGGCGGGGCGCTGACCGTTTACCTGCGGGATTCCTGCGAGCGGATGCCCCGCGCCATCGACCGGCCTTTGGTGCTGGTGGTGCCCGGCGGCGGCTACACCCACGTCAGCGCCCGGGAAGGCGACCCGGTGGCCCTGCAGTTCGCTGCGGCGGGGTACCACACCGCCGTGCTGGACTATGCCATCTGCGAAAAAGCGCGAGACTACCTGCCCCTGCGCCAGCTGGCCCAGGCCATCGGCCTTGTGCGGGAACATGCCGCCGCGTGGCATGTGCTGCCGGACAAGATCGCGGTGTGTGGCTTTTCGGCAGGCGGGCACCTGGCCCTTTCCAGTGCGGTGCTGGAGATCCCCGGCGAAGCTGACCAGCCACGGCCCGACGCGGTGATCCTGGGCTATCCAGTGGTCACGGCGGGGGAATATGCCCACCGCGGCAGCTTTGCACAGCTGGCGGGCACCGCCGACCGGGCCGCACAGCAGGCCTTTGGGCTGGAAGATATGATCACGCCCGAGACACCGCCGGTGTTCGTCTGGCATACGATGGAAGACGAGACGGTGCCGGTGGAGAACACCCTGCTGCTGGTGAGCGCCCTGCACGCAGCGGGCGTGCCCTGCGAAGCACACCTGTTTGAAAAAGGTGTCCACGGCACCAGTATCAGCACCGTGGAAGTGGACCAGCCCAGCCGCCACCGGCACCACTGGGTGGAACTGGCCGTGGAATGGCTGGGGGACACATTTGGCTGGTCCGTCGGTTAAATGCAGTCTGATTTGAACGAACCTACAAAAAATTCACAATTAAACTGTTGACTTGCACAAGGCTTTGCCGTATACTGGTCAGCAGGGACAAACTAAAAGGGGCTTGTCCCCATGGAAGAAGGAAAATCAATATGGTTATGGATCCGACACTGCCGCGCATCTCGGTGCGCGATCTGCTCATGCAGGCATTTCTCACCGGCTGGGAGCTTTCAGACAAGGCGGTCTCGCAGGACGAATACCTGCAGAGCTCCATCCAGGTCATTGAGGTGCTGCAGGTGGAGCCGGAAAGCCTCTACGCGGAAGAAGGCCTCGGCCTGCCGGACGGCGAGGAAGTGGACCACCTGGACGACTGGCTCCGTGCGGACGGCAAGTGGCTGTACTACGGTGTGGAGGAGGAGAATTTCTTCCTCATCCAGTGGTACCCCGACGAGGCTTCGGCCCGGGCAAAGCTGGCCCAGCTGGAAGAACTGGGCGACGGCCGGCAGTATCTGGTGGACCTGTCGCTTGTGCGGCAGAACCCTTCCAGCGCAGAAAACTTCGGCAATTCCAACCCGGTGCAGCTGCGCTCCTGACCATGTTCACTTTACCGGCTTGCCGGTCGATGCGAAAGGAAACTTTGCAGAATGCAGCTTTCTGAAACAGAACGCGAACAGCTTTATGAGATCGTGGAGAAATACGATCATCACCCCGAGGTGCAGCGGATGCGGGAGTACATCCAGCATGGCTCGGTGACCACCTATCAGCACTGCAAAAATGTGGCGCTGGTCAGCTTCTGGCTCAACCGCCGCCTGCACCTGCACGCCGACGAGACCTCGCTGGCCGTGGGTGCGCTGCTGCACGATTTTTATCTGTATGACTGGCACATCAAGGGCACCTTCCACGGCCTGCGCCGCCTGTTTGAGATGCACGGCTTCTCCCACCCGGGTTATGCCTGCGTCAACGCAAAGCAGGTGTTCGGCATCACCAAAAAGGAGCAGAGTATCATTGCCAGCCACATGTGGCCGCTGACCTTCCGTCATGTGCCCACCTGCCGTGAGGCGATCATCGTCTGCCTGGCCGATAAGTACTGCGCCGTGGTGGAGAGCATGTTCCAGCGCTCCCGCGCAGGCACGGTCGTCAGCGGGTCAGTGGAGATCGACGGCGAGGAATGGTAACTCCTGCTGAAAAATCACATACAAAAGGGGCTTCCTGTATCGTTTGCAGGAAGCCCCTTTTTTGCAGATCATCATAGTTTTTTGTAGCCGACCGGCTCATCCGCGGCGGCGCGGTATTCCATCAGGTAGGTGTCCAGCCAGCGGCCGTGGCAGTCCCGGGCAATGCGCTCCCGGCGGCCCACCAGCCGGAACCCGCATTTGGTGTGCAGGGCGCGGCTGGCCGCATTGTCCTGCAACACGGTGGACTGCAGGGTCCAGTAACCGGCGGCCTCGGCCTGCCGGCACAGCTCGGTGAGCAGATGATACCCCAGCCCGTGGCCGCGGAACTTCTCGCCGATATAAATGCTCACCTCGGCCACACCCCGGTAGCACCAGCGCGGGTCCACCCGGCGCAGGGCTGTCCAGCCCGCAATGACGCCGCCTGCCAGCAGCACCAGACGGCATTCCCGGATGTGGGAAGCATCCCAGGCGGCATAGGGCGGGCAGTCGGTCTGGAAGGTGGCATGCTCGGTGGCGATGCCTTCCAGGTAAATTCTGGAAACGGATTTCCAATCTTCCGGCCGCATGGACCGGACCTCAATTTCACGCATACTCTGATCCCGGCAGGCGGTTTGAAAAACGCCTGCACCCTCTTATCCAAAACTGTTTCCAGTATAGCAGAATTCGAGCCGCTGCACAAGCGCCGGACTGCACAGAATTGCTTTGACAATGGGACGGTTTATGATACAATAAAGTTTATAAAGCAGCCGGGCCGGAAAGGCCGGGCAGATAAACGGAGGTCAAAAAACCGATGAAGAAGTTTTTCGCGGCGGTGGGCACCCTGTGCGTGGCAGTGTGCCTGGCAGTCTCGGCATTCGCAGCCGAGTATGGGGAGCCGAACATCACCACCCAGACGACCATGAAGGAACTGCGGGAAAACCCTAGCATCAAGGGGTCCGGGTTCTATACTTACTGCAACGAGTGGATCGAGGGCGATACGTCGTATGACGATACGCCGATCTCGGGCTATGTCAGCTACGCGGCGGCCGAAGATGCAGCCGAGGGCATGAACCTTGTCATTGAAAACTACAACAAGGGCGTGCAGATCACCTGGCAGGTCTACACCCAGGAACAGATCGCCGAGACCCCGGCGCTGGGCATGGTGCAGCTGTTTTATTTCCCGGCCGAGACCGAGAACGCAAAGTACGTCATGGTGGTGCCCGGCAACGGCGGCAACACCACGGCAGAGCTGAACGAGGGCGCGTCCATCGCAAACCAGCTGCATGAGCTGGGCTATGCGGTGTTCGTGCTGCGGTACCGCTCCTTCCTGAACGCCAGCGACAATGCACCGGTATACGACATCGGCAACGCGCTGAAATATCTGTATGAGAACGCAGATCAGTTCAGTGTGCAGCGCGACAACTACGCTGTGATGGGCTTTTCCTCCGGCGGCCACATCGTGGGCCTGATCGGCTCGGACAACGAGCAGTTCGGCTACAAGGCCTTCGGCATCCCGCAGCCTGCGGCGCTGCTGCTGGGCTACCCCATCAACGATTTCTTTGAAGTCAAGCCGGTGTACCACATCATCATGGACCCGCTGGAAGTGGGCTGGCGCTATTACTGGACCAACATTTCGGACGTGGTGAATGAGAACTACACCCCCACCTTCTTCTTCTATGGCAAGAATGACGTCTACATGAAGCGGATGGGTTACTGCCTGCAGGGCCCGCTGCTGGAAAAGACGCTGAAGGAAAAAGGCGCGACCTACGAGTGCCATGTGTATGAGGATGCGCCCCATGCCATCGGCCCAGGCCGCCACACCGATGCGGACGGCTGGATCAAGCTGGCTACCGAGTTCTGGGAAGAACAGTGCAAATAAACGCGGAAATAAAGATGTGAAGGGGAATTTGGTGTGAACAAGAGAAGTCTGATCGCGGGGGTGCTCAGCGTCTGCCTGATGCTGGCCATGCTGCCTGCAGCGTTTGCGGTGGAACAGGGCGAAGCGAACATTACGCCGCAGACAACGATGAAAGAACTACGGGAAAATCCGTCCATCAAGGGTTCGGGCTACTATACTTACTGCAGGGAAATGCTGCCCATTGAAAGCCTGTATTGGCAGAATAAGACATTGGCACAGTATGCAAAGCCGGAACTGGTGGAAGACTGTGCCCAGGCAATGAATCTGGTGATCGAAAACTATAACAACGGCGTGCAAGTCACATGGCAGATCTATACGCCGGAGGAGATCGAGGCGAATCCTTCGCTGGGCGGAGCACAGCTGTTCTATTATCCAGCCAGCACGCCGGGTGGAAAGTATGCACTTGTAGTGCCGGGAAATGGAAACGGCGTCACCTCGGAGATGGAGGAGGGCGGCTCGGCAGCGTACCAGCTGCATGAAATGGGTTACACCGTGTTTGTGCTGCGATACCGCTCCTTTCTGGCTGCCAGCGACAATGCACCGCTGCAGGATTTGGGCCGGGCGGTGCAGTTGATCACGGAAAATGCAGACAAGTTCCAGGTCCAGTCGGAAAACTATGCGCTGGTATGCTTCTCGGCGGGCGGACAGCTTGGCGGCCTGTTTGCAAACCGGGAAATCGGCTATGGCAACTATCCGGTGCCAAAGCCCGGCGTGCTGCTGCTTTCCTATCCGTTTGTGGATTTTACTTATGGAAAACTGGCCTATCATGTGCTCATCGATCCGGGTACGCGGGAGTGGCGCTACTATATGACCAGCCTGGCCGAAGCAGTGACGGATGACTATCCGCCGGTCTATTTCTGGTATGGAAAAGACGATCAGGTGTTAGCACTGATGGGTTTTGAAAAACAGGGCCCGGCACTGGAGCAGGCACTGGAGACCCATGAAGTGCCCCATAAGGTCACTGTGTACAACCACGCACCGCACAGCATCGGTACCGGCCGCGGCACCGACGCCGAGGGCTGGGTGAAGGATGCTGTCGCATTCTGGGAGGAACAGGCCGGCTGAAGAAGGAGAAAATGAAATGAAGCAAATGCTCCGCATGGCGGCGGTGTGCATCGGCCTGCTGCTGGTGATCGCGCTGCCGGTCTCGGCGACAGAATACGGCGCACCGGAGATCACGCCGAAGACCACGATGAAGCAGCTGCGGGAAAACCCCAGCATCAAGGGTTCCGGGCTGTATACGTATGTCTATATCTGGGAGCGTGACTGCGACCTGCTGCGGCACAGCAAGGACAACGACACCATGGAACAGGTGATCGGCACCGAGTCGGTCAACAGCTGTGTGGCCGGGATGAACTACCTGATCGAGACCTACAACGCCGGGACACAGATCACCTACAAGCTGTTCAGCCCGGAGGAGATCGCGCAGGACGCCAGCCGTGACCGTGCCGAGCTGTATTATTTCCCGGCCGAGCAGCCGGGCGCAAAGTACGCCGTGGTGCTTTCCGGCAACGCACTGTTCTACAGCGGTGAGATGCGCGGCGGCGTTTCCACGGCGTGGGAGCTGCACCAGCAGGGCTATGCGGTGTTTGCGCTGCGCTACCGCATCGGTCTGGACGCCACGGACAATGCCCCGCTGGAAGACCTTGGCCGGGCCATCCAGTTCATCACTGCGAATGCCCAGCAGTTCGGCGTGCAGACGGAGGATTATGCGCTGGTGGGCTATTCTTCCGGCGGGCAGATCGCAGGCATCTTTGGCGGCAAAGAGCTGGGCTACCCGAACTACGGCGTGCCGAAGCCCGGTGCGCTGCTGCTGGCGTACCCCATCAACAATTTTTATGAGACGAAGCCGCTCTACCATGTTCTGCTGGATACAGATGCGCTGGAACGGCGGTACTACGATTACAACATTTCCGACTGCGTGGATGCGGATTACCCGCCCACTTACTTCTGGTATGGTCAGGACGATATCCTGCTGATCGCGTTCAATTACTGGCAGCAGGGCCCGGCGCTGCGCAAGGCGCTGGAAACGTATGGTGTGCCTTATAAGGAAAGCGTCTACCGCCATGCGCCCCATGGTGTCGGCATCGGGGAAGGCACCGACGCCGAGGGCTGGGTGCAGGAGGCGACTGCCTTCTGGGAAGAACAGTGTGCATAAAAACGGAAAAGAAGCGATGAATGTGAAGCGGAAGATCATGGCGGCGCTGCTCAGTGCCTGCCTTTTGCTCCTGCTGCTGCCGGCGGCGTTTGCAGCGGAATACGGCGAAGCCAATATCACGCCCCAGACCACGATGGGGGAGATCCGTTCGAACCCAAGCATCGCGGGTTCGGGCCTGTGGACCTATGCAAAGGAGCAGAAACTGCAGGGCGCCGAAAACCTGCTGAACGGCCAGACGCTGGAAAAATATGTGGGCAGCTGGGTGGCGCAGGACTGTGCCGACGGCCTGAACCTGCTCATTGAAAACTACAACGCAGGCGTGCAGATCACGTATAAGATCTATTCCGAGCAGGAGATCGCTGAGGACAGTTCCCGGAACGACGCAGAGATCTACTATTACCCGGCCAGCACGCCCAACGCAAAGTATGCGCTGATCCTTTCCGGAAATGTGGTGACCCGCACGGCGGAAGTAAAGGAGTGCGTTTCCACCGCATACCAGCTGCACCAGATGGGCTATGCGGCCTTCGTGATGCGCTACCGCATCTACCCGGACAACGATCAGAATGCACCGCTGGACGATATTGCCCAGGCGGTGCAGTACATCACCGACCACGCCCAGCAGTTCGGCGTGCAGGCGGAGGACTATGCCGTGATCGGCCACTCTGCGGGCGGCCAGCTGACCGGCCTGTTCGGCTCGGATGCGCTGGGCTACAAAAATTACGGCCTGCTGAAGCCGGGCGCGCTGATCCTGGCGTACCCCATCGTGCAGTATGCGGAAGTGACGCCGGCCTACCGGCTGGGCGTTGACGGCCTCTCCTGCGGAAAGTTCTACTATGAATACAGCGTGGCGGATGTGATCACCGAAGATTACCCGCCGGTGTATTTCTGGTATGGCAAAAACGATACCACCCTCATGATGCTGTGCTGGAACCTGCAGGAGCCTGCGCTGGCAAAAGCACTGCAGGCAAATCAGGTGCCGCACAAGCAGGTGGTTTACAACGATGCGCCCCACGGCATCGGCCTGGGCCGCGGCACCGACGCGGAAGGCTGGCTGAACGACGCCGTCGCCTTCTGGGAAGCACAAACCACATAAACAAAAACGCAGATCCGGGCTTTGCACACCGCACAGCCCGGATTTTGCAATGGGAGAAAAACATGGAATTATTAGCAGTTCTTTACACCTTTCTTCTGGTGACCATCTGCCTGCTGCTGGCGCTGGTGCTGTACCGCACGGGAAAGCCTGCGGCCAACCGGGATGACGCCGCGCTGAAGGAATGGCTGCGCCAGCAGCTGGACGCACAGAAGCAGCAGATGGAAGCCAAACTGGCCGAGATGTCCCGACAGAACCTTGCCGCCATGGGCCAGATCAGCGAGGCCCTGCAGTCTTCGGTGCAGAGCATGAGCGCGGCCCTCACCGCCGGGCAGGGCACCCAGCAGCAGACCATGGAGCAGCGCCTGCAGGGGCTGGAAGCTTCCAACGCCCGCAAGCTGGAAGAAATGCGCCGCACCCTGGCCGAAGGCATGACTGCCCTGCAGGCCCAGAATGCCCAGAAGCTGGACGAAATTCGTCATACGGTGGATGAACAGCTGCAGGACGCCCTGCAGAAGCGGGTGACCGAGAGCTTCAAGGCAGTCAACGACCAGCTGGAGCAGGTGTACAAGGGCCTGGGCGAGATGCAGAATCTTGCCGCCGATGTGGGCGGCCTGAAGCAGGTGCTTTCCGGCGTGAAGACCCGCGGCATCCTGGGCGAGATCCAGCTGGGGGCCATCCTGGAAGAAATCCTGGCCCCGGAGCAGTACGACACCAATGTGGCCACCATTCCGGGCAGCACCCAGCGGGTGGAGTACGCCATCCGGATGCCCGGCGCGGACGGCGGCACGGTGTGGCTGCCCATCGACTCCAAGTTCCCCGGCGACACCTATGCCCATTTACAGGATGCGCAGGCATCCGGCGACGCACAGGCCGTGGAGAACGCCCGCCACGCACTGGAACTGGTGCTGCGGGCCGAGGCCAAGGACATCCGGGAAAAATATGTGGAGCCGCCCTATACCACGGCCTTCGGCATCCTGTTCCTGCCCTTCGAGGGTTTGTATGCCGAGGTGGTGAACGCGGGCCTGCTGGAAGTGCTGCAGCGGGACTATCAGGTGAACATTGCAGGCCCCAGCACCATGGCAGCGCTGCTCAACAGCCTGCAGATGGGTTTCAAGACCCTTGCCATCCAGAAGCGCTCCGGTGAGGTATGGCAGCTGCTGGGTGCGGTGAAGACCGAATTTGACAAGTTCGGGCAGGGGCTTTCCAAGATGCAGCAGCGCCTGCGTCAGACCGACGAAGAGCTGGATAATCTGATTGGCGTGCGCAGCCGTGCCATCAGCCGCAAGCTGCGCGCGGTGCAGACCATGGACGAAAGCGCTGCCGCCGCTCTGCTGGAACTGGATGCTGAGCCGGGCAGGCCGGTAACGGCAAAGCTGCCGGAAAATGGGGAAGAATAATATCTCTTGCGAAATTTCTAACAATGTGCTATAATAGGAACTGTTCTTAGAAATAATTGCTGCAGTCTGCGGCATATCATAAAAAGGAGACGGAAAGCTATGAGCGTGAAGAAAATCAGCGAAGCCATTTTGGGTGTGGGCGTGGACGATACCACCATTGACCTGTTTGAGAGCCAGTATCCGGTGCCCACCGGCGTGAGCTATAATTCCTATGTCATTCTGGACGAAAAGACCGCCGTTCTGGACACGGTGGATGCCCGCGCTACCGAGCCGTGGCTGGAAAACCTGACCGAAGCTCTGGCAGGCCGTAAGCCGGATTATCTGGTAGTCTCCCACATGGAGCCGGACCACGGTGCCAACATTGCAAAGCTGGCGGCACTCTACCCTGAGATGCAGGTGGTGGGCAACGCCAAGACCTTCCTGTATATGGAGCAGTTCTTTGGCACCGATGCCATTGCCAAGGAGCGCCGTGTAGTGGTGAAGGACGGCGAGAGCCTGTGCCTTGGCACCCACACCCTGACCTTTGTGTTTGCACCCATGGTGCACTGGCCGGAGGTCATGGTCAGCTATGAATCCACCGAAAAGGTGCTGTTCTCCGCGGATGGCTTCGGTCGCTTTGGCGCTGTGGCAAAGTTTGACGAAAAGGCCGACTGGGCCAGTGAAGCCCGCCGCTACTACCTGAACATCGTGGGTAAATACGGCCCGCAGGTGCAGGCGCTGCTGAAAAAGGCCGCGGCTCTGGACATCCAGACCATCTGCCCGCTGCACGGCCCGGTGCTGACCGGAGATCTGGGCAAGTACCTGAACTACTACGACATCTGGTCCAGCTACAAGCCCGAGGAGCCGGAAAAGATCCTTGTGGCAAGTGCTTCCATCCACGGCCACACCCGTGCAGCAGCCCACCTCATGGCCGAAAAGCTGCGTGCAAAGGGCGCAAAGGTCGTGGAGATGGACCTGACCCGCACGGATGTGTCCTATGCCGTCACCGAGGCGTTCCGCTGTGGCAAGATCGTGCTGGCCTGCGCCACCTACGACGGCTTCCTCTTCCCGCCGATGGAGAACCTGCTGGCCCACCTCAAGACCAAGAACTTCCAGAACCGCACGGTGGGCCTGATGGAGAACGGCACCTGGGCCCCCATGGCTGCCAAACTCATGCGCGCCGAGCTGGAAGGCATGAAGAACATCACGGTCTGCGAGAATGTGGTCACTATCCGCAGTGCAGCCAATGCTGCCGCCGAAGCCCAGATGGACGCGCTGGCCGCGGAGATCGTGGGAAAGTAAAGCGTTCTTTTGAATAAAAGCAATCCCCCGTTGGAAAAGTGAATTCCAGCGGGGGATTTTTTCATTGAACCGTGTGGAAGAGTTTGGTATACTGGAGAGCAGAAGTTTATGGACGGAGGAATAGCATGGCTGTAAGGATAAAAACGGACATCCGGCGCTGGCTGCAGGAGCTGGACAAAAAGTATTTTCTGGTGATGCTGGGCTTTTCAGCCTTTGTGTTTTTTCCGCTGATCGCTCTGCGGCTCACCAACACCGTGGATGGGCTGTGGACGACGACGGAATACATGGCCGGAACCTGGGAGCTTTCCAACGGCCGGTGGTTCTGGCTGGTAACCAGCTTTCTGCGGTTCAGCCTGCAGCTGGAACCCATCAACGCGGTGGTGTGTCTGGTGCTGGTTTCCCTTGGCGTTACCAGACTGCACGGACTCTTCAAACCTGTGCGCGAGGAGGGAACAATTTGTCTTGACTGGCTTGCTGGCCTGTGCTATGTTTCCAGTACTGTGATCGGGTGCTATCTCTCGTTTGCGCACCAATCGGTCGAATTTGGTCTGGCATTTTGTCTGTCAGTGTTGGCGGCATCCTGCGTGATCAGAAACGGAAGCACTGCGAAGGGAATCGCGTATGGCGCATTTTTTCTGGCATTGAGCTTAGGGCTTTATCAGGTAGAACTTGCCTGTTTCTGTCTTGTGCTGCTGGCCTATTTTGTTCTGCTGCTGTTCCGGGGCGAGGAAAAGGCAAAACTGAGGTGCTTCATCGCAAAAAGCCTGGGCAGTGCTGTGTGCGGCGCGGCGCTGTACTGGCTGGTGCTGCAAGTCATTTTAAAGCTCTCCGGCGTTGCCATGGCGGAGTATCAGGGCGGTGCGTCCATCTCGCCGTTGAATATGGTGAAGAACCTGCCGCAGAGCATTGCAAAGTGCTACGGCCAGTTCTGGGATTATTTCTTTGGTGATACCGTGCGGCACAATACGCTGCAGAATACGAAAGTTCTGTACGTTCTGGCCTTCGTTTTTGTGGGCGCGGCACTTTTGCGGCGGCTGGCCGTCATCCTGCGCAGAAAGGATGCGGAAACGGCATTTTATGCGGTGGCTGCGCTGCTGGTGATGCCGCTTGCCAGTGTGATTTTTCTGCTGGCGGCATCGGAAGCGACGTTTTATATCCCGATGGCTGGCGGTACGGCGCTGTTCTTCCCGGTGTGTTTCTGGCTGCTGAATGCCGCGCCGGTGCAGCCTTCCGGCAGAGTGGAAAAGCTGGAAAAGAACGCAGTGCTGCTGACAGCGGCAGTGATCCTTTACGGAGGCGTCTTTATGTCGGTGATCGATCAGCAGGCTATGTATGAGGGCCGCAGAGCCACAAAGCAGATCGCAGACCTTGTGGCCAATGAGCTTGTGGCAGAGGGCTATTACGATGCGCCGGAAAAACTGCCGGTGATGCTGGTGGGCCGCCCCAGTGCAAGCCCACTGTTCCGCACACACGTTGTGTACTGGGATGCAAACGACTATGCGCAGGTAGGCCTTTTCAAAAAGGAGAGTGCTGCCACCATGCGCTATTCTTGGAATGCAGTGTTTCTCGATCTTACGCCTGTGCAGTTGGAACTGTGCAGTGATGACATGTATGACGGGCTGATCCGGACAGAGGAGATCAGGCAGATGCCGGTGTTCCCGGAAAATGGCTCCATGCAGGTGATGAATGGTGTATATGTGATCAAAATTTCAGAGGATTACCAGCTGGATGGGTGAGCGCACCGGAAGAAAAATCAAAACTGCTTGCAAACCGTTGCGAAATGTGGTAGTATACATTTGGTTATGAACCTGAATACTCCCAAACGCAGCGACGGAGAGAGTAGGTTTGCGCCGCACGGCAAAGAGAGAAGCTTCACCGGCTGAAAGGGCTTCCGTGTGCGGGCAGGCTGAAGTTCGCTCCTGAGCGGTCTGTGTGAAACAGCAGTAGTACAGAACGGTTGCGCCCCGTTACGGCGTTCTGAGAGCCGCCCGGCAGTCCTGTGTGGGCGGAAACCGGGTGGTACCGCGGAGCAGAAAAATTTACAGCTTCGTCCCTTGTGTCTGGCCTTTGGCCGGGCAGGGGACGGAGCTTTTTTGTTGCACTCCGCTCAGAAACAAGAAGAATAAAGGAGAGAACATCCATGCAAGCAATGATCGACGAGCTGGCAAAACAGGCTGCGGAAAGCCTTGGTCAGGTCTCCAGCAAGGAAACGCTGGCATCCTTCTGGCAGGAATACCTCAGCAAAAACGGCAAAATTCCCGCTCTGATGAAGAACCTGCGCACCGTCGCCCCCGAAGAACGTCCCGCCATGGGCAAGATCATCAACGAACTCAAGGCTAAGGTGCAGGCAGACTATGACGCTGCCGCTGAAAAGGTGAAGGAAGCAGAACTGGCTGCCCGCAACGCCGCCGAGATCGTGGACATCACCCTGCCCGCCAAGACCCGCCCCATGGGCGGCCTGCACCCGCTGACCCTGATCACCAACCAGATCATCGACGTGTTCTCCGGCATGGGCTTTTCGGTGGGCACCTTCCCGGAGATCGAGGACGATGACCACAACTTTACCCGCCTGAACGTGCCCAAGGATCACCCGGCACGCGACATGCAGGACACCTTCTACCTGTCGGAGGAGTTCCTGCTGCGTACCCAGACTTCCGGCGGCCAGATCCGCACCATGGACGTTCAGAAGCCGCCCATCAAGATCCTGATGCCCGGCCGTGTGTTCCGCTCCGACTCCGACGCTACCCACAGCCCCATGTTCCACCAGATGGAAGGTCTGGTCGTGGACAAGGGCATCACCCTGGGCGACCTGCAGGGCGCTCTGAACACTTTCGTGCAGAAGCTGTTTGGTGCCGACACCCGCACCCGCCTGCGTCCTTCTTACTTCCCGTTCACCGAGCCCAGCGTTGAGGTGGACGTGAGCTGCTTCGAGTGCCACGGCAAGGGCTGCCCGCTGTGCAAGCACACCGGCTGGATCGAGGTGCTGGGCGGCGGCGTCGTCAACCGCAAGGTGCTGGAGAACTGCAACATCGACCCGGATGAATACTCCGGCTTCGCTTTCGGCATCGGCATCGAGCGTATCGCCATGCTGAAGTACGGCATCAACAACATCGGCCTGATGTTCGAGAACAACCTGCAGTTCCTCAAGCAGTTCCACGAATAAGAGGGGAGAGAACAGAACAATGAAAGTACCTTTCAGCTGGTTAAAAGAATATGTAGACATCGACGTCACCGCGCAGGAACTGGAGGAGAAGCTGTTCTCCTGCGGTTTTGAAGTGGAAGAACTGATCCCGCTGGATGCCGGCATCAGCAAGGTGGTCGTCGGCAAGATCGTGGAGATGGAAAAGCAGGAGGGCACCCACCTGACCAAGTGTGTGGTGGACTGCGGCGCTTACGGCCACGAGATCCGCATTAGCACCGGTGCCGCCAACATGAAGCTGGGCGATTGTGTGCCCACCGCACTGGATGGCTCCACCCTGCCCGGCGGCATTACCATCAAGGCCCGCAAGATGCAGGGCGTGGAGTCCAACGGTATGCTGTGCTCCGGTGCAGAGCTGGGTCTGAACGATGACCTGTTCCCGGGCTCTGAGGTCTACGGCCTGCTCATCCTGCCCGAGGATTCTGTCCCCGGCACCGACATCGCCCCTGTGGTGGGTCTGGACGACTACATCTTTGATATCTCCATCACCGCCAACCGCCCGGACTGCCAGTCTGTTCTGGGCATCGCCCGCGAGGTGGCTGCTGTTCTGGGCAAGCCCCTGCATATGCCCGCTATGGACTATAAGGCAGTCTGCGAGCCGGACGCTCCCATCACCGTCAAGGTGGAAGCACCGGAGCTGTGCCCCCGCTACATGGCACACTATGTGCGCAACATCCGCATGGGCGAGTCTCCCCGCTGGATGAAGCGCCATCTGGCACTGTGCGGCCTGCGCTCCATCAGCAACGTGGTGGATATCACCAACCACACCCTGCTGGAGATGGGTCAGCCCATGCACGCCTTTGACCTGAACAAGGTCGCCGACCGCACCATTGATGTGCGCCGCGCCCACGAGGGCGAAAAAATCGTCACGCTGGACGAGAAGGAATTTACCCTCAACCCCAACAATCTGGTCATCTGCGATGCCGAAAAGCCGGTGGCACTGGCCGGTATCATGGGCGGCGCAAATTCCGGCATGGACGATAACACCACCAGCCTGCTGTTCGAGTGCGCCACCTTTGCCCGCGACAGCGTGCGTAAGACCAGCCGCGCACTGGGTCAGAACAGCGATTCCTCTGCCCGCTACGAGAAGGGCGTGGATCGCTATTCTCCGCAGCTGGGTCTGGCACGCGCCCTGCACCTGATCCAGCAGCTGGATTGCGGTGATATCACTACGCTGGAATACGACCTGACCGATGGCCGCCCGCTGGAGCGCAAGCACATCGTCACCACCCCGGCAAAGATCTGCGCCGTGCTGGGCATCACCGTGCCCGACCAGACCATGATCGACATCCTGCAGCGTCTGGAGTTCACCGTGGACGTGCAGGCCGATGGCAGCTGGGATGTGTCCGCACCCCTGTATCGCGATGACGTGGAAAGCTTCCCGGATCTGGCCGAGGAGGTCATCCGTGAGTACGGCTACGACCATATCGTGCCCACCTTCCTGAACACTGCCTCTGTCACCAACGGCGGCCTGAACTACGACCAGAAGCAGCAGCTCAAGACCAAGCGTCTGCTGGCTGCGCAGGGCTTCTATGAGGCTTCCACGCTGGCCTTCTACTCCAACGCCGAGCTGGATATGCTGCATATCCCCACCGAGGACGAAGCCCGCAAGGCTATCCGCATCCTGAACCCCATCAGCGAGAACCTGTCCATCATGCGCACCCTGCTGACCCCCTCCATGCTGAACGTCATCGTGGACAACCTGAAAAAGGGCAACGCCGAAGGCCGCCTGTTCGAGATGGCACCGGTCTACCTCGCTAAGGAACTGCCCATCAATGAGCACCCCCACGAGCGCCAGACTCTCTGCATCGGTGCTTTTGGCCCCGAGGAGGACTTCTTCACCGTCAAGGGCGCACTGGAAGCGCTGGCAGCCGGTTTTGGCCTGACCTTTGATTATCAGCGCGAGACCGCCGCATGGCTGCACCCCGGCATCAGTGCCGCCGTGTATTGCAACGGCAAGCGTCTGGGCGTGTTCGGCAAGCTTGCCAACGAGATTAACGCCGAGCTGGAGATCGCCAAGGAGCAGAAGGACAGCCAGAACATCTATCTGGGCGAGCTGGACTATGAGGCTCTGATGTCCTGCGTAGAGGGCGAGCTGCGCTATAAGCCCCTCAGCCCCTATGCACCGGTCAAGCGCGATCTGGCTCTGGTCTGCAACGAGACTGTGTCCTGCGGCGAGATCGCGGAGACCATCCGCAAGGCCAGCCCGCTGGTCAGCGAGGTCAAGCTGTTCGATATCTATCGCGGTGCAAACCTCGGCGAGGGCAAAAAGAGCATGGCATTCAGCCTGTCCCTGTCCGACCCGAAGAAGGAAGTCTCTGCGGAAGAAGTGGAGCGCGTGGTCAAGAAGATCCTCGGCAACCTGAAGTTCAAGCTGGGCATCGAAATTCGCTAAACACTCATTATATAAGTAATTATATATAGATCCAAGGCCGTCTGTGCAGTGCATGGACGGCCTTTTTGCATGGGGATGAGGGGCTGAACACAATATAAGTGAAGTGAACTCAATTTTATTTAAAAAAAGATGTCAAAAAGTGTTGACAAGCGCCCCGGGGTGTGGTATTATACTTGAGCGCCAAGCGCTGAGGCAAAAGAATGACTTCAGCACGAAGCCCTTGAAAAGAACCAATGAACGTTCAAATGTTCCGGTTAGCACCGAGAAACTGCTGAGCGATTTAAGTTCAGAAAAGTTCAAAAGCTTCTCAAAAAAGTGCTTGACAAAAAACCGCTTCTGTGGTAAAATAATCAAGTCGTCAGCCGCTAAGGCTGAGGCGCACAGGACCTTGAAAATTGAACAATATCGAAAGAACTTGTAAC
>ENA-UOIZ01000171-UOIZ01000171.1-human-gut-metagenome-genome-assembly--contig:-P88-NODE-171-length-73322-cov-108.127069_pt1 | contig 73322 bp, 60 predicted proteins | sample MGYA00242336_ERZ723883 | MGnify/ENA metagenome assembly ERZ723883 | reverse complement strand
TGAGAACTAATTGGAACGGTCTGAAGAATCATTCGATGTGCAGTTGTCAGGGTGCAGGGGTCTTCGACCCTTCTCTTTCAAACGCAAGTAAGTAAAATGAAAGCAAGAAGAGAAAGGCGAAGCAATTAAATAGCTACCATTTCCGGTGGCAATGACGGAGAGGTTCCACCTGTTCCCATCCCGAACACAGAAGTTAAGCTCTCCAGTGCTGAAAGTACTTGGCTGGACACGGCCCGGGAGGATAAGTCGCTGCCGGATTCCATAATCCTCAGTAGCTCAATGGCAGAGCACTCGGCTGTTAACCGAGTTGTTGTAGGTTCGAGCCCTACCTGGGGAGCCAGAAACATATAATCCGAACCAGATTTTCCAAATCGGAAATGGGTTCGGATTTTTTCTTACCTTCCACTACGATTATTTTGAAAACGGCAGACGGAGGAGGGCTTCTTCCAAGTGCCGAACAAGATAATCCACCATAACGAAAAAATTCCGCCAGAGTCTCATCACTGACTCTGACGGAATTTTTCTTATGCTGCCTTTAACTGATTTTCCTGTTCCACGCGCTCCTTGTCCTGCTGACGTTTCCATGCTTCAAACTCCTTTTGTCCTTCTTCGCTTTCAAAGAAAGCCACGATATCCGGCCAGAGACAACGCGCAACCGCGTCAATGGCGTGCTGCGGATAAGGCGTGTTGTTGATGATTTTCTTTTTCCGTGCCATCCGCTCACCGTCCTCATCGCGTGCACCTCGACGCGGCGGCGCTGCGTTCCTGACGTTTGGCGCGTTCCAGAATTTCAGGCGGAATCCGCTCTACAATTCTGCGGAGTTCCCGATAATCATTCAAAAGCTGCGCGTCATCCAGTTTCTTCTGAACGCTTCCACGTTTGGCGGTATCCAGCTTGCTTTGAAGTTCTGCAATTTCCTTCTTCAAGGAAGCGTTTTCAGTAGTTGTGTCCGTAAAAGCGACCTTGTACTGGTCAAGCTGCGTCTGCATCCGCTCCACGCTGGGGATAAACCGTTCCAGCAGGGCTTCAACTTCCTGCAACTTGCTCTTGGCATTGAACACGTTTGCGTCATCCATAACCGCTTCGATTTTCCTGCTTTGCTTGGCAAGATGGGTCATTTCTTTGAAAACACGCGGCGGAATATGCTTGCGGGCGGTCTTATCGGCACTTTCGCCGCGTTCAAGATCAGGATACTTGCCGACCATGTGCGTCCAATAATCGCTCTGCCACTGGCTCAGTTTAGCCTTGTTGCCGATAATCTTTTTGGCACTCAAACGGTTATCTTCCGTTAGAGGAACGAACGTGACGTGCATGTGCGGGGTTTTCTCGTCGAGATGCACGACGGCGGACACAAAGGTTTCCGCACGCTGTTTCTGCCTCAGAAATTCAAGCGCATGTTCAAAATATTCTTTAATCTGCTCCTGCGTCTTGTCCTTGAAGAAACTGGGCGTACCGGCAATCAGGACTTCGACCAGCTTCACGCTGTCCGATCTCACGCGGCATCCCGCTTCGGCGATCTGCCGTTCGGCTTCCTCCCGATAGGAATGTTCCGGCTGAATCAGGTGGAAGTTGAGCGTGCTCCGGCTCGTATCCACGTCTGGATTGCTGGCGTATTTCTCTTTGGTACGTTCGTTATGGGCTTCAATCCTGCTGATTTCTGGCCCTTTATATTTTGAAAATCTCAAGATGGCGTATTGCGCTTTCGCCATGTGCACCTCCTAATTCTATATTGTGGAGATTTTCGCGTTTTTCTGCGTACATACGTACATCCGTACAGAGTTTCGGTACGCTTGTACGTATGTACGCAGATTTCGGGCGAAAAACTCATATATGCGTTTTTACTGATAATGGCGGGTCGTAATTTGAGATTTGACGAATTGAAAGATGTTCAAGACATTCCTCCTAACAAATAAAAAGATGGTTAAAGGCGGTCAGCCGATTGTTCCGCTCAGTTCCGGACAGGCAGCCTTGTGTGGCGCGGTGTCGTTTTCTCCTTCCTTGGCAGGCTGCACGAATGTGGTCACGGCCTGCATCCCCGGAAAGGTAGCTGATTGGACGGTCATGGGGTTTTCAAAGGTCACGGCGACATTGTAACGGAAAACGTATAGACTGTCAGAAAATCACGCATAATTACAATTTTGGAGGTTTTCCGTTTCAAAATTGTGAATTTGCAATGTAGCTTCCAGTGATGTATAATCAAACCAAATCAGGAATCTGGAGGAACTCACATTGGCAGAGAGAGAAACGCCGGGGCAGCGCATCAGGAATCTGCGTGAGGCCGCGTTTATCACACAGAAGGACTTTGCCGAACGGATCGGCGTAGCGCCTTCCCAGCTCAGCCGCATCGAAAGCGGTGAAACCAAAACCATCAGCAGCGATATTCTGATCGCCATCGCTACGGAATTTGACGTATCGACGGATTATCTGCTGGGGCTGTCCACATTTCAAAAGCCGCGCAACGTTGACGTGACGATGACGGGGCTTTCCGAAGTTGCGTTCAATCGGATGGTGAACGGAGAAATGGATATGGATGTTTTGAACCGATTGATTGAACACAAGCACTTTCCGCATCTGATCAAGATGATTCGCATCTATTTTGCCGATGAGCTGGAATACGGGATTCAGAGCCGAAACATGATGCTGGACATGTTAAGCGACACCATCATGGAATTTCCGACGAACAGCGAAGAGACCGAAAAGGCCAAGCGTGAAGATGTGATGCTGTTTAAGTCGCAGAAATTCGCGCCGCATGAAGCGGATTTCGAGCGCATTAAAAATGTCTTTCTCTCTATCCTCAAGGATATCAAGAAAGACATGGACGAAAAAGAACCGACGTCGCTGCCGGTTCAGATGGAATTTTTGAAAAAGCTGATGGGCGCAATTCAGGAATTGTCTCTCCCTAAAAATCCGCCGTCGCCGGAAAAAACGGTGGATTGGACGATTTCTCAGCTTGCCAAACAGATTACGATGAGCGCGGAAACGAGAAAGGCATACAAACGTGCGTTTATGATGTCGCTTCACGATAACGGAAAAGCGCAGGGGAAAAAGTGACGGGTATCCCTTTGCTGCGGGGATGGGTAAGCAGGCAAACAGCGCGGCGAGAGGATGTGGACGCAGCGGTCAACGCCATCCCCTTCACAAAGGTATAACACACTAGACCTTGCGAGCAAGGTCAGTGTGCCAAGGGGCTGCGGCCCCTTTGGATCCCCTATGCCAACAGGGATGCTCTCGCCCCTTTTGGATGCCCCAGAGCCGAAAGGCGGGCGCTGCCCTCCTTTGGAAACCTCCCGAATTTTCTGCGTCCGTGAGTATCCAAACTGCAAAATCACAGTGGGGATACCACGCCTTGAAAATAAAAAAGGCCAGAACCTTATTCCACGAATAGGATAGAGGTTCTGGCCTTTTTTAAAAGATATTCTTTTGCAATAAGTTATTTTTTCTCATCCAGCAGCATAACCCCATCCGCAGGATTCCGGTCAATGGCGCCCACAACGCGGTGAGGAAGGTAGGGTTCCTCCAGATAGGCGATATCCTCCGCTGTCAGCGTGACTGCCAGCGCACCCGCAGCATCATCCAGATACCGCGCCTTGGTTGCGCCGACGATAGGCGCAGCGACGCCCTTTGCCCAATGCCATGCCAGCGCGATCTGCTGCATCTTCACGCCGTACCGCTCCGCCAGTTCCTGTACCCGCAGGACGATCTGCATATCCTGCTCCTCAGTGCGGTCATACTTACCCATAGCCACCCGGTCGGTTTGGCTGCGCAGGGTATCTGTGTTCCACTGGGGGCGGGTCAGATGTCCCGCCCCCAACGGGCTGTAGGGCATGAGGGAGACGCCCATTTGCTTACAAATGGGAATCAATTCCCGCTCGTCCTCCCGGTAGAGCAGGTTGTAGTGGTTCTCCATGGCCTGAAACTGCGCCCAGCCGTGGTCACGGGCGGCAAGCTGCATATTGTAAAACTGGTAACCGTACATGGCAGAGGCACCCAGCGCCCGCACCTTGCCGGCCTTCATCAAATCGTTCAGAGCCTCCATGGTTTCTTCGATGGGCGTGTCATAGTCAAAGCGGTGGATGATATACAGATCGAGATAATCCGTTCCCAGCCGCTTCAAAGTCCCGTCGATCTCCCGGTGAATTGCCCCGGCGGACAGCCTGCCGGGATTGAAATAGACCTTGGAGGCAATGACCACCTTGTCGCGGGCGACGTTCTTTTTCAATGCCCGCCCCAGATATTCCTCGCTGGTTCCGGCAGAGTAGCCATTGGCGGTATCAAAAAAGTTGATGCCCAGAGAAAGTGCGTGTTTGACCACTTTCTCTGTTTCTGTTTCATCCAGCGTCCAGTCGTGCATGGTCCCTGCCTTGCCGAAGCTCATGCAGCCGACACACAGCTTGGAGATTTGAATATCTGTATTTCCTAAAGTTGTATATTCCATTGCAAAAACTCCTTCAGATCTTTTCCTGTACCGCATTCCGTGTGATACTGACGCTCTCCCGGGAGTACAGCGTATCCTCTTCCATAAGCTGTAACGCCAGTTTCACAAGGGACGGAATCGTAGTGACATATCCTTTCGCAGGTTCTCCTTTTACGGACAGGACGAAATCATCCTCCGCCCCCTCTCTCAAATAACCCGGACGAAGTACCGTATAATTCAGACTGCTGGCCTCTACGATGTCAACCGCCTGACGGTTGGGGATCTGTGCCGGTTCACGATCCAGGTTGTCCTCTCCGTCAATCTCATCCGGGATCTCATTGTAAATTCCTACCGCCCCCATAAAAATAAGGCGCTTGACGCTGCTTTCGGACATAACGGCAACTATGTTCCTGGCAATCTTAGGCAGCGCATCCCCGGATATGGCGCAGTACACCACGTCCTGCCCCTGAACCGCCTTTTTTAAGTCCTCCATGTTTTCCGCGTCACCATTGATAACAACAGTACGGGAATCCTCAGAATATTGCTCCCCCGCATGGCGGGCAAACAGGGTGATATGATACGCTGTATCTGACAGCAGTTTTTTTGTAATAGCGCTCCCGGCGGTGCCGGTTGCGCCCAGCAAAAGGATTTTTTTCATAAGCATTCTCCTGCTCTTACCATTTCATTGCGGCTTCTAGCATTGCCGGGTTTTCGGGATTTCCGATCATAGGTGTTGCCGTGTCCATGTTCACAAGGCGTTCCATTTCGCCTGCCGTGAGCGCAAAATCAAACAGTTCAAAGTTTTCTTTGATGCGTTCGGTATGGACTGATTTGGGAATGACGATCACACCGCTCTGCATGAGATACCGCAGTGCGATCTGAGCCGCGGTTTTACCATGCGTTTTTGCGATCTGCACCAAATCGGGATTTTCGAACATTTCATTCTTTCTCCCCTGACCCAGCGGAGCGTAAGCCATATGCTGAACATGATATTTTTCCAACCATTCATGTTCGGCACGGCGCTGGCAGAGCAGATGGGTTTCAATCTGATTGACAGCGGGTACCACCTCATTGAATTCAATCAGGTCGATCAGACGGCCCAGATCAAAGTTGGAAACGCCGATCGCCCGGATTTTTCCTTCATGGTACATCTTTTCTAGTTCACGCCATGCTGCATAGTAATTGCCAAAGGGCCAGTGCAGCAAAACAAGGTCGAGATAGCTGGTTTTCAGTTTGTTCAGGGATGCTTCCACGGTTTCACGGGTGTTTTCATAAGAACGGAAGTTCACTTTCGTCACGAGAAACAATTCCTCGCGGGGAATACCGCTTTTCACGATTGCGCTTCCAACGGTCTCCTCATTCCCGTATGCCTCCGCCGTATCAATCATGCGGTAGCCGCTTCGGATGGCAGCCAGAACGCTTTTCTCACATTCGGAGCCGCCCATCAGAAATGTTCCGAAGCCGAGCATAGGCATTTGAATGTTATTGTTCAGAGTGATCCTGTTCATAATCGTTCCTCCATTTATATTTCAGCACTTGTCTAAAACGCTTACAGCGTTCAGACTGCGGGGATAACCGATGTAGGGCAGGCACTGGGATACCACCCGGACAAGGAAATCCTTGTCGTTGCCCAGGTTCATATTCCCTTTGGCGTGGACGATGAGCTGCGGTTCACAGCCGCCTTGAGCCATGAGAAAACAGAAAGTGATCAGCTCCCGCTGCGGGAGGTCAAGACCGGTGCGGGTGTAAAAATCTCCGAAGCAGTTAGCGGCCAGCCAGCGGTTGATGTGGCCCTTCTTCCACGCCTCTTTCATGTGTTCTCCGAAGATCGCGGTCTGGGCCTTCACCCCCTTTTCCAGTCGGTCATTCATAGTCGTGGTAGCCTGACCGGGCAGAGGCAGCGCAATCTCCATCTGCGCAAAAATCTCATTGGTCGCGTTCAAAAAGGGAAGCATCCGCCCATAGCCAAGATAATCGGTGGCCTGATAAACGGTCTCCTTGACCATCACCGGCGTGACGCCGTTTTCCAGCGCAGCAGGCAGCATTTCCCGATAGGCATCCACGCCGCCGCATCCGATCAAAGCGGCGAGAATTGCCAGATAGCGCGTAGGCGCATCGAGCTGCTGGTTTTCTTCCTTCACCACCTCATCAAAGGCGAAGTGCCGAAGGCGCTCCATAAATTCCGGGTCAGTCTTTTGCAGTTCCATGGGGCGCCCTCCTAAAAGCGTGTTTGCCCAGTCCGCAAGTGCTTTGTCGGATATGCCGTTCACCATTTTACCGGCTTTCCAATTCGCATTCGGGCAGAGTTTTCGCAATTCATCCACCGTTCTTCCCATGCCACTGCCGCCGGAGGTGGCAAAGGGCACCAGAGTCTTTCCGGTAAAGTCATAGCTCTCCACAAAGGTGTTGATAATACGGGGCGCAACATACCACCAGATGGGGAAGCCAAGGAACACCGTGTCGTAGTCCGCCAGAAGGGGAATCTTCTCGGCAATCTCCGGGCGGGAGGACGGGTCACTCATCTCCACACTGCTGCGGCTCTTTTTGTCCATCCAGTTCAGGTCGGCGCTGCTGTACGGGACTTTGGGCTTGATCTCGAACAGGTCAGCGCCCGTGGCCTTTGCCAAACGCTCAGCGGCCTTTTTTTGTCGTGCCGCTGGCGGAAAAGTAGGCTACCAGTTTCTTGCTCATTTCATCTTTCCTCCAATTCACAGTATTCTTTCTCTGTCACCGGCTCGCACCACTCGTTGGAGGTATCCTCGCCGGGAACCTCAACGGCAATATGGGAAAACCAGCTGTCTTTCTTCGCTCCATGCCAGTGCTTGACTTCGGGCGGAATGGTAATGACCGTGCCGGCAGTCAGAGACACCGGCGCTTTGCCTTCCTCCTGATACCAGCCCTCACCGGCGGTGCAGATCAGCATCTGCCCGCCGCCTTTTTTTGCGTGGTGGATATGCCAGTTGTTCCGGCACCCCGGCTCAAAGGTGACATTTGCCAGGAAAAGGCCGCTTTCCGGATTTGTCAGCGGGTTCAGATACGACTGCCCGATGAAATACTTGGCATAGGCCGTGTTCTCTGCCCCCAAGCCAAACACATTTTCACGGGCGAATTCTTTTTGATCCATTGTTTTCATGCTTTCTTCCCTCCCATGCTCATGCACTTGCCCAACACTTCGCCGGTTTTCAGATACTGATAAGTGGGCATCTCGAACAGCACCGGCTTGAGAACGCTGTAATCCAGTTTGCCACTGTCATCCAGCACGGTTTCCTCCGCATAGGTGGCTGTGATCTTGCAGATGAAGCTCTCAAAGCCTTCCGTTTTGTAGACATCCTCAACCGTGCAGGCCATGGAAACAGGGGCAGCGTCAATGATCGGTACGCCGCCATCTGCGATGTGATGGGCAAACAGCTTGGATTTATCCTCTTTTGCCCCGCTGACGCCCCCGCATAATCAGCCTCTTTGAGCATGGCTTCATCCACGATATTGATGGACAGGTTCTTCATCGCACGGATGCCCTGATTTGAATAATGGCTGTCGCTCATGCTCACCATCACCCGGTCATGACCGATGATGCCCAGATGCCCCACCAGAGTCCAGTTGGGCTTCCCGTTTACCATGGTGCCGACCACCACCAACGGGGTGGGATACAGTGCCAGTTTAGCGCCGATATTCTTCTTCATTTTGAAATCCTCCTGTTATTTTGATATTGCATCGCCTTATTCAGAAATTCCGTTATCCGCGATCCAGTTTTCAATGCTGCTGTCGTTGGCACCGCTTGCACGCAGGCCACCCCGCACATCGGCATCCGGCTCCGCACCCCGGATATCCGATACAGACTGGGTAATACCGCTGCTGCCGGATGTGCAGAAAGGAAGCACTGTCTTTCCGGAGAGATCAAACGTGTCCAGGAAAGTATTGATGATCCGCGGCATCGTTCCCCACCAGATAGGATAGCCGATAAACACGGTATCGTAGGAGGAAACATCCATGGCTTCACTGCCAATGGCAGGACGGGCAGAGGCGTCATTCATTTCCTGATTGGCACGGCATTCATTGTTGTTGTAATTCAAGTCTTCGTCGGTGTAGGGAACTGCCGGGACGATCTCGTACAGATCCGCTCCTGTCAGCCGAGTGATTTCTTCCGCAACGGCCTTTGTATTGCCGGTGACGGAGAAATACACAACCAGCATTTTAGCGGCTTCTTCTGTCGGTTCTGCCGCAGGTTCGGAGGGCGACGTTTCGGCCTGGGATTGGGTTGCGGATGGTTCCGTATTGCTGTTCGTTCCGCTGTTCACGCCGCAGGCTGTCAGGGAGAGCAACAGACAGATAACCATAATCATAGAAATTCGTTTTTTCATGGGAATACCTCCGGTAAAAGCTTTTTCTTGCTGTTAATACTGTGTCGCAGGTAGTCCAGCCTTGCGAGCTGTGCTTCCTTGAAGTGGATCTCGTCCAACGCATGATCCCGTTTTTGCGTGAGCATTTGCATTCGCAGCTCCTTTGTGTGATCTCCCTCCTGAAGCAGACGCATATAGGTCTCAATCTCGCTTCCCGTAAATCCCACATCGTGCAGCGTCATAATCATGCTGAGGCGCTCCAGATCGCTGTCATCGTACTGCCAGGACCCCATCACTTTCTTGACTTCCTGGCAAAGCCCCCAGCTTTCATATTCGTCCAGAAGCGCAATTGGGATGTTGTAGCGTTCACTCGCTTCCTGCTTCGTCATGGTTTCTCCTTCACTTCAAAAAATATAGGTGTCCTTTCGAACACCTATATCGTATCGCTAAGCCAGAGAAATGTCTAATGCTTATATTCTATTTAGAGAAATGCTTAAATCGTATTTCTAATATGCTGGATAAACAGCGTGTTCGCCGCTGAAAGCGTTTGGTTCTTTTTCCAGACCAGCACAGAGCCTGTTTCCATCCGGGGAGCAAGCGGAACAAATCGAAGATTCTCAAAAACAGCTCCCAGATCAAAGCACAAAGCAACGCCCAGTCCCTGCTCCACCATGAACGCCGCATTCACGATCAGGTTGTATGTTGCCGCGATTTCCAACTGGTCAAAGGAATCACCAAACCAGTTCGCCAGTTCGTTTTTCACCAGTTCTCTGCGCACCATGAGCAGCGGAACGCCACGCAAATCCTCCGGCGTGACAAATTCTTTCTCCGCCAGCTGAGAATCGGCTCGCACCAATACGCCCCACTGTTCTTTCAGTGGCAGACGGATAAATTCGTACTTGGAAATATCCACAGGCTCCACCAGCAGCCCCATATCCAGCAGTCCTTTTTCAAGGCGCTCCTTGATGTCATCTGCAATAGCGCTGTAAATGCTGAACTGGACCAACGGGTACTTTTGACGGAAAGAGACCATCTTCTCGGAGAGCGCTGCCATGCTCTTCGTCTCTCCGCAGCCGATGGCAATTTCACCGGTGGGCATTTCCTCCTTGTGCTGCAGTTCCATCTTCGTTTTTTCGGACAGAGAAACCAGCTCCTGCGCCCGCCGACGCAGCAGCATCCCGTCATCGGTCAGAGTGACATTGTATTTTCTCGGTGAAATAGCTGCACCCCCAATTCTTCCTCCAGCTGCATGAGCTGTCTGGAGAGGGTAGGCTGCGTCACATGCAGGAGCTGCACTGCTTTGGTTATGTTTTCTTCTCTTGCGACCATCAGAAAATACTTTAAGACTCTTAGCTCCATATCCATCACCTCGTTTGAATTAGAATGATTATAGCAGATTTTCTGTGTCGATTCAACATATCTTACATCAAGATATGCCTAAAACGTATGAAAAATGAGCCGATGATACCTCGAAGCACAGCCGTTTTGTGTGGTTATTCAGGTTCTATTAGGAAAACTCTGATAACATATGATCGTTGCTATAGAGCGCATAAAAAAGCAGGCAAGCCTACTCTTTTGCTTGAATAGACCTGCCAGCCGAATCTTATATTGAACTAAATCATTCCGCAGTGCTTCAGTGCCTCCATAATCGCTTCCTCCTTCTCCTGCGGGCATTGGGGCTGTTTGGTATCTTCGGATTTGGGCTTGTTGTAATTCTCCCGCTTTCCTCCAGAAGAATCTATTTCTTGTTCTTTCTGTCCCTCTATTGATATAGACGCTTAAGCCTTCCGTTTTATCTCGTTTTTTCATATAAATTTTCTGTTTTTCTGTTTTCCGTGCTTTTTATGTGGTATAGTAGAAATATCATTCATACATGAGGAGTCGATATTGATGAAAGCCGTTATCTACGCCCGCTATTCTTCCGACAACCAGCGCGAGGAATCCATCGAAGGACAAATCCGCGAGTGTATGGCTTTCGCGGAGAAGAACGACATCACGGTTTTGAAGCACTACATCGACCGCGCTTATTCCGCGCGGACAGACCATCGCCCTGCGTTTCAGGAGATGATTAAGGACAGCGACAAGCACCTGTTCGATATGGTCATCGTCTGGAAACTCGACCGCTTTTCCCGCGACCGTTACGACAGCGCCCGATATAAGGTGCTGCTCAAGAAGAACAACGTCCGTGTGGTTTCCGCAACCGAGGTAATTTCTTCCGGCGCAGACGGCATCCTGCTGGAATCCGTCTTGGAGGGCTTTGCAGAGTATTATTCCGCCGATTTGGCTGAAAAGGTCAATCGCGGTATGACCGAAAATGTACTCAACAAAAAATGCAACGGCGGCACACGCCCTGTTGGATATGTCGTAGATAAGGAGCATCATTTTCAAATCGATCCGTTGACCGCGCCTTTTGTGCTGGAAGCATTTAATCAGTATGCGGAAGGGACAACCATGAAAGAAATTTCAAACTATCTCAAAGAAAAAGGCGTAAAGAACACACTGGGCGGCGATATTCAGCCCAGCAGCGTTCAACGGATGCTCAACAACCGCCGCTATATCGGGGAATACACCTTCCGCGATATCGTCATTCCAGACGGTATTCCTGCCATTGTGCCGAAAGAGCTGTTTGACCGTGTACAGGAAAAGATGGCGAAAAACAGAAAAGCCCCTGCCCGACATAAGGCGGAGGACGATTATCTGCTGACGACCAAGCTGTTCTGCGGATATTGCGGAGCGTATCTTTGCGGCGAAAGCGGAACAAGCCGGACGGGAGTTGTTCATCACTATTACAAGTGTGTGTCCGTCAAGAAAAAGCGTACCGACTGTCATAAAAAGCCCGTCCGCAAGGATTGGCTGGAAGATATGGTCGTCAGCGCAACGATGAAAATGCTGATGAATGACGCAACCATTGATGCGATCGTCTCCGCGCTGATGACCTTGCAGGATGCGGAAAACACTGCGTTGCCACTCTATGAAAAGCAACTTCGAGAAGTAAAAAGCTCCATTGATAACCTGTTAAACGCCATTCAGCAGGGTATCTTCACACGATCTACCAAAGAGCGCTTGGACGAGCTGGAAACATTGCGGGATGAACTCGAAAACAAAATCGCGGTTGAAAAACTGGCAAAACCTCGAATTACCGAAGAACAGCTCCGCTTTTTCCTTGAACGGTTCCGAAAGATGGACGTCACCCGGAAATCGCAGCGCAAGATGCTGATTGATACGTTTGTTAACGCCATTTTCCTGTATGATGACAAGATGGTGCTGACCTACAATTTCCACGAAAGCACCGAAACAATTACGTTTGGGGAACTGCAAGAAGTTCTCCCCAACGGGTTTCGCGGTTCGGATATGAATTTGGCTACTGAGCGATAAGATCAGTCATTTATGGCTGGTCTTTTTGTTGTACGCCCGCCATGGGCAATAGCTTGGTGGTGAAAGTCCACTACACGCTTGGTAGTAGGAAGTGTTAGCCGAACGGCAAGGGTGTCCATCGTGAGGTGGAATCTGAAGGAAGCCGCAGGCAAAGTTCTGAGCCGACGAACAGAAATCGCATACAAGGCGGGGCAGAGCGGACGAGACTGCAACACAAGTCAAAGTCCCATACTACCCGGACTCTGCCACGTAAATGCGGCGGCTACATGGAATGAAGGCTATTGTACCTTATGCGGGGAGATCTGTGGGGAACGCACCGCAAGATGTAACCCATGCTGCAAGGCATGGCTGAACCCACAGAAGTCAGTCTGGACCATAGTACCAGAGAAGTCGGTGAAAGTCGACAGAGGGAAGGGTCTGGCGGTTGCTGGTAATACAGCATGCCAGGAATCGGGCGTGTTGAAAGCAGTTGCTCGAAAGAGGATATCTGCCAGAGGATAGGTGAGTGACCGAAGGTATGGCAGAATCGCGGAGCGTCCTGATATCCAGCTAAACGTGCTGCTAAGTACCAACAACTGAACCGCCGCTTGCGGAACCGCATGAGCGGTGGTGTGGGAGGACGGGGGTTAGTCACCCCCTCCTACCCGATTGCTTCTGAGTGGCTGCTTTTTCTGGACTATCCCCCATAGCGCGAACAGTAAAAAAGGGCTTTCACGGAATGGGGGTGTAAGTCAATAGATATACGCGAAATTGCAAGAAGTGTTTTGCTTTTGATTGCCCATCCGCACCCGTGGCAGCATTTGACTTTTCTGGCTTCCTGTGTTATAATCAGTATAACATCATATAAAAGAACCGTCGATGCACTGCGCATAGAAGGGCTTTTAAGTATTTTACTGTGAGCTAAGCGATATGAAAAAAGCCGCTTCTGCTTTTTGCGTATGGAAATTTGTCATGCGGACATTACGCGCATGATTCGCTGGATGAGAAATCCGAATATGACCAAGTACCTGAACGAAGCGCCCGACGTGGCGCAGTCGCTGGAACAGCTTGTGCGGTCTGTGCCTGAACCGATGTACCAGTACCATTTGTGCCGGACGGGGCATTTCTTCATGGTCTGTCATCAGGAAAACGAGAGCGTGGGCTTCGTGAAACTGTTGCCGACGGCGATGGAGGGAGCGTACGAAATTGTGTATGTGATTGGCGAGGATGCGCTCTGGGGTCATGGGCTTGGTCAGCAGGCGGTGCGTTCGGCACTGTCGAAAGCGTTTCTGCACCTGCGCGCCGACCGGGTTGTTGCGAAAGTGATGCCGCAGGATCTCCGCTCGATTCGCTGCGTTCGTGCCTGCGGATTTCAGCAGATGGCGGAAATGTCGCGGCTGGTTCGATTTGAAATCACGTTTGATGCGTACTGCCAAGCGCTGCGAGAAAAGCGAGCGTGAAACGAAATGCCCAATTGTAAATTCTTTCGCCCGAAACAGAAAAAAGCAGGAAATGGGGGGCGTCGAATAGCACAGCGACGAACAGCAGCCAATCTGGTCGAAATTCAGCACGTTTCGGGCGGAGAAGGACTGCGCGTCGGAAAACAAGGAGGTACATCCCAGGCTGAAAGACATTCTAACCCTGATGTTAGCCATCGTCCTCTCGTTCACGACCGGCGGCTCGGTGCAGGACGAAGAGCCGAACGACAGCGTGTTCCAGATGGAGACGATTCACAGCTTCGACGGGCGCCTGCGCGTGGAGATCGACGCGACGGAAATGATGATTCGGCTGGACATTACGGACGAGGAACGTGGTGAGCTGCTGTATTCCTTTTCGCCTGTCCGCCGTTTGGACTTCTGGGGAATCTGCTTTGAAGCGGATAATTACAATCTGTGGGTGAAATCCGGCGACGTGGGCATTCTGTGCTACGAATACGATGGCGAAACGTGGCAGTACAATCCGGCTGCAGTGATGCCGGACTATATTGAGCAGGAGAGCTGGCACGAAAAAACCACTTCTGCCCCGGAAGCGCAGCGAAGATAACACAATACGCCCCAGCCCGCCGACACCAAAGCTGCCGACGGGCTGGTTTTTAGTCAATTTTGACTTTCCTGCGCCTGAAAATCTTGAATTTCCGCACTTGTGGCGAAATCACTGTCGGGCAGAATCCCGATGACACGCCCGATGGTCTTGACCTCGTCGTAGGACTTGCGGCGCATGATTTTGAAGCGCTTGTTCAGCGAATGCAGACCGTCGGATTGGTACTGCTTGATGTACAGCGCGCCGTCCACCTGAAAGATGCCGATGTCGCCCGAACCAAGCGGTTCGTCGGTGAATTTCACCAGCACGTTGCAGTGGTCGGGATATTTCGGTTCCATGCTGTCGCCGTTGACGCGGAATACCATGTTCGCACCGCGCGTGTCGGGGGTCGCGTGCAGGAACGTCGTGTGCCCGCTGGCGGCAAATCCGCTGTCGCCCGTGCCTGCCGCGACTGGGTCATCCGCATATGGCAGTTCCAGCAGCTCTAAGCGCGCGGGTTCGGGCGTCAGCTTCGGCGCGGCGGGATGCTTCGGCAGCCCCGGATACTGCTCTTCCAGCGCGACCATCGTCTGCGCGGTCGCGGAAAGCAGCTCCTGATTGATCGCGCTCAATTTTCGATAGTTCCGCATGAGGGCACGCTCGGCGTCGTTCCAGCCCGCTTCCTCCGGCGTGTCGGAGAAGAACGCCGCAACGGTGATGCCCAGCACGTTGCATAGGCGCGGAATGTTGGCGATGTCCGGGCGCGTCCGCCCTGTCTCCCAGTTGGAAATCGCCGCGCGCCCCAGATTCATGGCTTCCGCCAGCTCGCCCTGCGATAGGTTCGCCGCTGCTCGCAGGGTACGAATTCGCTCGGCATAGACCAGCTTGTTCTCGCAAATGCTCGTGGCGATAGGCGCATCAGTGAGAGTGTCGGATATTCCCCGCTGGGTGGTGTCAAACTTTCTGCGCGGCATGGCGTTTCCCTCCATTGTCGATTTACTGTGTACAGTATAGTACACAAAGCGGCGGATGTCAATGTGGGGGCGCAAAGGAGAAGGATAAATGGAACGAAAAATCTACCTCTATGACCGTGGATTCTGGGTGCTATTTCGGATGCTTGGCATTTTCGCGGCGGCGTTGTCGCTGTTTCTGACCTTGTGCTTTATTATGTGGATTCGCGAGTGGGCATTCCTGCTGGCGATTCTTGCAGGCATTGTGGCAACTGTTGCGCTCCTGATGCACAGCCGATGCACAAAGCGGCAGTATGTGGTGCTTGCAGATGGGCGGTTGACCGTCGGGGAAGCGTTTGGGCAGGTAGAAAAGACGTTCCCGCTGGATGCGTTCCCGTATGCGTATCTGTATACAGACGCGAAGTATTGGGAAACCGTTGTGCTGAGCAGAAAACCGCTGTCTGCGGGGCGAATCCGCGGGCTGTTCCAGATGAATCTGGCGAACAGGCGGAATGATATTGTGCGGATTCCCTGTTCCTTCACCAAGCAGGGCAGGGAGATTCGGGCGTACTTCGCGGGGGTGTATGCAATGGAAGAGGTGCGGTAATCCGCCGCAAGCAGGAAAAGCGGGCGTGGGCGGCGAATACAGAAGATGGAGGATCCAAGGCGCAGAAACGAGGAATGCACGAATGTTTCGAGAGGCAATTATCGCGGTTACAAAGGCTGCGGACTGGTACGCGCTTCATCCGCTGACGGTGGAGGAGCTGCGGGACAAGAACATCGGTAGTAGCGTCAGCATCCGCTATTCGACGGTGGGGAAAAACATGACCCCGATGGGCAACTATGAGCCGTCACCCATCAACGAGGGCGTGGGCAATGTGCGGAAAGGGCAGTTCCGCCGGGAAATTCCCGAAAAAGCCGCGGAATACTTTGCGTATTATCTGGATGAAGAGGGAGAACTGCTTTGCGCGGAAATGAGGGAAAAATCCTGCCTTCGGGAAAAGGAACTGGTGACCGTAGAAGCGTACCGCGTGCTGGACTGGACGGATAACATCAGCATTTATAGCTATTCCGCCAACGGCGGACCTATCAGCGAGCTGATGGTTTATGTTCGCGACGACCGCAAGCGTGTGACGGCGCGGGGGGTTTGGTGTTTCAGTCGCGGCGAGAAAATGTGGTTTTATGGCTTGCTGCTGACCTGCTTTGAATATCACGAGAACGGCAAACCCGCCGCCAGCATCTCGTATAGATTCATTCTGACTGATAAGCAGTGGGACAAGATGCGGGACGGTACGATAGAAGAACCATTTGGGTACAAGGTGCGGATTGAGTAGAAGGGGAGCATCGCAGATGCCAAAAAGCAAAAAATCGGACTTGACGGGTGTAGTCATGTGGGCAGTCATCATCGCGCTTGTGGCGGGGATGTTCTGGGTGGCTGGGTTTGAGACGCTGGAAAAGTGGCGGCATCCGGCGCAGAACGGCGTTCCGAACGTCTTTCAGGAGGACAGAGAGTATTGGAGCCGCGTCAATTCGCCCATCGTCGCGGGAAATCGCCTGTATCTGCTGTTTGATGCGTTGCAGCTTGTGAAGGTTTACGACTTGCAGGGTAATTATCTGTATACCGTCAACATGACCAACAAGAATCATCACGGCATTTCTGCGCTCTATGCGAAGGACGACGAAATGTACTTTCGGGAGCAGTCGGAACTCTACTGCTTCAAGGCGGATCAATTCGTTCAGCGGCTGACGGGCGACGCGGCAGAGACAATGCTGGAAACGCTCCGGGCGGAGGAATGCCGCCGGACAGAGGACGATGCCGGAAATACCTACCTGCTTTCGGGCGTGGACATCGTGAGGGAAGCGCCGGATGGCGAGCAGACAACCATCCTGCATCGGTCACCCCTGCTGAACATCTATCAGGATTATCAAATCATCTTCTGGGCAATTGCTTTCGCAGCGCTGGCGACGGCGTGCATTGCGCGCTTCATTGCCAACAGTCGGGAAGTGCGCCAAAGGGAAGAAAATGCGCGCGGCGCAAAGTGAACATCATCCCCCGCGGTTCTCGGCGTTCCTGCCGGGAATCGCTTTTTCTTGCGAAAAAATCTGCGCGAATTGTAAAAACAGCCCCCGACGCTGGGAAAAAGCAGGAGAACAAACACGCCGCCGCGAATAAATCAGAAGAAAGGAAAATCAGATGAAAGGAAGGGAGACACGTTGGCGAAGACACGCGCGAAGCGGTATGTGCCAGATGTGGTGGGCAAGGTGGCATTGGTGACGCTGATTATGAGTTTCATTCTGGGCGCAATTTCGATTACGTCGTTTGAAGATTGGCTGCATCCGATGCGGGACGGCGTTCCGACCATCTTCCGGCGGGACAGCGAATATTGGAGCGAAGCAGAAGCGCCGATTGTTGCAGAGAACCGTCTGTACCTGCTGTTTAACACCCTGAACATCGTGAAGGTTTACGATTTGCAGGGAAATTATCAGTATACCATCAATTTTTCCAACAGGCGGCGCAACGGACTCTCTTCTCTTTGTGCGCAGGGCGATGAGATGTACTATCGGGATACGTGGGACAAGTCCGAAATCTACTATTTTAAGGATGACCAGTTCGTGAAGATGCTGACGGACGACGAACAGAGTGTCCTGTACGATACCGCATGGCAAAACGGCTTTCGGCATGAAGATGACGACGGGAACACCTACTATCTTTCGGGCGTGAACATCATGAAGCAGACGCCCGACGGTACACAGACGGTGCTTGTCGCGCGCCCGTTCCTGCTGAACCTCTTCCAGACGCGCGGACTTCTCTGGGCGTTTGGGTTTCTGGCGATGGTGACGCTGCTGGTTTTACAGGAGTATTTTTATTGAGAGAAGGGGCATCGGGATGCTGGATATTCTCGCAATTAAAGCGAACGTGTATCAGCTGGAGCGGCAGGGGAAGCGCCTCCCGGTTTACCGCTATCTGCGGGAGGTGTGGCAGAAAGAGCCGCCGTCCGAAGGGCTGACTGTGCTGGCATTGCAGCAGATGGTAGACTATGTGGAATATGTGGATGACTTGACGGTGCTGGGTGAACCGTGGGAAGCAGAAAACGAGTATGACCTATATCAGGATTTTCTGCTGGACGTGATTTCGTGGGGGCTGCAAAAGTATCGCGCGAAAAAGCGGTTTTTGTGGCAGATTTGCTATTATGTCAATGCGTGGGCGACATTCTACTATATCTTTGGCAGAGAAATTACGCAGGATAATGTGGAGCAGTGGACGAAAACGCTTTTTGAGGAAGCAAAAGAGCGCTATCCGGACAGCCTGCTGTTTGAATTTATTCCCCACGCGGCGCAGCTTGATTATGTCTGGTTTTACCGCCTGACCGATGAACAGCGGCTGCAAATTCGCTTGGAGGTGGGGGAATGGAACTTGCAGAAGAATGATATGGATCAGGCAGTGCAGTCGGATTTCGACGATGCGATGACGTGGTATCGGGACAATGGCAGGAAACTGCTGGAAGCAAAAAACAAGACGAATAATTGAAGGAGAAATCCCCATGAACAAGAAGAACCCCAAAGAACAAAGCGCCTATAACAACAAGTTCGACGGCCTGATGAACGCTGCCCCGTACAAGCGCTACAAGAGTTTCGCTGTGACCGTGGCGGATTGGGAATCGGTCTGGCTGGACTGCGACCCGAATCAGTCGCTGCCGGACGAGGGCGTAATTTCCGTATGGCCGGAGGAAATGTTCGCCGCCGTCTGCACGGACAAGCCGTTCTTCAAGATGGACGTGCATGACTTCTGCGACCTGCTGGAAGCACACCCGGACGCCACGATTCGCGTCTTCCCGAACGGCAAAAACTGGACGGATATGGCAGCGGAAGATTTGCTGGAGGACGTGCTGGAAGAGCTCGACCGGGTGGAGTGAGGGCGTGACGAATGGATGACTGGTTTGCTGGGCTGATGTAAGAGGGAGAAACAATATGAAAGCGAAGCGTATTTTCTTAGCGGTATTGTTGACGGCAGCTCTGTCCGTCTCATCCGCCGCCCCGGCGGTGCTGGCGGAATCCCCTGCCGCGCCCGAAGTGACGACCATCACCGTATTCCGCCCCAACCTTGGGGAAGAGGACTACATGGGCTTGCAGTCCGTAGACGGCGAAACGCTTCTGCCGCCCGCGTTTGCATCCATTGAGGTGGTGGGCAAATTCGCGATTGTGTACAGCGACGAGACGGATTCGTTCTACCTCTACGATTGGCAGAAGCGCGCGTTCGTGGCGGAATATCCGATGATGTACACAAGCGGCGATTACATCGTCATTGCGGAATCGTGGGAAGACGGGAACTACGGGCTGTTAGATCAGTCCGGCGCGGTGGTGACGGAAATGCAGTGGCTTTGGATGGGCGGTGTGGCGGACGATGTCGTCTGGGTGGCGGCGGATGAGGATACCATGCGCGTGAATCTGCTGCATATTCCGAGCGGAGAGATGCTGCTGGATGAATGGGCGGACTACTGCACCGAGTTTTCCGGCGGATATTCGGGATTCGTCCGCGACGGGCATGTTTTCTTCGTTGATGCGGAAGGCAATGTGCAGGAAACGAGCTTCGTGAGTGTGAAAGAATCCAGAATCGACGGCTGCTTTGAAGTTCAGACAGAAGACGGGGTAACAGGTTACTATCAGCCCCAAAGGGGCGGTTTTATGGATCTGACCATCGAGGATGCGCCGGGCGCATGGAACACGCTGCTCGAAAAGCGCGGCAGAAATCTCTTCGTGCGCAAGATTCATCCGACATCGGAAGAGGTGCTTGCGGTTGCAGACATTGCAGTCCGGGCGTATCAGCGAGAGAACAGGCAGTATCTTCCATTTCTTGTGCAGTACGATTCAGAAGCGGATGTGTGGCTTGTGTATTATGCAGGCTTCGACGAGGACGGTGACATGACACTCGGCGGCTGGAACATTGCCGTTGATGCGAAAAACCTGCAAGTGCTGCGCGTCTGGAGCGACGAATAAGCGCGGCACGGCACAAATCCCCCGCACACAACGATTTGGAGGTGATTCCCCCATATGAAAAAGTTGATTTCCCTGTTCACCGCGCTTTTCCTGCTGATGTCCGCCTTGCCCGCACAGGCGGAATCGCCGGAAATATCGGACTTGCTCACGGAATATTACAAAGAGTGGCAGGAACTTCCGTTCGGGCTGACGGAGGACGAGCTGACCTGCGTGGACGGCGTGCTGTATGGGCGGGACATTCTGCTGCTGTATCCAAAGACGCGCACCGATGCCTGCTTCGTGATTCCGGACGGCATCGGCTATGTCTGGGACTTTGCTTTTGTGGGCAATGATTCGCTGGAAAAGGTCGTTGTGCCGGATTCTTGCAAGATACTGGGCGCGTTTGCGTTCTGGGCATGCGCGAACCTTGCGGAAGTAGAATTTGGCGCGAACAGCGAACTGCTCATTGTGGATGACTTCTGTTTCAGCGAATGCTATGCCTTGCAGCAGATCCGGCTGCCGGATTCGGTGTATCTCATCGGCGAAGCGGCGTTTTCCTATATGCCGCTGCATCAATTCGTTTTCCCGGAGAAGATTGTGTTCATTGGTGACCAACTCTTCTGGGGAACGCCAGTGACGGAGCTGACGTTCCATGCGTGGAGTTTGCCCCAATACATTGGAAGCGAATATTTCAGCATAGATGATGATGATGCAGAATACCGCATTACACTGCCATTTGATGCGGACGCTGACCGCTATTTGGGCAACGCAGAATATGTGATGCAGAAAAAGAATGTAACGGTTCTTTTCTGCGAAGATACGGATATGCCGGAGGATGAATAAGCAACATCACACCCCGACGGCGCACATCCCCCAAAATGGACGCGCGCCGCTTTTTTGTGCCTTCCTCCGCGAATCGGGTGACATGAAATCCCTGCATTCGTCCATCGCCTTGTTGAAACCTGCCTTGATTTTGGCAAAAAATCTGGTATAATAGTACCAAATCACGAGGAATTATCCTCCGGCGAAAAGGGGCGAGCAGATGCTGAGAATTGCCATTGTGGAAGATCACGAAAGCGACGCGAAGCGGCTGACTGCCCTGCTGGAAGCGTATGCGCAGAAGAATGGCAAACGCTTTGCCATTACATGGATTGCGAATGCCAATACGTTTCTGGATTCGTACCAGCACCAGTATGAGCTGGTGTTTATGGATATTCGGATGCCGGGGCTGAACGGGATGATGGCGGCGCACGAGCTGCGGGAGATGGATCACACGGTGGTGCTGGTGTTCCTGACGAGCTTGGCGCAGTACGCAGTGGAAAGCTACGAGGTCGAGGCGACGGACTATATCCTGAAGCCCATTACCGCCGCGGCGCTGGACTTGAAGCTTCCGCGCATCCTGAACCGCTGCATGGTAGAATCGGAAGAGGAAGTCGTCATCCAAAGCGGCGGCACAACGACGCGCCTGCGTCCGAATGAGCTGCACTATGTTGAAATCTATGACCATCATATTCAATTTGTCACCGCATCGGGGATTATGCGGTCGTATGGCACGCTGAAAGCGGTGGAGGATGCCCTGCCGGATGTATTTTTCCGCGTCAACAATCAGACGATTGTCAATCTGCGCTTCGTGACGCATGTGGGCAGCAATGACACGACGGTGGCAGGGCATACCTTCCCCATCAGCCGCGGCAGGCGCAAGGAGTTCCTGTCCGCGCTGCACCTTGCGGGCATGGCGGAGTAAGGAGGGAGAATCATATGCTGACATGGGAATGCCTCGTAGACACCGTGCGTGACGATTTGCCGTTTATCCTCTCCGTCAGTACGGGCTGCGCAATTTCGGCATCTTGCTTGGAGAAACGGAAGCACTTCTACCTGCGCGTCGCGCTGACGCTTCTGTTGGCATTCTGCTGGATGTATGGCACCCGCCCGTATGTGGGGCTGAACATGCAGGGCACAAGAATGGGCATGATTCGCTATATAACAGCGTTTGTGCTGTTCATGCTGTCCGTTCCCTTTTGCAGCCGTGCAAATTTCTGTCAAGCGCTGTATGCGGTCACAGTGGCGTATTCGATTCAGAATATGTGCGAAAGAATCATCCATATTCCACGCTATTCGCTGCCGAATTTCCCGGTGCTGCTGGATAGAAGCTGTCTGCTGGCGCTGATGGCGATAGCACTGTATAGCTACTACCGGATTCTGGTGGGCAAGCGGCGTCAGCGGACGGTTATGGACTTCTCGAATATGAGCAGCTGCATGATGCTGTTTATGGGCGTGGGCGTGGTGGCGATTTCGGTCGTGCTGGACTTGACGCTGTACCGCGTGACCCCGTCGGGCAACCGCGAACTGAGCAACTGCCACAACATCATGAGCGCTGTGTTCTCCCTGCTGACCATTGTCGTCTGCATGAGCCATCTGCGGGAAACGGAAAACGAACGCAAGGCGGATGTCGCGGCGCAGATGCTGTACAGCGAGCAGCGGCGCTATGAGCAGGAGCGGCAGATTCATGACGCCATCAACCTCAAATGCCACGATATCCGCCACCAAATTGCCGCGCTGGGCGATGCAGGCTATCAGGAAGAACTGAAAAAAATCGGTCAGCTGGTCAACATCTACGATGCGGCGCCGCACACGCAGAATGCCGCGCTGGATGTGGCGCTGAGCGGCAAGATGCTGGCGTGCACGAATTTGGGCATCACGATGACATGTCTGGCGGACGGGCGGCGCATCGGCTTCATGGAGGACAGCGACATTTACGCCCTGTTCGGCAACATCCTTGACAACGCGATTGAGGCGACAAAGACCGTGACGGAGGAGGAGAAACGCATCATCTCCCTGACCATCGGCACGACGGGTGATTTGCTGCTGATTGACAGCCAGAACTACTATGCGGGCGAAATCTGCTTTGTGGACGGGCTGCCGCAGACGAGCAAGGAGAACAAGGAATACCATGGCTTCGGCACACGCTCCATCAAGACGCTGACGGAGAAGTACGGCGGCGACCTGAAAATCAGCGCCGAAAACGGCATTTTCCGGTTGTCGATTATGCTGCCTATCCCAACATAATGCTGTTTTAGCATAGAAATGCGCTGTTTTGCAGAGGGTGTCGCCTCTGCGGAGGCAACAAGGGGGCAATGAAAACAGACGAATGTCTGCGGTCGCCCCCTTGACCTCTTCGGCGCTGCCTGTTTTGTGCATAAACCCCATTTGCGCTCGGCGAAAGCCGGGCGCTTTTTGTATGCTCCGGTAACGCCGATGCAAATAAAGTTGCAAAAACGCAGAAAAAGTGGCTCAATCACAATTTGTTCACAAAGCATGTATACTATCCTTGCGGATGTCGGAAACGGCATCAAAACAAACGAATCCAACAAAAACGCAATGAGTCGTCCGACGGAATCCCCTGCCGAAGGACGCTCACATAGAGGATCATGGGAATTTCCCGAAGAAGGAGGGCAGCATTCACGTTTCTTTTCTCATCTCTTCCGTCTCAAAACGGAAGAGATGCCATGTTTTTCAACACGAATCAATGAGGAGGACAACATCGTGTTCCAGAGCAAAAAGAGCCATCGGCTGATGGCGCTGGCGCTGAGCGCAGTCGTTGGGCTGACGGCTACGTTCGCGGCGGCAGAAACCGTAACGCCGACCGGCAATACCTACGGGTTCGCCGGAACGAATGCCCGGTATTACACCGACTATATGACGCTGGAAGAAGAACAGCAGATTGCCAAGGATCTCGCGATTGAAGTGGCAAGCGAAGGTTTCGTGCTGCTGAAGAATGAGAACAATGTCCTGCCGCTGGCAAAGGGCGGCAAGGTGTCCCTGTTCGGTATGCACTCCGTGTCGCTGATTGCGTCCACCAGCGGCTCCGCAGGCGGCTCCACCGGCGCGAACGGCATTGCCGAAAGCACCCTGCAAATGGCGATGGAGAAAGCCGGCTACCGCGTGAATGCGAAGCTGGTTGATCTCTACACCAAGCACAAGACGCTCGGTACGACCAGCAACGAACTGCCGATGAGCTACTATTCAGCGGCAACCATCAGCTCCTACAATGGCTATGGCGACGCGGCGGTTATCGTTTTCTCCCGCACGGGCTCTGAGGGCGGCGACAAGCTGGTCAGCAACGTGACTGACCACAGCAACCCCCGCGACCATGAGCTGATGCTGGACGACAACGAGAAGGCGCTGGTCAAGCACGTCAAGGAGCATTATCCGAACAAGCCGATTATCGTTCTGATTAACTCCTCCAACATCCTGCAGATTCCCGAACTGGCTGAACCCAAGGCGACCAGCGAATACGGCGTGGACGCGATTTTCTGGGTCGGCAACACGGGCAACAATGCCATCGAGGCGATTGGCAAGCTGATTTCCGGCGAAGTCAACCCCAGCGGCCACACCGTGGAAGTTTGGGAACGCGACTTCACCAAGGGCCCGTCCTTCACCAACTTCGGCAACCAGACGCAGAACGTTGATGAAAACGGCGACACGATGGATGCTTTCTTCTATCACAATGGCGAAGCGACCAAGTACGCCACCATTGAGTACCGCGAAGGCATCTATGTTGGCTACAAGTACTACGAGACGGCGGCGGACGACATGAACGCCGAAAACCCCGGCTCCGGCGACGAATGGTACGATTCTCAGGTGCTGTATCCGTATGGCTACGGTCTGAGCTACACGACCTTTGACTGGGAACTGATGCCCGCGGCGGATACCGCGATTACCGACCCCTTCCAGAAGCTGTCCATGCAGGTGAAGGTCACCAACACCGGCGACGTGGCAGGCAAGGAAGTTGTGCAGGTGTACGCAAATCCGCCGTACACCAAGGGCGGCATTGAAAAGGCGAGCGCGAACCTTGTCGGCTTTGCCAAGACCGACCTGCTCCAGCCCGGTCAGTCTCAGACGGTGACCGTTGACTGGGTTGCGCAGGACATGGCGAGCTACGACTGGAACGACGCCAACGCCAATGGCTACACCGGATATGAGCTGGAAGCGGGCGATTACGTTATCACCGCGCGCAGCAACTCGCACGATGTGAAGCTGTCCGAAACCTACACCGTGGCGGCGGGCATGAACTGCACCACCGACTACATTACCGGCAACGAGATTGAATCACTGTTCGTCGATGATTTCACCTCCGTCAACGACTCGCTGCTTTCCGGCATGATCAGCCGCGCGACGGGTCTGACTCAGCCCGCACCGGCGTCCAAGACGGATCGTGAAATCTCTGATGATATGCTGGCGACGCTGGACGGTCAGTATTCTTACCGCTCCTACATGGATCAGGGCTATGAAGAATGGTTCGTGAATGAGGACGGCATCCCGTCCACTTGGACGCAGGCGGCGACCCGCACTGAAGGCGAAAAGGCGCCCATCTCCATTATGGACATGGCGGGCATCGACTTCAGCCTGAAGATTGAAGACGGCGAAGTTGTGCAGGGCAACGACGAAGGCTCCCAGAGGTGGGAAGCGTTCATGAACCAGCTGACGTGGGAAGAAATGGCGAGCCTCGTCAACAACGGCGGCGGCGTGAAAGCCATTGATGCGGTGGATGTTGTAGGCGCGGGCGCGAACGAAACGCCTCTGCAGCTCGCTGGCGGCACGCTCTGGGCTTGCCCCCCGATTCTGGCGGCTACCTTCAACCTCGACCTCGCGGAAGAAGTCGGCGTCATGATGGGCAACGAAGCGCTCTTCAAGGGCTGCTCTTACTGGCAGGGCAACGCGATGAACATTCACCGCAGCCCGCTCTCCGGCCGCAACGTTGAGTATTACAGCCAGGATGGCGTGCACGGCGGCAAGTTCGCGGCGGCAGTCGTTGCGGGCGTGACCTCTAAGGGCGTCACCTGCCACATCAAGCACATGATGCTCAACGATCAGGAATCCTACCGCGACCTGAACGGTGGCGTGTCCACTTGGGCGACCGAACAGGTTATCCGTGAAATCTACGCCAAGCCCTTCGAGTACGCGCTTAAAGTCGGTCGCTCCACGGGCGTGATGAGCTCCTTCAACCGCATCGGTCTGGTCAACAGCCAGCTGAACCTTGCGATGCACAAGCTGGTTCGCAACGAATGGTCGAACCGCGCCATCTTTGAAACCGACGCATGGCAGGGCACATACTGCCCGCTTGACCTGATGGTGCGTCAGGGCGACAATCAGGTGCTGGGCGCTGGCACGACGCTGCCGGACATCGGTCTGGAAATCGGCGCTTGGGATGCGGATGGCAACTGTGTCCGCGTCAGCGACGGTGCGGAAGGCACGTTCCTCTCCCAGACCCACTACGCCGCGGTTCGCCGCAGTGCGCAGGAAATCCTGTGGAACTACGCCAACAGCAGCGCGGTGCACAATGGCTACATCGGTTTTGAACCCTGTGTCCTTGAATTCGACAGCTATGCCGCGCAGTCTCTGCCGATTTCTTTCGGCAATGTGGACATCGCGACCATCACCCTGGCGGACGGCGCGCAGCTGCCCGAAGGCTTCACGATGAGCGACGCGGGCGTTGTCACGTCCGACGGCTCTCTGGCGGAAGGCGAATGGACGATTGACATCAAGCTGAACGGCATCGACGGTTACATCACCCTCGGCGCACAGGCGGTTATCCGCGTGGTGGACGCGCTGCACGTCAGCACCACTTCCCTCAAGGTGGGCGAAGCGGCGAACGTGACGGTGGATGCTCCCTACTATGCGTATGAGAGCCTTGTCAAGGTCAACCCGCGCTTCGTCAGCACGGTCAAGCACACCGACGGCACACCGGTTGCGCAGGGCGAAATGCAGGGCTTCGGCGGCAAGACGATTCTGCCGGGCACGGGCGACAGCGTCGGCGGCACCCTCCGTATCCAGAACTGGTACTGGAAGGACGCTTCTCAGGTGCAGGGCAACAATTACGACGGTCTGGGCGCGCTGGCGTTCGCGGACATCGAAGCGACTGACGCCCGTTACCTTGAAACGGCGGACGTCGAAGCGGGCAACTACTATCAGGCGTATCTCTACGAGTTCCGCATTTCCGATGAGGATGCTGCGAAACTGGCGGAATACGGTCTGACGGCGGAAAAGGTCATGGCGCCTGTCACCGCCTATCAGGGCATCACCTACGATTACAACTCCGCGCTGGCCATCACCGGCACGCCGACCAAGGCAGGCGAAGTGGAAATCACGGTGACGCTGCAGATCCCGCTGGTTCGCGGCTTCGGCTCTCGCTTCCCGAACAACGTGCATGTGGGCTCTCCCACGGCGACGGAAGTCACCCGTACCTTCACGCTGACCATCGGCGAGTAATTCTTCTGATACTAATTCTCATCTAAAGCATGTCATTCGCACAGCATCTTTTCCGCCCCGGCTTTGCTTCGTTCCGCTCGCGCGTACCTCCAGTACGCCTCGCTTCACTCAGCTTTGCCAGAACGAAAAATCTGCTATGCTCGATGCCATGTTTTAGAATCGAATTAGTATGAATCCTCACGGTTTGTGAACAAACGTCTGCTCCGCGCCTGACGCTGCATCCTCTTGCGGCGCAGGCGCGGGGCGGGGCAAAAGCCGCCGGGCTGTCGAACGCTGCGCGTCGGTGGTCTGGCGGCTGGCTTTTTTGCCAAGCCTACTATCTACAATTAGGAGAGAAAAAAATGAACTGGCTGAAGAAATTCGGTTCTCTGTGCCTTGCTGTGGTGCTGTCTGTCTGCCTCTTGGCGCAGGTAGGCTCGGCGCTGGCGGATGACAAGAAAGTGACCTCCGTCGAGGTCGAAACCATGCCCAACAAGACGGTGTACGTCATCGGCGAAGAATTTTCTGCCGAGGGCGGCACGCTGAAAGTTACCTACGACGATGGCACGACGGAAATCGTCGCCATGACGGACAGCGGCGTCAAGCTGTCCAAACCCACGATGAAGACCGCGAACACCAAGAACGTGACCGCGACGGTCGGCAAAAAGCGCGTCGTGTTCAAGATTGAGGTTGTTGCGGGCATGTGCGTCGTGACCTTTGACCTGAACTACGACGGCGCGCCCGCTGCATCCACGCAGGAAGTTTCCAAGGGCGGCACCGCCAGTGAACCTGCTGCGCCCGCGCGCGACGGCTATGAGTTCGTCGCGTGGTACGCCGATGCGGACTACACGCACACCTATGATTTCGCAGCTCCCGTGACGGGCGACACGACCGTGTATGCCTTCTGGAAGAAGGTTGGCGCGGATTTTGTCACCGTGACGTTTGATTATGATTACTATGGCGTTCTCCTGAACCAGTATTCCTACCCCGTTGAAGTCGGCACGCAGGTCAAGCAGCCTGTCGCCAACCCCGAGCGCACGGGCTATGCCTTCGACAAGTGGGTGGACGAAAACGGCAGCGACTTCGACTTCTCCCAGCCGATTATGGCCGACACCACCATCAAGGCAGCGTGGAACAAAACCGTGTCCGGTCAGAACACCTATGTTTTTGAGGCGGAGGATACCGACCTGACCGGCAAGATTGGCCCCAGCTACTCCGGTTCTGCGCAGGAAGAAAGCATGATTATCTACAACGAGTCCGTCGGCGCGAGCGGTCACCACATGGTCGGCTACCTCTACGCCAGCGGCATCTCGCTGGAATTCTACATCGCGTCCGATATGGATGTGGATGACGCGACCATCGACGTGAGCATCACGGGCGAATTCGTCACCATGTCCTATGACGGCAACGACTATCAGGTGATTGTCAACGGCGAAGCGAAGAGCTATCCGCGCGTGACCATCGAGGCGACGCAGAGCAGTATGCCGCAGTGTGCCGACCTGATTTCCATCAAGGGCGTGCACCTGAACAAGGGCGCGAACCTGATTCAGCTGATGACGAACAACACCAATGAGGTGGACGGCACGACCTTCAAGGCGTATGCCCCGATTGTGGACTGCGTGAAGGTGACGACGGAAGCTGTGCTGATTTGGGACGAGAACCACAACGAGCCGGCGACGGGCAACTACCAGAAGTAATCCATAAGCAAGGGGGATTCTCCTCATTTCCCCTCTGCTCCTCCTCAAGCAGCGGTGTATGCGGCAAACTCCGCCGCATACACCGCCATTTCTGCAAAATAAGGAGACAAACCTATGGCAAAGAAGAATCGTCCGAAGAAGAGCAAAGCACTGGTCGTCTGGGCTATTGTGACGGTTATCGTGCTGCTGGCGGACTGCGTTGGCAACTACCTGGTCGTCGGTCTGCCGGGCAACATGAACAGCCTGCTGGACAAGCCGATGGCGGCGATTGGGGAAGCCATCGACTTCAAACTGAGCGCGGGTGAACTCGGCGGCTTGATGGACACGCTGTTCGGCAGCCAGCGCCCGATTTACAGTGACGAAGTGACCTCTGTGTACCCCACACAGAAGGCAACGAACAAGGCAGAAGCCTTTGCGAATGCGCAGGAAGTTAACCTGAAGCTGGCAGAAGAAGGCTTTGTGCTGCTGAAGAACGAGAACGCTGCGCTGCCCATGAACAAGGGCGCGAGGATTTCCGTGTTCAGCAAGAACAGTGTGAACCTATCCTATGGCGGCTCCGGTTCGGGCGGCTTCGATACGAGCAATAACAAGGACTTGTATGAGAGCCTGAACGACGCGGGTTTCGTCACCAATCCGACGCTGAAGAACTTCTATGAAAGCAGCCAGTCCGGCCCGGTGCGCACCGCGAACTCCAGCGACCTTGACAACGGCGACAATCAGAAGATTGCAGCCGCTGAAACGCCCCAGAACAAGTACACCGACGCGGTGAAGAACAGCTATGCGGATTATTCCGACGCGGCGCTGGTCGTTATCACCCGCATTGGCGGCGAGGGCTTTGACCTGCCCCGCTATCAGGGCGACAGTGAAGGCGCTGTGTCTCCGGACAGCCACTATCTGGAGCTTGACCAGAACGAAATTGATCTGCTGACCGCTGTCACCGACGGCACGTTCAAGCGCGTTGTCGTTGTGTTCAACACGCCCTCCAGCTTTGAAGCGACATTCCTCAAAGACAGTGCCTACGCCGCCTTTGCGGATAAGATTGATGCGGCGGTGTGGATTGGCTTCACCGGCTCGAACGGCATCACCGCGCTGGGCGAAATTCTGAACGGCGACGTGAACCCCTCCGGCCGTCTGGTGGACACATGGGCGGCGGACTTCACCAAGAATTCGTCCTTCGTAAACTTCGGCACGGGCTGCCTGCCGGACACGACCGACAAGTATGACGGCGGCATGTACTACTCCGTGGACTACGAAGAAGGCATTTACGTCGGCTACCGCTACTATGAGACGCGCGGCGAAACGGATGGCGAGGACTGGTACAATGCCAACGTCGTCTATCCTTTCGGCTATGGCTTGAGCTACACGACGTTCGACTGGACGGTGGGCGATGCCTCCGCAAGCGAAATCGAACTTGGCACGACCATCACCGTGCCGGTGACGGTGAAGAACACGGGCAGCGTCGCAGGCAAGGAAGTGGTGCAGCTGTACGCCTCCGCGCCCTACACGCTGGGCGGCATCGAAAAGGCGCACAAGGTGCTTGTCGGCTTTGCAAAGACGAAGCTCCTTCAGCCCGGCGAGAGTGAGACGGTGACGGTCAGCTTTGACCCGTATTCCGCGGCGAGCTACGATTACCGCGACGCAAACAGCAACGGTTTCAGCGGCTATGAACTGGAAGCGGGCGAGTACACGCTGTATGTCTCCCGCAACGCGCATGAATCCGAAAAGGCGATTGCGCTGAATCTGGCGGCGGATGTGCAGATTGGCACCGACCCGACGACGGACAGTGAAGTCGTCAACCGCTACACCGATTCCGAGAACTTTCTCGACAGTGACTGGCAGCTGGACGCCATGCTCAGCCGCACGGACTGGGAGGGCACTTGGCCCACGCCGCAGACCGCGCAGCAGCACGCGGGCACGGATCGCCTATATGAGGAAATTCGCAGCGAAGAGCACAATAATCCGACTGATTTTGATTCGGAAGAATACCCGTGGTTCGGCGAAGAACCCACACTGACCCTGCGCAACCTGCTGCCCTCTGCGGAAGCGGAAGGCTATGAGCCGGTTGTCTCCTACGATGACGAACGCTGGGAAGAGCTGATGATGGGCTGCGACGAGGAAGAGATGATTGCCCTCATCAACAACGGCGCATACCACACCTTGGCGATGGAGAGCGTCGGTCTGCCGGCGACCATTCACGGCGACGGCCCGTCGGGCTTCACCTGCTTCATGAGCAAAGAGCAGGTCAACGGCACTTGCCAGTATGTCTCCGAACCCGTGATGGCGTCCACTTGGAACATCAACCTGATGACCGAACTGGGCGAAGCAATCGGCGAAGAAGGCACCATTGGCGATAAGGCGACGGGTCAGCCGTATTCCAGCATTTACGCGCCCGGCGTCAATATCCACCGCAGCCCCTTCGGCGGTCGCTGCTCGGAGTATTTCTCCGAAGACCCGTTCATTTCCGGCATGATGGGCGCGGCGGAAGTGCAGGGTATCCAGAGCCGCGGCGTGCTGCCGACGGTCAAGCACTTCGTCGCGAACGAGCAGGAAACGCACCGCTCTATCGGTGGCGATCTGAGCTGGCTGAGCGAGCAGGCGTTGCGCGAAATCTACCTGAAGCCGTTTGAGTATACCGTCAAGCTGGGCGAAACCCGCGGTATCATGACCTCCTTCAACCGCATCGGAACGCGCTGGACGGGCGGCGACTACCGTCTGCTGACCGAAATCCTGCGCAACGAATGGGGCTTCAACGGGCTGGTTATCTGCGACTTCAACACCATTCCGCAGTACATGATTCCGCGCATGATGTTCTACGCCGGCGGCAGCCTTGACCTTGCGACGCAGCAGAGCGCCATGTGGACGGACTGTGACACCTCCGACGCGGGCGACGCGATTGTGCTGATGCGCGCGGTGAAGGATGTGATGTACGCGCTGGTGAACTCCAACGCCATGAATGCGGAGGTCATCGGCTACAATCCCCCGATTTGGCAGGAATACCTGCACTGGATTAACATCGGCGCATTCACCCTCGTGGGTGTCTGGCTGGTGCTGGCGATTGTGCGCACGGTGCGCTGCAACAAGCGGCAGAAGGCGAAATTCGCGGCGGCAAACGCGGCGAAGTAAGCTGATAAAATGGGCAGCCCTCTTGGATGAAAATCCGGAGGGCTGCTTTTTGTGTGGCGGAGACGATCCTGATTTTATAACAATCATCTCGAAGCCTGTCGCGCTTTGTGTTGCCCCGCATATTTTGCCGCCGTTTTTTTTACATATCTCGATTTCACAATTTTCATAGCTGTCTCATGCTTGCGACAATTTCACAAGATTCGCACGTTTGTATCGCAAAATGAGATTTTCACGCAAAAATCACACAAAAACGGCCGAATTTCCAGTTGTTTTGCCTTGACCGGCAGGCGGATTTCCTTGTATAATACCGTCAGAAAGCGACCGGAAAGCAAATGCGGCGTTTCGGAACGCAGTGGAAGGAGATGCAGACTGTGGCCCGGTATATCCTCCAGCGCTTGGGGCAGACGCTGTTAATTCTGCTGATCGTATCGTTTATTACGTATCTGCTGATTGACTTTTTGCCCGGCGACCCCATTGCTGCGATGCTCGGCGGTGAGATTTCGCAGGAAACGTATGACTGGTGGTATCAAGAGCTGAATCTTGATAAGCCCGTGCTGATTCGCTATGTGCTGTGGCTGAAAAACGCCCTCATGGGTGACTTCGGACATTCAGCATCGTACAGTGTGCCAGTGCTGCAGATTATCGGCGAACGCGTGCCGGTGACGCTGTACTTGAGCGTGCTGGCGTTCCTCATCAGCGTGCCGCTGGGTATCCTCTTCGGCATCATCAGCGCTGTGAAGCGCGGCAAACCGGCGGACACCGCGGTGACGCTGACGGCGAACATCTGCTGCTGCCTGCCGCAGTTCTGGCTCGGCATTCTGCTGATGTACATCTTCACGATTGTGCTGAAATGGCTGCCGTCCAGCGGCTGGGTGTGGCCGTGGGAGGACTTCGGCGAGAGCGTGCGGCGCACGATTATGCCGCTGACCTGCCTGACCATCGGCGGCATCGCCTCCATCACCCGCCAGACCCGCTCCTCCATGCTGGAAGTGATTCGTCAGGATTACATCCGCACGGCGAAGTCAAAGGGACTCAAGGGCAAGAAGGTCATCTACATCCACGCGCTGAAGAACGCGCTGCTGCCGGTCATCACGCTGATGGGTCTTCGCATGGGCGGTATGCTGGGCGGATCGGTGTTCGTGGAGAACGTGTTCGTGATTCCGGGCATGGGGTCGCTGCTGGTGAATGCCATTTCCATGCAGGACATTCCGCTGATTCAGGGGTGCGTGCTGCTGATTGCACTGTTCACCAGCGTCGTCAACCTGATTACGGATATCATCTACGTCTTGGTTGACCCGCGCATCAAAATTGCTTGAGAAAAGGAGGTATAACGATATGAGTGAAGCAACACAGACGGAAAAAAAGCAAGCGCAGAAAGAGCGCAAGGCCTATCGCGCCAAGAAGCGCAAACTCTTCTTCAAAACGTTATTCTCCCGCAAAATTGTGCTGGTCAGCGCCATCGTCGTTCTGCTGATTATCCTCATTGCCATCTTTGCGGATTTCCTGATGCCCTATAACCCGAACCAGATTTCGATTCCCGAACGCAATCAAGGCATGAGCGCCGCCCATTGGCTGGGCACGGATGAATACGGCCGCAACCTGCTCTCCCGCGTGATTGCGGGCAGCCGCGTGTCGCTGATTGTGGGTTTGCTGGCAGTTATCATCGCCTGCGTCATCGGCACGACGCTGGGCATGATTGCCGGTTACTTCGGCGGCATCGTCGATGACATCATCAACCGCACGAGCGAGGCCGTCCGCGTTATACCGCAGATTGTGTTCGCCATTGCCCTGTGCGCCGTGTTCGGCGGCGGCATCCTGAACCTCGCCATTGTCCTTGGTATCTCCAACACGACGGTGTATATCCGCATGATGCGCTCACAGGTGCTGTCCATCAAGGAACGCGACTACATCATGGCGGGCAAGCTGCAGGGCAACAGCAACTTCCGCCTGATGTTCCACCACATCCTCCCCAACAGTATTTCTCCGATTATCGTCACCATGACGCAGCAGGTCGGCAATACGATTTTGAGCGAAGCGGGCCTAAGCTTCTTGGGGCTGGGCATTTCCAAGCCAACGGCAACGTGGGGCGCGCTGGTCAACGGCGGCCGCAGTTTCCTGCTGACGAATCCGATCTATTCCCTCGCGCCGGGCATTGCGATTGCCCTGCTGGTTATCTGCCTGAATACGCTGGGCGACGGCGTGCGCGACGCGCTTGACCCGCGCCTGCGCGGTGAAGTGTAATCAAAACGGAAGGAGCAACGAAAATGGCACATCTGCTGTCCGTCCAAGGACTTGTGACGACCTTCCGGAACGAAGGAAAAGAGTTTAACGCAATCGAGGGCGTCAACCTGCACGTTGACCGCGGCGAAATTGTCGGCATCGTGGGCGAATCCGGCTCCGGCAAATCGGTGACGATGCTCTCCGTGCTCCAGCTGATTGCAAGCCCCGGCAGAGTAGCGGGCGGAGAGGTCTATCTGGAGGGTGTCGAGGGCAACCTGCTTTCCTACGGCAAGGAAAGCGAAACGATGCGGCAGGTGCGCGGCGGCAGAATCTCCATGATTTTTCAGGAGCCAATGACCAGCCTCAACCCCGTGCTGACGGTGGGCTATCAGATTCAGGAAAACGTGCTGCTGCACACGAAGCTGTCGCCCGCGGAAGCGAAGAAGCGCACGATTGAGGCCATGAAGATGGTCAACATCCCCGACGCGGAATCCCGCTACGACTACTACCCGCAGCAGTTCTCCGGCGGTATGCGCCAGCGCATCATGATTGCTATGGCGATGGCGCCTAACCCCGATATTCTGATTGCTGACGAAGCAACCACCGCGCTGGACGTGACCACGCAGGCGCAGCTGCTGGAGATGATTCGCAAGATTGCGAAGGAAACCAACACTGCCGTCATCATGGTGACGCACAATCTGGGGCTGGTGGCGCGCTACGCGGAACGCATCTATGTCATGTACGGCGGGCATATGATGGAAACATCCACCTGCAAGGAGATTTTCCACCACACCGAGCACCCGTACACCCGCGCGCTGCTCCGCGCCATTCCCCGCTTGGATGATGCGAAAAACCGCATCCTGATTCCGATTGACGGTCTGCCGCCTGTGCCGTCGCAGCGGCCGGAGTACTGCCCGTTCTACGCGCGGTGCGAATATCGCTGTGACCGGTGCCTAAAGCACACGGACGCGACGATGAAGGAAGTTCGCCCCGGCCACTACTCCGCCTGCTGCCTGACGCAAGAGGAATTGGCGGAGGGCGAGGAACGTCTGCGCCACAAGGACTACGGCGCGTCGCCTGAACGTCATCCGTCAAGCGAAAACTGCTTGGCGGTGGAGGACGTTCGCAAGTATTTCCCGGTCTACAAGGGCATCATGAAGCGCAAAGTCGGCGAAGTGAAGGCGATTGAGGATATCTGCTTTACCATCAAGCGCGGCGAAACGCTGGGTGTCGTCGGCGAATCCGGGTGTGGCAAAACGACGCTGGCGCGCTGCATCATGCGCATGTATGAGCCGGATGAAGGTCGTATCATCTTTGAGGGCAAGGACGTCGCCCATGCGAGCGACAAGGAGCTGAAGCCCTATCGCCCGAAAGTCTCGATGATTTTCCAAGACCCCTTCTCGTCCCTTGACCCGCGCCAAAACGCCGGTTCGATTGTCGGCGAGTCGCTGAAAATTCACCACTTGGTGAAAGACCATGCGGAATACGAAAAGCGCGTGGACGAGCTGTTCCGCAAAGTCGGCCTTGACCCGGCACTGAAGGAACGTGTGGCACACGAATTCTCCGGCGGGCAGCGCCAGCGCATCGGCATTGCGCGCGCTCTGTCCTCCAATCCGTCGCTGATTATCTGTGACGAGCCGATTTCAGCGCTGGACGTTTCCATTCAGGCGCAGATTATCAACCTGCTGGAACAGATTCAGGCGGAGATGGGCATCAGCTACATCTTCATCGCCCATGACCTTGCTGTCGTCAAGCATATTTCTGACCGGATTCTGGTCATGTATCTGGGTCGCGTGATGGAGATTGCCCCCTGCGAGGAGCTGTATGAGCATTCGCTGCACCCCTACACGCAGGCGCTGCTGTCTGCCATCCCGGTTGCTGACCCGGAAATTGAGGAAAACCGCGAGGTGACGACGGTGCAGGGCGAAGTGCCCAGCATCCTCAAGCGCCCCAGCGGCTGCCCGTTCCATAATCGCTGCCCACAATGCACGGAGCGCTGCAAGCAGGAAACGCCGCAGCTGCACGAGGCATTCCCCGGTCACTTCGTTGCCTGCCACCTCTACGGGCAGGAATAACCAATTTCGGTTCCAATCTGCGAAAAGCAGAGAAAATAGAACGACACATTGAAGGAGGAAACCCCATGAAACTCAAGAAGCTCACTGCACTGTTCCTCTCCGTGCTGATGCTCCTGTCCGTTCTGCCGGTGGCGCTGGCGGAAGACGCGACGCCCCAGTACGGCGGCATGCTGACCGTGCTTGCTATGGAAAGCAACAGCATGTTCCCCGCCCTGTCCAGCACGACATCTAACCGCTTCAACTTCAGCCCTGCTGTGGAAGCCCTTGGCCGCCGCAACGCGGAGACCGGTGACACCGAGCCGTGGCTGGCGGAATCCTTCACCGTGGATGCGGATGCGCTGACGCTGACCATTAAGCTCCGCGAAGGCATTAAGTTCTCCGACGGCAGCGACTTCAACGCAGATGCGGTCATCTGGAATTTCGACAAGCTGGTCGAATACGGCAAGGCGTCCGAAATCTGCTCCCCGGAAAGCTACGAAAAGACGGACGACTACACCGTTGTGCTGCATTACACCGCGTGGAACAACACATGGGTGGACATTCTGGGCGAGTGCTACATCTACTGCCCCGCGGCTTTTGAAGCCAACGGCGAAGAATGGGCGACGCTGCACGCGGTCGGCACGGGCGCGTTCATCCAGAGTGAGTATGTGCAGGATTCCCACATCACCTATGTGCGCAACGACAACTACTGGCGCGCGGGTGAACCTTATCTGGACAGCATCAAGCTCCTCTACATCAACGACAGCATGACCCAGTACGCGTCCTTCATCAACAAGGAACTGGACGTGCTGCGCAACCCGAACTCCTCCAACATCAAGCAGCTGCTCTCTCTGGGCTACGAGAACGCGGCTTCCGACGCGCCTAACCTCGCAGGCATCACCTACATGATGTTCTGCTCCGGCGACGAAAAGTCTCCCTTCTATGACCTGCGCGTCCGTCAGGCTGTGATGTACGCGGTGGACTGGGAAGCGATGGCGGAAGGCATCTACGACGGTCTGGGCGCTTCTACTCCTGTCTTTGCTGTGCCCGGTGCGTGGAGCTATGACGATACCCTGTCTGTCTATCCCTATGACATGGAAAAGGCGCTGTCTCTGCTGAGCGAAGCGGGCTACCCGAACGGCTTCAGCACCACCATTTCCATCAACGAAGGCAATGCCGCGAACCTGCAGTGCGCCATCATTCTTCAGGCGTATCTGGAAATGGTCGGCATCAAGGCTGAAATCAAGAGCCTGACCAGTGCGGACTTCAACGCCCAGAAGGCGGAAGGCGTGTATGATCTTGGAATCATGGTCAACAACGGTTCCTCCAAGCTGGACTTCACCGCTAACTACATTCGCCTGTACTCCTCCGAGGGCGTCAACTACAAGAACATGATGGTGAAGCCTGCCGATTACGAAGAAGCCCTCTTCGGCGCGCGTGCTGCCAAGACGCAGGAAGAAAAGAAGGAACTGCTCAAGACCGCCGCTCGCCTGTTCAGCCACGACTACGCGCTGGTGGTGGCGACCGGCTATCAGCCTGCGTACTGCTTCGCGCAGGAAAGCGTGCATGACACCGGCGTCTGCACCACGACTGCTGAAGCGTGGACACCGAACTGCGCGTGGAAGGAACAGTAATCATTTCTAACAAGCGCTTCTCCCTGCGTATCCGCTAACAACGGGTGCGCAGGGAAGCCGCCGCCGTATCTTTCTTCCTCTTGGTGCGGCGGCGGTGAATTCTTCCTCTACATGCAATTGATTCAACCAACGAAGGAGAATGGCCATGGAGATGTTAATGAAACCCCAGCTTTGTGTCAGCTCGAATGCTACGGACGACTATCTGCGCTATCTCCGCCAGATGAACATCTCCCATTGCTTTGTCATGTTCCGCAACGAGGAGACGAATTACGACGCGGTCAACCGGACGCTGGAACGCGTTCGGGCGGCAGGGCTGACGGTGGATGATGCCGGCAACGGCTTTATCTACAAGCACCCGTCCATTCAGCTGGGTCTGCCTGACCGGGATGAATGGATTGCCAAGTATAACGATTTGAACCGCTGGCTGGGCAGCGCCGGGGTGAAGGTCGGCTATGCGACATGGGATACGGGGCGCGTCAGCACGTCGTGGTGGAAAGCGGGCGAACATACCCACGGGGCAGTGGGCCGCATTGTGGACATGAACGAGATTTATGCCCGCAAGCCCGCCTTTGGTCAGGAATACGACTACGACACCATGTGGAACAACTTCGAATATTTTCTGCGTGCCGCGCTGCCGGTGTGCAAGGAAGTCGGCATGAAGCTGGCACTCCATCCCTGCGACCCGCCCGTGCGCTTCTATGAAGGCTGCGCGAGCATCATCATCAGCGGCGACGACTATCGCAAGGCGCTGCGCCGTGCCGATGAAATTCAGCAGGAGCTGGGGCTGGGGACGGACGAACATTATCTGGGCATCAAGTTCTGCTGCGGCTGCTGGCTGGAAGGCGGCGAAAAGTTTGGCAACGTCCTGACGGATTTGGCGGACTTTGTGCAGCAGAAGCGCGTTCACATCGTCCACTTCCGCAACGTTTCTTCTCCGCTTCCCTACTTTGAGGAGACGCTGCTGGAGGACGGGTACATGGACATGTACAAAATCATGGATGTGCTGGTGAAGAACGGCTACGACGGGACGATTTACGTCGATCACGTCCTGCGCTACGACGAGCAGACCGGCGGCGAAAAGACCTCCTTTGCCTATGCAACAGGCTACATGAAGGGCTTGATGGCGGCGGCGTATCATCAGCAGAAATAAAGGTCAGCCGAAAAACAGGGGGAATCGTATGAGCTTGCGCGAGTACCCGAAAAAACCGGGAATCAGCCGCTTTGTCGCGCCGTGGGATACCAGCGGCTGGTATTTCATGGCGGAGCATTTCGCGCCGGGATGCCGGATTTACAGCAATGCCGACATCACCGTGACCGAATGCCCCGAAATTCTCAGGGGCTGCGACTACATCGTGACATACGATTCCGCGACGGATGGCTTCGATGACAAGCAGGAAGTGGATTTCTTCATCGAGCAGACCGGCGAAGTATACGCGGCGCTGGACGCGGATGCCCCTGCGGATTTTCCGACGGGCTTTGCACGCACGGATTTGGTCGTCAGGACGGACGCAGGCGATACTTATCGCCTGTTCATGCGCCCCTACGCACGCGGTGCGCATGTTCATTTGGACGCTTTCTCCAGCCCCGGACGGCACTTCTTCGTGGTCTTTCGCCCGACGGAAACAGAAACGGAAAAGCCGCTGCCCGAAGCAAAGCGCTTCTCCGTGGCGCAACGGCACGAGACGCGCGAAACATGCTGGTTTGTGCATGACTGCTTTGCACAGGCGAAGCTGTCCGGTTATGACTGCCGCGGCGACGTGCGGGTTTGCGCGGAAGCGGACAACCCCAAGCGGCACTATCTCCGCTTGCAAAGCGGCGCGGGGATTTCGCGCGCCTGCGAAACAAGCGGACAGGATGAATTGTCGATGGCGCTGGATGTTCCCGCGGGCACGGCGGCGCTCAACTTTGCGGGCGTAACCGTGCAGCTGGGCGGCGCACAGGCAAGCATCAACGGGCAGAACGTGCCGGATATTGCGGACAGCCGCTATGTGGTGGCGTTCAAGCGCTTCCATGCGCCGCAGCGCTGCGAGGTGTGGCTGAACAATCGCCCGACGATGATGTGCGCGTGCGACGCGGCAGCGAAAACGCCGTTCACACTGACAGCATCGGAAACGGGTGAAATCCGCCTGAACCGCGTGGACTGGAAAGACCAGACGGATGTGCCGATACTGGTGGAAAACTTCACGTTGATGCCGATGAATTGCCGCTTGATGGCGGAGGCACAGGGGAACATCCTGCAGCAGCGCGGCATTGGCAGCTTCCTGCGCGTGACGGGCAGCGGCGCGGTGACGTTCCCGGCGATCCGGCGGGAAGCAATGGTGGAAATCACCTGCCGTGCAAGTGGTGAAGAATCCGCCGTGTTCCCGGAAGTTCGGGATGCGGACGGGCACACAATCATGAAGGCGGCGCTCTTTGCAAACAGCCTGTTCCTCTCCGACGGCGAGGAATGGCGGCGAATCTGCGGCGGATATGCCCCGTGGCAGTATTTCCCCGTCGGAAACTGGTATCGCATGACGATTTCGCTGGATTTTGCGTCGCATACGTTTGATGTGAATGTGGATGGCGCGCTTCGGGCGAAAGGATTCCGGATGGCGTTTGACGCGGAGAACGCGGCGCAGGTGCTGCTGACGGCTGCGGACGGCGCGGCGGACTGGTGCGGATTGCGCGTGTGGGACGCCTCGAACCTGAGCCGGAATATGCTGCCGCCGGGCGAGAAATTCAATGTGCGCGACTACGGCGCGAAGGGCGACGGGAGTACGCTGGACACGCTGGCGATTCAGCGGGCGCTGGATGCGGCGGAAGGCAAAGGCGGCGTGGTCGTCGTGCCGGAAGGAACGTACCTGACCAAACAGGTGCAGCTCCGCTCGGACACGATGCTCTGGCTGGACAAAAACGCGGTGCTGCTGGCATCGCAGAATTACGCAACTTATCCGCATGTCGTGCCGTGCGAAAGTCTGGTGGCTGTGCGCAACACCGGGCGGGCGCTGGTCTATGCCGAGCGTGCGCGGAACATCAGCATTTCCGGCGGAGGCGAATTGAACGCAAACGGCCGCTGCCGCTTCAAGGTCAACGACCCGAAGGGCATCAACAAGCTGTACACGTCGCGCCCGGATAACCTCTATATGGCTTGCTGCGAGGATATCCGCGTGTCCGACGTGCGGTTCACCAGCGCCGCCTACTGGACGCTTGTTCCGCTCTCCAGCCGCTTTGTGACGCTGGAGCACCTGATGCTGGACTGCATGAACACCCCCAACCGCGACGGCATTGACCCCGTGGACTGCCACGACTTGAGCGTGCGGCACTGCTGCATTATGGCGGGCGACGACGGCTTTTGCCTGAAAACGGCGGACAGAATGGGCTGCCGGAACATCTTTGCGGAGGACTTGGTCATCCAGTCGCTGGCGAGCGCCATCAAAATTGGCACGGATTCTTACGCGAAGGTAGAGAACGTCACGGTGCGGCGCTGTATCCTCAAAAACGTCAACCGATGCGGCATTGCGGTGGAAACAGTAGACGGTGCGGCGATTCGCAATTGCACCTTCGAGGACATTGACATGACGGACTGCGGCGGCCCGATGTATATGACTATCGGACACAGAAACCGCAAAGCACCGCAGCTTCCGGTGCGAGTGGGGTCGATGGCGCACATCGTATTCCGGCGCATCGGCTATCGCGCGCCGTATCTGTTCAGCCGCTGCAAAACGGTCTATGAGAGCCTGTTCATCGGCGACAGCGCGGAGAACAAAATTCGCGATGTGCTGGTGGCGGACTGCGATTTGCTGCTGCCGGGCGGATGCCGGCATGGCGTGGATGCGCCGCAGCCCATCGGGGAGAAGTATCCGGAGTACGACCGGCATGGGCTGTCCTCCGGGGCGGCGTTCACGCTTCGCTTCTGCGAGGATGTGCGCTTTGAGAACAATGTCATTCAGACGGAAAAGCCGGATGTACGTCCGCTGGTGATGATTCACGATTGCTGAAAGGAGTGTTTTTATGACATTCAAGCCTCATGGCATCGTTGTGCCGATTGTAACGCCTGTCACGCAGGATGGCAAGTTCAACGAGAAGGCGTATCGCGATTTGATTGAGTATCTGGCAAGCAGCGGGATTCACGGCGTGTTTCCCTTCGGGACGACGGGCGAGTTCTATGCGCATGACATGGGTTTCTACCGCGAGGTGCTGGCGGTGACGAAGGACGCGGTGCGCGGGCGCATGGACATCTACGCCGGGGCGAACAATATCACCACGCGCGGCGCGGTGGAAATCGCCAAGGCGGTGGAGCAGGTTGGCGGCATTGATGCGCTGAGCGTCTTGACCCCCATGTTCGTCAGCCAGACGCAGTACGAGGTGTCCGAATACTACCGCGAAATCGCCTCCGAGACGAATCTGCCGATTATCATCTACAACAACCGCCCTAAGACAAACGTCACCGTTGAACCGGCAACCGTTGCCAAGCTGGCGGAAATCGACAACATCATCGGCGTGAAGGATTCCACGGGCGACATGACGAATACGGAAGAGTATCTCCGTCTGACGCGCGGGATGGACAACTTCCACGTCATGATGGGACGTGACACGCTGATTTACGCCGCGCTGTGCTACGGGGCATCGGGTGCGATTGCATCCTGCGCCAACGTTGCGCCGAAGATTGCGGTGGATATCTACGAGAAGTTCCGCGCGGGTGATGCGGCGGGCGCGCTGGATGCGCAGTTCCGCTTCTCCGCCCTGCGAATCGCAACCAACATGGGCACGTTCCCCGTTGTGCTGAAGGAAGCGCTCAAGCTCATCGGACACGACTGCGGCGACTGCGTGAAGCCCATTCTGCCGCTGAACGACGAACAGCGCGCGCGGCTGAAAACTGTCCTCACGGACATGGGGCTGCTGTAAATTGCTTTTCCGCCTGATTCAAACAGGCTGAAAGATAGAATTGCGTAATTAAGGAGGATTTTTGATATGAAGATTGCATTCATTGGTCTGGGCATCATGGGCAAGCCGATGGCGAAGAACCTCATCAAGGCGGGTCATGAGCTGTTTGTGTTTGACCGCAATCCGGCGGCGAACGAGGAAATGAAGGCGGCGGGCGCGAATATCTGCGCTTCTTCTGCTGACACGGTGAAGAACGTTGATTTGGTCATCACCATGCTGCCGAACAGCCCGCAGGTGAAGTCCGTCATGCTGGAAGAGGACAAGCTGGCGGATGCAATGCCCAAGACGGCTGTGTTCATTGACTGCTCGTCCATCAACCCGGTTGCGTCCCGCGAAATCGCGGCGGAGCTGGAGAAGCGCGGCATTGACATGCTGGATGCGCCTGTGTCCGGCGGTCAGCCCAAGGCGATTGACGGCACGCTGTCCTTCATGGTCGGCGGCAAGGAAGAGGTGTTCAACCGCTTCAAGCCCGTTCTGGCAAGCATGGGCTCGTCTGTGGTGCTGTGCGGCGGTATCGGTGCGGGCAACGTGACCAAGCTGTGCAACCAGACCATCGTGGCGGTCAACATCGCAGTGCTGGCGGAAGCAATGCAGATGGGTCAGATGTGCGGCGTTGAGCCCCAGAAGATTTTCGAAGCGATTCGCGGCGGTCTGGCTGGCTCTACCGTCATGAACGCGAAAGCGCCGATGATGATGGATCAGAACTTCGAGCCCGGCTTCCGCATTGACCTGCACATCAAGGACTTGAAGAACGTCGTTGATGCTGCGAGCGCGGTGGATGCCCCGATTCCGCTGACGCAGGCGGTGCTGGAGATGATGAAGGTGCTGCACAAGGACGGCTGCGGCGCCTGCGACCATAGCGCGCTGCTGAAGTATTACCAGAAGCTGACCGGCGAAGTGCTGCATCACTAATTCGCTGATAGAGTCATTTTCGGCAGGCAGGAAAGATTGCTCCTGCCTGCCGTTTGTAGTATGATGAACCCGATGGAAGAAAGGAGAATCCGCTGATGAAAATGCTCTTTGCGTCCGATTCATTCAAGGGGTCGCTGACGGCGGTGGAAATCTGCGATTTGCTGCAAGAAGCCGCGGCTGACATTTTCCCGGATGCGGAAACGGTGTCGCTGCCCATTGCCGACGGCGGCGAAGGCACGGTGGATGCGCTGCTTTGCGCAATGGGCGGAAAACGGATGACGACGCGTGTGACCGGCCCGCTCTTTGCGCCTGTGGATGCGCAGTGGGGCTTGCTGGGCGACGGACAGACGGCGGTGCTGGAAATGGCACAGGCGAGCGGCTTGCCATATGTGCCGGCGGCGCAGCGCGACCCGCGAAAAACGACCAGCTTCGGCACGGGCGAGCTGATGGCGCAGGCAATTCGGTGCGGCGCGAAATCACTGCTGATTGGCATTGGCGGAAGCGCAACGAATGACGGCGGGCTGGGGATGCTAAGCGCCTTGGGCGCGGTGTTCACAGATCGGCAGGGAAGGCCGGTTTCCCCAACAGGCGGGGCGCTGGCGGATGTCTGCCATGCGGATTTTTCCGGGCTGATGCCGGAACTTGCGGCTTGCCGCATCACCGTGCTGTGCGACGTGACGAACCCGCTGCTGGGCGCGACGGGCGCGACATACACCTACGGCCCGCAGAAGGGCGCAACGCCGGAAATCTGCGCGGAACTGGAAGCGGGCATGAAACACTATGCGCAGGTCGTCGAAAACACCATTGGACGCAATATTGCGGATTTCCCCGGTGCGGGTGCGGCGGGTGGATTGGGCGCGGCGCTGGGCGGCGTGCTGAAAGCGACGCTGAAAAGCGGCATAGACGCGGTGCTGGAAACGGTTCACTTTGACGAGCAGCTCAAACAGGTGAATTTGGTTGTGACGGGCGAGGGCAGAATAGACGGACAGAGCGTGCAGTTCGGCAAAGTGCCGATTGGCGTGGCACGGCGGTGCGCGAAGGCGAATGTGCCGGTGCTGTGCATTTGCGGCGGTATCGGCGCGGGTGCGGAAGGGCTGTTCGACGTTTGCGAAAGCACGATTCAGACGACGGTATCAAAACCCATGGCGCTGTCAGAAGCGATTGAAAACGCGCGGACGCTGTATCTGGATGCCGCCAAGCGCCTTTTCCGCGCTGTACGCATCGGGCAGAAGCTGCACGTTTGACAGGTATTGACGCGCGTGATACAATAGCAGCATCAAGCTCAATCAAGGGGAGAAAACGCCATGTTGAAGCTGCTGGTTGTCACGCCGAACCCTACGGTGTATGACGCAACCGTCCGCATTGTGCAGACGACGAAGTTCGATGCCGAGGTCATCCAGACCACGTCGCGGCAGGTGGTGGAGGACGTATCCAAAGCCATGGAGGGCTGCACAGGCATTGTCGTTGCGCGCGGCAATCAGGCGCAGCTGCTCAAAAAGCATGTGGAGTACCCCGTGTCGGAGATTACCTTTTCCGGGCAGGAAATGGCGGGCTTCGTCAAACAGGCGTGCGATTTGATACCGCATAAGCATCCGAAAATCGCCTTCGTCGGCTTCCGGCATATGTATTCCGACGTGGAGAACATCGGTGCGCTGGCGAACGCGGATGTGAGGGTGTATTATGCGGGCAGTTCGGACATGGTCGCGCAGGTGACGCGGAATGCCATCCAGGACGGCGCGGAAGCCATCATCGGCAGCGAAAACGCCTGCAACTATGCCGCGGCGCAGGGGATTACGACGGTGTTCGTCGACAGCTCGGACGAGTGCATCCGCGATGCGCTCCGCCGGGCACGGCTAGCAATGGATGCCATCAAGGTGGAGCAGCGCAGGACGGCGGAGTTCTCCTCCCTGCTGAACTACTCCTTTGATGCCATTTTGAAGCTGAATCCCGACGGCGTGATTGAAATTGCAAACACGGTGGCGGAAAACGCGTTCCACTGCACACAGGCACAGCTGGTCGGCAAGCGCTTCACGGAACTGCCGGGCCTGACGCTGACCAGTGCGGTGTTCGAGTCGCTCAAGGAGCGGAAAAACCTGTATTCGCACGTCGTAATGATACAGAAGGAGCGGTATCTGCTCAATATCGCCTGCATTGATGTCAGCGGGCAGAACTTCGGCACAATTTTGTCGCTGTATGCGTTCGGCTCGGTGGATGACATGCAGGAGAGCATTCGCAAAGACCATGTGCAGCAGGGCGATGCCGCAACGCGAAAATTCGGCAAGTTCATCTCCCACGCGCCAAAAATGCGCCTTGCGCTGGAGAATGCCGCGATGTACGCGCAGTACGAGCTGCCGCTGCTGATTTGCGGTGAACCCGGCACGGAAAAGACGCGTCTGGCAGAGTGCATCCACAACGAGAGCCTGCGGCGCGACAAGCAGTTCATTCAGGCGGATGTGAGCACCCTGCCGATTGCGAATCAAACCGAGCTGCTCTTTGGGCGCGCGACGAGCAACGGGCTTGTATACAATGCGCATAAAGGAACGCTGTACCTGCGGCATGTGGATTTGCTTACGCCCGAAAGCCAGCATCAGCTGCTGAACGTCATCCGCTACGAGCAGTACTACGCGCCGGGGCAGTCAAAGCCGATTTGGGCATCTATCCGTGTGATTTGCTCAACGAACCGGGATTTGCTGGCCATGGCGAAGGCAGGCGAATTTCTGTTGCCGCTGGCGGACAAACTGAACGACTACCGCATTGATTTGCCGCCCCTGCGCGAATGTCAGCAGGATTTTGCCCAGCTGGTGGAGGAAAACATTGTCTTTGCGCGTGTGCACACGCGGAAACAGGCGACCTTCACGCCCGATGCGCTGAAGCTGCTGATGAGCTACTCGTGGCCGGGCAATCAGCGGGAAATGTCAATTTTCTTCGAGAAGGCGTTTCTGCTGACGCGCACCAACCGCATGGACGCGGATTTTGTGCAGCAGCTGCTGTCCCCGGAGCGCACGGGCAGCGCACCGCAGCAGCAAGTATTGGTCATCAGCAGCGACGAGGAGCGGGAACTGCGCTGTGCCCTCAGTGAGCATCCGAGCGACCGGGACGCGGTGCTGAAGCAGCTGGGCATCAGCCGTGCGACGCTGTATCGGCGGATGAAGAAGTACGGGCTGCAGCAGGAAAAATAAAGCTGTTTTGGATTCTCCCGCGCCATCTGCCTGCGCCGCTTCCGCACAGGCGTCTGGTCGTTCCGTTTGGCGCAGCACTTTTGCCGCTGACGAACTTCACGTCAGCGGCAGTTTTTTATTCAGCAAGGCGGCTTTAGGCGGCTTTACATCCGCCGTGCAGTTTGTTATAATAAAATGACCAAACAATCGGAGGGCAGCCTATGACCATCGCCATTGTGGATGATGAATTGGAGACGCGCCAGTATATGCAGGGCTTGGTGGCGCAGTATCTGGCGGAAACGGGACGCATGGCGCAGCTGGTGTTCTACCCGGACGGGGCGTCGTTTCTCGTCGGGTGCGAGCATCCGGACATTGTGCTGATGGACATTGACATGCCGGGCATGGACGGCCTTTCGACGGCGGAGCAGCTGCGGCGGAGTCACCCGGATGCCATCCTGATTTTCACCACGCGCCTCAGCCAGTGCGCCATCCGCGGCTATGAGGTGGACGCCATCGGCTTTCTGGTCAAGCCGGTGACGCTGCCGGGGCTGACTGTGAAGCTGAACAAGGCGTTCAAGCGGGTGGAGTACCGGCAGTCGAAAATTTGCCTGAAAACAAAAGACAGCATCCTGTTCTTGGAGAAAAACGAGATTTACTATGCCGAGGGCAGCAATCACCATGTCATTTATCATACGGCGCAGGGCGAATTCCCCGTCCGCTCGTCCCTGCAGGAGGCGGAAGAACAGTTGGGCGCGGAATTCAGCCGAAGCTCGCATTCCTATATCGCCAATCTGGGCTTCGTGACGATGGTCGGAAAGAACGATGTGACGGTTCACGGCGAAGCGATTCCGCTGTCGCGCGCGATGCGCAGGGACTTTCTGAATGCGGTCAACCGCTATTACGGCGTGAGGTGACGAAGATGCTGACGAACTTGGCGAATTATCTGAACAATGATTTTCCATTCCATATGTTCTTCGCGGTGCAGATTCTGCTGGCGGAGGGGCTGTTCGTTGTGCGGATGAAGTCGCGGCTGCGCCCGCTGAAAATTGTGCTGCCGGTGGTGCTGTGCTACTTGGTGCTGGCATGGTTTCATCCGCTGCTGGGGCATCGTTTTGCGCGCGTGGCAGCGATTTTTGCCGAATCGCTGCTGGTGCTGTGCCTGACGATGGACATTCCGACGACAAATGCGCTTTGTATCGGTATTTCCTCCTATGCGATTCAGAATCTGGCGTTCAAGGTTGGCGGACTGGCGACATGCTGGATGGCCAAGCCGCGTGATCCGCTGTTCTATCTGCTCTCCGGCGCATCGTTTGTGGTGGTGTACGCCGTGTGCTACCTGATGTTCGTGCGGCGCTTTCCGGAGAACGGCGATTTGAAGCTCGGCAACTGGAAGGTGCTGTTCCTGACGCTGGTGACGCTGCTGACGGTGTTCGTGCGTTCCGTGTCGCTGCCGACGGATATTTCGCTGCTTGACCGCCTGTTCTCGATTCTCTCGGTCATTATGGTGATGGTGCTGATTTACCAGTGCATGTACGCCGACGAGATGCGCCGCGAGAAGGAAATCATCGAGAGCCTGTTGGCACGGGAGGAATCCAGGCATCAGCTGCTGGGCAAGACGATAGACAGCATCAACATGAAGTGCCACGACCTGCGCTACCACATCGACACCTACCGCCGGGCACAGCAGCTGGATGAACACGCGGCGTTTTTTGACGAGGTGGAGCAGGAGATTCAGCGCTATGAGTACACGTTCCACACGGGCAATGCGGCGCTGGATTCGGTGCTGTCTGAAAAGAGCCTGTATTGCAGCGCAAATCACATTCTGCTGACGACGATGCTGGATGCGTCGCTGCTCGCGCCCATTGAAAAGTCCGATATCTATTCCATCTTCGGCAATGCGCTGGACAACGCGATTCAGGCGGTGATGGCGGAAGCGCCCGAAAACCGCAGCGTCAATATCCGCGTCAGCAACGTGGTGGGCATGACGCAGATTGTCTTCGAGAATTTTTGCAGCAAGCCGCCGGAAATGCACGAGGGACTGCCGAAGACGGAGAAGGACACACAGTACCACGGCTTCGGACTGCGCTCTATCCGCTATATTATCGCGAAGTACGACGGGCATATGAGCATCGACACGAAAGACCAGATGTTCACCCTCTCACTTCTGCTGCCGCGTCCGCAGCAGTCGGCATGACGATTTACGCACAAAAAGAAACCAGTTTCGACACGAATGCGTTTCGTGTCGTTTTTTTGTGATAGAATCAGCACATCAAAGGGGGCGCTGCGCTCTCATAGAAAGGGAAAGGTGTCCATGAAACGCACAAAACTCTTGGCACTCTTGACATCCATCTCCTGTATTCTCCTGACGATTGTTCTGGTGGGCAGTTACTTCACGGCTGCTTACGCCATGATGATCAACAAGGAACTGGGCATCGTGACCACGAGCGTGGTGACGGATGACCCCAGCAAGAACGCTACCTATTATGCCTCCAGTTTCCTGAAGGAAGACGGCACGCGTGACGATGATGCGCTGACCGCGTGGCAGAAGGCGCTGTGTGAGCAGATTCAGGGCGAAGGCTCTGTGCTGCTGACGAACAACGGCGCGCTGCCGATGGAAAAAGGGCTGGGCGTGACCGTTTTCGGCCGCGGCGCAGCTGATAGCATCTATGGCGGCACGGGTTCTGGTCAGGTTGATACCAGCAAGGCAGCGACAATGACCAGCGCGCTCACGGCGGCGGGTCTGAACGTCAACACCGCGATGATGGACTGGTACAGCGCGCAGATTGCGCAGATGAAGGAAGACAAGACCAACCGCTCCACGCCCGGCATGTTCACCGAATATGCGGACGTTCCGGCGGCGACCCGCATTGCCGAGGTTTCGGCGGACGCGGTGGCATCTTCCGGCGTGAATCTGGACGGCTACAAGGATGCGGCGATTGTCGTTATCGGACGCTCCGGCGGCGAAGGCGCTGACCTGTACACCGGCGAATTCACCGACGGTACGTCGTACTTTGAATTGCAGGATTCCGAGCGCGAGCTGCTCAAGTATGTGGCTTCGCAGGGCTTCAGCAAGACGATTGTGCTGATTAACTCCTCCAACGCCATGGCGATGGACTGGGTGAACAATCCGGAATACGGCGTGGATGCCTGCCTGTGGATCGGCGGCCCCGGTCAGTACGGTCTGAACGCGGTGGCGCAGATTCTGGTGGGCGACGTGAACCCCTCTGGCCGACTGGTGGACACCTACTCCGTGTCCTCCCTGTCCTCCGCGGCGATTCAGAACTTCGGCTCCTACGTCTACACCAATGCGGATAAAGAGACGGGCACGGTCGGCGGCGTGACGATTGACGGCGTGCCGGGCGACAGGACGAAGGTGCGCTATGCGATTCACTATCTGGTGGAATCCGAAGGCATCTATGTCGGCTACAAGTACTACGAAACGCGCTATGAAGATGCGGTCATGGAGCAGGGCAACGCGTCCGGCAATGCGGGCATCTTCGCGTCCAAGGGCGACAGCTGGGTGTACGGCGAGGAAGTCGCGTATCCCTTCGGCTATGGCATGTCCTACACCACGTTTGAACAGGCGCTGGAAAGCGTGACCTACGACGCGGCAACCGACAGCTTCACCGTGCTGGTGAAGGTGACGAACACGGGCAACGTCGCAGGCAAGGAAGTCGTGCAGGTCTACGGTCAGCAGCCGTACACCGAATTCGACCGCGCGAACGCGATTGAGAAGGCGTCTGTGCAGCTTGTCGGCTTCGGCAAGACGAATGTCCTCCAGCCCGGTGAATCCGAGACCGTCTCCGTGACGGTTGACCGCAAGGAATTGACGGTTTACGACGAACATGTCAACAAAACCTACATTCTCGAAGCGGGTGACTACTACCTGAGCGTTGGTCTGGATGCACACGACGCGGTGAACAACATCCTCGCGGCGAAGGGCTATGCCCCCATCGCACAGGAAACGCCGGCTGCGGAAGGCGCAGAAGAGGCGGAAACCGCAACGCTGACCGCGAACGGCGCGGCGGCGATGGATGCCCCTGGCGACGCGGCAAAGGTCTATAAGTTCACGGTCGACAGCGACGACAATGCGACGTACAGCGTGTCCGGCACGGGCTACAAGATTACCAATCAGTTCGGTGATGCGGATCTGAACAGCTACGGCGAGAAGCTCGTGACGTACCTGTCCCGCAGCGACTGGCAGGGCACTTGGCCGGTTTCTTATGACAGCCTGACGGCGAACGACGCTATCATCAACGGTCTGCAATTCAACTACACGGCGGAAGCGCCCGACGAGACGGCCATTACGGGTTCAACCGCGACGAACTACACCTTGGCGAACCTGATTGGCAAGGACTACGACGACCCGATGTGGGTGGATCTGCTCAATCAGCTGACGCTGACGGATTTGGCGGAACTGGTTGGTCACTCCGGCTACGGCACGCGGGCAATCGACTCCATCGGTCTGCCCGCGACGGTGGCAGCGGACGGCCCGCAGGGCATCAAGGCGACGTATGCCGGCAATAACTCCACGGTGGCGTATACCTCCGAACCTGTCATGGCGGCGACGTTCAACACGGAAATCCTCTACAATGTCGGTCTGTCGATGGGTGAAGATGCGCTGCGCTCCGACAACCGCGTGGTTGGCTGGTATGGCCCGGCGATGAACATCCACCGTACGCCTTACTCCGGCCGCAACTTCGAGTATTACTCCGAGGACGGCTTCCTGTCCGGCAAGATGGCGGCGCAGGAAGTGGCAGCGGCTCGCTCGAAGGGTCTGGTCGTCTACATCAAGCACTTCGCGCTCAATGACTTTGAGACGTACCGCCAGTCGGTTGCAACCTTCGCGACGGAACAGGCGATTCGTGAAATCTACCTGAAGGGTTTCCAGTACGCGGTGGAAGAGGGCGGTGCGAACGCTGCCATGACCTCCTTCAACCGTATCGGCACGCGCTGGGCAGGTGCGCACAGCGGACTTTGCAACGAAGTTCTGCGCAAGGAATGGGGATTCGTCGGCGTGACGCTGACGGACGCTGTTATGGCGAACCGCAACTGGATGGACGTTTCCATCGGTCTGGAAGCGGGCAATGACACTTGGCTGTCCTCCGGCGACTGGCTGGTGTCGAAGATTGAAGGCTGGGCGGCGGAAGACGGCAAGCTGCTGAACAACCTCCGCACTTCGGCGAAGAACTTCCTCTATGCCTACGCGAACTCCGCCGCTATGAACGGCATGAACGAAACCAGCCACGTCGTCCACACGACGTCTTGGGTCGAGACGGACATGCTGATTGCGCGCATCGTGCTGATTGTGCTGACAGCGCTCTTCGGTCTCGCGATGCTGGTGTCCTACTTCATGGACGTCAAGAAGAAGGCGGCGCCCGCTGACCGCAAGACGCTTTCGATTGTCGCAGCGGTGATTGCGGTGCTGGCGGCTATCTTCTACATCATCATTGACACGGCTGCGACCACGAAGATGAACTTCGACGCGGTTGTGCTGGTGCTGCTCCTCGTGTCGGCAGTGTGCTACCTCGTCGCGGGCGTGAAGAAGATTGGTCTGCTGGCGGCGGCTGGTCTGGCGTGCACACTGGTTGCGTGGTTCCGTTATCTGGTGACGGAAATCAACTTCCGCATGGATGACCTCGTGCTGATTTTCGGCGGCACGTCCACCATCGGCGCGCTGGGCGTTCCGTTCATCCTCTCTTTCATCCTGATGCTGCTCGCCGTGATTTCGGGTGCTGTCCTGATGACGGGCGCGATGGGGTCGGAAAAGAAGTAATACTATTTCCGAATTCACCTGCGCCATCTGCTTGCGCCGCGAATTCTCATTTGGGAATAGTATAAGCCAGTCAAAAAACGTCCGCGCAGGGGAGTGAACGCTTCCCTGCGCGGACATGAAGACAATGCTGGGGAATGTGATATGCTCCCTCTATGAGAGACAGTAAAAAACCAAACTGTCAATCATGGAGGGAGCATTTTATGGGATATCAGCAAAAGGCAAATTCGGAAAGAAAAGCATGCGTGACGCAGCAGCAGAGGCAGGCGTAAGTCAGGAAACATTTCGGCGGTGGATCGTGCAGTATGAAGCAGATGGGGCAGCGGCGAGAGTCTCTGCATGATGGGGCAATTTCATACGGGATAATAAAACAGGGGGACAAGCCGCATTTCAGGCTTGCCCTCATTGCTTTGCTTACAGCAGCTGAATATTTGCCTTCCTGCACGCGTCCTGCACGTCCAGCGGCCACAGGCTCGCCTGCACCTCGCCCACATGCGCCTTGCGCAGCAGATAGACGCACATGCGGCTCTGCCCGATGCCGCCGCCCATCGTCTGGGGCAGCTCGCCATTCAGCAGCGCCTCCTGGAATGGCAGCTCCGCGCGCTCCTCGCAGCCGCGAATCGCCAGCTGACGGCGCAGCGCGTCCGGGTCAACACGGATGCCCATGCTCGACACTTCCAGCGCAATGTCCAGCAGCGGGTCGTAGAGCAGAATGTCACCGTTGAGTGACCAGTCGTCGTAGTCCGGGGCGCGGCCGTCGTGCATCTGTCCGGAACGCAGCGCGCCGCCGATGCCCGTCAGGAACACCGCGCCGTATTCGCGTACCGCCCGGTATTCGCGTTCCTTCGGCGGCAGGTCGGGATACAAATCCTCCAATTCCTGCGACGAGACGAACGTGATGTCGTCGGGCAGTTCGGGTTTGATGTGCGGATAATGCGCGCAGACGAAGCCCTCCGTCTTGCGCAGGGTGAGGTAAATCGCGCGGACGGTCGCTTGCAGCGTCTCCATCGTGCGCTGCTTAGGGGTGATGATTTTCTCCCAGTCCCACTGGTCGACGAAAATCGAGTGGATGTTGTCGGTCGTTTCGTCGCGGCGGATGGCGTTCATGTCCGTGTACAGCCCTTCACCGGGCTGGAAGCCGTACGTTTTGAGCGCCTGACGCTTCCATTTCGCCAGCGAATGGACGATTTCCGCCGTTTCGCCGGTTTCAAGAACGTCAAAGGATACCGGTCGTTCGACGCCGTTCAGGTTGTCGTTCAGACCGCTGCCGGGCGTGACCATAATCGGCGCGGACACACGGGTCAGGTTCAGCGCGCGGGCTAACTCCGTCTCGAAAAAATCCTTGACCAGTTTGATGGCGATTTCCGTATCCCGCAGGTTCAGCACGGGATTGTAATTCTTGGGGATAATCAGGTGCATAACGCCTTTCCTCCTTGCCGCAGCATAATTGCTAACAGTATAGCACAAAATTCGGCTGAAGCGAACCATTCTGCGCGTAAAAACACCGAAAAAGCAAAGACCGAAACCCTTGACAACGCCCGCAAAAAGCATTATACTGACGGTATCCCGCAATGAAGGGGAACGCTGGAAGTTCCGTCTGTTCCAGAGAGCCGCGTGCTGGTGGAAGCGCGGTCAGACGCCTGTCAGCCGCTCGCCCCGGAGCGCAAACCGGACGAAGGGTTCGGCGAATGGCGCACGTTACGCGCAAGAGAGGTTCGGCACGTCCGGACAAGCAGAGTGGTACCGCGAAACATCCGTTTCGTCTTTGCAGAATTTGCAGGGGCGGAACGTTTTTTTGTTCCGTCCGAGAAAAGCAGGGAGGAAGCATCATGGAATTCAAACCCTATGACCCCAAAGCCATCGAACCGAAGTGGCAGAAGCGCTGGGCGGACAGTCACGTTTTCGAGGCGAAGAACGACTACACCATGCCGAAATTCTACGGCCTGATTGAGTTCCCGTATCCGTCGGGACAGGGGCTGCACGTCGGGCATCCGCGCTCCAATACCGCGATGGACATCATCGCCCGCAAGCGCCGCATGGAGGGCTGCAATGTCCTTTTCCCCATCGGCTGGGACGCCTTCGGTCTGCCGACGGAGAACTACGCCATCAAGAACAAGGTTCACCCCGCCATCGTGACGAAGAAGAACATCGACCACTTCCGCGAGCAATTGCAGAAAATCGGCTTCTCCTTCGACTATTCCCGCGAAGTCAACACCACCGATCCGTCCTACTACCGCTGGACGCAGTGGATTTTCCTTCAGCTGTTCAAGCACGGGCTGGCGTACAAGTCCGAAATGCCGATTAACTGGTGCCCCAGCTGCAAGTGCGGTCTGGCGAATGAGGAAGTTGTCGGCGGCGTGTGCGAGCGCTGCGGTACGCAGGTCATCCGCAAGGTCAAGAAGCAGTGGATGCTGAAGATTACCGCCTATGCCCAGAAGCTGCTCGACGGCTTGGACACGGTGGACTTCATCGACAAGGTGAAGGTGCAGCAGCGCAACTGGATTGGCCGCAGTGTCGGCGCGGAAGTGGATTTTTCCCTGACCGTGCCGGGCGAGAAGGTGCGCGTTTTCACCACGCGCCCGGATACGCTCTTCGGCGCGACGTACATGGTCTTGTCCCCTGAGCATCCGCTGATTGACAAGCTGAAGGAGCAAATCACCAACTACGATGCGTGCATGGCGTACCGCGCGGAAGCTGCGAAGAAGAGCGACTTTGAGCGCGCCGAGCTGGCGAAGGATAAGACCGGCGTGCAGCTGGAGGGCGTCCGCGCCGTCAACCCCGTGACCGGCAAGGAAATCCCGATTTGGCTGAGCGACTATGTGCTGATGACCTACGGCACGGGCGCAATCATGGCTGTTCCGGCGCACGACACCCGTGACTGGGAGTTCGCGCACAAGTTCGGCATCCCGATGATTGAGGTCGTCGCGGGCGGCAATATTGAGGAAGCAGCGTATACCGATATTCAGGACGGCGTGATGGTCAATTCCGGCTTTCTTGATGGCATGAAGGTCGCGCAGGCGAAGGAAGCGATCATTGAGTATCTGGAGAAGAACGGGCTGGGCGAGAAGAAGGTCAACTACAAGCTCCGCGACTGGGTGTTCAGCCGCCAGCGCTACTGGGGCGAACCCATCCCGATTGTCCACTGCGACAAGTGCGGCATGGTGGCTGTGCCGGAAGATCAGCTCCCTGTGACGCTGCCGATGGTGGACAACTACGAGCCGACCGATTCCGGCGAATCCCCCCTGTCCGTCATGCATGACTGGGTGAACACCACCTGCCCGTGCTGCGGCGGCCCGGCGACGCGCGAAACCGACACCATGCCCCAGTGGGCAGGGTCAAGCTGGTACTTCATGCGCTACTGCGACCCGCACTGCGAAACAGCCATTGCCTCGCCCGAAGCGCTTCGCTATTGGCTGCCTGTGGACTGGTACAACGGCGGCATGGAGCACACGACCCTGCATCTGCTGTACAGCCGTTTCTGGCATCTGTTCCTGCATGACATTGGCGTGATTCCCGCGCCCGAACCCTACCAGAAGCGCACCAGCCACGGCATGATTCTGGGCGAGAACGGCGAGAAGATGTCCAAGTCGCGCGGCAACGTCGTCAATCCGGATGATATCATCGACGAAATCGGCGCGGACGCTTTCCGCGTGTACGAGATGTTCATGGGTGCGTTCGATCAGGCGATTCCGTGGAGCACGCAGAGCGCGAAGGGCTGCCGCCGCTTCCTTGACCGTGTGTGGCGCTTGCAGGAGAACGTGACGCCCGACGAGGGGTACAGCGAGAAGCTGAACGCGCTCATGCATGAGACGATTAAGAAGGTTTCGCTGGATTATGAAGCCATGAAGTACAACACCGCCATCGCGCAGATGATGACGCTGGTGAATGAGATGGTTTCCGCCGGCGGCGTGACGCGTGGGGAACTCAAAACCCTGCTCCTGCTGCTCAACCCCGTTGCGCCGCACATCACGGAAGAAATGTGGGAGAATCAGGGCTTCGGCGGCACGATGACGTACCAGAAGTGGCCGACGTGGGACGAAGACGCGCTGGTGAAGTCGGAAATCGAAATCGCCGTGCAGGTCTGCGGCAAGGTTCGCGGCCGCGTGATGATTCCCGCCGACATGACGAAGGAACGCGCGGAGACGGAACTCCAGCAGCTGCCGGAAATCCAGAAGATCCTCGCGGGCAAGACTGTGACGAAGGTTATCTTCGTGCCGGGTCGTCTGGTGAACTTCATCGCGAAGTAATTTGGTTGTATACAAATATCGCCACGGGAGAAAAACAATCTCCTGCGGCGATAATTTTTTTGCGGACTGGTTGTATACAAGCAAAACGAACGTGCCGTGCGACGAAATCATCCGCATACAAGCACTGATTTATGGGGCTTCCGACGGCTGCTTCTGCTTTTTTTTCTCTTTCATATCAACAATAACCGCTGGCACAATCAGCATGAGGAAGAAAAGCAGAGTACAGATCCAATAGAAGGAAAAGTGCCCGAAAATGCAGTACAGCGGACTGCGGCGAATCAGCGTTGTCGCCTGACCATCCGGGGCAACCCGTACAATATTCGCCAAGCGGAACTGATAGCGATTTCCCGCGCTGTCCACCTGCCGATTGTACGAGGAAACGCCCGGAAAAAGCGTTTTGGGGAACACGTCCCTATATTCAACGGATTCCTGCGCAGTCAGCACATCGTCCTCGAAGATATACGCCGTGTGCGTCGAGCGCGGCAGATACACCATGTGATTCCCAAAGACATAGATATAGCTTGGCCCGCCGCTGTCGCGCCCGTCGCGGAAGTTGACGCTGTACAGGTACTGTCCATCCAAATCGTACACTTTCACAACGTCAATCCTTCCGTAGAACAGATAAAGGTGGTTGTCGCCAACCAGCAGGGAAGTAAGCTCGCTGGGGTGATTGATGTCATCCACAAAGACGTTGGGTTTGCCATCCTCTGCGGGATACTGGAAGGCTTCCCAATTGATTCCGCCGATAACGTGCTGGATGAAGGACAGCGCAATCATCAGCAGCAGCGCGAAGAACGAATAAATCCAGACTCTGCCCCAAGTGCGGCGCAGAAACGTTCGGATGCCCACCATGCAAATCCTCCTTGTACGATTTTCCCTCTGTGCAATTCGCCGCGCTGCCCGCTGTTTCCTGCGTCTGTCCGAAATTCTCACTCCCGCCACCCTCTAACTGCGCCGCGTACGCACACAACCAGCGGCAGCGCCGCCATCATTCCGACTACGCCGCCCGCCATGCCGCCGAAGGCAATCGCCAGCAGCACCGCCAATGGATGCAACCGCGTCGCGCCGGAGAGCAGACGCGGGGAGAGCAGGTTCGCTTCCACCTGCTGCACAAGGCAAATTGCCAGCAGTGTCCACAGCGCTGCCGTCCAGCCGCTTTGCAGCGCCAGCAGCACCGCCGGAACGCCCGCAATGAACGGCCCGATGTACGGAATCAGCTCCATCACGCCCATGAACAGCCCCAGCAGCAGTGCGCCGGGTGTGCGCGTGAGCAGCAGCGCAAGAGCGGTCATGGCGGCGACGAACAGCGAGAGAATCAGCTGTCCGCGCAGGTACAGGGCGGATTCGCGGCGCATTTCACGGGCGGCACGGATGCCGCGCGCACGGTACTTGACGGGCAGAACCAGCGACAGCAGGAGACAAAAGCGCTTGCGGTCACGCAAAAAGTAAAACGACAGCAGCGGTGCAAGCAGCCATTGGCTGACGCTCCCGGTCAGGCGGCGAATCCCGCTGACGAGCGTTGCGGCAAGCTGCCCCGCGGCAGCGCTGATGCGCGAGAACAGCTCCGCCTGCATGTCGCCGAGGGGGATACCGCGCGCTTCGAGCGCAGCACTCCATCGGGCGAGCAGCTCCCGCAGGCTGTCCAGCAGCGCGGGCAGGCGCGACATGAGCTGCGCACTCTGCCGCAAGAGGGGCGGAATCAGCCCCCAGAGCATTCCCAGCACTGCGCCGAGCAATGTCAGCAAGGCGATTGCCGCCGCCGCGCCGCTGGGCAGCCGCTTTTCCAGTACTTTGCACAGCGGCAGGGACAGCAGCGTCAAAACGCCCGCGACTGCCAGCAACGACAGCATCGACATGATCAGCGACCAGAATGCGACCACCAGTGCGACCGTGCCCGCGATCAGCAGCCCCGCTGTCCATTTGCGCCGCGTGACGGCTTTCTCCATGCGCTTTTCCTCCTTTCGCAGCGGATGGGAAAACGGGCAGGACGCATGATGGTGCAATCCTGCCCGCCTCCATTATTGCTGTCCTTCGCTCATGTCCTGCACGGCTTTCTTGACTTTGTTTGCGCCTTTCTGGACATCCTGACGAATGCCGGGCAGCATCATCAGCCCGATACCCATTGCCAGACCGACCGCCGAGCCAATCAGCATCTTGTTCACTGCGTTTCCCTCCCTTCCAAGAGAATTTCGCCTTCCGGAACGAGAACATCGCCGTCGGGTGAAGCGGAAAAGTGGCGGATGCGCCGCCGTCCGTCGCGGAAATCGTCAATCAAACCGAGGGAGACCTCCAGCTCGCTGACGAGCAGATTGTCCGCGCTGATGAGTACATCCGTCACGCAGCCGAGGGTCAAGCCGCGCGTATCCTTGACAGTGCGCAGGCGGAAATCCGTTTTGCGGGGCAGGTGCGTTGGGCAGGCGCGGAGGATGACAGACACGTCGCCAAGCAAGGCAATGCTGTCCCTCGCGACCCACTTTGCGCCGCCGAACCCGCGCCGGACAATCAGCCCGCGCAGCGCGTGACCGTCGTTTTCGAGCACGGCGCGTTCCACATGCCCCTGTGAGCGCCCGCGCAGCACGGCGGGAAGCCCCAGCACGCGCGTCAAATGCACGTCACAGGTCATCAGCGTCCTGCACGGGTTCTTCGTCCGCGTCCTCCCACGGCACGCCTGTCCACGAGCCAAGCACGTCGGTGTGGCTCATGCGGCGCTGAGCATCCGCAAGCGTTTTCACCAGCGGACTGGGGTGCCAAGGTCGTTTCCTGTCCATGCGGCATTCCTCCTTCCGAGATGCAGTCTGCCCGGCTTTGGAGGAGTGCATGATGGGAATCCCTGCTTGTCCGGAAAAAATGGACGTAATACGATTTCCAGATTCAACTGCGCCATCTGCTTGCGCCTTTTTCATTCTGGCGTCCGCTCATTCCACTTAGCGTAGCGCTGTTACGCTGCGTTTCATTCACGTTAGCCAGAATGAAAAATTCGCGGCGCATCTTGGCGCATTCTTATCTGGAAATAGTATCAAGCTGGATTTTTCGCGAAAAAAGGCGAATTAAGTGGATGGACGGCGGCGGTCGGGCTATCGAGGTGCACTCATTTGGCACAGAACGCTTCGCTGCCGCGACCTGTTTGAATTTTCCCTTTGAATGGGTCGCCGAGGAAACGTTGGAATGGCGCCCCCACAAGAGGCGGCTGTATATCCTTCTCTGCTTTGCGCATCCGCAAAATCCCCTTGCAATCCTGCCGCACCCTGCTATATAATAGGAACCGAAACAAACCACCGCAGGAGGTACACACCCGTGAAAATCACCATTCTGGACGGCGCTGTGGAAAATCCCGGCGACCTGAGCTGGGAAGCCCTCGCCGCCTTGGGCGACTTGACTGTCTACGATTACACCGCGCCGGAGGAAATTCTCCCCCGCATCGGCGACGCGCCGATTATCCTCACCAATAAGACGCCCATTACCCGCCAGACGATGGATGCTTGCCCGAATCTGCGCTACATCGGTGTGCTGGCGACGGGCTTCAACGTCATTGACATTGCGGCGGCGAAGGAAAAGGGCATCGTTGTCGCAAATGTTCCGTCCTATGGCACGCAGGCGGTCGCGCAGTTTGTGATGGCGCAGCTGCTGGAAATCTGCCACCGCATCGGCCATCATAACGACGCGGTGCAGCAGGGACGCTGGACGGCTTGCCGGGACTTCTCCTTCTGGGATTATCCGCTGATGGAGCTGGCGGGCAAGACGTTCGGCATCGTCGGCTATGGGCGCATCGGTCAGGCGACGGCGGAACTCGCCCGCGCGTTCGGCATGAATGTCATTTATTACAGCCGCCACGGATCGGGCGAAGGCTATGTGCCGCTGGATGAACTGTACGCCCGCAGCGACATTGTGTCCCTGCACTGCCCGCAGACCCCGGAGAACGTCGGCATGATTGACAAAACCGCGCTGGCGAAGATGAAAGACGGCGTGATTTTGCTCAACACCGCGCGCGGCGGGCTCATCAACGAAGCGGATTTGCGGGATGCTTTGCTGTCCGGCAAGGTGTACGCCACCGCGTCGGACGTGGTGTCCACCGAGCCGATTCGGGCGGACAACCCGCTGCTGGGGCTGGACAACATGATCATCACGCCGCACATCGCGTGGGCAAGCCACGAGGCGCGCCAGCGGCTGATGGATACGGCGGTGGAGAATGTAAGGAACTTCTTGAATGGGACGCCGAGCAACAACGTGGCGAAGTAATACTATTTCCAGATTCACCTGCGCCATCTGCTTGCGCCTTTTCCCTTCTGGCGTCCGCTCATTCCACTTAGCGTAGCGCTGCTACGCTGCGTTTCATTCACGTTAGCCAGAATGAAAAATTCGCGGCGCATCTTGGCGCATTCTTATCTGGAAATAGTATAAAAAATAATCCTCCGGAACGCACAAAACCCGCCGTTCCGGGGGCATCTTTTTCCCTTTCCATCCCGCAAGGAAACAAACGCCCGCCCGGATTGTAAACCTGCGCGGAATTTTCGGCGAATGTGTGTCTTTTTGTGCCGAAATGTGCTACAATGAATCGTTACGAAGCATAAGGAGGCAGCAATGAAGGAGCTGAAGCTGGCGTGGCGATATGTCCGCCGTCACTGGTGGCAGTACATTCTGGGCATTCTGGCGCTGTTCATTGTGGACGAGGTGAATACCTATGTGCCGCGGTTCACAGGCGAAATTACCAACGGGCTGGATCAGCACACGCTGGATATGGGCGGCGTGATGGGGTTGGTCTGGAAGATTGTGCTGATTGGCGTAATTATCGCGGTGGGGCGTTTTGCGTGGCGCTTTTTCCTATTCGGGTCGGCGCGGTCGATTGAGAAGGAATTGCGCAGCGATTTGTTCGCGCACTTATCCTCACTCTCGCCGCACTATTACAACGAGCACAAGACCGGCGACCTGATGGCGCGCTTCATCAACGACCTGCAGGCGGTTCGCACGCTGGTGGGCATGAACGTCATCAGCGCATTCGACGCGACGGTGATGATGCTGCTGGTGCTGTGGCAGATGATGACGTATGTCAGCCCGAAATTGACGGGTGTGGCGGTGCTGCCGCTGATTCTCATCATCTTCGGCGATTACTTCTACGGCAAGGTGATGCACAAGCGCTTTCTGGCCAAGCAGCAGGCGTTCTCGACGCTGACGGACCAAGTGCAGGAAACGGTGTCGGGCATCCGCGTGATTAAATCCTTCGTGCAGGAACGCAAGGAGCTGTACGCTTTTGCGAAGACGACGCTGTTCACGAAGGAAAAGAACCTCGGCGTTGTGCGCCTGCAGGCGCTGGTGATGCCGCTGCTGGACTTGATTGTCGGTATAGCGAGTCTGCTGACGCTGGCTTACGGCGGCTATCTGGCGATTTACGGCGAAATCAACATCGGGCAGTTCATCAGCTTCAACTCGTATGTGACGATGCTGGTGTGGCCGATGATGGCGGTGGGCGAGTGCATCACGAGCGTCAGCCAGGGGCTGGCGAGCCTGCGTCGCATTCAGGAGATTTTTGACGCGAAGCCGGAAATCGTGGACGGCGACATGGTGGACCCTTCGATTCAGACGCTCAAGGGCGATATCGACATTGAACACCTGTCCTTTGCCTATCCCGACCAGCCGACCGTGCCGGTGCTGGAAGATGTGTCGGTGCATGTGAAGGCGGGCGAGACGCTGGCGGTGCTGGGGCGCACCGGTTCGGGCAAAAGCACGCTGCCGAGCCTGCTTATGCGCCTGTACGACGTACCGGACGGCATGATTACCATCGACGGGCACAACCTGCGCGAAATCCCGCTGGCGGCGCTGCGCAGGAATATCGCCTGTGTGCCGCAGGACAACTTCCTCTTTTCTGATACGCTGCAGAATAACATCGCGTTCGGCTCAGACGACAAGTCGCTGGAAGCGGTGCAGGAGGCGGCGAAAAACGCCTGCATCCACGATAACATCATGGAGTTCCCCAAGCAGTACCAGACGCTGGTGGGCGAACGCGGCGTGACGATTTCCGGCGGCCAGAAGCAGCGTTCCTCCATCGCCCGCGCGCTGATGAAGGATGCGCCGATTCTGCTGCTGGACGATGCGCTCTCTGCTGTTGATACGGACACAGAACGGCAAATACTGGATAACCTGCGCCGCCTGCGCAAGGGTCGCACGACCATCATCGTAGCGCACCGCATTTCCACCATTCAGGACGCCGACCACATTCTTGTGCTGGACGAAGGCAAGGTGGAGGAGTACGGCACGCACGAGGAGCTGCTGAACAACGGAAAGCTGTACGCAAGCCTGTACCGCAAGCAGCAGCTGGAAAAGGAACTTCACGAGGAAGGAGGCGCTGCACATGCGGAGTAAGTTCGGGGATAACGAGCCGCAGGACGTTTCGTATCACGGCAACGCCTTCCTGCGCCTGATGGGCTACATCAAGCCCTACTGGAAAACGGTTGCGCTGTGCTGTGTGCTGGTGGGGCTGCTGACGGTGTTCGACATTGCCCGCCCGCGCATCATCGGCGACGCGATTGACAAGTACATCACCCAGCAGAGCGCACAGGATCTGCCGCCGGAAACGCGCTTTCAGGGCATCCTGATTGCGGCGGGGCTGTATGTGGCGATTCTGCTGCTGCAATTTATCTGCAACCGCCTGCAGTACCTGAAGATTCAGGAAACCGGGCAGAACATCGTTTATACCCTGCGCAATGAGCTGATGGCGCATGTCGAAAGCCTCTCCATGCGCTTCTTCGACTTGACGCCTGTGGGCAGAATCGTCACGCGCATCACCAACGACACCGAGGCGGTCAATGACCTGTATGCCAACACGATTGTCCGCCTGTTCCGCAACGTCGTCAAAATCATCGGACTTGCCATTATTATGATGGTGATGAACTTCCGCATGGCAATGCTGTCGTTCGTGCTGGTACCGGTGATGGCGGCGCTGACGGTGGTGTTCCGCAAATTGAGCCGCAAGACGTACCAAATCGTCAAGACGCGCATCACGACGCTGAATACCTTTTTGAGCGAGCATCTGTCGGGGATGCGGGTCATCCAGATTTTCGCGCGTGAGAAGGAGAAATGCGCCGAGTTTGAGGAAAAGAACGAATCCCTCTACCGCGCTGGCGTGCGCGAAATGATGGTGTTCGCCATCTTCCGCCCGTCGATTTACTTCCTGTCCGTTATCGCAATGGCGATTATTCTGGGCGGCGGCAGCGCGCTGGTGCTGGACGGCGTGATTTCCATCGGTATGCTGTATACATTCACGGAGTACATTTCCCAGCTGTTCACGCCCGTGCAGGAGCTGGCGGAGCAGTTCACGACGCTGCAAAGCGCCATTGCGTCCGCCGAGAAAATCTTCACCCTGCTGGACGAAAAGCCCATGCTGTCCGACAAGGAAGACGCGAAGAAGCTGCCCGCGGTGCGCGGCAAAATCGAGTTCGACCACGTCTGGTTCGCATATGACAACGTGAACTGGGTGCTGAAGGACGTGTCCTTCACCATCGAGCCGGGGCAGAAAGTGGCGTTCGTCGGCGCGACGGGCGCGGGTAAATCCTCCATCCTGAACCTGATCGGGCGTTACTATGACGTGCAGAAGGGCAGCATCCGTGTCGATGGCGTGGATGTGCGCGACCTGACCCGCGACCAGCTTCGTGCCGCAATTGGGCAGGTACAACAGGATGTGTTCATCTTCACGGGCGACATCAAGAGCAACATCCGCCTGCGCGACGAGGAAATCACTGATGAGCAGGTACGTCAGGCGGCGGAATACACCAATGCGTCGCGGTTCATTGAGCGGCTGCCGAACGGCTACGATGAGCATGTGACGGAGCGCGGCGCGACGTTCTCCGCGGGGCAGCGGCAATTGCTGTCGTTTGCCCGGACGCTGGCGCATGACCCGAAAATTCTGATATTGGACGAAGCGACGGCGAATATCGACACGGAGACGGAGCAGTGGATTCAGGAAGCACTGGAGCGGCTGATGCAGGGCCGCACGTCGATTATGGTCGCGCACCGCCTTTCGACCATTCAGCACGCTGACCGCATTATCGTGATGCACCACGGGCGAATTCGCGAATCCGGCACGCATCAGGAACTGCTGAAGCAGGACGGCATTTACAAGAAGCTGTATGAACTTCAGCTGGCATAAAAAGAACAGGAGGCGGCAGAGCCTAATCTGGATGTTGATGATGCGGATAGCTCCGCCGACGAAGGTGATAATGAACCTGTGGAAAAAGGAGCAGCTTGACGTGTGGGGCAGCCTTCGGGCTTCCGTTCCATAAAGAAAAAACCAATATGATAGAATCTGCATCATAAACAAAGCGACAAATCGGATTTGGTGAGGTGATTTTATGGCGAGTGACCAAGAGAGAATAGCAATTTTATTTATACATGGCATTCTTGGAACTACAAGTCATTTTGAACCTTTTTTATCGCTTGTTCCTCCAAATTGGTCAATATGCAATCTATCGTTAAAAGGTCATGGAGGAAGTGTAAAGGACTTTTCGCAAGCCTCTATGACTGAATGGAAGCAGCAAGTAAAGAATGCTCTTGAAGAACTATCAGAAACCAACAATAAAGTCATTATTGTCGCTCATTCCATGGGGACACTGTTTGCTATACAAGAAGCGATAGAAAAACCGGTAGAAGAATTATTTCTTCTAAATGTTCCGTTAAAAGTGAGAGTTACCCTTCGTTTATTTAGAACATCATGGCGAGTTTTTACGGGAAATATTAAACCTGATGATAAATGGTCTCTCGCAGCACAAAATGCGTATAGCATAGAAAGAGATAATCATATTTTAAGATACTTTGGTTGGATTCCAAGATACCTTGAGTTGTTTTCTGAAATACGAAAGACAAGAAAAATCATAGGGAAATTACTAACACCGTCGCATATATATCTATCTATGTTAGATGAAATGGTTTCCCCTAAATGTAGTAAATTATTTAAGGATAACCCTTGTATATGTGTCAAGTCTTTGCAAACTTCTGGGCATTTTTATTATTCACCGGAGGATCAGTGTTTAATGAAGGAAGATTTTAATAAAATGATTCAGAATGTTCAAAAAGAAATTCCAAATTAAGGGGGTCTATATGAAGAAAACGCTAAATTCCAGTTTATCGAACTGAATCAATATCCATAGCAACCATGCGCTACGGTGTGTGGCTGCTTATGTTTGCAGAAGGAACAGACGCAAACCGGCAGTCGATGAAGTGCCATCAGCTGCCGGTTTTGCATGGGCAATACCGCACAACTCGGCGGCGCGTCGGGTGATGTCTTTTCCGCCATCAGCCAATCGTGAAATGGGTGCAGGGACAAATGAAACGGGACGAAGTCCCCTGCTGTTCTTTTGCTGCACAGACGTTGACGAAGGGACGGACTTCGTGCTATCATAAACGCTGTGTTCCGACTTTTTCGACAAGAAGGCATCAATGACGATGAATCGTAAACTCTTTGCGAAGGGCTTCCGGCATGGAATCCCGATTGGGCTGGGCTACCTATCCGTTGCGTTCACGTTCGGCATGAAGGCAGTGACGGATGGCTTGTCGCCGCTCGAAGCGCTGCTGATTTCTATGACGAACGTCACCAGTGCGGGACAGTTTGCCGGGCTGCCGCTGATTCTCGCACAGGCGTCGTACCTCGAAGTCGCGCTGACGCAGCTGATTATCAACCTCCGCTATGCGCTGATGAGCCTGTCCATCTCCCAGAAGATGGATTCTGATATGAACACGCCGCGCCGCCTGTTCTTCTCTTTCATGAATACGGACGAGATATTCGCTGTCGCATCCAGTCAGCCGGGGAAGGTCAGTCACTGGTATTTGTATGGGTTGATGACCGCGCCGTACCTCGGCTGGTCGGTCGGTACGATTCTGGGCGCGGTCGCGGGCACGCTGCTGCCGGTTTTCCTCCGCAATGCGCTCGGTATCGCGATTTTCGGCATGTTCCTCGCCATCATCCTGCCGCCCGCGCGCAAGGAGAAGCCCGTGCGCATTGTCGTGCTGATGGCTATCGCGATGAGCCTGTGCTTCCGTTATGTGCCGATGCTCTCGCAGGTGTCCAGCGGGTTTGTCATCATCATCTGTGCTATTGCCGCCTCGGCGCTGGGCGCGTGGCTCTTCCCCGTGCAGGAGGAAGAAACGAAAGCGGGTGATGCGCAATGACGGCAAATTTTCCGATTTATCTGCTTGTGATGGCGGGTGTGACATACCTGATTCGGATGCTGCCGCTGACGATTTTCCGCAAGGAAATCAAATCAACGTTCATCAAGTCGTTCCTGCACTATGTGCCGTTCGCGGTCCTGGGGGCAATGACGATTCCCGACGTGCTGTACTCCACGGGGGATTTGCGCACGGCGGCGGTAGGCTTTGTGGTGGCGGTGATTCTGGCGTGGAAAGGGAAGAGTTTGCTGACGGTGGCGCTTGCGGCGTGTGCGGCGGTGCTGGCGGCGCAGGGGATTCTGCTGCTGTTCTGATGATTATTGCAACGAAAAAGGGGATTGTGTCCGAAATCATGGACGCAATCCCCTTGCTTGTTATTCCAGACTGCCCAGCAGCGTCGGCAGAATCGCCACGATGGTCGGGGCAATCAGCAGCGCACGCCGGACGTGGTGCGGCTTCGTCATGACTGCCCGCCGCTCTGCGCGTTCGGGTCGAAGAGGCTCATCAGGTGGGCGCTGCTGCTTTCGAGGGTTGCCATGGCGCTCTTGATGGCGGACAGGTCATCCGCCGTCATTTTGTCGGGCTTGGCGCGCCCAATCAGATGGCGAAGGGCAGCCTCGTCGTCCTTGACGCGCTTCTTCTCGTCCTTGTCCAGCTGCTTGCTGCACTGGTTCAAGGCAGCGCCTACCTGCGCCAGAAGGTGCTGCGCCTGATTGATGGTGTCCATCAGGTCGCGGCGGAAAGCGTCCTGCGCGGCGTACTGCTCCGCATCGCGAATCGCCTGCTGAATTTCATCCTCGCTCATTTTGTTGTCGGCGGTAATGGTGATGGATTGGGCGCGTCCAGTGTCCTGGTCGCGCGCGGAGACGGTCAGGATGCCGTTGGTGTCAATATCGAACGTGACTTCAATTTTCGGCACGCCTGCCATTGCGCGGCGGATGCCCTTCAGACGGAACTTGCCGATGCTCTTGTTGTCCCGCGCCATCGGGCGCTCACCCTGCAGGACGTTGATTTCTACTGATGACTGGAACATGCCCGCCGTGGTGAACACTTGCTGATAGTGCACAGGCAGGGTGGAGTTGCGCTCGACGACGCGGGTCGCGACGCCGCCGACCGTCTCAATTGCCAGCGAAAGCGGGGTTACGTCCAGCAGCAGCAAGCCCGTGGAGTTCGTCAGCGTCGTGTGTTCATTCAGCGTGTCGCCCTGAATCGCCGCGCCCTGCGCCACGCATTCGTCGGGGTTGATGCTCTTGCTCGGCATGATGCCGGTCAGTTGGCGCACCTTCTCCTGCACGGCGGGAATGCGCGTCGAACCGCCGACCAGCAGCACCTTGCCCAGCTCGCTGGCGGCAATGCCTGCGTCGCTGAGGGCGCTGCGGACAGGACCTTCCGTTCGCACAACCAAATCCGCCGTCAATTCATTGAACTTCGCGCGGGTCAGCGTCTGTTCCAAATGCACCGCCTGATTGCCGACTGTGCTGATGAACGGCAGGCTGATGGTGGTCATCTCGGTGACGGACAGCTCCTTTTTCGCTTGCTCTGCGGCTTCCTTCACGCGCACCATAGCCGCCAAATCGCGGTGGAGGTCAGCGTGATGTTCCCGCTGGAAAGCATCGCAGACGAAATTCACGATGCGCTCGTCGAAGTCATCGCCGCCGAGGTGGTTGTCGCCGCACGTCGCCAGCACTTCGATAACGCCCTCGCCAATTTCGATGATGGATACGTCAAACGTGCCGCCGCCAAGGTCGTAGACCATGATTTTCTGCGGTGCGCCGTTGTTCAGCCCGTAGGCAAGGGCGGCGCTGGTCGGCTCGTTGATGATGCGGCGGACGTTCAAGCCCGCAATGCGCCCCGCGTCCTTCGTCGCCTGACGCTGAATATCCCCGAAATACGCTGGGACGGTAATCACCGCGTCGGTGACGGGTTCGCCGAGATAACTTTCCGCGTCCTGCTTCAGCTTGCGGAGAATCATGGCGCTGATTTCCTGCGGCGTGTAGCTTTTCCCGGCGATGGTCTTGCGCCAGTCCGTGCCCATATGGCGCTTGACGGACGCAATCGTGCGGTCGGCGTTGACTGCTGCCTGACGCTTCGCCGCGCTGCCGATGAGCCGCTCGCCGCTGTCGGTGAATGCCACGACGGACGGCGTTGTCCGCTCGCCCTTATCGTTCGGAATGATGGTTGCGCTGCCGCCCTCAACCACGGCGACGCAGCTGTTGGTGGTACCCAAGTCGATACCGATGATTTTGCCCATAAAGTTACACTTTCTCAAGGAAACTGATTCCTTGACCTTTTGCGCGATTCAGTTGCGCGCATTGCATACAGTTTTTTGTGTTGCGCAGGGGAATTCATTCCGCAGAGGCGAAACCCCTGCAACAAAACAAATCAAGCAGCATAGGAAAATTCCGCCGAGTTAAGGGGCTTGCCAGCTCCTTAGCACCGGCAGCAAAGCGGACAGAACATCTGCAAGAAGCACAAGCTCATGCACAATTTCGACGGATCCATTGCCCAAGTGTTGTACCCGGACGCATTCGTCTGATACGTCTGCCCTGCCTGCTGATATTGCCGCAAAAGCGCCTGATACGTCGCATTGTTCGGGCTGAGCTGCACTGCGCGCTTCATGTGTTCCAGCGCCTGAATCTGATTTCCCGCGCCGTGGTTCGCCACGCCGGACAGGTAGTACCAGCGCGCATTCCGCCCCGTGCTGGGGACGTTCTGCAAAATGGAACACGCCGATGCGTACCGTCCGGCGAGAATATCGCGGATGGCAGCGCGAACCGGCTCGGAATCGCCCGCCTGCTCCTGCGGCGGGTTGACCTGCGTCTGATAGCCGCCGTAGCTGCCGTAGCCGAATCCGCCGAAGAAGTCGCTGAACGGGTCATAGCCGCCCTGCTGCTGTCCGCCGTAGGAATTGCCGCCGTAAGAGCCGTATGGATTTCCGCCGTAACTGCTGCCGCCATACGGATTCCCGCCATACGGATTCTGCTGCTGCTGGCGGTTGGCGTACTTCTCCGGGTTCATCAGCATGTCGTAGGCTTCGTTGAGTTCGTTCATCTTTTTCGCCGCGTCGGGGTCGTTTGGATGCAAATCCGGATGGCACTCCTTGGCTTTGCGGCGATACGCGCGCTTGATTTCATCTTGGCTGGCGGTTTCGGATACACCCAGCACTTTCCGCGGGTCTGTGACCATGCTCGTCAGCCTCCTTTCACCGGGGAATCGTCCCCATTCTCTTTGGTTGTGTTGCCGCTGTGCTTCTTCTGCTTTTCGGCGCGGCGGTGGAGGAACTCGTTGTAGCTCTGCCAGACACCCTCATAGAGGATGTTGCGCAGAATATCCGCATCGGAGACGATAGGCAGCGACTCAAACGCCGCTGAAGCGTCGCCAAGCAGCAGCGTCAGCACGTCGCGCATATCCTCTGGCTGACGCCCCATCAGCAGCACGGGATTGTAGCTGTGCTTGCGCGTGTCGGCATCGTAATCACAGGCGGCATCCACCATGTAGATGAACCGCCCCAGCGACGCACCGAACAGCCGCAGTGTGCGCGACCAGTAATCCTCCTCGCGCACGAACAGCGACGCCATCAGCGCCCCGAAGCAGTTTGCCGCCGCATCGGGGGAATCGCTGTGCGCCGCTTCCACCTCGCTCAGCGCCCGCAGGTTCTTCTCCAAATCGGTGCACTGGCGGGGATAATCCGCGCTGACCGCCTCGTAACGCTTTTTCAGCAGCTGCGCGGTCAGCCCGCCCGGCAGGGAGCGGTCGTCCTGCCAGTCGTCCAGTGCCTTGAAATACGCCAGCGCGATGGTCATATCGGCAGCGTAATCCGTCATCGACGTGCGGACGAAATCGTGCGCTTCCTTCGGGTGCGGCAGACAGCGCATCTGCCCGTGCGCTTCCGCCGGCTCATAGAGCGCGGAGAGGAAAATCGCCAGAAACGTCATGTCGTAGGTGAGCGTCATGCGGCCGCGGAAGCCGTGACGGTCGCCCAGCGATTGGCATAATCCGCAGTACCATGCCCGATAGCGCTTTTTCTGCGCCTCATCGAGCGATTCCAGACCGGGTCTGACATAGCCGAACATTGCTTACGCCCTTTCGTCGAACTTGTGCTGGCATTTGGGGCAGGTGACATGTTTTTCACCGCAGCCGCGCTTGAGGCGCAGGCGCGTTTTGCACTGCGGGCAGCGGAAATACTTGTAGGTCTTTATGCCCCTGAGCCGCAGGAAAAACTGGCGGATTTCCGTCTGCGCGTGCCCTGTTTTGTCCATGAACTGGCGATTTTCCTCCTGCCGCTTGGCGACGTTGCGGCTCAGCATCCGCCACAGAGCATACACATAGCACAGCATGGACAGGAAACTCGTCAGCGGCAGGCGGAACAGCGAAAGCAAACTGAAAACGATAGCGGCGATGAGCGCTGTGAAGCCGAGATTATCCGGGCCGTTGCGCCCCTGCATCCAGTTCGCGAGGGCGTTCTGCATCTTCGAGAAAAAGGACATCGGTGATTTCCTCCTTTGCTTTCGGAGCATAGTATACACCCCGAATTTGAGCCTAATGTGAACAAATGAAGAAGAAACCGCAACAAATTCGGCGGATACCCGCATTTTTGCAATTTTCGGATTCACCTGCGCCCGCTGCCTGCGTCTTGGCGCATTTTCATCCGAAAATCGCATGGTTTCAACCTATAAGAAATTCTGCGCCGATTGAAAAAAACCCTTCTTTGTGGTATGATAATTGCATGAGAGTTTCATGAGAAAATGAATGCGAGGTGCGTTGACGGTGCTGTTGCGGAATGGGCTGTTCTTTGCGGATGGCCATTTTTGGGAAAATCTGTGCGTCCGGCTGGAAACCGGGCGCGTGACAGCGATGGGCGAGGGCTTAGCGCCGTTGGCTGGCGAGGCTGTGATAGACCTGCAGGGGGATTTTGTCTTGCCGGGGTTCGTTGATGCGCACATCCACGCCTTCCGCGGGCATGACACGATGCAGGGCGAGGACGCGATTCGCCAGATGGCACGGGAGTTGTATCGGGAGGGCGTTGCGGCGTTCCTGCCGACGACCATGTCCGCCAGCGTGGAGGATACGCGCCGGGTGATTGCCGCCGTCCGCCGCGTGATGGATACGCCGGAGCAGCGCGCCGCGCGGGTGCTGGGGGCGCACATGGAAGCGCCGTTCCTATCGCCGGAGAAGGCAGGGGCGCAGCGGAAGGAGTTTTTTCTGCATCCGAGCTGGGAGGCATTCCTTGACCTGACAGGCGGCGACATTCAGGCAGTGCGCGTCATCACGATGGCGCCGGAACTGCCCGGCGCGGAAGATTTCATCCGTAAGGCGGCGGAGAACGGCATCCACGTCTCCATTGGTCACACGGCAGCGACCGACGAACAGGTGCATCAGGCGGCGGACTGGGGCGCGACCCGCGTCACCCACACCTACAACGCACAGACGCCGTTCACGCACCGCGCGCCCGGCGTTCCCGGCGCAGCATTGACGGATGACCGCCTGTTTGCGGAGTTCATTGGCGACGGTGTTCACCTGCACGACGACGCGGTGAAGGTGCTTCTGCGCTGCAAGGGGGCGTGCAAAGCCGTTGCGATTACGGACAGCATGGAAGCAGCGGGCTTGCCGGACGGTGAATACGCCTTAGGCGGGCAAGCGGTCACGGTGCGCGGACACGAGGCGCGTTTGCATGACGGCACGCTGGCGGGCTCGGTGCTGCTGATGCGGCAGGCGTTCCAGAACCTGATGGCGCGCTACGGGCAGACACCGGAGAAGGCCGCTCGCATCTGCACGGAGAATCCCGCGCGTTCGATTGGCGCGTCAGGGTTCGGGACGATTTGCGTTGGGGCAAACGCGCCCCTCACAAGGTGGGGGAAGGATTTCGCTTGGAAGGGAATCCTTGGGTAAAGGAAATTTTGGGTTTTGACATACTTGTCTTTCTTTTTCTGGCTGAATTTGATTGGAACAGGGGGAATCGCCTCTGCGGAGGCGAAATCCCAACGAAACACGCGGAAATTGCATGAAGAAGTCACCAACTCAATCGCGCGAAAGGGTCAAGGGGCAATGCCCCTTGCGGAGTCCAGAGGCAGAGCCTCTGGCTTGAAAGCCTGCAAATAAAAAGTCAAGCCCCAAATGGGACTTGCTGCAAGGAAA
>ENA-UOIZ01000076-UOIZ01000076.1-human-gut-metagenome-genome-assembly--contig:-P88-NODE-76-length-112132-cov-7.356460_pt1 | contig 112132 bp, 112 predicted proteins | sample MGYA00242336_ERZ723883 | MGnify/ENA metagenome assembly ERZ723883 | reverse complement strand
CCCCATACTCCGTTAATAATCTCGTCTGCCAGTTCTTCGGCGCTCTTTCCTGCCGCTGGCTGCGGCTCTGCGTTTCCTGTTACCGCATTATCGTACTGTGTTAAGTTGTTACTGTCAATAACCGCCATAACATTAGTTACGTATGTAGGGCTTGTGGCATAACCACCCTCTTTAATAGCTGTAATAGCTGTACGTGCGTCTGTTACATTTACTGCGGCTGCGTAACGTGCGCTGCCTGTAATGAGGTCGTAATAGTCCTTTACGCTGTCTGCTGGTGTGTCGTACGCTCTAAATGCTGCTGTAATAGTTGTGTAATTAACATTGTCGTAGCACTCCTGCGTTTTTGAGCTAAACACTTTGCCGCCCCAGCTCGCAGTAGCCTTAATGCCGAAAAACGCATTAGCCTTAGTCATAAGGCTAGAGCCGCCCCAGCCTGTTTCTAACGCTGCCTGTCCGATACACACACTAGGAAGTACAAAGCCTGTGCCTGCGTCCTTTCTTCTTTTTGCCTCTGCCTGTGCAAGTGGTACGATTAACTGTAAAAATTCCTGTTTGTTCATAATGGTTTTACCTTTCTTTATAAGCCCGTGTTAATAGCTTTCTTGGGTAAAACTCTTTTGTGTATTTCTTTAGTTAATCGCTTTTACTCTTTCTTACCTTTGCTCTGTAATACGTCGATAGCCTTAGTAATAGCTGCTGGCATAGGCACGCCCATAAGCCCCGCATTTTCTACAATGCTTATAAGCTCGTTGGACATAAAGCCGATAATTACAGCCTCGCGTATGTAATCTACTCCTGTCGCAAGGTCTAAGCGGTATGCAATTAAGACGCATAACAAAATCATACCCTTTTTACAAAGTCCCTTTGCTCCTGCTACGCTCTTTAAGCTGCCGCTTTCTGTCTTTTTGCTCTTGTGGAATACTCCCGCTACAATTACCCCGCTAATATAATCAATAATCATAAAAGCTACGAGTGTTGCAAGTGATGTAGTCCAGCCGCCCAGCAAAGCAGCAATAGCCCCGCCGAGCGCTCCAATAGTTGCACAAATTTTTACTTTCATTTTTTCGCCTTTCCGCGCTGCCGCGCCTTTTATTTTTTCTTTCGTGCAACTCTTTTGTTAATCTCTTATGCTTCGGCGTCGTCCTCTTTTTCTGTGTAGTCGTCGCCTGTGATTTCCTTGTACTCTTCTGGTGTTAATTTCCCCTTGCCTACGAGGTTTTTAAGCATTTCCTCGTTATACCAGCCTGCTACGTAATAGCTCTTGTATCTCTTTGCCGCTTTACTCATTCTCTGCCGCCTCGCTTTCCGTATGCTCTGTGTCCTCTGCCGCCAGCGTTGGTAAGTCAATATCTGCCATAGTTGCTACATACTCGAGTAGTGCCGCCTGCTCCTGTACTGTTGCTTTTAAGTGCTCATTTTCTCGCTGCTCTTTAATGCTGGTTTTTAGCTTCTCAAAAATCATTATTTCGCCCCTTTCCATAGGTCTTTATAGTATTTATCCATTCTGTCGAGTAAGTGCGTGCTGTCGCCTTTTTCTGCGTGCACCCGCCAGCCTGCATAACATACGTTTACTTTCTCTTTTGTTATCTCGCCGCGCTTGCATTTATTAACAAGCCTTTGCAGCTTTTTACGCTCTCTTTTCACGTTGTCCGATTTAAGCAGCATTATTACTTTGCCTTTATCGTCCAGCTTAAAGTTAAAGCCTAAAAATGGTATACACTTACCTACGCTATATACGTGTGTTTTCTTCGGGTTAAACTCAAAGCCCATAACGCGTAAGTGCTTGTCTATCTCCTGCTTGCAGTATTCTAAGTACTGCGCGCTTTCGTGTAGTAGTATAAAGTCGTCCATATATCGTATATAGTACTTTATGTGCAATCGCTCTTTTATAAAATGGTCTATCGGACTTAAAACTGATATTCCCGCTATTTGTATCATTTGTGAACCAGGGTTATAGCCAATCTCTCCCGCGTACTGGTTTGTAAGTACTCGGTCGGCTCTTTGGTATATGTGCGGCTCTAATCCTTTTCTAAAGGTCTGGCGTGCTGTCTCGTGCTGCATATTTGGATAATAGCCGTGTATGTCGCATTGTAATACGTTAAAATTCTTGCCGTACTTCCTATACATAGCCCTTAAGTACTTTTTAAGTGTCTCTCTGGCTAAGTCTGTGCCTTTTCCTTTCTGGCAGGCTACGTTAGTATTTATAAAGCCCTTTGTCATTTGCGGATATATCGCATTATCGTTTAAGCTTCTCTGATATACTCTATCTCTAAAAGCTATGCTAACTATTTCTCTTTTCTTTGGCGCCATTATTGTAAACTGTACGGGCTTTCTCTCTTTGTATGTGCCCGTCTTAAGCTGCTCCTCTAGCTTAAGTGTTTCCTCTATCCCGTTTAAGTAGTAATGTGCTACGCTATCTTTCCAGATAACGCCTTTTCTGCATTTCTCCATTGAGTTATAGAGGGCGTCAAAGCCTATAATATTCTCTTCGATATTCTCTTTAATATCGTCATTCATTTTATAAGTCCCGCGACGTGTATAACGCGCAGCTCGCAAGCTGTTTGTATCGCCTCGGCGTTGTTTAGCCTTGCGGCTGGGTATTCGGCTCCTTGTGCAATTAAAATATAGTGCGCAGCTCCTACGGGGCTGCCGTGTGACTAATTGTATAACACAATCGGGCGCGCAGCGCATAGAGTTGTTCGCGTTGTTGTTGTTGACGTTGCCGCTCGAGTTCACGTACCACGTATTGTACGAGTTGCCACGATTAGCGCTACGCAAGCGGACGTTCTGCGTTTAGCCTACAACCCTTTTATAGTATCGCCTTGCGGCGCTGCTATCTATTCTAGTTTTCCGTATCTCTTTGTGTCTCCTGCGTTCCAGTCTCGCAACGCTTGGCGTACTTCTATGGTCTTTTGTCCCCAGTACTTAACCCTTTTGCTTGTTAAGTGGTATAGGGGCTTAGCCATTTGTATAAGTGCAAGTAAGTTATTGCACTCTCTGGCTGCCTCTTGCTGTAGCTTTTACGCTCGAGCCAGTTACGCGGCTCGTCGCCTACTCTTATATTGTTTGCCGTCCACGCTTTCGTAAATATTTCTTTTGCCGTGTGTATGATGTCATTTGTTAATGCCGTCTGATACTCTGGCAGAAATATTTTAGGGTTCTTTGTAATTCTTATTGTATATACCGCTAAGTCGTTCGCCTTTATAAGTACGTCAAATTTCCCCCTGCCTCTTTCGCTCTCGTTTACTGACACGTCGCGCTTGTCCTTTCTTTTTTATTTTCGTTTTCCGCTTTGATAGCCCCGCCGAGGCGTCGGCAGGGCATTAGCGTTATTTTGCTACGGGTGCCCCCGTAATTGCACAAGCGGGCGCGCAGCGCATAGAGTTGTTCGCGCCGCCGTTGCTGACGCTGCCGCTCGAGGTCACGCACCACGTATTGTACGAGTTGCCACGACTAGCGCTACGCAAGCGGACGTACTGCGCTGAATTGTGATTTTCTATCGCGTATGTAATCATATCTGGGTATGTCTGCCATTGTGCGCAAGGCGACGTACGCCCGCTGGCTCTCTTCCAGTATTCCCAGTAGTCACCCTCGCCGCTCGCCTGTGGCGTACAATACATTTGTTCCATACTTGGTAAAAAGATTTTATCGTATGTAACCTCTGTTGCTGTGCTCTTGTCTGGCTCGCTTATGGTGTTCGGTACTGTTACGATTTTAATAGGTGTTAAGCAGCTTAAAAAGTCGTCGTCGAACCCAGTTAAAAAGCCTGCCTTTGTCGCAAGCTCCGCAGGCTTAACGTCGCCCTTGTGCTGCGCAGTCCACCAAGCATTAACGCCCGCCTTGCTGTTAAGCCACTGTCTCATAGCGCTATGGCTCCAACGATTGTAACCATATCTACAGATATTGCCGCTCGCGTCTTTAATGGCGCTGTGGTAATATGTTGTGCCCGCAGGAATAGCGCCGCCTGTCGTTACAGTCGCAAGGCTAAAGCTGCCGTCGCTGTTTTTTGTGTAATAATTGTAATCTGCGCTAAAGGTTGCCTCTGTTGCTACCTCTGCCTCTGGCGCGTCATACTGTACCCCGAACGGCGTACAGTAATGCCATTGCAAAAACATAGCGTTTGTGGTTTCGCCGTCCTTAAGCTCTACGTCTCCAAAATGTACGACGTCCATAACTGCCGCGTATGTTACATTTGTTGCCTTATCTGTCCAAGGTACTGTAATCTGGTCGCCTACTGTAAATACTTCTTTTTCTTTTTTACCCTCTACGATAGCCTTTACCTGTTTCATAGTAACGAGGTCTGCGGCTGTAAAGCCTGCAATCGCTCGCAGGCTCGCCGCTATGTCTTTCATAGTTGTATCGCGTGGTAAATCAATGCTTTGTACTGCCATTATTGCCCTCTCTTTCTTACTGCTCGTTATACATAAATGTTACTGCGCCGTCGCTGCCTACAAGCAAATTGTAGTTCCTGTCGGTGTAGACTGCTGCCGCCGCGTCCTGCGCCGTCTTTGCCGCTGCCGTCGCTGCGTTGGCTGCGTTGTTCGCGTTTGTGGTTGCCGTGTTCGCGTTTCCTGCTGCCCCGTTTGCTGCGCTCGTGGCGTTTTTCGCGTTTTCTGTTTCTCTCTTTGCGTTTGTGGTTGCTTCGTCGGCTGCTTTTTTCGCTGTATCTGCCGCACTTGCCGCGTTATTTGCTGCCGTCGCTGCTTTATTAGCTGCGTTGGCTGCGTTTGTGGCGTTGCTCGTAGCCGTGTTTGCTTTACTTGTGGCTGTGTTGGCATTGTCTGTAGCTTTTTCGGTTGCTGTCCTTGCTGCCTGTGCGCTGTCCCTTGCCTGTTCTGTCTCTATAATTAATTTTGTTAAGCTCGTGCTCTCGTCCGTGCTCTCTATATCGTCCGTATACACGCTCTCTGCGATTTTAGTATAATATGTCGCACTTACCAGTACGCTAGAGCCGTTGTATAACTGTATTTCTGCAAAGCCTGTACCCGCTGCCGCTAACATCTGCTGCGTGTATGTTACTATTACTTTGTTATTGCTTATTGCGCAGTCGTTTATTACCTTGTTGCCGTCTGGCTTATAGTATTTTACGCGCGCTTTTACTCCGCTCGGTATTGTATATACGGCGTTATTCTGTAGTAGCGTTACCTCTACTTGTCGGCTGGATATTTCGCCCTGCTTGGCTATAATGTACTCAAACGGCGGCGCGCCGTCTATCGGTACTTTTATGCTCTGCGTGTTCGTAATAGCCATTGTTAATTACTCCTTTCGTTTATTTGCTTATAAGCTCCTTATTTGCGCAGTCCCTTATATCGGACAGGCAGGCGCTTACTATTACGTCTGTAATGTACGCTGGCAGCCCGTAGGCTCTCTGTACTTCCAGTATTGCAAGTGTCATATCTCCGCGGGCGGCTGTAAGCAGCTCTGCGCTAATTGCTGGCGCTTTTGGTTCTGTCTGCTGCTCTTCCTGCAATGTTTCTTTTGTTTCCTGCTTTTCTTCCTGTGGCATTTACTTTTACCCCCTTATAGCCGCCTGCATAGCTGCTAGTGCCTCTGTTGTTAATAACTGCATACTCTCTGTAGTGTTTGTCGGCTGCTCTTCTGTTTTGGGTTCGTCGCCCGTTGGTATAATTAAGTTGTCGCGCCTGTTTTCTTCTTTTGCTGTTGCCATATTACGCCTCTCTTTCTAAATACTGCTGCTGCCCTCTGGTACTCCTGTTATTGCCCCGTCTCGTACTGTTATGCTCGAGGTTGTCCAGCCTATAGTACCGTTGCCGTTGTCGTGTATCTCTGTTATTATGCTTACTCTTTTGTTATCCGCTACTGTATAGCCGTTTGCGCTACTATTTTTGTGATTTGCGCCGTTTATCTCAAACCCGTGCGCGTACAACTTAGCCCCTAAATGTAAGCCCTCATCTGTGTATATACTGTTTGCTCTGGAATAGCATAATACAGTAGTATAGCTGCCGCTTTGTGCCTCTGCTTGTCTAGCCCACGCCATATACTTACCTTGATACTCCAAATCAAATACTAAGCCCTTATGCGCATTGTTGCTGCTCCATTGGTTCGTACCTATACAGCCGACGTAATAATTATCTCGCCAAAATCTATTACCGACTTCATCAAAGCGGCTACGTAGGTGCTCCGCGTCCACTTTGCCATTGTAAATATTTATTTCGCCTGCTTTTAGCTGTACATATTTACTGCTGTTGTTAAATGCTACTATTACGTTGTTGTAATACTGTGTTATGTAGCTGCCTACGTTATCTTTTGTTACGCAGCTCGTAATATTGTCTGCATTTACCTTTATGGACGCTTTTAGCTCTTTTTCTGCCTCCTGCGCCCTTTTAACCTCTGCTGTAATATTATCTGCATTTACTGTAAGCTGCGCCTCTGCGTAATCTCGTAGTAGCCCCAGCACTTCCACGTCTTTAATTAATACTGTTGTGCCCGATACTGTCGCATAAAAATATATATAGCCGTCGTAGTCGCTGCTTAACTCTATATCGCGCTCGAATGTTGTCCACTCGTCCGATTTAAGCGCCCCTGCCGCCGTTGTTGCTGTTGTCTTAAAGCCGCATTGTACGCGTGCTGTATTCTCCTGCCCTGCTATGGTCGCCGCTTTATAACGTACCCTGTAAGTGCCTGCGGGCGTTTTCTTTGTGTCGCAGCGTATGTAACTGCTATAATTTGCGCTTGCTTTTACTATTTTCGCATATCTTCCAAGCGTTGTACTGCTTTCTACTACATTGTTTGCCGAGCTTGCGTACCACGGCGCGCTTAAATCGTCCGTAAAGTCTGCTGCGTAATTGTGCATAGCCGTTTCGCTTATTTTCTTGCACAATAGCGTAATCTCTTCGGCTGTCGTTTGTATCTTGCTTAAGCTGTCCTCGTACGCCTTATTTGCGGCGTCGTCCGCGTGCTTTGTTACCGCGTTCCTGTATTCCACGTCTAGCGCCTCTGCGTACACTGTGCCCGCTTTAAGTATTGCGCCCGTGAGCTCGCCCGCGGTAATAAAGTTTGCTACTATTTGCCCGTCTGCTGTTATTGCTGTAGTAAATTTGCCGTTTACTCCTGTGCTGCTATGCCCCAGCCCTGCAAGGTTCCAGCGCCAGACATTTTTAGCCTTGCTAAGTTCTGGCTGGTCTAATATATAAATCTCCTGCGGGTTTTTCTCTGGATAAAGCACCACATAGCCGCCGCTGTTTCCTGTTATGGCTGCCGTAACGTCTACTATCGTCTGCTCTATCTGTTTTTTTATCTGCTCGGCTCGCGTTTGGTTCTTTTTTATGCTCTCTGTTACTTCCTGCTGTGTCGCTGTAAGCTGCTTAGTTAAGTTTGTACGTACGCTGCCTATTTCCATAGTGTCGTAGCGCTCTTTTAAGCTGTCGTACTTCGCTTTTACTATTTTCGCTGTCGCTTCTATTTGCAGCTTATCTATGCGTACTGTTACTGTATCACATAGCGCGACGCTTTCCATAACTTGTATATTTTTATAGTCCTTAGTCTTTTTAAGCTGCGCGTACGATAGTGTAATATTAATATCTGGCTCGGTGCTTATTTTTTCTAAGTATGCCTCTGCTTTCGCTCTTAGCATATCCTCGGTTATAATCGTGCCGCTTTCCCATTCGCTGCTAAAGTCCACTATCTCGCAGCGTTTATATGCGTAATCTGCTGCGCCTGCGTGTACTAGCGTCTTTTCTTTTAGGCTTACGTATACCTCGCTTTCTTCGCCCTCTGGCGTGTACTTTGCATATGGGAATATAGCCGTTACTATGTTTGCTATATTGCGCTCTTGCTTTGCGTCGGTTAGGTTCTTGCCGTATTCGATTGTTACGCCGTTGTCTGTGCCTCTCGCTTTTAATAGCTCTATTCTGTAGTTATTAAAGTGATATTCGCCGCCCCACGTATCTAATATACTGCCCTCTACGCCGCCGAGTGCCTTACGCACACTTACTACGTCCGCTATGCTTGTGCTGTTTACTGTTGTAATGTCGCTTGCTGCTGTGTATTTGTGTTTAAATACTGCTGCCGCCAGCAACCTATTAAGCGCCTGCTCTGCATTTACTCCGCTTACGCTAAAACGCTCTACAGGGTTGCCCGTGAGCTCGTAGCTTATATGCTCTGCGTTCCACGTTGTATTACTGCCTATCTGTTTGCCGCTTTTATATATTCTAAAAAGCTGTGGCTCGTCTGTGTCGTTTGCCTTTGCTTTAATAATAGCGTCCTCTGCTATATATTCCGCTAAGTGTCCTTTTGCTGGGTATACAAGCGTCGCCTCGTATGCCCCGTTTCTCTCTTCTGTTACCGTGCAGCTTACCGCGTCTGTAAGTAAGCCTATGCCATTTGTTGTAAAGTCTGTCTCGCTGGCAGCGTATAAAATCGGTATCATAATTTGCACCAGCGCGGTACTATTTCGATTTTTGTTACATTACCCGCCCAGCTTATGTTATTGTCTCCTGCTGCCAGCTTAGGAAATGCCCCCACAAGCATTTTATTATTCTGTAATGTATCGCCCTTGTACGCGTTCATATTTTCGCTGTCTACCTCTATATATCCGTCTATATTTTTAAAGCCGTGCGCGCGATTGTTTATATAGAGTGTTACGTTACCGCTGCCATATATTTTCATATATGGCGTTGCTGTAAAGCCCTCTGGGTTTGTAATCGTGGCTGCTTTTGTTATCGTTATTGTTTCGTCTCCCTTTAACGCTCTTTTATATGCCTTGCACGTAAACTGTATCTCTATTTGTCCCAGCAAGCGCTTAGCAAGCTCTGACACGTTCGCCCCGCTGCTTACGTATGCAAGTGTGTAGTAATCTCTGTCGTACGTATCGTAGAGCTTTTTATACTCTATACCGCTGCCGTAGAGCCAAGCGTAAAGCCTGCGGGCGTGTTCCTCTAAGTCCAGCTTAAAGGCGTCTATATCCACGCAGCATACGTATTTACGCACATAATCGTTAAATTGCTGGTTGTCCAGCTCGTCTATGCGATTGTCTACTACAAAATTGCCGCGCGCTGGTACGTTTATAGTCTCTATTACAGGCTCGGCGGCGTTGTCCGCGCCGCTCTGCTCCATAATAAAAAGCCCCATATCGAGAGAATTAACGCCGTTATATGTAAAGCTATTAGCTGCATTGTAATAATTACTAAGCATATACTCTGTCGTCCCTCTCTTTCATTTCTTCCGCAGTTTCTAACATTTCCTCTGTAAGCTCTCTTATGTCTGTATCTCTGTTGTTTTCAAAATGTTCTATGTTTACGTTAATCTCGTTTGTAATTTGCTGCGCCCTGCCGCCTTTTGCGGTGTCTATAGCTGTGTTTCTTGCCGTATTTGTAAGTGGTGTTACTACAGCTTTGCCGTTTACCATTTGTACGAGCTCTGGTCCCGCCTCTGCTACCATAGCGCCGCCGTTTCCGATAATACCGCCGTGTGCAAGTCTTGGCAGGCTTAAATTACTCATTTTGCCAATGCTTACCCCTGGTATTTTGTTTATAAGGTTAATAGCTCCGTTTATAAGTCCTATAGCTCCGTTTATGGTGTTTTCTATAATGCTAATTACGCCATTAATACCAGCTTTAACGCTGCCGCTTATTGCGTTTGCTATTGATGTGCCTAAGCTCGTAAAAGTATTTTTTATCGAGCTCCATAGCCCGCTAAAAAACGAGGTAAAATTAGAGAACACGCCTTTTACTGCGTTCCACGCTGCCCCGAAAGTATCTCTAAAAAACGAACCGACGGCAGAAAAGATACGCTTTACGCTGTCCCATAATGTGCTAAAGAAATTTGCAAAGCCCGCAAATATGCTTTTAATTCCGTCCCACGCGCCTTTAAAGTCTCCTGTGAGCACGTCTTTTACGACGCTGAATACTGTTTTTATAGCGTTCCATACAGCGGCAAAGTAAGCCGCTACAACGTCCCAGACTGCTTTAATAATCTCCCACGCATTACGAAAGAATGAGCCCAGCACTTCGCCGACAGCCGAGAACACTACTTTTATGTTTTCCCAGATGAGCGTAAAGTAAAGTACTGCTACATCCCATACGCCTTTAATATATTCCCACGCAACCGAGAAAAAGCCGCCCAGTACTTCGCCAACTACTGAGAATATAACTTTTATATTCTCCCACAGCATAGAAAAGTACGGCTCTACTAAGTCCCAGACTGCTTTAATAATTTCCCAGCAATCGCTAAATATCTGGGCTATGTCTGCGCCTAACTGTTGCAAAAAAGCAAAGGCAGCCTGTAGGTATGGCTCTATAAAGCCCCATATCTCTTGTATCTTATCCCAGATAGTGCCTATAACGCCCTTTATTACCTCAATAGCTCCACCTATAAACTCTTTTACATTCTCGAAAATTTCGTTTACTGCGTCTCTAAACCATTCGCATTTGTTGTATAGAGTTATAAATATCGCTATTAACGCCGCTATCGCCGCTATAACTAATATAATAGGGTTTGCCGCCAGTACGGCGTTTGCTGCTGTTATTGCAGTCTGTAGCGTCTTAATTACGTTTATCATAGTTGATATAACGCCCGCTACTTTGCTTATAATCAGCAGCGCGGGGGCTAGTGCTGCAACTATCATTACTATTGTTGCTATCATTTCTTTTTGGTTGTCGGTTAATCCTCTAAACCATTCTGTAGCGCCCTGTACTGCGCTTGTCACTTTTTCTATTGCTGGTTGTAATGCCGATAGCGCAGTACCCGCTAAGTCGCTACCTGCAAGTTTAAGGTTGTTAAGCATTACTTTAGCGTTGTCCCACGGGTCTAAAGTGCTTTCGTATGTATCTTGTACAGTAGTGCCGTAGTCCTCGAGTGAGCCGCCTAAGTCGTCTACGCTTAGCTTGCCCTCTCTTATTGCCTGCGCCATTTCTGCAAAGCCCTTAGAGCCGAAAGTCTCTTGTGCAATACTTAACGCCTCTGTCTCCGTACTTGCGTTTTTAATGCTGTCTATTGTCTTTTGTAGCGCTTGGTCTGTGCTTAAGCCCTCTGCTGTGTAATTCTTTACAGCTTTCTTTAAGCCTGCCATAGCTGTAGTAGCGTCTACGCCGTTATTTTCAAACATAGCAAGCAAGTTTACGCTTTCTGTAATGCCTAGCCCCATTTCTTTTAAGGTGCTGCCATTCTGCATTAACGAGTTCTCTAATGTGTCCATAGATAGCCCCGTATCTTGTCCTACTTTTGTGAGTAGTCCTAATACGTTGCCCGCCTGTCCTGCGTCTACGTTGAATTTATTTAAGATTGTATCTACGTTGTCAATGCTGCTATTTAAGTCTGTCCCGTTTATTTCTGCAAATTCGATAAACTGCTTTGATAAGCTCTCTAGCTCGTCGCCTGTAAGCTGAAAACGTGTATTAACCTCTCCTATTGCTGTGCCTGCCGTCGCTGCGTCTGTCGGTATATCCTTAAAAATGTTGTCCATACGCTTGTTGAGGTCGTCTAACGCCTCGCCCGTAGCGCCTGTTTTGGTTATGATTATGTCGTAGCCGTCGTCTAAGTTCATAGCAGCCGCTACGGCTCCTGTGCCTACTGCTGCCGCTGCTGCCGATAAAGGCGCCATAGCCTTAGCTGCTTTGCCTGCTTTGTCCTCTACTGTATCAAACGCTTCCGCTGCCGTATCAATCTTGCTTACGCTCTTTGCTGTCTCTTCGGCTGCTTTTCCTGTGTTTTCAAATTCTTTGTTGCTTTCCTCTGCCTGCTTTTCCAAGTCGCCGAGTTTGATTTCTGTAGAGGCTATCTCTCTTTGTAATGCTCTATATTGTTCCTCTGATACTTCTCCGTTTTCAAACTGTTCTTGTACCTGTTTTTCTGCCTCTTTTAAGGTTTCTAACTTCTCTTTTGTACTTCCTATAGCCTCTTTTAATATTTTCTGTTTCTGGGCTAATAGTTCCGTGTTTGTCGGGTCGAGTTTAAGCAGTTTGTCTACTTCGCGTAACTCTTTCTGTAAAGAGCTGCACGAGCTATTAACGCCAGAGAGCGCCTTAGATAGCTTAGTAGTATCGCCGCCTATTTCGATTGTAATACCTTTAATACTGCCTGCCACTTATTACGCTCCTTTCTGGCTCTTAATCTTCTCTCTTATCTTTTTGCGGTCTGGCTTGGTCTGCGTCATTCTGTAGCAGTCCTCTAAATACTTTCTGCCCTTTTCCGTCTGGCTAAGCGTATATATATAGCTTTCTCGCATAAAGTATAAGTATAGGTCTATCGGCATTTCTTGTACGTCGAATATGCTTATATTTAAGTAGTCTATAACTAGCTTCTCTGCTCGTGTTTCTGCTGTGTATGTATACTCTGCCGCCTCTGTCTGCCCGTTTGGGTAGTGCGGCAGCTTTAGTTTGGGTTATTCTTAATGCTGTTTACAAAGTCTGCATAGTCGTTAATGTACGCTATAATTTCCTCTATGTCGTACTCTTCCTGCTCTAAGTACTCCGCTGTAATAACCTCTTTGCCTCTGTTATTGCTTAAGATTTCTGCCAAGAGCCCTAACATTTCGTCGTATACCTCGCCGCTCTTAGCCTCGTCTGTGTCAATATCGTTTATAATCTGCATTTTTTCAAAAGTGCGCTTTTTAGGCATTTCAACTACAAGAGTTTTGCCGTCCTTTAACTTAGTAGGGTAAAAGCTGCGCTTTAATTTTCCAAAATCAAAACTTTTATTTGCCATATTCTAACCTCTTTTCTATCGCGGCTGCTTTTGTGCAGCCGCCTTAATCTCTTATACGTTCTGTACTATTTCCTCGTCAAAAATAATAAGCGTGCCCTCTTTGTCCATTGGGTAAGCTGTAAATGTTGGCTCTAATGTTGTCTCTGCGTCTGTTGCAAACGTAAAGCTAAAGCCCGCCTCATTCTTTCCGACGATTGTTACTCTAATGTCGCCGTCCTCGTCGTCCTCGTGCAAAAATCTAATTAAATATTTGTCGTTTTTCTGGTTCTTTAAGCCGCCGATTTTTACAGTACGCTTTTTGCCAGAGGTTGTTACTCTTGCTGTTGCGCATAATTTATCTAATGTAGCCCCGCACCAAGTAAGTAAGCCCGCTTTAAGTGTTGCCTCTTCCTTTGTCACTTTAGTTTTCTGTACTACGCCTAAGTCGTCCTTGGCTGTGTAGCTCTCTGCTGTATACTCGAGCGACGCGCCGCCCTTGATGTGCGCAAGCTGGTTATCCTCTGTTTCTATTGTTTCGTCCGCTGGGATTGTTCCCGTAAATTTAACGCAGTAGAGCTTACCGCTGCCGAGTGTAATTCTCTCGCTATCCATATTGTTACTGTCCTCTCTTTCTTATTTTTTCGTATATGGTAAATTCGTATGCCGTCTGTACCATATCCTCGCTTTGTATTGTCTCTTGGAATTTGTTAAAACCTACGTCGTATAATACCTTTTGCTCTATCTCTTTTTCTAAGCTGTTGTCGGCTATTTTGTCTGTATAAAGCTCTATAGCCGCCTGTATTGCCCTAACTCCTACTGCTCCGTCGTCGCTTTTACTTACGTTGTCCTGTGGTGTTATGTATACCAGATACGGCAGCTCGGGTAGTGGTGTTTCTTTCGTCTCTCTAAACTCGTCCTTTGCCAGTGGTAGCCCCAGCGTGCGGGCGCGTTCTATAATTGTCTCTAATCTCATCTGCTCGCTGCTGCCTCTATCCTTTCTTGTAATGCTGTTATAGCCGCCTGCTCTACAGGTGCTATATGCTGTATAGCTCTAACTCTGCCGCCGTTCCTGCTGGCGTGCCCGTATTCCAGCAAGTGGGTTAGCTGGTAGTCTGTCTCGTTATATACAGTATTCCGCTTAGTCCTCTTATCTGCATATGATTGTTTTTTACGCCAGCCCTTGCGGTAGCTGCCTGTAAGTTTCGGGCTGCTCTTCTTAAGAGTGTCTACCGCCTCTTTTGCTACTTCGTCGGTTATTCGCTTTGTTGCGTCTGCTATTTCTTGGTCATATTCTGCCAACGCTTCGGCTATAGCTGCGCCTGCTGTGTTTATGTTCTCGTTGCTCAACGCTTGCCCGCCCTCTTTTCTGCGTACAGCTCTAACTTTTCCTCGTTTGGCTTTTTATAAGTCCTGTAAATAGTTAATCGCTGCCCGTTGTACTCTAACTCTGTCTGGTCGTTGTATTCGTGCGCCCATACAGTAAATTTATAGCTTGGCTTAATGTCCTTAACGCCCGCTGTCGCGTATTCGCTCTGGGTTATGCTGTCTACCTCGCAGCATATAGTTGCGCTTTCTGTTTCCGTCGCGTTTAGCTGCGTCTTTAAGGTTATCTCTCCATACATTGTTAGCCCTCACTTTCTTTCGTGTTATACTCTCCAGAAAGCGCTAAAGACATCTTTAGCGCGTCGTAGCTCTGTCTGTATTTGTCTGCAAGGTTGTTATAGTTAAAGTCTGCTTTTGTAAAGAGCTGTGCAGCTCTAATAATAAGCGCGTCGGTGTCGTCTATCTTTTCCACGCCTGCAAGCTGCAAGTCTTTAAAGCAAGCCTCTATACAGCCGCTTATATCGTCCTCGATAATAGCCGAGGCGGTAGACATACGCATACTGTCTTTAATTGCTTTTATTAGTGCTGTCCTCATAATTGCCCCCTACTCCGCTGCTTTTGCTACGCCTGCCTCTATAAGCTGCGCTGCGCGTGCTTTTGTTACCTCGAACGTGTCGCCCGCGTGCTGTGTAATATCACGCTGCAAGTCTTTGTAAGTCTCTGTTACGATAACTTTTACTGTTGTGTCCGAAACGGACACGCTAACGGCTGCTGCCTGCTGGTCGTTTGCTGTCGGTGTGTTCGCTGCTGCCTGCTGCTCGTCGTCCTCGTCGGGTATGTCTACCTCTGCTGCCGCGATACGTTCTACAAGCTCTGCTTTTTTTCCGTCTGGGCTTAATCCCAGACTTTTAGCAAGCTCTCTAAGCTCGTCTACCTTGTACTCGTCCTCGAGTTGCTTTTTATCTAAATGCCCTTTCATTGTTTCGCCTTTCTAGCAGGCAGCTTTACGCCGCCTGCGTTATTGTTATTAAACTGACTTTACGCCCTTTTTTACTAAGATAATGCCCGCAGCGTCGGCTACCTTTCCGTCAGCTACCATTAAGCATTTATTCTTAATCTTGTTGTTGTCGTGGTCTGTCCACTTTACTACCTGCATTTCCATATTTGTATTAATAACGTAGTCCGAAAAGTTCATAAATACCGCGATTACGTCGCCCTCGTTTGCGTCGTCCCAGCTTGGTAAAATATCGTCCTCTACAGTCTCTACGTTCTTACCCATAAAGCGGTATGTCTCCTCGCCGTTTACGCCATAATTTGTACGCCCGATAGGCTGCCCGTTTTTATCTTCCATTCCGTCAATGCCAACGTCAAAAGTTGACTGGTTCATTATAAAGCTGCCGTTTCTGTACGCCTTTTTCATTTTTGCTTTTACTTTATGCCAGCCGCTCCAACTTGCGTACTCTTCTGGTGTCAGTGTAACAACGGTTGTTACTCGGTTGTCTTTTAATACTCCTAATGGCTGCCCCTCGCCTGTTCCGTTAAAAATAGAAATCTCGATAGCTTTAACCATAGCCTCGGTCGCCATAGGCACAAATAAATCTGTAAACATTTTAAGTGTTACTACGTTTGCTAAAATGCTCTGTGAAATTTTGCACTCTAAGCCGTAATAATTAAATGTCACCGAATTTTTAGCGCTTGCGTTCTGGTCGTCGCTACTCTTTCCCTCTGTAATCCAGTGCGCAGTAGGCTTTAAGTCTGCGATTGGAATTGATACGCCGCCCTGTACGTTAATCTTGCGCACCTTTGCGTAAATGCTGCCGTAACTTTCCAGCTTTGTAATAATTTCATTCATAATTGTAGTTGGAATTACCGCGCCGCTTTCTGCTGTTGTAGTTGTGCTGGCTTCTCTGTACTCTGTTGGGATTGCTGCACCTCTACACACATAATTCATAAATGCTTTACGATACTCCAATGTGTCGTACTTATCTACTGCCGCTGCGCGCTGCTGTGTTCCGCTGCCGTCTGCTGGCGTGATACTTCTAAGTACTGTGGGCGCTGTTACGTTTCCGCTTCCGTCTGGTACTTCTCCCGCTGCGATAGCCGCAAGTAAACTTGTGCGCTGTTCCTGCTGCTGGATAATTGCCGCTCTTTCTTCCTGTAAGTCTTTTACTTCTTTCTCGTACTTTGTCAGCTCTTCGGCTGTAAGCTGTGTACCTCTTTCCTCTACGTCTTTCTTAATAGCCGCAAGTCTTAATTCAATCTCTTTTAATCTCATTGTTTTTGTTCCTTTCTTTGCCTTAAATCGTTGTTAAAATTCTTAACATAGCCGCGCGCTTTTCTAACGTCTCCCGCTGCTCTGCTTCACGTCTCCCGCTTGCGTAGCTGCGTGCTGCTATACTGGTGTCGTCGTTTGCTGGTATGCTTACCGCGCTAACGTCGTACACCTTTTTAATTTTTAAAATTGTGCGGGTGTGTGTGTCCCTGTCGTAGCTATCCTCTGTGACTGTAAACGCCCACGACATTTTAGTAATCATTCCCGCGTTAATATCTTCATACAGCCCCCTTGCTAACTCTGTCTTGCTAAGGTCTGCTGCAATAAGAAGCCCTTTATCGTCGGCAGTTAATTTAAGCGTGTTATTGCTATTTCTTGCGTATACCCTGCCGCTGTGGTCGTACTGCATAATAACGTCGCTTAGGTCTGCGCCGTCCAGCGCGTGCCTGTCTATTTTTTCGTAGTATTTGTCGCCGTCCTCAAACTCATAGAGCACGTACGGCGTATCAAACGTAGTCGCATAGCCCTCTATGTAGTAGTCGCTGTTAAATTGGTTCGTAGCTGCCGTGACCGATAGAGGCGCCGCTACGTTCCTGTATTCTCTTTCTTTTACTATTGGCATATGTTTACTCTTCTCCTTTCTCGTCCGCCTGCTGCCCGTTGTTTGTCTGCTGTGGTTCCTGTTCTGGCTCTTGCCCTGCCGTTAGTTCTGTTTGCTGTGGCTGCTGCGTTATAATTACTGGCTGCGGCTCTTTGTTGTGCTTGTCTAACTCGCTAACCTCTGTATACTCTTTTCGTATATAGTATTTGTCGCCGTCCTCAACGTGTGCCATATTCCATATATCCATAACCCCATTACGATTAAGTAAGCCTCTGTCGAATAGCTGCGTACTTACCTGTAGCTTTGTGTTATTGCTCGCATACTGTAGCCTGTTCGCGCTAAATGTAATAGCGTTGCCGCGTGCAAGCTCTCGCGGCGTAAAAGTCATATTAGACATTACGAGCGATAACTGTATAGCAAACGGCTCTATTTTTCCCTCATAGTAGGCATTCCACGTTTCCTCGTTAAACTTGTTTTGCAGTATGTCCATATTTGTATTAAAGTGCGTACATACATTTTCTTGTATTTGCTGCATTTGTAACGCGTTCGGCGTGTATGGTCTGCTCTCTACTGTTTTTACGTCTGTAAATTTATTGTCGTATATAATCATTCCGCTTTTGTTGTCGCTGCTTAAATTGTCCTGCGTAAATCTGTCGCGCTCTTTTTTTATGTCCTCTGGTTTAAGCATATTTGCCACTTTTGCTAAAAAGCGGATATTTGCCGAGTTTTGCACGGCGTTAATAATTCCCTCGTTACTCGTCTGTATGAGCTGCATTGTCGGTTGCATTGTTTTGTTATCCTCGCCGAAAATGTCGTCTCTATATTGGTGTGTCGTTAGTATTCCGACGCGTTCAAACTCAATCGCTGCGCGCTCGCCATTTCCAAACGTATAGCGTAAATATACTTGGTCTTGGTGTTCTATAATTTCGCAATTTTGAGGTAGCAAAGGATACCAGCCCGCAAGCTGTCCGTATGCGTCCTCTATCGGTATAATAAAAGCTGTATGCTCACACTCTAGTATTGTCGCCACTCGCGCTATAAACTTTGTTGTGTCCATAAACGCGTTAGGCTTAAACTGTAGCGTGCGCTCTAGGCTCTTTAGTGCGCTGCCCTCTACCTCTGGCTTTAACTTACTACAATGAGTAGCAAAGCTATTAATAGCCGTGCGGGTTAAGTCCATTTCGTATACGCCGCCGTCGTAGGTAGAGAATACAGGACTATAGCCGTTAAGCAGCTTAAAGTATTCGCCTATTATTTCTTTGTTTTTTCGTCCTTTGAAAAGGTAATCAAAAAGCCCCGTTTTTCTCACTCCTTTCTATGCTGCGTTTTTAAGCAGCTCGCCCAGCTCCGCGTTGTATTTCTGGCGCACCGTCATAGCGTCTATTACGCTTACAAAGCCGTCTATATGCGCGCGCTGTTCTATCTTTATAGGTCTAAATTTTCTTGTTTCTAAATTCTGCTTAAGCGCTACGTTTAAAAAATGCGACTTAAGTAAGTTGTTGCTTGCAATTTTAAAGTTTCCGTCTTTAATAATTCCCTCAAACTCTCGTATAACTGGCGTTAAGTTCTCGCCCTGGTATACGTCGTCTGTATGGAACCCGTACGCCTTTAAGTCGTCTATCAAGTACTGGGCGCTGTATCTGTCGTAGCCTATCTGTAATACTCGTATGCCGTATGCGTTAAGCAGCTCTACATACCAGTTAAATACGTCTTTGTAGTCTACGTAGTTGTCGCCAGATAGCGTAAGTACGCCTTTTTTTACAAATACGTCATATGGTACGCCGTCGGTTGCTTGCAAGCTCTCCAGCCTGTTACGCGGCATAAAGAATTGTGTAAACGCGTGTAGTATTCCGTCTTTTTCGACTACGATACTTGCGGCTGTTAAGTCTGTTGTCTGGCTTAAGTCGATACCGCCCACGGCGTAGCAGTCTCTAAAGTCCTCTAGCGTGCTTTCTTCGCTTGCCTTGTCTACAAGCGTGTATTCTAACCAAGCTACGCTACTGTTTTGCTTAATGTTGCAGTATTTCGTAAGAAACTCTGCTTTTTTACTTAAGCTACCCTCTGCTACTGCTATCTCGTCTTTAAAAAAGCCCTCTTGTACGCTTACGCCCATATTTGGGTTAGCTTTCTTTAGTTCTGTTATATCGTTCCATTTCTCTACGTCGTCTATGATGTATAAGAATGGCAATAGCCTGCGCTCTTTACTGTTGCCCTTTAAAAAGCTGGTAGCACGTTTCATTAATTCGTCGTAGATACTGTCGTTAATATAGCCCGCTGTAGATATGCTAAGTATCATAGGCTGCCGCCTTGCACCTAGCGCCGACTTCATAACCTCATATTGCTTTAAGCCGCCGTCGCCGCTCCACGCTGCCATTTCGTCGCATATGACTAGCTGCGGGTTAAAGCCGTCGCTTTTCTTTGCGTTAAACGCAATAGGCTTAATAGTCGTGTTCGTCTCTTCTAGGTAAATATCGCTGCGCCTCTTTTTAGCAAGCTCTTTTAACTCTTCCTCTGCCTCTACCATTTTGTAAAAAGCGTCGTAAACGAGCGCCGCTTGGTCTAACTTTGGTGCTAAACAATAAATCTCTTGCCCGTACTCTGGCTCGAGATACGCCATATATGCAATAATGGCGCTTGCAAATAAACTTTTGCCGTTTTTTCGCCCAATAACTATAAAAATTTCGCGAAAAATTCTTATATTTTGGTCGTCTACAATGCCGAACATAGCGCATACTATGGCTTTTTGCCATAATTCCAGCTTTAATAAATCGCTCCTACCCTTACTGTGGTGGCAGAAATTTTCGATAAACTTTATTGCCTTATTTGCCTTTTTTGCATTGTAAAAAAACTCTTGTTTTTCCAGTCCGTCTACAAGTATTTTGTAAATTGCTAATATCCATTTACCCGCTACAATTTCGCCGCTTGTAATCTTTGCGTAATACTCGTAAATGTAATTTTTATACGGCACTCTGGGGCTATTCCTCTCGCAGCAGTGCTAACTTGCTTTTCTTGCGTTCTGCTGCTGGTACAAGCTCGGTTAATTGCTTTATAACTGCCGTATAGTTCTTGCTTAGTGCTATATAGGTGTCTGCCTCTGCGCTGCGCTTTTCGCCCCACTGGTTCGCGCCGTTCTGATACTCCGACGTCCAGCCGTTTTTCTGTATACTGTCCTGCAATATATCGAGCTCGATGGACATAAAGGCAGCCTTTTCGATAAGCGGCGTAACAAGTTTCTTTTTGTTTTCGTCGAGGTTCTTAAAAATGCCTTTAAGTCTGTTTTTTTCTTTCTTAATTTTCTCTTCTTTCGTGTACTCTTTCTTTCCTGCCATATCTTCGCCTCACTTCTCGCGTACCACACCCCCTACACCACGTACGCGCGCCCCTGTAGAGTTTTTTTAGTCTCCACCCCTCGGTCTCCGCTGGGCTATTCAAAATTTTTGAATAGGGGGGATATGCTCACGGCTGCGCTGGTATTACGTTGCCGTCTGCGTCGAATTTGTAGCGGCGTGTGTCTGCTGCCGCGTGGTGTTCCTTGTTGTGGCAGTCTTGACATAACGCCTCGAGGTTGTCCCAGTTAAGCGCTATGTCTGCGTTGTTTATGTTTTGCTTGGTTAAGTAGTGCTTATGGTGTACTACCTTTGCAGGCTCGCCGCAGCGCTCACACAAGTAATGCTGCGATATAAGATAAGCCCGCCGTGTGTCTATCCAGTCCTTGCTGTGGTAGAACTCTTTAGCCCATTCTTTCATAGCCTGCCTCTCTTTATTTGCCTAGCGTCCTAGATTTCATACGCTAGGCTAGGAGGCTAGAAAAATGCAATAAAAAAGAGCGGCTAACTAATGCTGCTTAAGTAGCTTAGCTTTCCGCTCTTTCTCACGCTATCATTTTACCGCAGGCAATACCCCACGTAAACCCCAGCTTTTTACCACGCTTTTACCTCTGCGTTATAGCGTCCTCGTCTATCCCCCAGAGTAATACGCTTAGCTCGTTTATTATTCCGCTTATCCAGCGCCGCGGCGTGTTCTTGCCTGTGTTCAATTCTTCGGCTATGTCCACATAGTCTAAGCCCTGCATAAAGTATAGCTCAAACGCTTTGTACTCTACCTCGCGCCCCTGCTGCTGCCTGCGTCTTTCTATCTCTTCTACAGCCTTGTCTATATGGTCTAGCATTAGTATGGTTTTAAAGCGCGTGCGTCGTATGCTACGCAAGTATGTAGCCTGCTGCTCTTCTGTTAATTCTCCCTGCTTCTGTAGCTGTGCAGCTTCGCTTACTGCGTTATCTCTGTGAAAAACTGCGTCCCTGTAGCACTTCATAAGGCTAAATGTATCGTGGTATTTATCCGCTTTGTGTTTCTTCTGTTCCTCTCGCTTGTAAATCTCTACGCCTCTTTTTGCGGCTGTTGTTATTATCTGCTCTAGTTCGTCCTCGTTTAGCCTTATTTCGTTCACTCTTAATTATTCCTCGCTTTCTGCTGCCGCGCTGCTTTTTAGTCGAATGGTAGCCCGTCGTCGTAGCCGTCTGGTATGTCCATAAAGCCGTCGCCGCTGGGTGTTGGCTGTGGTCTGTCGTCTGCTGCCTGCTGCCTCTGCTGCGCCTCTGCTTTTGTCTCTCCAAAACTTACACTACTTGCCAGTACTTCGGTGTAGTAAATCTCTTTGCCGTCCCTGCCTGTATAGTGCCCCGTTTTAATCTTTCCGACAAGCTCTACCTTGTTGCCTTTCTGTAGCCATTTCTCTACCCATTCTGCCGTTTTGCCAAGTGCGCGTATATTAATAAAATCTGTGCTTTTGTAATCGTCTACCGCCAGCGTAAAGCGTGCTATTGCTACGCTGTTATTTTCGCCGCCGTAGCGTACGTCTGGCTCTTTTGTCAATCTTCCGCTTAATGTTACGTTGTTCACTTTTTGCCCTCTCTTTTCTTCCTGTTGTATTCCTGTAAGTATTTTATTTGTTCCTCGTCCTCTGCTTGTCTCTTTCGTCTGGCTGCTAGTTTCTTTTCTTCTCGCCGTTGCCGCTTTGCTATAATCTTTTGTGCTTTCTTGTAAATCTTGCAATTTTCGCAGTACTCCGTTTGCGTTAGCCCGTCCCGTAGTGCTAGTGGTATGTTGTCGTAAGAATGGCAGCCGATACACTCGTGTATACCGCCGTCGTCGTCTACCTCGACTGTAAACAGGAAACGCAGCAGGGCTATAATAAGCCCCGCCACAACCGCTAATACGCATATCGCCGCTGCAATTATAAACGGCGCTATTAATATGCCTGCTACAAGTGCTATTGTTTTAAATATCTCTATTGCTGTCATTCGTCGCCCCTTTCTATTCGTTCCGCTACGCTTTGCGCTGCGTCTGCCGCCGCTCTAAACCCGTTGCTTAAGCCTCTGTATATCCCTGCAATAGCCCTTGTTATTGCGTCGCCTATATTCTGTACTGCTGCCGTTACGTCGTTTATAGTTCCGCTTGTATTTCTCATAGCCTTTTTAAGTGCCTTTGCCTGCTGCCGCTTATCAGCCTCAAGCGGTGGGTTATGCCCGTGCCGCTTTTTATAATTCTTTTTCCATTGTCTGTAATTCATATTACGCCCCGCTTTCGCTTAAGAAATCTTTTATATCTGTCTGCCCGTCTATTTGTGTGTCCGTTTCGGGCACCTTAGTAACCTTTATGCCGAGTATACAATAGCCCTCTTGTAAGCCGCTGTAATCTTCCAGCATATATACTATGTCTGCCTCTATGTGCCTGCCTGTCTCTTTGCCGTCGGCGTACTCGTTAAGGCGTAGCGCGTCGCCAGTCTTAAAGCCTCTGTCGTTCTTTCGCAGTTCAAAGCTCTTTTTTCTTGTCGCCACGTCCTTAAAATACATAGCAGCTAACTTAAGCTCGTGTACTTTCTGCTCTTTTGGCTGTAGTGCTCTGTCTAATGCCGCCTCGCGTTCTCTAGCCTGTAGCGTTTTCTGTGTTTGCTTATCTATCGCCGCCTGCTGCTCGTCGTAGCGCTGCTCGTCTGTTTTTTCTGCCTCTGCCTTGTTAATATACTCGTCGCACTTTTCGCACGTTCCCGTTTTTACGTTGCAAGTGCTGTAATTTAAGCAGCTATAGCATATGCTCGTAATGCTTTCTGGGTGCGGCGTCCTGTAATCGTCGCCCGCTTTCTTTTCTGCTACCTTTGCGGCTATCTCTTTTGCTCTTATATCCTCGCCTGCTGCTGCCTGCTGCGCTATCTCGTTTTGTTCGTCCTCGTCTAGCTTGCTTGTCTCATAAGCTGCCGTTATGCCTAAGTTGCCCGCCTTAAACTGTTCTTTAGCCTCTGGCGTAAGATTGTTGTTAATCTGCTCCATACGTCCTACGTTTGTTGCACTCTCGCCCAGTACGTCGGCTATTAAGTTGCGCATACGTCCTTGTATCTCTAAGCCGTCCTCGTCTCTGGCTCTTATAAGTGCTTTTTTTAATCTTGCCGCCTGCTCTGTCTTTTCGTACGGCGTAAGCTCTCGGTTAAATGCGTTGCCGACTAATAAGCTAAGCTCAAGCCCTGCGGGTGTTATGTCTTTGTAGAGATAACGCACGCTTTTATATTTTTCGTAGCCTCTGTCTATAAGCAGCCTGTTAGCCTTGTTGCGCCTGTGCCCGCTTATAATTTTATATTTGCCGTCTATCCTGCCTAATACTGTCGGCTGCTGCTGCCCTACGGCGAGTATAGCGTCTGCCAGCTCTTCTATGCTCTCTTGGCTGTAAAAGTTGCTTTCTGTTTCCTCTACGTCGTACGGGTTTAAGTATATCTCTGTATACTCTGTTACTGCTGCCGTCTTTGCGTCTGCTTTACTTTGTGCGTTTAGTATATCCATAAAGCTAAACTTGTTTGCTGCTGCCATAGTTTTACGCCTCGCTTTCTTCCAGATACTTTGTTATCAGTTTTTTATAGTCCTGCGCAGCTCCGCAGCGTGGGCTATACTCGTATGCCGCTTTATTAAAAAACGTGCTCTCTGCTGCCTTGTCGGTGTAGCGTATCTGTCCCAGTATTTTAACCTTGCTTTTCTGCTGTAGCCATTCTAGCCCCGCTATGTTCGTGTCATTGTTTTTATACATTGTCACAAGCGCGCCGAGTAGTTCTATGTCTGGGTTAAGCTGCTTAGCGTCCTGTATCTGCTCCGCTATAATGTCCAAGCCCTCTAACGCCCACTCGTCTATTTTTACGGGTACTATAACCTCGTCTGTAATCTTTAGCGCTGCTATTACGTTAAAGGCTATATCTGGCGGGTTATCAATAATCATATAGTCGTAATAGTCGCTTATCGTGTCTGGGAATGGCAGCCCTAAGTTGGTAATAGGCGTATGTATTAATTTGTCGTATGCGTCTATCTGGCTGCCGCTGCTGCCTGCCATTGTCCATACTGCCGACATAAGCGACATATTAGCCGTTATTATATCTACGTTGTTGTGCTGTGGGTGCTCTGTTATCAATTCTTTTAGCGGGTTCTTATATTCGCCTAACAATGCTTTAGCCGCTGCACACTCTCCCGCTGCCTTGTATGCCCCTGCTGCCTTGCTTAAGTTGCCCTGCTTATCGTTGTCGAGTAGTAATACTGTCTTGCCTCTCTTTTGCAGCTCGTAGGCTATGTTATACGCTGTGTACGTTTTCCCTACGCCGCCTTTAAGGTTAATAATGCTTATTACTTTCATAGTTTGCCTCTCTTTCTCTCCGTTGGTTCTGGCTCTTTTTATCTATTTCGGCTACGTGCTCCCTTAATACCCGTATTGCGATATTTAAAGCTCTTGCGTAGTCGTTATAGTCGTCTCGTGTTCCTGTAAGTACCTGTAACGCCTCTTTCTCTGTCATACGCGCCGCCTCTCTTATGTCGCAGGCATTAACCCGCTCTGCGCTGTCTCATTGTCTGCGCTCTTTAAGCCGCCCGCTGCCGTTTCTAGCTCTAAGTAGTTTATTAACTGCTCCGCTGCCTCTTGCCAGCCGTAACACACTACCGCTAAATAGCCCTGCTCGTTTAAGCTGCTTAGCCATTTCTTTTGTAGCTGCGTCGGTTTATTGCTGCCTACTTTAAGCTCTATGTATAGCCCATTGTAGCCGCCTCGTGCTACTGGTAAGTGCAAGTCTGGTACGCCAGCCTTTACGCCCTGCCTCTTTAGGTTGGCTGCTGTACGTGCGTCTCTCTTGCCGCCGTTTGGTATGTGGTATAGTAGCTCTAGCTCTGGGTATCTCGCATACTGGTACTGCGCCCAGTTAAATAGTGTTTCTTGTGCTCCTGCCTCGTTGTCAATTCTCACATTTCGCATATATTCGCCTTTCTTGCTTTACTCTAGCTGCACCAGCCTATAGCGGTAATAGCCGTAGCCGTAATACTCGGGGCTTACTATGCCCTTTTCTTCGCTGCCTTTTTCCACGTAGTAGCCTGCTGGTGCTTTTGCTTCGCAGCGATACCACGAGCGGGCAGTTACATACTCATACTCTGGCTCTGGGTGTACTAAGTTTTTACTTGCAGCCCAGCGCTTACCCTGTAGCCTCTGCTCTGGTGCGTCCTGTATGTGTCTATCTGTATATTTAATAAAATACGCTGCCAAGTCTCCGTATTGTCCGCTATCGTCTAGCGGGAACACTTTAACGCGATTATGCCCCTCGTACGCTTTATACCAAGCCTGCTGCAACAAGTTTGTATCTATGCGATTTACTACTAGGTGGTGGTGTCTTGCGCCTTTCTTGCCTATCTCCATAACGTGTATGTATTTAAACTCTAACCCAGCTTTTTTATATAGCTTTCTACACTCGCGTAAGAATACTTGTATATCTTTTTTCATTTCCTCGCGTGTTCTGTCTGACTCTCCCTTGTGCCTTATGTAGTCTAGTACTAAGTGGTAATCTCCATAAGCAAAGTTAGCGTTCATTAAGAGCCTTAACTTTCTCTTTGCCTGTTTAGTGTTTACTTTTTTCTGCGCCTCTGGTGTAGGCTTTACTTTGTCTCTTCTCTTTGCTCCCTTTTTGTTCAGTCTTGACGTATAGAAATATTCTACCTCTATCGTCTTGCCTGCCCTGGTAGTCCTCTTAACATATGGCATATATCTTTACCTCACGTATATATATTTTTGTGTATCTCTGTCGGTAAGCTAATACTTTTATCAAGTGTTTTTACGGGACGTAGCCCCGTTGTTTTTCCTTGCCTTTTTGCCGTATGCAGCGTATAATATAAATGTAGTAATGCTATACGCTTCGGCTATAGCTTAGCGCCTATGATATTGCAGTATCGTAGGCGCTTTTATTATGTCTTTTTATATAGCGCCCTGTAAGCGTACAGGGCGTATTATTTATATTTATCCTATTGCACAAGCGGGCGCGCAGCGCATAGAGTCGCTCGCGTCGTCGCTGTAGACGTAGCCGCTCGAGCTCACGTACCACGCACCGTACGAGCTGCCACGAAGAGCGCTACGCGTTCTATGCCAGTCGTTGTAGTCGTCCTTTGCGTGCTTGGCTGCTCTGTATGGCTTGTCTTTGTAATACTCGTATGGTGTGTCTTTGGCGTCGTATTCGTCTACAGATAACAAGAAAAACGTATCTACTGTCTTTCTGCCGTTTGTGTTCATTTTAGTAACTGGTATTGCATACTTAGCCAGCTCTGCGCAGCGTGCCGCGTATGTCTCGCTGTTAAGGTACTCTCTAAGCTCGCTTGTTTCCCAGTCGTTAGAGCCGTAACGTCCCTTCGTATCAAACGGGCGTTCTTCTATTAGTTCGTGCGCCTGTATGGTAACTGTATGCTTAAGCTCTTCGGCTGCTGCTGTGTCTGCGTCTATGCCTATTACGTCGTAAGGTACTGCTGCGCCGTCAAAATCAATATAAATCTGGTCGCCTACTGCCAGCACTTCCGCAGCGCGTCCCTCTCTTATAATCTTTCTAAGCTCTTCGAGCGTAACGCTCTCTGTTAATATTGTCTTTTTTATCTGCATTTTTCCGCTTTCCTTTCTTTTACTCTTTTCCTATCGCGTATATAGATACCTCGTACGCTGTTCGCTGTTCTTCCTGCTGTTCTCCTACGCGTTTAGTGTAAGCTCTGCTCTGTAACTTGCCCTTTAAGGTTACGCGCTCGCCCTCGTGCCATTCCTTAACCATAGCTGCGGTATCGTTCCAAGCGATACAGGGGATATAGCAGCCGTGTAGGTCTTTTAGTTTATTCTCTACCAGTACGCTTATATCGCTTATGCGTTTGCCTAGTGGCGTCTCGCGGTATGTAATGCCGCTGCCGAGTGCTCCGCTTAACTGTACCTCGTTTTCGTAGTCCCAGTGCTCGCCCGTAATCTGCTGCGCTGTCTCTGCTAGCACGTATACAAGTACCTTGCCTGTTATAAAATTCTTATAAGCCTGTAAGCTGCCAAGTATCATAACTGGCGTATTTACTCCGATACTGTCTACATTATCGCCTTGCACATATACTATAGCCTCGTCAAGCGCTCCGCTGCGCCGCTCGGTAATAACTGTAAGCTCGTAGCCGTTAAATGGCAGCGTATTAATGTTATCTACCTTGCGCAGCTCCTTTAATATGCCCTGTAATGCTACTGCGTTGTCTGTCTCCACGTTTCCGCTCTCCTTTCTTCCGTTTTTATGTCCGTTTTATTGGACAGATACGCCCCGCAACCCTCGAAAGTTGCATATACAGCCCTGCGGCTGCTGCTTTGCCTTTAAGCTAGAGGCGTTTATATGTAAATGTCGTAATACATATTTATGTGCATATCTCCCGCTATGTACTGCGGCGTGCCCTCTTGGTCGAGCGGTGGCATAAGTCCCAACTTGTGCCAATCTTTATGTGCTACGTCCAAGTGTGCCCTAAAGTCTGTTACTATCTCGTCGCCTGTAAATCCTTTTTCTTGGTAGCGCTCTTTTAAGTAATAGCCCCAGTCTGCAAACACTACGGCGCCGTTTTTTATTACTCTAGCGCGTTCCGACGAACTTATAAGCGCCGCAAGTGCGCTTAGTGTTACTTGCTGCATTTTCTTATCTCTCTTTCATTATCTTTATTCTTTTAACCCTGCTGCCGCCTGCTATTCCCTCTAATCGCAGATATGGCGGCAATACTATTACGTTGCCCTTATTTAGCTGCGCCTGTATCGTTTGCTCTAAATTCGCGTATGTTTCTTGTTTGCATACCATTTCGCAGCTAAATATAAGTATTAAGCCTTTTGCGTCTTTCTTCTTTCTTTGTCGCCTGTTCATTTCCGCAGCTCCCTTATTTTTTTCTCTAACTCTTCTACTGTTACGCCCTGCCGTCTGGCAAGCGCAGCCGCGCTTATGTTGTACGTCCATATTGACGACATTTTAATAGCGTCGCCTATGTCTAACTTACCCTGCTGTAGTCCTATGCGGACAAATTGCGGGCTACAGCCCATAATAGCGGCTGCCTCTGCTGGTTTAATCTTTACTGCCTGCATATCCTGTTACCTCGCTGTGTTCTGCTGCGCCTGTGCCATAGCAAGCACACCCTGCGAGTAAATCGCAACAATATTACGCTTGTCCTCTGGCAGCTTTGCTACTTCCTGCATAAGCTCGCTGAAATTTTCTAAACTCTGCTGCTCTTTCGTTCTCTCTAATGTCTGCTGCATACTGTTTTACCTCTCTTTCTTCTTAATCCTTAAATCGTCCGTAGCTGTCAAGCTGTATATAGTGGTTATTTACTTTAGCCTGCCTGCTGCCGCGCGCTACTTTCATTACTTCGCTGTCGTTTGCTCTGTATATTCTTCTCTCGCATACTGGACACGTTACAGTCTCGCCGTAGCCGCCATTAAGCATTACTTTAATTTGGCAGGTCGGGCAGGAATACGAGTATATGCTTATTTCGTCGAGTATTACCGCTGTACCCTGTGCGCGTTCTAAGCCTTGCAGCTCTTCTATAAAGTCCTCTCGGCGTTTCTTGGCTTTCTCAAACTGTGTGCACCAGCCGCCCCCGCCGTATGCTATTGCGTTGTCTCTTATTTTGTGCTCAAACTCTTCTATTTCTTTGTTGCACTTTGCTATTTCTTTCTGTATAAGCTCGTGTATGCGCTGCTTAACGTCCTGTATTGTGTGCATTTTGTTCATTTTCTGCCGCCTGCCTTTCTTTCGTCTGATAGCTGCCGCATAAGCTCTACTACCGCTGTGTATTCCAGCTCTAATACTTCCTGCTTATGGTCTTTTGCCTTGTGTTCCTGTACGTGTTCCTTTATGCGCTGCTCTATATCGTCCAGCGCGTCGTAGCAGCACTCTATACGCTGCTGCTTTGTTTTCTTTGCCTCTGGCAGCTCTACGCCTGCGTCTGTAAGTATTTCCCTAATCTGGTCTACTCTCGTGGCGTTAAGCTCTGCCAGTATAGTAATGCTTGTGCCGCGCCTTACGTATCGGTCTACTATCTCGCTTTGTGTCATATACATATGCTGCTATTCCTCTGCGCTGCTTTTGTTGCAGCGTGCTATATATTCCTGCGTTATCTTCTTTATCGCTAAGTATTCTTTTTTAGTAATTCGCTCGCGTACTGCCTTGCCGTGTTTCTTGTACTCTCTGCTTTCCCTAAGCCTGTAGTATCTGTCGTATTCTACGTCGTGCTCATATTCTGTATAGTTGCACGTAACTTCGTGAGCGCGTACCCAGTATTTAACTACGCCGTCTTTATCTTTTACCATACTCGCCATATATTAGCCCTCGCTGCTCTCTATCATAGCTGCCCTTGTTTTTCTCTCTATTGCCTCTGCCATAAATGCTACTTTTATGTCGCGCTCCGTTGGCTCTGCGTCGCTTACTGGTGCGTCTGGCGGGAAAATACGCTGTTTCTGTATAAATGCACTTAAAAACAGCTCTTGTTGCTCCTCGAATAGTCTTTCGTAAAATTCAAATTCTAGTTCTATTTCGAGCTTTTGCGCCTTTGTGCAGTAAACGCCTATTTTCTGCCTTGTATGTGGCGGCTTGTACTGTGTCCTGTCGCTATCGTAGCCCATTACTTTATATATACATTGGCTTAATAGCTTTCTGCCTAGCACTCCATTGTAACTAAACAGGGTAAATATGTACTCGTCCTGCGCCAGCTCTTCTACGCTGCTTATTCCGTTCTTTTCTAATAGCTCCTGTAATTTGCGGGCGGCTGTTTCTTTTTCGCCGCCTACGCCTCTCTCTGCTAACGCCTGCAATTTCTTAATTCTTGCCTGTGTCTTTTCGTCCATACTGTACCTCTCTTTCGTTAGTTCAATGCCTCTAGTATCTGCTGTAGCTGTGGCTCCATATCTCGCCAAAATTGGGCGTTACTGGCTGCGTTCTTAAACTTAGGCGCGCCGTTCTCGTCTGTCTCCTGCGCCAGCTCTTCCCACGCCTTAAGCTCGCCCTCTCTGTGTTTCGTTGTCATTAAGATATAGCATTGTAGCGTACTGCATAGCTCGTTAGTAAGTGTTACTGTTTTCGGCTGCTGTTCCCAGCTTATAGCCTCTGTATCTATCTTTTTAAAATTGTTGTTCTTAAAATTCTCGTACGTGTCGTGGAAATAATCGCCCTTGCTGGTTAATTCCTCGTACTGGGCTTTTATAAAGTCCTCTGTTACTTCCTGCTGTGTTAATGCGTCATAATATTTTTGTTTTGTCATTCTTTCGTTACCTCTCTTTCGTCGCTGCCCCTCTCTATGATAAAATCGACGCGGGCTTACCTAATTCTACTTATGAGCCTTGTGCTCGCAAGTCCTAAGAGGCTGCCGCGCCTTGCGCCGTCTCGCTCTTGTGACGGCGCTATTATGTTTGCCTGCTGTATAAAAATACTCTACCTCTATTGTCTCGCCTGTTCTGGTTGTCCTTTTTATGTATGCCATATTATCGCCTCACTTTCTTAATAAGCTGCCAAAGTTTACATTTAAACCAGTTGCGGCGTTTATGCTCTTCTTTTATTATGTGCTCGTTTACGATAGTCTGCGCTGCTTTGTATGCTGCCGCGCCGTACTGCTTTGTAATGTTGTCGCGTCGCTCTGCGCCGTAGCCCCATACTCCGCTTTTAATTTCTTTTACAAGTTCCTCTGTGCTTTTCGTTCTCCTTTCTTCACTCGCCATTGTTAGCCTCTCTTTCTTATGCCCTTATTTTCCTCTCTTTCGTCGCTGTGTCTCTCTATGCTATAATTGCTTTAGAAAGGTGGTGTTAAAATGTTTGTTGATGATTTAACAGGTAAGCAATATTCTTTTTTAAAGTTCCTGTATGAGCGTAAAGTCCCTCGCGCTGATGTAATAAAGCACTTTAAAGGCTGTGAAAATGATAGGGACTTAACCGACAGCCCGTTTAATGAGCTTTTCTACTGCGATTGTGAGGATAACTTTATACTTACAGTTAAAGGAAAAGCGATTTTTGAGGCGCGACGCCGTAATAATATTCGCTTTAGACTTCCTTTGATTATTTCTATTGCTGCTATTATTATTTCTATATTTTCTGTTGTTGCGCAAATTCTTAAGCTATTTTAAAAATATAGGCAATAGCAAATTTGCAAGGGCGGATATTAAGGCTAAGACTGATACTATGCACATTATCCGCCCTCTTCTTTTGTCTCTTTCTTCCGCCTCTCTGCGCGCTTTTTCTCTTACTTCCTCGTGTATTGCAGTCTGTGCTGCCTCGTATGCCTCTACGCCGTACTTTTTTATAATATTGTCGCGTCCTGCAGCGCCATAGTTCCATACTGCGCTTTCAAGTTCTTTTATAAGTTCCTCTGTGCTTATTGCTCTCCTTTCTTCACTCGCCATTATGTACCCCGCTTTCTGTACTGTTATTTGAGAGTTTTGTATCTCTCATTGAGATTATATTACCTCTCTATGAGAGTTTTGTCAACCGTTATTTTTAATTTATATTGACTATGAGAGTTTTTTGAGGTATTTTATAATTGAAATATAAAAGAAAGTGAGGTAATGCTATGAAAAGCAGAATAAAGCAGGTGCGAAAAGACGCAGGGCTTACGCAAGTAGAGTACGGTAAGCGCTTGGGCGTAGCTGGTAATACTATTACTAATTACGAAAATGGTATGCGTGAACCCTCTAACGCTATTATTGCTGCTATTTGTCGGGAGTTTAATGTTAATGAGGAATGGCTACGTACTGGTAAAGGTAGTATGTATGTAGAAATGAGCCGCGCCGAGTTAGCCGCTAACATTGTAGGCAGCGCACTTAACACAAACGACGAGTTTATACTTAATACGTTTATTGCTCTGGGGCAGTTATCCCCCGCCGAGTGGGAACTTATCAAAAGATTTGTTGATAAGATAAAAGGCGACGACGAAAAAAGCAGCTAGTCGCCTAGCTGCCTTTAATTCCTCGTATGAATTGTAATATTATTCTAAGTACGTGCTCGTCGCTTATGCTGTCGAGTAGTTCGCGTATCTGCCGCCGTAGCTTATCCACTAGCTCGCCCTCTTTCTTATGTGATGTGGCAATTATAACGCTAGTCGGTAAGATATGTAAGGCTTTCGGCTGTTTTGTCCATTATGTCGGACGTATGCCCCGTAACTCTTGGCAGCGGTAACTTGCAATATTATAATTCTAGTAAATCGAATAGCTCTACTTCTAGGGCTGCTGCGAGTAAGCGCAGGGTTTCTATAGTCGGGTTTGCTTTTCCGTTCTCAATATTGTTTATTGTGGTCTTGCTTACCCCGCTTAACTCTTCCAGCTCCCGCAAGCTGTAGCCCTTGGCTGTTCGTATCTGCCATAAGTTGTATGTCATTATGTAAGCCTCTCTTTTAGTATCTATTATACTTGACGGCTGCGCATATGTCTTATGGTAATATTGTAAAATTCAATACACAAAAATAGCCGCCCCTGCGCCAACAGGAACGGCTACATAGACACACAACTAACGAAACTTAACGGCTCGCTTATTATGTACCCCGCAAGTACTATTATAGCATAAGCCTAGAGTTTCCGATAGGCTTATTTTTTATACCTTTTTTTAGAAAATAAGCCGCCATATAAGAAAGTGAGGTTATGCTATATGAAACTTGCTAATGGAATGGGTAGCGTATATAAGCAAGGCGGTAAGCGCCGTAACCCTTGGATAGCACGAAAAACTAAAGGCTGGGAGATTGACGAGAAAACAGGCAGGACTAAGCAGCGATATTTAACTATCGGATATTATCCGACGAGGCAAGAGGCTTTAACTGCCCTTATGAATTACAACCAAAACCCGTACGACATAGAAACAAACTCTATTACCTTTGCCGAGGTATACGAGCGCTGGAGTAAAGAGCACTTTGTAAAGGTCACTCCCAGCTCGTGCCGTTCTTGGGTTGCTGCCTTTAACCACTCAAAACCACTACACAATATGCGTATGCGTGACATACGCCCGAACCACTTAGAGGGTACTATACACGACGCTAAAGTAGGCGACAGCACTAAGCAGCGTATGAAAAGTATGTATAACTTAATGTATAGGTACTGCCTTAAATACGATATTGTAGAAAAGGACTACGCGGCGCTGTGTGAGAGTGTAAAGCGCGGCAAGCCTAAAATTGTACGTGTTCCGTTTAGTCACGAGGAAATACAAACACTCTGGGATAATGTGAGCTTTCCTTTTGTCGATATGGTTCTTATAGGCATTTATAGCGGCTGGCGTCCGCAAGAGCTGGCAATATTAAAGATTGCCGACATAGACTTAGAGGCTCGTACAATGTTCGGCGGGCTTAAGACTGACGCAGGGCGTAATAGGGTTGTTCCTATACACTCTGCTATATATGAGCTGGTCGTAGCCAATTATAATAAAGCTATCGCTATGGGTAGCGATTATCTCTTTAATGATGAGAACGGGCAGCAGGGTACGCACTTAACGTACGATAAGTACCGCGGACGCTTCGAGAAAATAAACAAACGCTTTAATATGTCGCACAAGCCGCACGACACACGACATACTTTTATTAATTGTGGCAAGTCTACCTCTATCGGTATGAATGAGTATATACTTAAGCTGCTTGTAGGTCACGAGATAAGCGACGTTACAGAGGCGGTATACACACATAGAACTATACAGGAATTAGCCGCCGAGATTGAAAAGATAGTATATTAAATAACCGCAAATATGCGGCAGTTAAAAAAGAGGGCTACAGGTGCTTTATACGCCTGCTGCCCTCTTATATTTTTGCAAGTTACGTGTGTAAGTTACACGCTAGTTACGTGTAAGTTACCTGTACTTTTCCGTAGGTTTCCATACTTCCGCATATCCGCGTAAATACTGGATTTCCTAGAATTTACCCTTGTCCGCAGCTTCCTCAATGGAAACAGCAACAGCTACAGTAGCACCAACCATAGGGTTATTACCCATTCCGATTAATCCCATCATTTCAACGTGAGCTGGAACTGATGAAGAACCTGCGAACTGAGCATCTGAGTGCATACGTCCCATAGTATCTGTCATACCATAAGAAGCAGGACCTGCTGCCATGTTATCTGGGTGAAGTGTACGTCCTGTACCACCACCTGAAGCTACTGAAAAGTACTTCTTTCCAGCTTCAAGTCTTTCCTTCTTATATGTACCTGCAACTGGATGCTGGAATCTTGTAGGGTTTGTTGAGTTACCTGTGATAGATATATCAACATTCTCCTTCCACATGATTGCAACACCTTCTGTTACATCGTTAGCGCCGTAGCAGTTAACCTTAGAACGAAGACCATCTGAATATGCTGTTCTAGAGATTTCCTTTACTTCGCCTGTTGAATAATCCATCTCTGTCTCAACGAATGTGAATCCGTTAATTCTTGAGATAATCTTAGCAGCATCCTTACCAAGACCGTTAAGGATAACTCTAAGAGGTTTCTGTCTAACCTTGTTAGCCTTCTCTGCAATACCGATAGCGCCTTCAGCAGCAGCGAATGATTCATGACCTGCAAGGAATGCAAAACATTCTGTCTCTTCTTCAAGTAACATCTTTCCTAAGTTACCATGTCCAAGACCAACCTTTCTCTGGTCAGCAACTGAACCTGGAATACAGAATGCCTGAAGACCTTCACCGATAGCTGCAGCAGCTTCTGAAGCCTTTCTTGCACCCTTCTTGATAGCGATTGCTGCACCTACTGTGTAAGCCCAGCATGCATTTTCAAAACAAATTGGCTGGATACCCTTAACCATAGCATATACATCTAATCCGGCATCCTTAGTAATCTTTTCAGCTTCTTCAATACTAGCTATACCATAGCTGTTAAGAACTGAAGTAATCTTATCTATTCTTCTCTCATATGATTCAAATAAAGCCATTCTAATTGTCCTCCTTACTTAACTTCTTCATCTGTTCTTGGGTCAATAATCTTAACAGCATCTGCAACTCTTCCGTACTGTCCGCAAGCCTTCTCATATGCTGTTGTAGGGTCATCACCCTTCTTAATGAAGTCTGTCATCTTACCAAGGCTGACAAACTTGTAACCGATAATCTGGTTGTCCTTATCAAGGGCAATACCTGTTACATAACCTTCAGCCATCTCAAGGTAACGAGGGCCTTTCTTTAATGTACCATACATAGTACCAACCTGAGAACGAAGTCCCTTACCAAGATCTTCAAGACCAGCACCAACTGCAAGTCCACCCTCAGAGAATGCACTCTGAGTTCTTCCGTAAACGATCTGTAAGAATAACTCTCTCATAGCTGTGTTAATTGCATCACAGACAAGGTCAGTGTTAAGAGCTTCCATAACTGTAAGTCCTGGTAAAATCTCTGCTGCCATAGCTGCTGAATGTGTCATACCTGAACATCCGATAGTCTCAACTAAAGCTTCCTGAATGATACCTTCCTTAACATTAAGAGTAAGCTTACATGCACCCTGCTGAGGAGCACACCAGCCTACACCATGTGTAAAACCTGAAATATCTTCAACCTTCTTATTCTGTACCCATTTACCTTCTGTTGGCACTGGAGCTGCTCCGTGATGAACGCCCTGTGCTACTGGACACATATTCTCTACTTCCTGTGTGTAAATCATCTTATTACTCCTTTCGTAATTCATAGTGTTTACTATAAATGAAACGACGGCCAGAAGCCGTCGTCCAAGCCTTGACTATTTTCTCACAAACTTTTGCATTAGTCAATGTGAGACACAACATTTTTACATTAATAAAACAAAAATTTCACATAATTATCTCTTAGTTACTACTTCGCCCTGCTTCTTATATATGGAACCTGCCGGAATAAAGCCTCTTACGCTTGAAAGCGGATAAATATTACTCTCTCTTCCAACAATTGTTCCAGGATTAAGTACGCTGCCACAGCCAACCTCAACATTATCTCCAAGAAATGCACCAATCTTTTTGATACCTGTATCAATATTGCAGTCAGGTCCTTTAATAGTAATAAGCTTCTTGTCAGACTTAACATTAGATGTTATTGAGCCCGCTCCCATATGAGCCTTGAATCCAAGAATTGAATCTCCAACATAATTATAATGTGGAACCTGTACCTTATTAAAAAGAATTACATTCTTAAGCTCAGTTGAATTACCAACAACAGCGCCTTCACCTACAATAGCTTTTCCACGGATAAATGCACAGTGTCTTACCTCTGCATCTTTACCGATAATTGCAGGTCCTGCAATATAAGCTGATGGAAATACATTTGCAGTTCTGTGAACCCATATATTCTCCCCACGCTTCTCATATTCATCTTCTGGCAGTGAATTGCCAAGTTCTACAATAAAATCACCAATCTTTGCAAGTACTTCCCATGGATATGTACAGTCTTCAAATACCTTTGCTGCAATAGTCTCATTAAGGTCATACAGATTACTTATCTTTAATGCATCATTATTCATATCAAATATCCTCTTTATATCAATTATTCAACAGTAACAGATTTTGCAAGGTTTCTTGGCTTATCTACATCGTTACCCTTAAGAACTGCTGTATAGTAGGCAATAAGCTGTAATGGGACTGCCGCAACCATAGGCATAAGAAGCTGGTCTGCCTGTGGAAGCTTAATAACAATATCTGCCACTCCATCCTCAATATCAAGCTCTGGTTCTGCAATAAGCACTACAAATGCTCCTCTTGACTTAACTTCCTTAATATTACTTATAGTCTTTTCCTCAAGATTCTTCTGTGTTGCTATTGCAATTACAGGCATCTGTTCTGTAATAAGCGAGATAGTTCCATGCTTAAGCTCTCCTGCTGCATATGATTCAGAATGAATATAAGATATCTCCTTTAACTTAAGAGAACCTTCCATACTGAGTGCATAATCAAGACCTCGTCCTATATAAAGAAGACTGTCTGCATTAATAAGCTTGGATGCTGCAAACTGACACTTACTCTCAAGTGCAATGGCTTCTTCAATAACCTCAGGTATTTCTTCAAGCATCTTAGTATATCTGCTGCATTCTGCCTCATCCATCTTACCATTAGCATAAGCTAATTCAAATGCAATTAAATACATAATTGATACCTGAACCATATATGCCTTCGTTGAAGCAACTGAAATCTCAGGACCTGCATGTGTATATACAACCATATCTGCTTCTCTTGCAATTGATGAACCCTTGACATTAACAATTGCCATAGTATCAGCACCTGCCTGTTTTGCAAGTTCAAGTGCAGCCTTAGTATCAGCAGTCTCACCTGACTGTGATATAACAATCATAAGGTCATCTTCACTAATAAGAGGATCTCTGTATCTGAATTCTGATGCAATATCAACAGTTACAGATACTCTTGCTATCTTTTCTATTATATATTTACCGACCATTCCGGCATGCATTGCAGTACCACAGGCAACAATATATATATTCTTATAATTCTTTAACTTATCAGGATTGAATCCTTCTGCACTGAAATCAGGCATATCGTCCATGATTCTTGGCATAATTGTTCTCTTTACAGAATCTGGCTGCTCATGAATTTCCTTAAGCATAAAGTGCGCATAACCGCCCTTTTCTGCAGCATCAACATCCCAGTCAGCAGTATTTAATTCCTTATGTATCTCATTACCATGAACATCGTATATCTTAACTGAATCCTTCTTAATAACTGCAATCTCATTCTGGTCAAGAAGGTAATAATCTCTTGTGTAGTGAATAATAGCCGGAACATCAGATGCTATGAAATTCTCATGTTCTCCAACGCCAACAATAAGAGGGCTGTCCTTTCTTACTGCAAATATCTCATCAGGGAAATCCCTGAACATAATTCCAAGTGCGTATGAACCCTTAATCTCTGACAGTACCTTTGCAATAGTCTTCATCGGGTCACCATCATAATAGTAATCAAGCAGCTTTGCAGCAACCTCAGTATCTGTTTCACTTGCAAAGCTATATCCCTCTCCGACAAGAAAATCCTTAAGCTTCTTATAGTTCTCAATTATACCGTTATGTACAATAGTAACTCTCTTATTGCCATGTGGATGTGAATTAATGTCTGATGGTTCTCCATGCGTAGCCCATCTTGTATGACCAATTCCAACATGTCCTTGTGGTTTTCCTTCTTCATCCATCTTCTCAACAAGGTTGGCAAGTCTTCCCTTGCACTTCTTGACCTTTATATTACCATGATCAAATACCGCAATACCTGCTGAATCATATCCTCTGTATTCAAGCTTAGATAATGCATCTACAAGTACATCTGCGCTTTCTCTGTCCCCTACATATCCTGCAATTCCGCACATATATTTAATTCCTTTCACTCATTTACTTATAATTCTTAGCGGTCTCGTTAAAAAGTCCTATAAGCCCCGCCTGATTCCTTAATGCCATAACAGCCCTTGTTCTTCTCGAAACAAAACCATCAAGCTTTTCCATATACTCATCTGCTGTAATATTCCCCTCTGCTACACCTGTAAGTCCTTTTTCCCAGCTTGCCGTAAGCTCCGGATTAAGCAGATGCCTGATAGAATTATCTACAACATCATATATTATCTCACCTAAAAATGTAGGTGTAATAATCTGTGTCTTAGAATTAATAGAAATATACTTAATAGTATTAAGTTTTTTAAGGATTTCAGCTCTGGTAGCACTTGTTCCTATTCCACTACCCTTAATCTGGGCACGCAGCTCCTCATCTTCAATAAGCTGTCCTGCATTCTCCATTGCAAGAATAATAGAACCTGAATTATATCTCTTAGGAGGTGATGTTTCACCTTCTTTGATATTAAACCCATTAAATGTGATTGTAGAACCTTTTCTGTATTTTTTCAATACCTCAAATAAAGCTGCATCACATTTATTATCTTCCTTATTATCGACGCTATCATCATCCTTTACTTTTGCATCTTTTCTCGCCTTTGCAAATGAGTTCTTAGCTACGCTAAGATACCCTTCATCTACAAGCACTTTAAATGAAGCATACAGTTTTTCATTCTTTACATCACTGGTAATACTTACCTTCTGATAAATAGCCGGTGGATAGAATATACTTAAGAATCTTCTTACAATTATCTCATAAGTTCTCGCAGCTGTAACTGACAAGTTCTTTAAATTATTAAACCCCTGTCCTGTCGGAATAATCGCATAATGGTCTGTGATTGCTTTATCGTTGCAATATCTTGTCTTTTCAATCCCCTTCTGCATATTATTCTGTAATATATGCTCAGCTATCTCCTTCACAGGCGGAAAATTCCTGAGTCCTCCTATATTCTTATGTATTTCCTTACTTACCGCAGTCGATAACACTCTCGCATCAGTTCTTGGATAAGTAACCAGTTTCTTTTCATACAGTTCCTGAATAATATTAAGGGTCTCATCAGGGCTTATCTTAAACAGCTTGCTGCATTCATTCTGAATTTCAGCAAGATTATACAGAAGCGGTGGATTCTTGGTTTCTTTCTTTCTCTCAATAGAATCAACTACCCCCTGTGCCGGCAGTGGATCAGATAAGAACTTAACAAGTTCCTCAGCCTTTTTCCTTTCCTTAAAACCATTATCCTTATATAAATATGGCGTACCAGCATACATGCTCTTATCACTTACACGCCATTCTGCATCAAATGTTGAATTGTCAGCCTGTGCCTGTCCAATAACTCTATAGAATGGTGTCTTTACAAAGCTTCTTATCTCCCGTTCCCTTCTTACTACCATTCCAAGAACACATGTCATAACCCTTCCGACAGATACAACTGCCCTGTCAAGGTGCAGGTAATTAGCAATATTGCGTCCATATTTCAATGTAAGAACTCTTGAGAAATTAATTCCCATAAGATAATCTTCTTTAGCACGAAGATACGCTGAATCACTCAGATTATCATATTCAGATATATCTTTAGCCGTATTAATTCCTTTAAGAATCTCTTCCTCGGTCTGCGAATCAATCCACACACGGCGCTCTTTCTTTCCCTTAACGCCTGCCTCCTGCCTCACAAGCCTGTATATATATTCTCCCTCTCGTCCTGAATCGGTACACACATATATATATTCAACATCATCCCTTGTAAGAATGTCTTTAACTATATTAAACTGTTTCGCAACTGCAGGTATAACCTCATACTTGAATTCCTTTGGTATGAATGGCAAGGTGTCAAAGCTCCATCTTTTTAGATTAGGATCATATGCATCCGGGTAGCTCATAGTTACCAGATGTCCTACACACCATGTCACAATATGGTCTCCACCCTCAAGATATCCGTCTTTTCTTGTGAAGTTCACATGCAGTGCCTTGGCAAACTCCTGCGCCACGCTTGGTTTTTCCGCGATATATACGGATTTTCCCATTATATCCCTCATTTCTGTGTCTATTACACAATTATTATTCTCCTGAAGCATCAAGAGTTCCCATATAAGCTGGTATATATTCTTTTATAAAATAATCTGCTTCCGGAATATTCATATCAACAATAGCCTGATATATTGTCTTTTCCGCATCAGCAAAATCCATATTACCAGACTTCTTTTCCTCAAGACATTTGATATAAGCTGACATCTTATCAGCCGCCTTTACATATTTCCAGAGTTCTTCTTCCTCTTCTGTCTCTGATAACACACCCTTATAATGTGCTCTTATATCAGATGACAGACCTGAGAGCATCTGCTCCTCTGCAACATGCTCTACTTCCTTATAAGCATTTCTTATAACCGGATTGTAATACTTTACAGGAGTCGGAAGATCACCCGTAATTATCTCTGTAACATCATGATACATTCCAAGAATCGCAAGCCTTTCAGCATCAATATTCCCACTATATATCTCATTATTGATAATTCCCAGTGCATGTGCTATGAATGCCACTTCAAGACTATGCTCACACAGATTCTCATGTCGTGTATTCTGCATAAGTCCCCATCTGTTAATATATTTCATTCTTGAAAGCATTGCATAAAAATAATTTTCCTTCAATGTATATTTCCCCTCTTTACTCTTTAAGTCGTTTCATAATTTTATATCATAATAGGTTTTTAAGCAAGTAAAAAGAGATGCCATCTCTGGCATCTCTTTTCTGGTATGTGTATTAGAATTTAATTATTCTGCATCCTTAGGAGTGATATAACCCTGTGCCTTAAGAAGCTCTGCTATAAGAACAGCTCCACCTGCTGCACCTCTTAATGTGTTGTGTGAAAGACCAACAAACTTATAATCAAACACACTGTCTTCTCTTAAACGGCCAAGTGAAACACCCATTCCGTTCTCATAATTTACATCAAGCTTAACCTGTGGACGGTCATCTTCTTCAAGATACTGGATGAACTGCTTTGGAGCACTTGGAAGATTAAGTTCCTGTGGAACTCCCTTGAAGCTTCTCCACTTTTCAATAATCTGTTCCTTAGTTGGCTTCTTCTCAAAGTTAACAAATACAGCTGCTGTATGTCCATCAAGAACTGGAACTCTGATACACTGACATGTGATAACCGGATCACTTGCAGGAACAATCTTTCCATCCTCAATCTTGCCCCATAATCTTAAAGGCTCTTTCTCAGACTTTTCTTCCTCACCACCAATATATGGAATGATATTCTCAACCATCTCTGGCCACTGCTCAAATGTCTTACCAGCACCTGAGATTGCCTGATATGTTGTTGCAACAACAAGCTTTGGTCCGAATTCCTTTAATGCATTAAGAGCAGGTGTGTAGCTCTGGATTGAACAGTTAGGCTTAACACAGATAAATCCTCTCTTAGTACCAAGTCTTTCTCTCTGATATTTAATAACTTCAAGATGCTCTGGGTTGATTTCTGGAACAACCATAGGAACATCTGGTGTCCAACGGTTAGCACTATTATTAGAAACAACCGGAACTTCTGCCTTAGCATATCTTTCCTCTATAGCTTTAATCTGGTCCTTAGGCATATTAACTGCACAGAATACGAAATCCACCTTAGAAACGATTTCATCAAAATCCTTATCCATATCATATACAGTCATCTTCTTAACGAACTCTGGCATTGGTGTCTGCATCTTCCAGCGTCCTTCAACAGCATCTTCATAAAGCTTTCCTGCTGAACGTCCTGAAGCTGCTACTAAAACAACCTCAAACCAAGGATGATTCTCAAGTAATGTTATAAATCTCTGTCCTACCATACCTGTACCGCCAAGGATACCAACTCTTAACTTATCGCTCATTTTTAACTCCTTCAATATGTAAAATCTAAAAGACACTTCCCTCTGTTCTGTCTTTCTGTGACGGACATTTGTTTTTGTGTCTAAGAAAATATATCACAGCCTATAGGATAATGCAAGCCATTTTTAAATATTTTAAGATTTTTTCTTAATAAAAATATATTTTTTAATGTAAAAATGAAAAAGCCCCGGCAGTTAACCGGAAGCTTTTTCTGGAAATATTAGGAGAAGTAAATTCTTATAAGCTTATTTATCGAATGTCTTCTTTCTCTTTAATTCAACACATGCAATTCCTGCTGTTAATGTCATTGCAGCAATATACCATACCATATGGTATGAATCACCTGTCTTAACACCATTATTATCTGATACCGCTGGCTCTGTAGCTGGCTGATCTGTTGGTGTCTCTGGTTTAACAGGCTGCTCTGGTGCTGGTTCTGCTGGTGTTGGATTCTCTGGTTCGCCTGGTGTTGGATTTTCTGGTTCACCTGGTGCTGGATTTTCTGGTTCGCCTGGTGCTGGATTTTCCGGTTCACCTGGTGTCGGATTTTCTGGTTCGCCTGCAGATGTAATCTCCTTACCATCAACAACAAGCTTAACATCTGAAAATGTCACATCAGCACTTCTTGCAACATACATTCCAACATATACATATTCTGAATCTACAGAAGTTAATTTAAAATCAAAACCACCTGTAATAGTTTCTTCATTACCAAATGTACATGCATAACCATCTGTATTGCTTTCGATTTTAAGGTTATATGTCTCACCAGCCTTAATCTCATTAGCACATGTTCCTCCCTGTGTAAGAGCGCCACTCTTTCTTGCAAAACAGTTCCATACAGAACCTTTCTTAGTAAGCTTAAGTGGACCAGCTGCAACATAGTCACCCATTGTACTGTTAATATACTGATCTACATACATATCATCTCTTGCCATAAGACCGAATGATACCTGATCATTAGATGTAAAACTGTTTACAGTCGCCTTTGCTGTAATTGTAAAATTACTGTTTGCTGGAACTCTGTAATAATACATAGCAATTCCATCAGCAGTACTTGCTATCTTTCCTGCTCCATTAACAGCAATATTAATATTACCATTGTCAAGACTCTCAAGCTTAAATTTAGATGCTATCTTATCATTGCCGCCAACATTTCCAAATACAGTTCCCTTAAAGATTCCTGCATTAGCCCATAATTCGCTGTCTTTTAAATCATTTGAATATTCTGACTCTTTATAATCAGGATTAGACTTTAAAACATCACTCTTAGTTGGTGCTTTAGCATCAATAATATGCTCTGCAAGTCCTGCTACATTAAGTTCCTTAATTGTCTTAGTAACAAGATATGCATTATATGTTCCGCCCCAGATATTAGTATGCGTATTGTCTACACTTTCTGGCTTTGATGATGTCCATGCATGTAAATTAACTGTCTCGGCTGCTCCTAATGAATCATATAATTCCTTAGTAAGAGAAGTCATATCAACCACTGGAACATTAAGATCTTTTCCAAGATTAATGATTGCCTGTGGATAACTTCCTCCTTCAAACTCTCCTGAAGCAGCTGTAACATGAAGCTGACTGTCAGACCAGTTGCCATCAGCAGTTCTTCTTACAATCGGTGTACATAAAACAACTGTTGTTCCTGCTGCCTGTGCCGGCTTTATATAATTTTCATATAAAGAATTAGCAAATGAACCTGCTGTTTTATAATCTCCATTAGGGTTAGTATATCTTCCACTCTCCGCTTTTTCATCATTGTGGCCGAAACCAACAAGAAGAAAATCTCCCTTTTTCATTCCAGCTATAAGCTCACCATACTCCTTATCCGCTGTATAGCTTGTTGAACTTCTTCCTGATAAAGCAATATTCTTTACCTCAAAAGTTCCATCCAGATACTTATCAATCTGCGTTCCCCATCCATATCTAGGATAATAATAATTGTCTGTGAAAGCACTGACTGTCGAATCTCCCACAATCCAGACAACAGGCTTTGATGAATCTGATTCCTCAGCTCCTGCAAATGTGCCAAAACCAAAACTCATAACAAGCAAAAGAACTGCACTAAGCAGACAACTGATTCGTCTTCTATTTTTGTTTTTCATAACAAAGACCATTCCTTTCTTTTATTTGTTCAAATTGTAAACTATGAACCTATGTCAAGGTCAAGTCTTTGTGTATATTTTACCATAAAATGTTTTTACAAAAAAATCCCCGCACTATGTGCGGGGAAATTCACAAAATATTAATACGCTATACCATTAGATACTTCTACATAATAAATATTAACTCCACCAGATTCTGATACAATATAATATTCACCTGCCTCATCTAATCTGAATGATACTGACTTAAGTGAAGAACCAGGTATCTTAGCTGTACTTGTTACATCATTACCGTTCTTATCAATAATCTTAATAAGTCTGCTTGTATCTGTATCTGAGCTTGTTGCATATATCTTTACCTTAGATTCACCTGCTGTCTTAAATGCAATTGCTCTTGCAGATTCGCTTCCTGCACCGCTAAGCTTGATTCTCTTTGTAAAGCTGATATTCTTGTAATCCTTATCACTCTTATCAACTGTTACAGTCTTTTTGCTTGTTGCAACAATCTTAAGACCATCAACTACAGTTGAACTCTTAATCTTTCCTGTTGAAACATCATTAGCATTAAGAATTAATTTTTCACCCTTTGTTGATACTGAAGAAGCTTCTGTTGCCTTTGTTGTTGCCTCTGTCGCCTTAGTTGGAGCCTGTGTCTCCTTTGTTGTTGCCTCTGTCGCCTTAGTTGGAGCCTGCGTCTCCTTTGTTGCTGCCTCTGTCGCCTTAGTTGTTTCCTGAGCCTTTGTTGTCTCTTCTGGCTTAGTTACCTCAGATGATGAATTCTTTGAAGATACACTAATCATCTGATTAGCAACATTGAATCTTGCTCCCATTGAAGCATAGCTTCCTATTGTCTCATAGAGACCGTTCATATTAACAGTTCCATCAGAATTTCTAAGCTGTTTATCTATATTTTTGCTCATATCGATTGCATTAACAGTGTTCTTAAACATTCCAGCTGTCTTAGCAGGGTCAGTTACAACAGTTCCCTTCTTATCTCCACTTACTAAAGAAGTAAACAAAGAACCTGAAAGATTATAATACTTACCTGAATTGTAATATATTGAATCAGCCATTTTACCAGTAAACTTATCTGAATCAATTGCACCAGCTGATACAAGTCCCTTAAATATTGCTGCACTTGATGTTCTGTAACATAAGAAGTTACCCTTCTTAGCATACTTTCCATTGCCCCATGCTGTAACATTTACAATTGTAAGACCTGTTGGGTTATTATTATCTGTAAATCCTGTTGCACCATTGTCAAATGACAGACAATTCATTACATTATGTGGAGTTCCAACACCTGAACCACCAAGCTTAAATCCATTCATATCTCCATTAGCATAATGAACACCATTAGATAATGTTCCGTTGTTAAATGCAACGCAATTTCTTATTGTAATTACACCTATAGGACCTGTTGCACTCTTTGCAAATAAATCCCATCCATCATCTGAGTTGCTGTATGATATACATCCGTCAAATACATTGCCTTCACCACATGTAAGCTTTGCAGCAAATCCATCTGCATTCTCACCTGTACCACCCTGGTCAGGGAAATCACAGTTATCATGTGATGTACAGTTGATAATCAGGTTATTTGATGGCCATAAATCTTTAGTAGCAGCTGTTGTGTCATATCTTGAAATCTGGAGTCCTGAATCTCTGTTTGCTTCAAATACACATTTTTCAAAAATGTTGTTATTACCAGCAAGTAATACTCCGTTATCCCCAGCACCATAGAAATTAATTCCCTGGAAATACCAGTATTCTCCATCTACAACTACACCTCTGTTAGCTCCGTCAAGCTTCTGTGCTGAGAAATCAAACTTAGCTTCCTTGCCACTTTCAGCCTTTACAATAATATAAGAGCCTGATTTTCCATTCATGGCATTATTAATTACAATTGTATCAGAGAACTTATATGTTCCCTCTTTTACAATAATTACATCACCAGCCTTAGCTGAACTGATTGCATTAAGAATTTCATTTGAAGATGATACATACTTTGCATTCTTGAAATCTGCATCTTTCTTCTTGCTGATATCTGTATACGCACCTGAATAAGAAAGGCTTGTCTTATCATATGATGTTGTTGCATCTGAACCCGTTGTTTCCTTTTCAGTTGCCTTTGTTGCGCTTTCTGTTGATTTAGTTGTTGCCTGTGTTGCTTTTGTTGTTGTCTGTGTTTCCTTTGTTGTTGCCTGTGTTGCTTTTGTTGTACTCTCTGTTGCCTTAGTTTCTTCTGTTGTTGGATCTGGTGATACAATCTTCGCATTAGTACCACCTACAGAAACAAGGTCTGTATTCTTGTAATTAGTAACTGTTGCCTTTAATTCCTTATCTATGGCATATACAGAATCATCTTTATCAGAGAATGTCCATGAAATCACTCCACCACCAAGGCTTCCTGCTCCCTTTGCAGATGTTACTACTGAAGGTACATCTTCTGCATTATTAAGACTTCCTGATTTAACTCCGAGATCCTTAGTTGTATCAAAGTTATCATAAGATGTTCCACCTGCTACGGTCTTATATGAAGATGGAACTTTCTCATCTGCTGACTTTGCAAGGTATGCATCAAATGATGCCGCATTTGCAGAATCACCAGTTTCTGAAACAGCATTTGCATAGATAATCTTCTGTGCACCTACGATAACATTTCCATATGCTTTAATGATACCACCGTTCTCACCTGAGAATGTACCCTCACCAAGTGCATCTGTTCCCTGATTAGATGAAAGCATTGGATTCTTACAGTTTCTAAAATAGTTATTCTGTATGAATAATGAAGAACCCATTGTTGAACCAGCACCATACTTTGCATTGCCATCATAGTAGTTGTTATACATATGCACTGACATTGTTCTTACTCTTGCATGTCTTGAATCAGAATGATCAAACCAGTTATGATGATATGTAATATAGTTAGGACCAGACTCGCTCTTCATTCCACATAACGAGCACTTACCTGAATCATAAAAATGTACATACGAAACTGTTATATACTGTGAATTACCTTTAATGTCAATTGAACCATCACCCTTTGCCTGGTCAGCATCCCCACCTGCTTTACCATAGTACAGATCAACATTGTGAATCCATACATTGCAGTTTGCTGTATCGAGAGAAATACCATCATCCATGAAATTAATAATTGAAAAATTTCTCATCTCAACATTTCCTGCATTTCTTAAGAGGAAACCGAATCCATTGATTGTTGCATCATTTCCGATACCCTCTATTGTCATATTAAGATTTGAATAAGCACTAGCTCCTTTAATCTGTACTCCCTCAGATGAACTTGAAAACTTATCCATTGCAGTATCTGTAACACATCCGATTACACGAACATCAAGTGCTCTTGTTTCTATCCCCTTGCTAGCACTCTTTGTATATGCATCAATTATTGTCTGAAGACCTGTATATTCCTTCTCTCCCTTTGCCTCTTTTACTGATGCCTTAATTGTCTTTGCATTATCGTTAGTAACATAAAGAACAATTGCATCTTTCTTAAGTGTTCCATTCTCATTGTAAGCACCTGAACCTGTCTTATATTTTGATTCAGATGAAAATGCAAATCCGGATCTGTCATAAGAACTTACATTGAGTGTCTTAGTAACCTGTGCTTTGTCAGTAACTTCCTTTCCGTTCTTTACAGGAACTACCTTAATAACATAGTCACCTGCCGCAAGTCCTACTGCATCAACCCTGTAGTAGTTCTTATACTTTCTGATAAGTTCATTGTCGATTCTTGCATAGGCAGAATCTGACTGACTGGCTTTCTTGATATATGCTGTATATCCTTCTGCCTGATTATCAATGGTCCACTGTGCATATGCTGACTCTAACCATCCTGCCGCACCATCAATAAATTTAACTGTTCCAACATCCGCCTTTGCTGTAAGAAGTGATGTAGGAATCACGATACTCACAATCATAACCAATGCAAGTACCCATGCCCATTTTCTACGAGCTGCTTTGCTAATAATAGCTTTCATGTTTTGCTTTTCCTCCTCAATACATTTTTTTGTGCATTTTGCTTTAACCAGCAAGGGTTTATGTCGTTATATTAGCAACTTTTACTCAAAAAGTACATGTATGTTAAGTAGGAAATAGGTACCATTTTCATAACTTTTAAGTACTTCATATTAAAATATGACAAAAATATGTAAAACACCGTGGCACATTTGCTATTAAGCTAATATGCCACGGTGCAGATTAAGCATCCGGATATTCCAATATATATCTCTCATAACCATTAATTATCTTAGTATTCTCATTATATTCATATTCCTGCTTAAACTTCATCTGGTAGGTCTTGTGGATATGACCATGGATGAAATACTTAGGCTTATATTTTTCCAACAGATAATTAAAGCCCTCAAAACCCTTATGCGGTTCGTCAGGTCCGTCACCTATTCCCGCTGCCGGTGAATGTGTAAGCAGTATATCAAAGCCCCTGTTCTTCTTTATTGAAAGCCACATTTTATTAATTCTGTGGTTCATCTCTTTCTGTGTATACTGGTTCTTTCCCTTCTTATAGCGTATAGAACCACCAAGTCCCATAATACGGACACCTTTATACACATATATCTTATTCTCTATATCAATGCATCCATCTGGTGGCTGTATATCATAACAGTCATCATGATTGCCATGCACATAAAGAATAGGTACTTTTGAAAATGATGCAAGAAACGACAGATACTGTGGCTTTAAATCCCCTGCTGAAAGTATAAGATCTATACCTTCCAATTTTTCCTTTTCGAAATAATCCCATAAGTACTTTGATTCAACATCCGCTAACACAAGTATTTTCATTAATAATTCCCCAGCCACCACTGCAGGCAGCATGCTTTCTATTCTTCTTCTTTGACAACACCCTGAAGTGCCATTTTTAATTTAGCATTATCTGTAAGTTCATCATACCGAGGCAGTCTGCCAACCACATTATCAAGCAGCCAGTCCATAGTAATTATATGTTCCGGATCAATAAGCTTCCCTTCTTCAACCCTTATATTACCCTGCTGATCTTTTAATTCACCCTCAAACACTCTGAACCTTGCTTCCTTAAGTTCTTTCTCAAAGAGCTTTACAAGTCTCTTAGTTGCTGATGGCAGACTCTCTGAATATATAAGATCAACAACTCCTGCCGACATTCCCCACCAGTAATTAAGTGCTTTTACATTATCGCCGTCCTCATCCTTACTCCATGAACCACTCATAATGCTCTGTATAAGCTTTTCATAAAAAACTCCCCAGTGCCATACAGGCATAGCCAGGTGCTTATCCGAATCACTCGCTTTATACAACCCGAACTTTCTCTTACTCTTGCCCGGAGTAATCATATCCTGATTAGAAATAATGCTTATATTCTTCTTAGCAAGATTTTCCTCTGAATCATTATCCTTAATACTGTTCCATTCAAGGTAAACCTTGGCTCTTGGATTAACAAACTTTACTCCCAATGCAAATGCATTAATATTCGCACATGCCCCATAAACCGGATTATCAGCTATATAACCAACATTATCGTCATCAGCCAGTGAACCTGCAATAATCCCTGTTATAAATTTTGCTTCAAACATTCTTGCATAATATGACCTGATATATTTATGTGAAATGTTAAGAGAACAATCAAGAATCTTTACTGACGGATGTGCTATTGCAGCTTTAAGTCCAGCCATATTCATCGCCGAAGATGTCACGAATATAAGATCACAGCCTTTCTCTATAAGTCTGTTGATTGCCGCCTCATCATTCTGCTCCGGTATCACATTCTCCTCAACGTATGTCTCTATCTGGTCACCAAATGTATCATCAATATACTGTCTTCCAAGCTCATGTGCATAACACCACTCTGAATCCTGCGGTGTTTTTTCATACACAAATCCGACCTTAAGTTTCTTAACTCCTCCACCCATTGGAAGCAGATAGCTTAATATATTCTTCTTAGGTGCTGCTGCCGGCGTCATCTTAAGTTCCACTTCACTGTTATCATCAAGAAGCTCGAATTCAGCCCATGTTTTGGCGACATTCTTTGCCATCTCAGACTTAGTCATCTTCTTAACAGCATCATATCCGTGAATATGAATGAAGCGTAAAAATGAATCTCCTGTTGGAAAATCAAACTTATCCCCTCCTCTTGATTCATAAGCAAGCCTGAAATTAAGATAGCACGAAACAAGGTCTTTCTTATCATCCTCATCCATTGGTTCTCCTGGTGTAATTCCAACCAGCTCCATAAGAGTTGTAAAACTGCCCTCTTTACTGAAATATATATCGTTTAACTTGGTAGATTTATAAAAATCCATGAATTCATAATATATCTTAACATCAGGATCATCACTGTATTTAGGTATCTTTCTTATAACCTGTGCACTTACTGTCACCGCCTTAAAATATTTAAGTACACTGACTCTTTTATTACCTTCAAGCACATAGAACTTATTCATGTACTCATATACTTTAATATCGTCTCTTATTCCTTCATTCACCTGACTGTCGCTAAGCGAAGCCCACTTTGCTGAAAATTCTGTTCCCCAGTCAAGTATAGGCATGAAGTTGTCTGCAAATGCAGTAGTTCTACCTGCTGTACATGTTCCAACCACAAGTCTTAACGGAATCTGGTCACTTCCAAGACTAACTTCTCTGTCAATACTGTTTTCATCAATAATATCCTCCAAAACCGGAAGATATGGGTACGTACCCTTATTTACACACGCATGATATTCTTTTTTACCAATCTTTACTGCACTAAGATAATCCTGTACTGACATATCTTCTACCTTTCCTTTCTGTCTGCATTCTACCGTTTAATGTTCCTGTATGTAACATTTGCAGACCGCCATATCTTATTTATTTCTACTTACATATATAAAACTATCACATTTTCACCAAAAAATACACCTTAAAATTGACTTTTGTTAATTATGCTAGTATCTTATTCGATAGGCTTGAAATTTTTCTATATTTCGGGTCTGAATAAAATGCATGCAGATACGCATTTAAAGAAATGGAGTATACATATGAATATTGAATTTTCTAAGAGAGCTGACCGCTTTGGCAGCAACATTTTTAATATACTTAATCAGAAAAAGAATGACAGACTTGCACAGGGAAAGCCGGTATATAACTTTACTGTAGGAACTCCTGATTTCAAGCCTGATGAATCTGTTATGAAGGTTGTTTCAGAGGCAGCACTTGACCCTGAGAATTACAAGTACTCACTTGGTGATACTGATGAATTGCTTGACGCTGTATGCAAATGGTACAAACGCCGTTACAACACCGTTATCACACCTGATGAAGTCGCCTCTGTATTCGGAACCCAGGAAGGCATGGCTCATATTGCCCTTGCTTTGTGCAACCCTGGTGATTTATGCTTAGTTCCTAATCCGGGATATCCTATATTCGAGATTGGACCATTCCTGTGTGACGCACAGATTGCTTATTACAATCTTCTCCCAGAGAATGATTATCTTATAGATTTTGATTCTATCGATGAAGATACTGCAAAAAAAGCCAAAATGATGGTTGTATCTTATCCACTGAATCCTGTATGTGCTACTGCACCTGATGAATTCTACGATAAACTCATCGCTTTTGCAAAGAAATATAACATCATTATTATTCACGACAACGCATATTCTGAGATTATATATGACGGACAGATTGGTGGTTCTTTCTTAAGCCACGAAGGTGCTATGGAAGTCGGAGTTGAATTCAACTCTCTTTCTAAGACTTATAATCTTACTGGTCTGCGCCTTTCATTTCTTATCGGAAACCGTGAAATCGTAAGCAAATTCAAAACTGTCCGCTCACAATTCGACTATGGAACAAGTTTTATATATCAGAAAGCTGCTGTTGCTGCACTTAACGGTCCGCAAGGATATGTCGCTGACAACCGTGCTGAATATGAGTTAAGAAGAAATGCTCTCGTTGCTGGAATTAAGAAGCTTGGACTTAAACCTGCTGATGTTAAAGGCACAATGTTTGTATGGGCTGCCATTCCTGACGGCTATACCAGTTCAGCTGATTATGTTATGGAACTTCTTAATAAGACTGGCGTTTTATGTACACCTGGAAGCAGCTTCGGAAGCCTTGGAGAAGGTCATGTAAGATTTGCCCTTGTACTTCCCCATGAAGAAATTGAGAATATATTTTCTAATCTGTAATTCACTAAAAAACATAATATACGTACAAAACCCCGTATCCTGCAAAACAGAATACGGGGTTTATATGTATCTTTGATATTAACAATCACTGGTGATTAGCCACGGATCTTCTTAACAAGAGCAACAGCCTCTGCTGTCATATCCTTAATCTTGTCAAATTCTCCTGCCTTAATCATATCACCCTTAACCATCCATGATCCACCACAGCAGAAGATCTTATCGCATGATAAGAATTCCTCAAGGTTAGCTGTGTTGATACCACCTGTAGGCATGATTCTTACATTAGTGTAAGCTGCGCACATAGCCTTGATCATCTTAATTCCACCTGCAGCTGTAGCTGGGAAGAATTTAACTCTTGTAAGGCCTCTCTTAACAGCCTGAGCAAGCTCTGAAGGTGTAACGATACCTGGCATAACAGGAATGTTCTTAGAAATACAGTAATCAACGATTTCTGGATCAAATCCTGGGCTTACGATAACTGAAGCACCAGCTGCTACAGCTCTGTCAACCTGCTCTGTTGTAAGTACTGTACCTGCTGCAAGTACCATATCTGGATATGCTTCATGCATAAGACGGATAGATTCCTCAGCTGCTGCTGTACGGAATGTAACCTCTGCACAAGGAAGACCACCATCAACTAAAGCCTTAGCTAATGGAAGTGCATCTTTAGCATCATTCAATACTACTACTGGAATTACTCCAAGTTCTTCAAATTTGTCTGCAATATTGCTCATAATTATATAGACTCCTTTCATATTTTCCCAATCTCTGGGATAATTTTGTCCGCAAATATTCTATCACACTCTCAGCACCATTACAAGCATTATAAATGTTGTTATTCCCTCAGCAACAGCATACGCAAGCCATACTCCTGTCATTCCAAAAAGTGCTGACATTACAAAAACTGCACCTAAAATCAGCACAAATCCTCTTGCCACAGAAACAACTGCCGCTTTAAACGCATCCTCTGTTGCACTGAATGCACCGCCACCTACAATATTAATTCCCGCAAAGAATATTCCAATAAAATATAACTTAACGCCTTCTGTTGCGTAAAGCCTTAACATTTCTGAACCTTCACTGTTAAACACTGCGACAAACTGTCCTGCAAATATAAACAATATACTATACATAACCGCTGCAAGTACAAATGCTGTTGTATATCCCATTCGTTTTAACTGTGTACATCCATCCTTGTCTCCCCTGCCGAAACAACTGCTTATAAGTGGCTGACTTCCCTGTGCAACACCATTAAATACTGCAGTTGTGACAATTGCAATATTAGCCACAACTCCGTATGCAGCTACTCCGACATTACCAGCCAGCTTAAGTATTACGAAATTAAAAGCAAGTGTAATGACCGCTGACGACATCTCTCCTACAAATGCCGATACACCAAGCTGGCTTCCTGCCACAAGTTTTCTTACTGAAGGCTTACACACAACAAGCCTGACACTGCTTTTCTTAGAGAAGAAATGTATGCTGCATATTCCCATACCTATAATCGGCGACAAAGCTGTTGCCAGTGCTGCACCTTCCATTCCCAGATTCATCGGGAACATGAGAATATAGTCAAACACTATATTAAACAGACTGCTAAAAAGTGTTGCACTCATAGCAATCCCCGGGGCTCCGTCATTTCTTACAAATGCATTAGTCACATAGTTGCACATAAACATAGGTGCAAAACACATGAATATCTTAGTGTAATTATTCCCAACTGCTACAATATGTTCATCAGCTCCTAGAACACGCATGATATCTGCCGAAAAGAATATTCCGGCAAAAACGAATAGCATGCTTGACAATATACACCATATTAATGCATTCCAGAAATAATCATCTGCATCTGCATCTTTTTTAATCTTACTAATTGCATACCTTATAGCTGAACCAACACCAATCATCTCACCAATTGAGAATATTATACTATATAATGGCATAACAAGATTTAATGCTGTAAGTCCGTCTGCTCCCTTTGCTATAGATATAAAATACGAGTCAGCAAGAACGTAGCATGAAAACCCTATCATTCCGAGAATATTCTGCGATACATATTTAGAAAAATTCTTTCTGTTTTCCTCCTTGCTCATCGAAATCTCCTTAATTAAATAATATAAGTTACAAAAACGGCTCCCGTTGGGAGCCGCATTTTACACACTATCATCTCTCTTAACACAAAGCAATTACATGCCCATAATTATTTACTTAGTTCCGAAGATTCGGTCTCCGGCATCCCCAAGTCCTGGGCAAATATAAGCATCTGCGTTAAGTTCTCTGTCAAGATGTCCAATGTATATCTGAACATCTGGATGCGCCTTATGAAGCTTTTCAACTCCCTCTGGGGCAGCTATGATACACATGAACTTAATCTGCTTTCCGCCAACCTTCTTTATCTGATCAATTGCATCAACTGCCGAACCACCTGTTGCAAGCATCGGATCTGTTACAACAATAGTTCTTTCCTCAATTGGATGTGGAAGCTTGCAGTAATATGGTACCGGCTCATGTGTCTCTTCATTACGATACATTCCAATATGTCCAACCTTAGCAGTTGGTACAAGTGAAAGTACACCAGGAACCATGCCAAGGCCTGCCCTTAAGATAGGAACAATTGCAAGCTTACGTCCTGAAATCATAGGTGTCATACAGGTTTCAATAGGTGTCTCAATCTCAACATCTTCTGTTGGAAGATCTGATAATGCCTCAAAACCTTCAAGCATAGCTATTTCTTCAACGAGCTTTCTAAATTCATTAGTTCCTGTTTTCTTATCTCTAAGAATTGAAATCTTATGCTGGATAAGTGGATGTGTAAATATAGTTATATTCTTCTCATTCTCAAAATCCATCATTATTAAGTACCTCCAAATTTTATTGTTATTTACTTATTATCTTCTGATTCTTCTTTTTCAGAGTCTGTGTTCATAACATAAACTCCACGGCTGCTGTCACCTGCTGGATTCTTACCGAATTCATAATCATTACCAGGTAATATAGCATTAAGAAGAATACCTGCTATAGCAGCGATTGCAAGTGCTGTAAGTGTTATAGATGTTCCACCGATTGTAAATGTAAGTCCACCACCGAAGCCTAAACCACATACAAATATAACACCTGCAATAATAAGGTTTCTTGACTTAGTAAGGTCAACCTTGTTCTCAACAACATTTCTTACACCGATAGCTGAAATCATACCATAAAGCATGAATGATATACCACCGATAATTGCTGTTGGCATAGTTGATATAACTGATGAAAACTTAGGTATGAATGAAAGTATAATTGCAAATACTGCTGCGATTCTGATTACTCTTGGGTCATATACCTTAGAAAGTTCAAGAACTCCTGTGTTCTCACCATATGTAGTATTAGCCGGACCTCCAATTGCACCTGCAAATGCTGTTGCAACACCATCACCAATAAGTGTTCTGTGAAGACCTGGATCTGCTAAATAGTTTTCTTCAACTGTAGCCGAAATAGCTGACATATCTCCGATATGTTCCATCATTGTTGCAATAGCAATAGGTGCCATTACAAGGATTGCTGTTACATCAAATTTCATAAACTGGAACTTTGGAATTCCAACCCATGAAGCAGATGCAATTGATGAGAAATTAAGTATTGCTGAACCATCAGGATTATGTACGCCGCATGCATTAAGAATAAGTGCAAATACATATGAAATTACTACGCCCATAAGAATAGGGATAATCTTGAAAAGCCCCTTGCCCCATATATTGAATATAATAATTACAGCAAGTGCAACAAATGCAAGTAACCAGTTAGTTGAAGCATTTGTAATAGCTGAACCTGCAAGTGAAAGACCGATACATATAATGATAGGTCCTGTAACTACAGGTGGAAGGAATTTCATAACTCTGTTAACTCCAACAAGCTTAATTATAAGTGCAAGTACAAAGTAAAGCATTCCGGCAACAAATATACCACCACATGCATAAGCAGCCTTATCATTAGCTGACATTCCAGCATACATACCGCTGTCAAGATTAGCTACTGTGTAGAATCCACCAAGAAATGCAAAGGAAGATCCTAAGAATGCAGGTACTTTGAATTTAGTACACAGGTGGAATATCAATGTACCAAAGCCTGCACAGAAAAGTGTTACTGATACAGACAGACCTCTGGTAAGCTCCTCACCGCAGGCAGCCTGAAAGTATCCTGATACCAGAATAGGTACAAGGATAGTTGCGCCAAACATGGCAAACATATGCTGAATACCAAGAATCAGCATCTTCGCTTTACCAAGCTTTCTGGCATCACGAATAGGTTCGATTTTCTTTTGTTCCATAATACGCTCCAATCAATATATATTTTCATATTATTATAAAACATATAATGATTTAGGGCAATGAAAAAATATTCCATTTTAAACATTTCGGGGCATGAAAAGCTTTTGCTTTCCATGCCCCGAAACTCGTGTTATGGTCAGAAATTGGATTATTTCTCTTCTGCAATAGCAGCCTGTGCTGCTGCAAGTCTTGCAATAGGTACTCTGAATGGTGAGCAGCTCACATAATCAAGACCTATCTTGTGGCAGAATGCGACTGATGAAGGATCTCCACCATGCTCTCCACAGATACCTATGTGAAGATCCGGATTAACCGGTCTTCCAAGCTTTATTGTCATCTCCATAAGCTTACCAACACCATTCTGGTCAAGCTTTGCAAATGGGTCATTCTCAAATATCTTAGATTCATAGTATGCATTAAGGAACTTACCAGCGTCATCTCTTGAGAATCCGAATGTCATCTGTGTAAGATCGTTAGTACCAAAGCAGAAGAAATCAGCTTCCTTAGCAATCTCATCAGCAGTAAGTGCAGCTCTAGGAATCTCAATCATAGTACCAACCTCGTATTCAAGGTCGATTCCTGCTGCCTTAATCTCTTCATCTGCTGTCTCAACAACAGTCTTCTTTACATACTTTAATTCCTTAACCTCACAGATAAGCGGAATCATAATCTCCGGCTTAACATTCCAGTCAGGATGTGCCTTCTTAACATTGATTGCAGCTCTTATAACAGCTCTTGTCTGCATCTTGGCAATCTCTGGATATGTTACTGCAAGACGGCATCCTCTGTGTCCCATCATTGGATTAAACTCATGAAGACTTGCAATAATATTCTTAATAGTCTCTACTGACTTGCCCTGTGATTCAGCTAACTTCTTAATATCTTCTTCCTCTGTAGGAACAAATTCATGAAGAGGTGGATCAAGGAATCTGATAGTTACAGGATTACCTTCAAGTGCCTCATAAAGTGCTTCGAAATCCCCCTGCTGATATGGCAGAATCTTATCCAGTGCTGCTTCTCTTTCTTCTACAGTATCAGAACATATCATCTCTCTGAATGCTGCAATTCTGTCCTCTTCAAAGAACATATGTTCAGTACGGCAAAGTCCGATACCTTCTGCTCCAAGTTCTCTTGCCTTCTTGGCATCCTTAGGAGTATCTGCATTAGTACGAACCTTTAACTTTCTGTACTTATCAGCCCACTCCATAACTCTTTCAAACTCTCCTGCAATCTTGGCATCAACCGTAGGAATCTGTCCATCATATATGTTGCCTGTTGTACCATCAATAGATATATAATCTCCTTCATGGTATTCCTTGCCTGCAAGTGTGAACTTCTTATTAGCTTCATCCATTGCAATATCACCACAGCCAGATACACAGCAGGTTCCCATACCTCTTGCAACAACCGCTGCATGGCTTGTCATACCTCCTCTTACAGTAAGAATACCCTGTGAAGCCTTCATACCTGTAATATCTTCTGGCGATGTCTCAAGTCTTACAAGAACAACCTTCTCTCCTCTTGCATTCCACTCTTCTGCGTCTTCTGCTGAGAAAACAATCTTACCACATGCAGCGCCAGGAGATGCTCCAAGACCTCTTCCTGCTGGAGTTGCAACCTTAAGTGCAGCTGCATCAAACTGAGGATGAAGAAGTGTATCAAGATTACGAGGATCAATCATTGCAACTGCTTCCTTCTCTGTTCTCATCCCCTCATCTACAAGGTCGCATGCAATCTTTAATGCTGCCTGTGCTGTTCTCTTACCATTACGTGTCTGTAACATGAACAGCTTGCCATGCTCTACTGTAAATTCCATATCCTGCATATCTCTGTAATGTTCTTCCAGAGTTGCACACACATCCTTAAACTGCTCAAATGCTTCCGGGAACTTCTCACTCATTTCCTGAATATGCATTGGAGTTCTTACTCCGGCAACAACATCTTCACCCTGTGCGTTAGTAAGGAACTCTCCAAAAAGTCCTTTAGCACCAGTTGCAGGATCTCTTGTAAATGCAACACCAGTTCCACAGTCATCCCCCATATTACCAAATGCCATAGACTGTACATTAACTGCTGTTCCCCAAGAATAAGGAATATCATTATCTCTTCTGTATACATTAGCTCTTGGGTTGTCCCATGAACGGAATACAGCTTTTATAGCTCCGTATAACTGTTCCTTAGGATCATCTGGGAAATCCTTGCCAATCTTAGACTTATATTCAGCCTTAAACTGTGTTGCAAGCTCCTTAAGATCATCCGCTGTAAGCTCTACATCAAGCTTAACCCCTCTCTCATCCTTCATCTTATCAATAAGCTCTTCGAAATATTTCTTGCCAACTTCCATAACTACATCTGAATACATCTGGATAAATCTTCTATAACAATCCCATGCCCATCTTGGATTGCCAGATTTCTGTGCAATTACATTAACAACGTTCTCGTTAAGTCCAAGATTAAGGATTGTATCCATCATACCCGGCATAGAAGCTCTTGCTCCAGAACGAACAGAAACTAAAAGTGGATTCTCCATATCTCCAAACTTCTTGCCTGTAATCTGTTCCATCTTCTCAATATGTTCGTTAATCTGTCCCATGATCTCATTATTGATTTCTCTACCATCCTCGTAATACTGGGTACAAGCTTCTGTTGTAATTGTGAATCCCTGTGGTACAGGTAGACCGATATTAGTCATCTCTGCCAAATTCGCACCTTTACCACCGAGAAGCTCACGCATATCTGCGTTACCCTCTGTAAACAAATACACCCATTTCTTTCCCATAACAAAACCTCCATAATTTAATATTCAGTTATTTAAGTAGTATATTTCTTAGCTTGTTAAAATTATAACATAGTAATCGTTTTCGTGCAACCATAAATGTATTTATTTTAATACAATTTTATATACAAGCCTTACATTTACAGAATATGCTTAATATGGGAAAATATTCATGCTGTACTAAATAGTACAACAATAGAGCCATCACTGAAAACACAATATAAGGAGGATTTTTCTATGCCTAAAGACCCTGTTATGCTTTTAAGCTTTGTCAATACACAACTTCGAGACAATTACAATACATTAGAGGAACTGTGCAAATCTTATATGATTTCTGAGGAAGAAATAACCAATAAGTTAAAATCAATTAATTATGAATATAATACTGAAAAGAACCAGTTTATCTAGTTCTGTATAAATATGTCTTAATCTGATTATTGATTCGTTGTTCATGATACCTATAGGTAGTCGCATTATCACTTGATTTATAGGACATATCCAGGCAGAATCCTTATTCAACCTTCACTTTTTCTTCCAATCTGCCTATAGATAAACTTCCTCGTGCGTGCCTGATAGGTATATTCCTGCAATTTCATGTATTTCTGCCTGAAATTTGCCTATATAGATTGATTATTTATTGTTCTTATAGGAACACGCAGAAGTAAGTTCCTGAACAGAAACAGACTTTTCCATAAAATAAAAGCAATGCCAGTATCCACTCTTCCCAGCATTGCTTTATCTTTATATATTATATTGTCAGCTATCACTCCATATCCGGACACTTGTATCCCGCATTAATCATATTAGCTCGCAGCTTTTCTACACTTACCCCTAGCTTTTGTGCACCCCTTTCCATACTTATGCTCTCATCTTCGACCAGTGAATATATCATTTGGTTGCCTTCTTCTCTTCCTTTCTGAAGTCCTTTCTCAATTCCCCTGTCTTCAAGTCTCTGCGCTACATCACACATATTGCTCACTCCTTCCTTATCTGACAATATCTGTTCATCTGTCAGCCACGCTATCTCAAATACATTAGCTTTAGTGTCATTAACATACTTATCCAGATTATCCGGAACTTTAATCAGAGACTTAAGATTCTTTGGTGCTGTCCATTTTCTGTCTGTACCATAATACAGCACCATCGTTATTACCGGCACTATTGTTTTCTTATCATATTGTCCTCTGTATGAAGCACCTTCATATCCCGATATCCTTGCTGGCATTCTTTTCTCAACCTTTGTCTGATTCTCTATGCCATACAGGACTATGTCTGTACATCCTCTTTTCCAATACTTAGCAATATCGCGTTCCTGTTCATGAACTTTTCCATCTTCAGCCTTATACTGTAAATGAACTGTCGTATTAACAAGTTCATTCTCTTCAACCTCCGACTTTCCATCAAATAACAACACATTAACAATATCCGCAAATATATCATTATTATCTTCCAGTACCTTTTGTGTTATATCTTTCTCTTTCATTCACATACAAGCAGTCTGTCATGAATCTTTAACCATAAATCATTTTTAATATACAATTAATATAAGTTTTTGTCAATACCGCAATTGCGGTTTGCCTATAAAGTATGCTGTCAGAAATTCAAAGAATAAATTGTTGGTTTGCTTTCAAAAAGCCTACTAAACTTGCATTACGCAATAGTTTAGTAGGCTTTTTAATTTCATCAATGACAACTTTCAATTTCAAAAACCTACTAATTCGCATATATACCATAATCTGGTAGGCTTTTATTTCAAAAGTATCATCTGTATTTATAGTCATTTAGCAAAAGTCAAAAATTCCAATGCCCCCAAAAGAATCATAAAGTCCTTACAATATCAGGCCTTATCCCTCAACAGCCCTCGCAGCGGCTCTGGCTGTCAGCTTTCCATCTACAAGGTCAATAACAATATCATCGCCTGTATTGATATTGCCTGCAAGTATTAACTTGGCTGCCAGTGTCTCAACTGTCTTCTGGACATATCTCTTAAGCGGTCTTGCACCATACATTGGGTCAAATCCGTTTTCAACTATGAAATCCTTGGCTGCATCTGTAAGAACAATCTCAAGCTCTTTATCTGCAAGTCTCTTGTTAACATCTGCAACAAGAAGATTGATAATATTGCTGATATTATCCTTAGTAAGAGGCTTGAACATAATTATCTCATCAAGACGGTTAAGGAATTCAGGTCTGAAATGATTCTTTAAATCACCCATAACAGCTTCCTCTGCCTCTGGCTTAATTGAGCCATCAGGATTGATGCCTTCAAGCAGATATGAAGAACCAATGTTACTTGTCATTATGATTATAGTGTTCTTAAAATCCACAGTTCTTCCCTGTGAATCAGTGATACGGCCATCATCAAGTACCTGTAAGAGGACATTAAATACATCTGGATGTGCTTTCTCAACTTCATCAAAAAGAACAACTGAATATGGTTTTCTTCTTACAGCTTCTGTAAGCTGTCCACCTTCATCATAACCTACATATCCTGGAGGCGCTCCGATAAGTCTGGATACTGAATACTTCTCCATATACTCGGACATATCAAGTCTTACTATATTAGATTCATCATCAAACAGACTCTCAGCCAGTGCCTTTGCAAGCTCTGTCTTACCTACACCTGTAGGTCCTAAGAACAGGAATGAACCGATTGGCTTAGTCGGGTCTTTAATACCAGCCTTAGACCTTATGATTGCCTCTGTTACCTTAGTAACACCTTCATCCTGACCGATAACTCTCTTGTGGAGCTGTTCATCAAGATTAAGAGTTTTCTGTCTTTCAGACTCACTTAACTTGCTAACCGGAATACCAGTCCATCTTGATATAATCTTAGCAATCTCTTCCTCAGTAACACTTTCATGAACAAGGCTCATATCTCTGTTACTTGACTTCTTCTCTGCTTCTTCCAAAGCCTTCTGTGCCTGTGGAAGTTTACCATACTGAAGTTCTGCTGCCTTATTAAGATCATATTCTCTCTTAGCCTGTGCTATCTGGGTATTAATCTGGTCAATCTCTTCCTTTAACTTGCTTACCTGGTCAACAGAAGATTTCTCGCTGTCCCATTTAGCTTTCTGGATATTGAAATCAGACCTTAATTCAGATAATTCCTTCTGTAATGCATCAAGTCTTTCCTTACTAAGATTATCTGTCTCTTTCTTAAGGGCAGCCTCCTCAATCTCAAGCTGCATAATCTTTCTTCTCTTCTCATCAAGTTCTGCAGGCATTGAATCAAGTTCAGTCTTAATCATTGCACATGCCTCATCTACAAGGTCAATAGCCTTATCTGGCAGGAATCTGTCTGAAATGTATCTGTCTGACAAAGTAGCTGCACTTACAAGTGCGCCATCTGTAATCTTAACTCCATGGAACACTTCATATCTGTCCTTAAGACCTCTAAGAATTGAGATAGTATCCTCAACTGTAGGTTCATCAACCATAACCGGCTGGAATCGTCTTTCAAGTGCTGGGTCTTTCTCAATATACTCTCTGTGCTCATCAAGAGTTGTAGCACCTATACAATGAAGTTCACCACGGGCAAGCATTGGTTTTAGCATATTACCTGCATCCATAGCACCTTCTGTTTTACCTGCACCGACAATAGTGTGAATTTCATCAATAAACAGGATTATCTGACCTTCAGACTTCTTAACCTCATCAAGTACAGCCTTAAGTCTTTCCTCGAACTCACCACGATACTTTGCACCTGCAACAAGCGCGCCCATATCCAGTGCAAAAAGCTTCTTATCCTTTAAGCCTTCTGGAACATCACCTCTCACGATTCTCTGTGCAAGTCCTTCAACAACTGCTGTTTTACCAACACCTGGCTCACCAATAAGAACGGGATTGTTCTTAGTCTTACGGGAAAGGATTCTTATTACATTTCTGATTTCATTATCTCTGCCGATAACCGGGTCAAGCTTTCCGTCCTTGGCTCTTTCTACAAGGTCAGTAGCATATTTGCTAAGAGTATCATAAGTTGCCTCCGGATTATCCGAGGTAACACTCTGGTTGCCTCTTACTGTAGCAAGGGCTGACAGGAATGATTCCCTGTTAATTCCATATGTCTTAAAAAGCTGCTTTATGCCCTTGTTAGGTGCTGCAATCATCGCAAGCATAAGATGTTCAACAGAAACATATGCATCACCCATTCTCTTTGCTTCATCTTCTGCATTTACTAAAACCTTATTAAGATCATTGCTTACATAAAGCTGTACATTTCCTGAAACCTTATTCTTCTGGCTAAGTAAAGTCTCAATATTTTTAATAAATGTATCCTTATCAATTCCCATCTTCTCTATCAGGCTCGCGATAAGACTATCTTCTATAGTTAAGAGACTGTACAGAAAATGTTCCTGATCAATCTCCTGATTACCATAATCGTAGGCAATCTTCTCGCACTGGTTAACAGCCTCAATAGACTTCTGTGTAAACTTATTAATGTTCATACGATTACCTCCTTCTATTACAATGAATGCTTAACTTCACTGTTTATCTATTGTTTTCCTCTTACAATTGATGTTATACATCTCATTGTTAGCACTGTCAAGAGGTGAGTGCTAATGAATTTATTAAAAAAATATAAAGCCAGCAAAATACTGGCTTTACACTCATTTTAATGTATAAAATTCGTAAAAACAAAGTTCTTTGGTTCTGGCATTTCAATTCCCATCTTCACTGCTACATTCTTACAATTAATAAAGAAAGCCATATTCTCACCAAGAACCTGCATAACCTGCATTCCTTCCAGATCCTGTCTTACTTCATCAGGATTAGTCCCATGAACCATATTCCAGTATCTTGAAGTAACAATCGGCATCTGCATAAGTCCGAAATATTTATTAAGCTGATCCCATGTTGCTGTAGTTCCTGCTCTTCTTGCTGATATAACTGCTGCCGCCGGCTTTAATCTGAATCTGTCGCCACCTGCATTAAGGTCTGTATAAAATACCCTGTCCATAAATGCTGTCATAGCACCTGACGCTCCACCCCAATGAACCAGTGAGCCAAATACAAATCCATCATAGTCACCTGCAATATCAAGGAACTCATTAACTGAATCGTTAAATATACATTTGTTATTATCCTTGCATTTTTTACAGGCAATACAGCCTGATATTGCTTTATTTCCTATCCAGAAGATATCTGTATCAACTCCGTTATCATTGAGTGCCTTAGATACTTCGCATAGTGCCGTATAAGTACATCCCTCTTTATGAGGGCTGCCGTTTACCAATAATACTTTCATAATATATAGCTTCCTGTCAGCTTTTAGTTTCCAAGCTTTAAAGACTTAACCCACTTAGAAACTTCTGATGCAGAGGCTCCTGAACTGAATCTCTGTCCAGCCTGCCAGTTACCTGTTCCTGCCAGCTTCTGTAATCTTGTTCCACTGTCACCAAGTCCTGATGAAGTTGATGTACAGAATGGAATGACTGTCTTGCCTGTGAAATCATTACCTTTTACAAATGTGTCTACAGGCCATGCTGCAATTCCCCACCATATTGGATAGCCTATTAATACAGTGTCATATGAATCCCAGTTGTCAGGTGTAACCTTTGTAAGTTCTACATTCCTAAGACTCTCATCATTATGTTCCTTAGAAACACGACTGTTATTATTAGTCCAGTTAAGGTCATCACTTGTGTAAGGATTAACCGGTGTTATCTCGAAAATATCTGCATCTGCACTTTCAGCAATGTTCTGTGCAACTGCCTTGGTACTTCCTGACGCTGAATAATATACAACCAATGTCTTCTTGCCTGAAGAAGGTGTTGTCTGTGCTGTTGTACTATCAGAAGCTGCAGTTGATTTAACAGTATCCTGTACTGCTGTTGTATTATTATTAGCTGTAGTAGTTGTTGTATCTGTCGAAGCTGCTCCACAGCCTGTAAACAATCCCAACGCCATAACAAATGTAGCTGCCACACTTAAAATTCTTTTAATCTTCATAATTGTTTCCGCCTTTCGAAAGTATTACCAGTTCTTCTTTTCCTTGGAACTGTCCTGATTATTTTTTCTTTCTTCAACCATCTTCACAAACCATTCAACCGTCTTAGGATCCTGATGTGAGAAGAATGCGCTTTCTGCCTTATCAAGTCCTGATATTGTATTCATATCTTCATCAGAAAGAGTGAAATCATATACATTGAAGTTTTCTTCCATTCTCTCTATATGAGTTGACTTAGGAATTACAACGACTCCTCTCTGGATATGCCAGCGAAGCATAACCTGTGCAGGTGTCTTTCCGTATTTTGCTGCAATCCCTGCAATAACAGGATTGTCAAATGTACCTCCTCTTCCTTCACCGAATGGAGCCCATGCCTCAAGCTGTATTCCATATTTATCAGCCCATTCTTTCATTTCCTTCTGCTGGTTAAAGATATGTGTTTCAACCTGATTAACCATTGGTTTAATTCTGTTAAATGAAGCAAAATCCACCATTCTGTCAACATAGAAATTAGATATTCCTATTGCTCTTATTTTACCTTCATCATATAAATCCTCTAATGCATGATATGCACCATATGCATCGGAAAATGGCTGGTGAAGAAGAACTAAATCAAGATAATCTGTCTTTAACTTCTTCATAGACTCAAGAACAGATTTCTTAGCTTCCTCATATCCATAATGCTCAATCCATACCTTAGTTGTAAGAAAAATCTCTTCTCTTGGAATTCCAGACTTGGCAATTGCATTACCAACCTCTTCCTCATTGAAATAACTCTGTGCTGTATCTATTGCCCTGTAACCTGTCTTAAGGGCATCGAGAACACATCTCTCACACTCATCCTTAGTTACCTGATAAACTCCGTAGCCTAATATTGGCATCTTAACACCATTGTTCAAAGTTACATATTCCATATCAGAATCCTCCTGTTAATTATTTTCAAGACATTTATAATACCTATACCTGACTTCAGGTCAATAGCATATTATAATTTTCTTTACATTTTTATTATAAATGCTGATTCCCAATATAAGAAGTCTCTGTTGGTTTCCCAGTATTAACCTATTGGTTATCACTTCTTTATCTGTCCAAAAAGCCAGCCCATAATGTTCTTATCACGCACAAATAAGTATCCGCCATATCCATGCTGATTGCTTATTCCTTCGCTTGAAAAATATGATGTTGGTTTAATATCAAGTACAAGAAGCCTGTCTATCTCACTATTACTGAGACCTTCCTGCTCATACAGCTTATGTATTGCATTATAAGCATTTCTTGATGGTTCAGAACCATAGTATTCATCTTTTTCTCCAATTGCAAAATACACTGGCACTCTCGCTTTTACAACTTCTGTGTAATTGCCGTCCCACTGTGAGCTACACTGCAGATATGCTGTGTACAGGTCTGGTCTCATGCCCATAACACGCGACATAGTCTCCCCGCCGCCAGAATACCCTTCTGCATATACTCTTGACCTGTCAATATTGTATGTATCAAGAAAATATTCAGTAAGTGCAATTGTCTGCCTTGCAGATGTGTCCTGCCAGTCATTTAACTGTGGTGCAACTATTATCATTTTAGGAATATAGTCTCTTGCCATGAATCCGAATTCCTCCGTCATCACATTTTGTCCAACTCCCTGAAAATATAATCCCTGATATCCCGGCAGCGTCATAAATAATGCATAACTTTCTGTTCCGTCATAATCTTCAGGAATATACACATTATAATGAATATCACCTTCTGTTTCTGAATGGAGGACATTGTCAAGAACGAAATCCCTGTATTTGCTTGTTCCCTGTTCTACATTATACGCCTTTGATGATGAACTCTGGTTATCTGCTGATTGTGTATCAGTCTGGCCGTTCCAGAAAAACCTCAAGCCATTGTATGTATATTCATCAGTTGCTTTTGCATCATGTTTATAGCCTTCTCTTTCTAAGAAAGACATATTTCCTTCTGATTCATTCTTTGCAAGCTTAAACATTCCTCCTGAATTATTTGCCATAGCCATAATCTGTGCCTTAAATGCGCTATATGCAAAATCATCAGTTCCTGATGCTGCAAAGATGAAGAAATCCTGTGAACTGTAACCCTGCTGTCTTACTAAATCTGCCATATATTCACCATCGGTTGTATAACTTCCACTCATAGGCATAAAATATCGGAAATAATCCAGACAATAGCGGAATGTGTTCCATGTATTTACAGACCCCATTGAAAATCCGCCAAAACCCCTGTGGTCTCTTGATTCCTTAAGCCCCTGTGGTGTAGTGTCCTTTGCATATGTACTATACTTACTCTCCACCGCTGGAATAAGGTCATTGACTAATTCATTATGAAACTGGTTGGTAAGCTGGATTGCAAGGCTGTAATCACTACTGTCGTTCTCACTTGTGTTATTATATGTAGGCAGTACAATAATAAGAGGCTTTATATTCCCATCCTGTATTGCATTATCAATAACATTTTTAAATGATTTTGGATTATCATCTGTACCCATAAGAGTCGTTTCATTGCTCCAGCCACCATGACTCAGATAAAATACATTATATTCTTCTTCATCTGTATATCCATACGGCAGATATACCCATGCTTCCTTAGTTATTTTATTAGATTTTTGCTCATAACTGAATGACTCCCATGTATCATATGTAAGTTTATTAAGTGTTCCCTGCTGTGTTGCCGGATTTTCATATCCATCGGGTATGTATTCGAGTTCATCAGGAACAGTCCCACTCAAATTAGCTGATTGTGTATTGGAAATATTGCTTGTATTATTCACGCTGCTCTGCTCCTTATTATCTGTTTTCCCGCATGCAGAAACACAAAGCATAATTATTGTAAAGACTAATATTATAAACATTTTCTTGTTCATGCTCTGTCTCCTTATGCTGCTTACTTTATATTCTTTCCTAACTTTACAGCCTCTGTCTTATCAGTAGCCATGCCTCTGTAATTCATTCCGTAAAGCCCAGCGAATCTCTTCATTGTGTATTCGCCTGCTTCCAGCATCCATTTTTCAGGCGCAGCTCCCTGAAACAGAAAATACATATCTCTTCCTTTAAGGTCTTTTTCACTTACAAGTCCATAAAAACGGTCAAGTACATTTCTTACTGAGCCGCATATATTGTGCCAGTATAATGGTGAACCTATAACAATAACGTCAGCTTCTTTCATCTTAGAGATAACTATATCAAGTTCATCATCTGAAAAATTCTGACCATAACTTCCAATCCTGTAATCTGTAAGATTGAGTGTTTCGTACTTTCTGCCGCCAAGTAATGTCTCTGCTAATTGTGCTGTGTTTCCTGTCTTGTTAGGACTTCCGTTAATAAATAAAATTCTCATAATCATGTTCTCCTTTTCAAAATTATTATTTTATCTTCTTAAGCAACATACTTATGTAATACCCCGCAACCGCTATAAGTATCATTACTGCAAGATAATCAAGCATAAAAAACATTACATTTTCTGTGTAATCATAGAAAACAAAATGCATTTTCATTAAGAGATACTCCCCAATCTGTCTTTTATGAAATGCAAATATTCCATAACCTGCCACAACTAATGCTATCAGTCTCGCACCCCATTTTCTTAATACTGAAGGCTCTTTAAATAATTTCCCTGCCATAGTAACAGCCATGTTCCAGTGCATTCCTATATGGACTGACATAACAGCAAAGCCCCAATATGCACAAAACATATGCACCTGTCTGGCTGCCATTGATGTTCCGGCAATATTTATATCTTTAAATATGTGTGTTGAAAGCAATATTCCGCTTGCCATTGAGCCAAGCATAAGCAGTAACATCACAACAACAAGTAATGTCTGAATAATCCTTAAAGGCTTATACTTACCTTTTACTACAGACTTTATCCATCTTCTGTTTAAAACATGATGAAATATGAAAAGAATTAACATTGCCATTCCTATCCATTCATGTGCTGTTTCACTCAGAAGGCTATATGGCATAAGTAGCAATAGGCTTATTGTCATAAGAACATCTGTTACTATTCTGATTACTAATTCCTTATTCATTTTCACCTCATATTATCTTCCCAGAACATTACTGCCCGGTCAAGCCAGCCATCTGCAACTGTATTCTGTCCAAGTCCGAATCCATGTGAAAGATCGTCAAAGACTTCTATCTGTGCATTAGTTCCATTATTCTTTATTCTTGAAATGTATCTTTCCATACTTCTGTAAGATGCAATTCCATCACTTGTTCCTACACATGCATAAGTTGGAGGCTCATCTCCTATAACTTCTGAAAGTCCTGTATCCACAATCTCACCTCCTGTTTCATTAATTATCTTTCTTATCCTGATTTAAGTATAAAAAAAGAGACTCCCTTTAAGAAGTCTCAATTCGTTACTCAGTATTAACCTTTAGGTTATATCTATTTTACTTTCTCAATTGCTTTAACAAGCTTCTTTACTTTCGCTGACGGCTCTTTGGAATATAGCAAGCCATATGGCATAGTATAATCCCATTCAACTGACTTAATTCTGATAAGAGGGTGTACGCTTTCCCAGCCTTTGAATGCTAACAGCAATTCCTGATTATTCTCACATCTGTTAAAAACATCAATATTATACAGGTCAAAATCAGATATATTAATATCAGGATAATTTTCTATAATATCATCTCTTAATTTATCTCCATTAGAACTCCACCCTCTATGCATAAGCATGAGTGTTTCATTCCTCATATCATCTAAAGTAATAACATCTTTCTTTGCCAGCCTGTGATGAATAGAAACTGCAACACAAAACGGCTCTTTAGAAATCTCAACGCCAGCGCAGCCTCTTAATTCCAGTAATGAATCATCAAAAATACCTGCGACCACATCAATATTCTGACCAAGATTTGCAAGTATTTCTCTCGCATTTTCAATAGTATTTTCAAATGTTATGAGTTTGAATTTCATATCTGGATATAATTTCTGAATCTTAGGCCACAATTCCACAAAAATCTGTGGCGGCGTAAGTGGTGATACACCAACACGAATTACATCTTCTGATACCTGCATGGCATCTTTGGCACGTTTTACAGAATCCTTGCAATATCCGATTATATATTTAGAATCATTATATATTGACTTGCCCGCCTCTGTTACAACAAGTCCTCTGTGTGTTCTGGAAAATAACTGTACGCCAAGGCTTGCTTCCAATGAATTAATCTGCTTTATAACTGCCGGCGATGATATATATAATTTTTCTGCTGCTTTACTGAAACTTCCAGATTCTACAACACACATAAATGTCTCAAGCTGTGGATTGTACATCATAAGCTATTTCCTCCCATTATCATTCTTACAACGAATCCAGTAATCCCTTTATCAGAAGATACTTTTGTCATCATATTCTTTAAACCTTGCCTTCTGTACTTGTCTTTTCTCTTGTAAATGTTTCAAATATATGTGGCAGATATTCCTTGCTCATTCCGATTCCCGTATCTGCAACAACAACCTTATACATAGCTGTCTCTGGCGTTGTTCCAGGCATTTCCCTGACAGAAATATCTATTCTGCCGTGTACTCAGCCTTTAATTTTGCTTCTTTCCTCTGATTGTAAAACTGTACATGTATAAATGCATTAATAATTAAAAAAGAAACTATCAGAACAATTGTAGTTCTTATCCTTATAAATCTAAGACTTATGTTCTTCTTCATATTAAGTTCTCTCAGACACGCCTTTTTCTTTTCGGTGACATTTTATCACATATTTTTTCAAAAAAATAGTACTACTGTGATTGTTTTTCACAGTAGTACTACTTTAATATATTATCCTATAAGCAACACGGAAACATCATTAACATTTGTTCCCGTAGGACCTGTTATAATAAGCCCCTCTGTTAGTTTCAATGCATTATAAGCATCATTATTCTTAAGCACTTCAAATATATCTATTCCTTTATTCTTTAAGACTCCTGCTGTATCACCATCGCTATATCCACCTGCCGCATCCGTAGGTCCGTCTGTTCCATCGCTGCCTATACTGAATACTGCTGCATTTGACATTCCCTTAATACCTTCTGCTGCTGATAATGCAATCTCCTGATTTCTTCCGCCTTTACCATGTCCGGTAATATTAACAACAGTTTCTCCGCCTGCTATGTATGCCAGCTTCTTTCCTGACTTACAATGTGTCTTTGCTATAGATGCAAGAAAACTTCCGGCTTCTTTTGCCTGACAGCACAACTGGTCCGTAAGCATTACTGGTTCATATCCATACTTTGAACATTCCCTTGATACTGCACTGCATAATTCACGCACACTTCCATTAATAAAAGTTGTTACATTATCCAGTTTCTTCGGTGTCTCAATATCCATCAGCTTTTTTACATCTTCACTTATATTAAGATTATATTTTTCTACAATGTGCCATGCTTCTTCACATGTTGTTGTATCTGCACATGCCGGACCTGAAGCAATCATATCCAGTGGGTCACCAAGTATATCTGATAATACTATTGATAATACATGCGCCGGTTCACATAATTTTGCAAACCGTCCGCCCTTTACTTCTGATAAGCGTTTTCTTATCGTATTAATCTCAACAATATCTGCGCCGCATGCAAGTAACTGATTAGTTATATCCTGCAATTCTTCTCCTGTAATCTTCGGCTTCTCAAATAAAGCACTTCCTCCACCTGAAAGAAGAAAAAGCACTGTATCATTCTTATTGAGTCCGCTTACCATCTCAATAGCTGCCTGTGTTGCTTTAAATGAATTCTCATCTGGAACAGGGGGGCCTGCCTCAAAACATTCTATTCTTTCAATCGGCTCTTTTACATGTCCATACTTCGTTATTACAATTCCTTCATTTATTCTGTCTCCCAGACATTCACTTGCCGCCTTTGCCATCTGCCATGCGGCTTTTCCTACTGCTACAAGAATAACTTTCCCATCAAATTTCCTGTCATTAAGTGTTTTCTTAACTGCTTCATCCGGAAGAACTGCTTTAATTGCCGCATCAATTATATTGTCTGCAACCGCTCTTAATTCTTTATTCATAAGATTCTCCTTCCTGACATTATAATAACCTGTCAACAACATTTATAATTTTGTGTCTGCCAGTTTTTCATAATAATGTATAATTGCACTGTGGTCGCTGCTTCCATCTCCATTATTATGCAGATACTGCATTATTTCCTGAACCTGTGCCGTCATCGGTACTGGAGCTCCAACACTATGAGCACACTCAAGTGCATTATTCAAATCTTTAATATGTAAATCTACTCTGAATCCTGGTTCAACATTGTCCTCTATCATCATTGGAACTTTGGCATACATAACAGTAGACCCTGCTAGTCCGCCTTTTATTGCCTCAAATACACGCTCAGGGTCTACTCCGGCTTTTTTTGCCAGAATGAAACTTTCAGAAACTGCCTGGATATTACATGCAACAATTATCTGATTGGCAAGTTTTGTTGTATTTCCAGCTCCAAGTTCACCACATCTTGTAACTGATGAACCCATATGTGTAAGAATCTGTTTATACTTATCAAATGTTTTCTCATCTCCACCAACCATAAATGCAACTGTTCCATCTATTGCTTTAGGTTCTCCTCCTGACACAGGTGCATCAAGCATATCAATTCCTTTTTCTTTCAAAACATTTCCAATATATCTGCTGTCGACAGGATTAATTGAACTCATATCTATAAAACATGTTCCTTTTTTCATATAATCCGCAATACCATTTTCCCCAAGCATTACATCCTTTACCTGAGGACTGTTTGGAAGCATTGTTATAACTACATCACTTTCCATGCCAATCTGTTTTAAATCACCACTTCTCGCACCTGCCTGTACAAGTTCATCGACATTTTCCTTATGATGGTCATTAACAATCAATGTGTATCCAGCTCTGCAAAGATTCTTTGCCATCGGTTTTCCCATTATTCCCAATCCAACAAAGCCTATAACCATATATAATCCTCCTGATATTGTTCTAAATGTATTGTTATTATAACCTTTCTTTTATATAATAATGCGGCCATACTGATAAGTCCATATAGTTCTCATAAGTATAGCCGCATTATGTAACATTTATATTATAAAATTAATGAAAGAATAAATATTTCAACCATTGCTGCAATACCCATTATTAATGTGCACACTGTCTGTGTCTTATATCCCTGTTCAGGATCCATGTCACCAAAATTAGTAACTACCCAGAAGTATGAGTCGTTAGCATGTGATACTGTCATGGCACCAGCGCCTATAGCCATTACACAAAGCACCGTCTTAACAGGTGAAGCAAGTCCAAGTGCTCCAAGCAGTGGAGCAATGATACCTGCTGTAGTTGTAATTGCAACCGTCGAAGAACCCTGTGCTGTCTTTAATATTGCTGCAAGAAGGAATGGGAAGAATATTCCAACTGCTGAAAGCACTTCTGCATGCTGTGTAATAAATGCAACCATTGAGCTTGATGAAATAACCTTTCCTAATACACCACCAGCCGCTGTTACAAAAAGTATAGGACCAACTGTCTTTAATGTCTCATTGGTAATATTGTAAAAATCGGACATCTTATGTGCCGTTGCAAGCTGGATTACTGCAAATATTGTACCAACAGCAAGTGCTATAATTGGTTTTCCAAGGAACTGGCATGCTATGTCAAGTGCGCCGGTCCAGCCAGCCATTGATGAAATTGAACCAAGTGCCATAAGAATGATTGGCACAAGAATTGGAGCTAATGCATTAAATCCATTAGGAAGCTTTCCATACTCTGCAACTAATTCTTCATATGTCTTGGTAACCTCTCCATTGTCTGTTACTTCATCAGCACTCTTTACTCTCTTTCCAATAAACTTAGCATATACAAGACCTGCTATAAGAGGAAATATTGAACATACAACACCAAGTCCCATTACAAGTAAAAGATTATCTCCCACTCCAAGTGTATTAGCAGCTGCTATCGGACCAGGTGTTGGCGGAATAAAAACATGAGAAATATAAAGTCCTGCTGAAAGTGCTACTGTCATTGCTACACTTGAAACTGCTGTTCTTTTTACAAGTGCTTTTCTTATTGGATTAAGAATTACAAAACCACTGTCACAAAACACAGGAATTGAAACAACCCAGCCCATAAGCTCTATTGCAAGTTCTGGTCTTTTCTTTCCTACTACCTTAATTACCATATCTGCCAGCTTCAATGCTGCTCCTGTTTTTTCAAGTACCGAGCCAATCAATGCACCTAATATAATAACTATACCGATGCTGCTGAATGTACCTGAGAATCCAGCTCCTATAACTGTTGGAATTCCAGACACCTTTGTTCCGTCTGGTTTTACAGTATCAACAAATGGAATTCCTGCAATCATTGCAAGAATAAGTGATACCGCCATAATTGCTAAGAAAGGATGAACCTTAAACTTAGAGATTGCAACTATCATCACAATGATAGCCAACACAAATGCAATTATCAATGCTACTCCTGTCATAAAAACACCTCATTTCTATTTTATTGTTGTACGGTTTGCACAAACCTTTGTGCTTTGTATGACACAATAATAACATGTAAAGTTTAATAGTGAAATGTTACACAGCACATAATATCATTTTTATTTTGTATTATGTAACAATAATGGTAAATCATATTTTTCATTAATTAATTCATCAGTAATTATGTATGCCAGATACAACGCTGGACTTTCTGTTGGTTTCCTGACATCAAGTCCTGTTATTTCTTTCAGTTTTGATATTCTGTATTGTAATGTATTCTTATGAATATAAAGATTGTCTGCTGCTTTCTGTATTGAGCCCTGTGCATTAAAATACGCTTTCAGCAACGCAATATTCTCACATATATCATTATAATCCATATCTTTGAATACCTTCTTTAAATATTCAAGCTTAATCTCTGTCGGTACATTGCTTATTAAAAGTTCAAGACTAATATCCTCATAGCATATAATCTGTTCATGTTTTTCAGCTGCAGCCGTCCATGCCCTATGTGCTTCAACATAAGCTTCATGCATATCATAGCTTTGGGCTGAATCTATACCAATATTCAGTTCAAACTTATCTTTTTCCCACACATATCCTGCCAGATTTTCTGCAAATTTAACCACATTTTCCGTATCCATATTATCTATGATTATTATCTGTCTTGAAGCATTCCTGAAATGCATTTTATAATTATTTCTATTTAAAAATGCATCAACATCATTTTCAAATTTTGCAATCTGAGCCTGTCCCTGCTGTGAATCTTTAAGGTTGTCCAGCTCATCTATGCTGGCAATAAACACTCTTCTTGGCTTATTAATATCTATTCCCAAAGCCATTCCACGGTCTTCTAAATCAGCATTCTTATATCCTCCATTTATAAGCCATTCTTCATAAAAAGCATTCCTTACACGCTTATTCATAAGCTGTCTATAGTTTGCACGACTCTCCATCAAAAGAATTTCCGTCATCTTTTTTAACAGTTTTCCAGACGTTATAACCTCTTCATATCCACCTGTCATTCCTATCACTCCTACTATTCCGCCATCAAGTTCAAGTGGAAGATTGATTCCTTTTTTTATGCCTTTTGATAAATCATCTTCATCAATATAATATTCCTCAAGATTTTCAGATATAATCTTATACGCACCATAATGAAAATCCCCTATTCTGGATTTATCACGACTTGCAATTATATGTCCTGTCTCATCCATAAGATTAATATTCTGTTTAACAAGTTTTGAAATTTCTTCAACAATCTGAGTTGCAGAATTCTTTGATATATGCATAACACGTACCTCCTCTTTGATAAGGATGTGACGGAATCCGTCACATATTCTTTCTATATATTATTGTACCATACATTTTATATCATTAAAATTTCTTTATAAAATCTTTCAACTTACCTCTGACATTGTGTTGTATGCGATTGTCATATCATACAAATTTATGAATAAATCAGATATTCAGGATTCATAATATTAATTAATAATTATGAATCAAAAAGGAGTATTATATGAGTAATAATATGGATCTTGGATACGATATGTTCTGCTATCAATGTGAACAGACAGCCGGCGGAAAAGGCTGCACTAAACTTGGCGTATGCGGAAAGACACCAGAAATAGCCAATCTTCAGGATTTGCTTATCTATCAGCTGAAAGGTATCAGCTTCTATGCCAGACATATTCTGGATTCAGGACTTAATGTTGACAAATCTGTTGTCAGCTTTATTGAGAATTGTCTTTTTACCACTCTTACCAATGTTAATTTCAATGTAGATGATCATGTCCATCTTCTTAAACAATCCCAGGACATCAAGAATAATCTGAAAAATATAGTAGGAACAACTGATTATATTACCCCATCTGCTGCATACGAACTGCCAGAAACTAAAGCTGATATGCTGCGTGACGCGCCAATGGCAGGTATTATGTACGACAAAACTCTGGATCCTGATATCCGCTCATTAAGACAGACTATTCTTTATGGTCTTAAAGGAATAAGCGCCTACGGTCATCAGGCAAGGGAACTTTCATACTATAGTGATAATGTTGACAATTTCTATATCATTGCACTCGAAGCAATAACAGATAACACCCTGACTGTCGAAGAACTTATCCGTCTGACTCTTAAAACAGGTGATATGGCTATTGAGATAATGAAAAAACTTGATGAAGCGAACACAACCATATATGGTAATCCATCACCACACTCGGTCAACGTTCACATTAAGAAAGGTCCCTTCATCATTGTTTCCGGTCATGACCTTAAAGACCTTGAAATGCTTCTTAAACAGACAGAAGGACTCGGCATTAATATATACACACATGGTGAAATGCTTCCTTCACACGGTTATGAAGGTCTTAAAAAATATAAGCATCTTGTAGGTAATTTTGGCGGCGCATGGCAGGACCAGCAGAAACAGTTTGATAATCTTCCCGGCTGTATCCTTATGACAACCAATTGTCTCATGCGTCCAAGAGACACATATAAAGACCGTATATATTCTACTAATGTTGTAGGCTGGGATGGCATAAAATATATAGAAAAGAAGCCTGACGGTGAAAAGGATTTTTCTGAAATCATAAAACAGTCTCTTGAACTTGGAGGCTTTACCGAAGAGCAGGAAGCAAAAGAAATTCTAGTAGGATTCGGACATGAAGCTGCTCTGTCTCATGCAGTTGAACTTGTTGAAGCAGTAAAATCAAAACAGATACGACATTTTTTCCTGATTGGTGGCTGTGATGGTGCAAGACCTGGCAGAAGTTATTTTACTGATTTTGCCACTATGGTTCCTGATGACTGCATGATTCTCACTCTTGCATGCGGCAAATATCGTTTCAATAAGCTTGATTTCGGCACAGTTGCCGGACTTCCAAGGCTTCTTGATATCGGACAGTGTAATGATGTATATTCTGCTATTCTTATTGCCAATGCCCTTTCAGATGCATTTGGTACAGATGTCAATGGACTTCCTTTATCTCTTATTGTTTCATGGTATGAGCAGAAGGCTGTTGCAGACCTTCTCGCCCTGTTAAGCCTTGGCATTAAGAATATTTATCTCGGTCCGACACTTCCAGCATTCTTAAGCCCTAATGTATTGCAGTACCTTGTAGACACTTTCCAGTTAAGACTTATAAGCAATCCGGAAGATGACATTAAGACATGTCTTGGACAGGCTGTTTAAATGTTCCTCCTAAAAAGACTGCCACAAAGTGGCAGCCTTACATACCTCATTATTATAATTCCGCCAGTCCGGCAAGTGCAACATATTTTTCTGATACTGTAAACCATGTAGGGAAATCTGTTATTCCTGACTGTGGCAGATTGAATATCCGCTGGAACTCCTTAACCGCTGCTGCCGTCTGCTCACCATATATTCCATCAGTACTTAGGACCGGAATAGAATTATAATACTCCCCTATAAGATTAAGCTGTTCCTGAAGCTGTCTTACCTTCTGCCCTGATGAACCTATATCAAGATTAGTTCCCGGCCATGAATAAGGAATTCCGCTTATCTGTTCTGCCGCATTAATATACACATCCTGACCATAATAATATCTTAATATATCAATCGATGAATAATTCTGATCTCCCAGATACTTGCTTCCCCACTGTGAAAGCCTGTTAGGACATGTCACTCTCTTTCCATCACAATACTGTGTAAGTATTGGCTGCTTTACATTAGGTCTTGATATGTAATTGTCAAATATATCATCTACTACCTGTGATATACTTTCGAACACATTTCTTCCATTAACCCATTTCTGGTCATATGCAGTTGATGAAGTTATTGTAAAATCATAAAATTTGTTTCTGTACCATTCTGTATATACCCGGTTTAATGTAAATGACATAATAGCAAGCACATTTGCCTCAATTGTCTGCCTCGGCCATGTTGAATATATCTCAGAGCTTGCTACATTCTTAATATAATCCTTATAAGTAACATAATAATTATCTGCCTCAGTATCTTTAGGCGGTCCGTCATGTACAACTACAATTTCAGGAACAACAACTCTGTCAAGCACAATTTCACCCGACTGACCCATAGGCTTAATCTCTTCTTCATCAATCTTAGGTGGGTAATCTCCATATAATGTGTTAACAGGTATGACTATATTATTCTGTGAATTATCCCTTGCAGACATCTTTACATTCTGAATGCTTAGCTCCCCCGAAAACATATCACTGCCTGATATATTTACATTATCAAATCCTGGCGCACTTACAGTTATGTCATACTCTGAAAATGGCTGCCTGTTCCCCGGTTCCATGCTATATTCAATTGGAGGCGTTCTTAAGTCGTTAAATATACTTATCCCGTCTCCGTCTGTACCACTTTCTCCTATTATATTATCAGGATTTCCTGTATACGACAGTCTTACAGCCGCTCCTTTAATTGGCACATTTTCTTCATTGACAACACTTACCTTCAACCGGCCTTTATCAATATTATTTTCTGGCACTTCAAATGTATGTACATATCCAACGTTCATAATCTGTCCTCTTTCTCATCTTAAGATAAATATATGTGACAGGTACGCTTATTATGTCTTTTGCATACAATAATATGATTAATGTTATCGGAGATATTATGGCTCAATTTAAGTTAGGTGTAGATGGCTGACACGGCGGTAGCGACTATGGTGCTACATATAATGGCAGAGCTGAGAAAGATGACAACTTAAAGCTCGCTCTTGCCGTAGGTGATATATTAGAAAAAAATGGTATTGACGTTGTGTACACCCGTACTACTGATGAATATGAGACACCTTTTAAAAAAGCGACTGATGCCAATGATGCTAAGGCTGATTATTTTGTTTCAATCCACAGAAATTCATCCCCTACGCCTAACCAGTACACAGGCGTGGAAACTCTTGTTTACAATAATTCCGGTATTAAATCACAGATGGCTGCCAATATCAATTCTGAGCTGGAAAAGGCTGGCTTTAAAAATCTTGGAATTACCGAACGTCCTAACCTTGTTGTACTCAAACGGACAAAAATGCCTGCCGTACTTGTAGAAGCCAGCTTTATTAATAACGATAAAGATAATGAAACATTTGATAAGAACTTTAACCAGATTGCAAATGGAATCGCAGATGGTATTCTTAAGACCCTTGGAATTAAACCAAAGACAAATAATACTACTGCACAGGCTGCTTCAGGTGAAGTCCCATCAGTGAAATCAGATTCTGCCAAATCCACTGAAATCATGCCTGCAGCATGCGAAAAAAAGCCTGCACCTCCTGCTAAACCATCATGTAACTGTGATGATGACCTCTCTCCTGAGCCACTTTATCGTGTTCAGGTTGGTGCCTACCGCAATAAAAATAATGCAGACCGCATGCTTAATTCCCTGCTTATTGAAGGCTTCCCCGCTTTTATCATATATGAGAATGACTATTATAAAGTTCAGGTTGGTGCTTTCAGACAGCTTTCAAACGCCATTAAAATGGAGCAGAAGCTGCGTAAATTCCGATACAACACATATATTGTATACTCATAAATATACGCTGATAGTCATACAACAATTAATCCCGCCAGACTGTCTGTAAACCAGTCTGACGGGATTAATTGCTCTGTCCCATTGAATTATTTAACACTGTATATTATGCTCTGTACTTCATCATCCTTCATAACGAACGAAAGTCTGGTGTTACCTGATTCATACAGAAGCTGTCCGTCAGCTTCTGTATAATCACTTCCATATGCTGATAAAACCTTATCTTTCTTATCGCCAATACGGACACCTTCTTTAGTCTTAACAGCATCATCCATAAGTGTTATAGAATAAAGCTTATCATTTCCGTCCTTCTGATATCCCTGTAGAGTTACGCTATCATAGTAATAAAATTTGTCCATTCCTTCAAATGCACAGCTTTTAGCCTCATAGTAACCACCAGAAGGTTCTCCAAGCTTAGATGTATATTCTGTAAGATCGCCATCTGTCTTTAACTCTATGCCTTTTAATTCAAATGAATACTTACTTTCCGTCTGCTGTGATGCAACTGGCTTTTCCTGACTATTATCTGGCAGTGTTGATGCACTTCCACATGCTGCCATCATAACTCCTGCTGCAAGTACTGCCGCTAACATTAAACTCTTCTTTCTCATAATCAATCTCCCTGTTTCTCTTCGTAATATTTATTAACTATTGACTGCCATGCATTCTTATATGATTCATCCTGTCTATGGTCAGTAAGCCTGAAATTCTTAACAAGCTGTTCCCCAAGATATAACGACAGCTTCTCAGCTCCTTCCACATTAAGATGCTGTCCATAGTCAAATGTATCAGTAGTATAGTCTATACCTATATTTCCAGCCTCATTAATTGTATTAAGATATAGTATTCCATGCTCATACGCATAATCACTAACCTGCTTATCCCACTCATCATACCAGTGAGGATATACACTCGGTGCTTTCATAAGAACAAGATTAATACCATTATCTTTACAAAGTGAATATATCTTATCAAGATATTCCATATTCCTGTCACTGAATGTATAATTAGCAAGTGGTGCAGCTTTTGGTATGGTCTTAACTGGTCTTACACCTTTCTGCATAAGATAACCGTTAGTCGTAACAGATGGTGTTTTCCACATATATCTGAAATCCTCTGATGACAATTCACTCCATCTTGAGTGATATCTCAACAATGGAAATATATAGCTGGCCATATTCTCTTCTTCTGTCATTGACTCCCTTATAGAAGCTATCTTATACTTTGAAAGCTTCATGCCATCCAGTGTCATTCTGTTATAAGCCTCGTTTTTTGCATCACTTTCTGTCATTGCAAGTACATTTACAATAACAACCTGCGGTTTCTCATACTTTAGTGTATCCTCTAAAAGATAATACGACTGCCATATAAGCTGTTCCGCACTTCCACGGATATAACTTGATATTCCGTAATTCTCCCACATTGTAACAGGGGATATATTCTCATACACTTCACAGTCACCAAGAATAAGCACATCATGATTCTTTTCACTGTTATAATATTCCTTAATCATTGCACCTTCTTTAATATCTGATGCATATTTAGGAACTAACAGACACTGTAAAAGATACAGACATACTATCGGTATTATGACAACTGCAATACCTGTACATATCTTCTTTCTCAAAACTATCTCCATTCCTTAGAAAATGTTTTCTAAAACTGATTATATATAAACTGGCTTGATTCATATCCGGTTCCATAGATTCCAAACACAGCTATAAGCAGAAAAATCACAAGAAACACTGTATATCTTATAATATAATTCTTCTTTGCTAACCGGTCTCTTACCGGACATTTTCTCTCAAGCAGGCTTACCACAAACATTATAACAACGCCTGCAAAAATAACTATATAATCAGCTGCTGATAATCCTATACTCCACATTCCCTTAGTAAACACAGCTACATAATTGACACTGGTAAACATCGAGAAAAACATACGGAATGCCTCTGCAATATCTCTGTAATAATCAAGCATCTGCAGGCAGCATACTATAGCAGTAGTTCTTATTATCTCAAATACTTTGTAATATTTTAACTTTCTATAACCTAACCTGTTATCTGCCTTCTCATATAGTGGCTTAAGTTCCTGGGAAACAAGCATAATTATGCTGTTCAAAAGTCCCCAAACTACGAAATTCCAGCTTGCACCATGCCATATACCTGTCACAAACCACACAGTAAGACTTGAAAAATACACTGGAAATCTTGAACCTACTGGCTTTCCAACGTGCTTCTTAAGCCACCTTGATACCTTATTCATCCATTTAGACATTGATAATGGATAGAAAAGATAATCCTTAAACCATGCACACAACGTAATATGCCATCTTCTCCAGTATTCTGCTATACTCTTTGAAAAGAATGGTCTTCTGAAATTCTCCGGAAGAGTAATACCAAACATCTGTGCAACACCAATTGTAATATCTATACCACCTGTGAAATCTGCATACAGGTCAATTGCATATAACAGCATTCCTACAAATGCATATGCACCATAATACACCGAAACATCCGACTGTATTGTGGCAAGTCCAATGGCTGCCCTGTCTGCAATTACCATCTTCTTAAAATATCCCCACAGAATTCTCTCAAAACCATATTGTATATTAATCCATGAGAAAGCATGGCTTTCAAGCAGACTTTTCTTCAGATCATTCCACCTGCTTATAGGTCCCTGTACCAGCTGTGGGAAAAAGGACACAAACAATGCATATCTGAATGGATTCTTCTCTGCATCTGCAACACCGCGATACACATCAATCATGTATCCAGTAGACTGGAATGTATAAAATGATATTCCCATCGGAAGTACAAAATCAACCGTATTAAATGTTGTAAATGTGACTATAAACATATTGGTGTATTTAAGTACAGCAAGTATTCCAAAATTAATAAACAGAACAATAGTAAGAAACATTTTCTGTTTTCTTAAAGAAATGTTCTTAAGCTTTTTCTTTTCATCTCTGGATATATCACCTTTATGTTCTTCTATGAAGCGTACAGACCTGTCTTTCTCCCTGCATATAAGCCTTGCACCTGCATACGTCGTTATGATAGTTGTTACTATGAATATTATTCCGCTTAATCCGGCATACAAATAGAATAACATATTCATACATAACAGTACTATCCACTGAATACGTTTAGGCGCAACATAATATAAAATAAGTGCAATCAGAACAAATAAAATAAACTGATAAGATGTAAATAACATTTATCTTACTCCTCCCTAATATGAAAACTCTTCTGAAGGAGTTGCCGGATACGCAGACATATCTCTTCTATATATTGAATTTCCTCTGTTAATATAATCCTGCACCTGTGAATCTGTCAGCATAAAGCATTCAAATCCATCATACATTCTAGTTGAATCAAAATGATACCAGCCTGTTCCAAGATTACATAAAAGCCAGCTATGATCTCCAGACCTTGCACCCTGATTATCAACCCATATACACTCTGCCCCTATTCCATCCAGGAGTGCTCTGTCAACAGAAGCATATGTGAAACAGTCACCAGCTACATATCCATTCTTCTTAATCACTTTTAATGCCTCAAATGCTTCATCCTGCCATTCTGAACTATTCGTATAACTGTTCCCTGTATATCCAATCTTAGAATGTGCGTACTTATATATTGCCCTTGCTTTCTGTCCTTTAGACATAGAATTGTCTGTAATATCCTGAAGAACTGCAGCTACAACTTCATCTAGAGTTGAATAACTGCTGTTTACTTTAACTTCCTGTGTCTCCTCTTCAATAAAAGTAAATGTAACTTCTTCTATAGTCTCATTACCATATGAATCTACTGCTTTATAATAAACAATATAACTTCCCGGCTGTGAAGTATTAACCTGTGATTTATCAACCTCAACATCAATCTCCTGCCCTGAGAAATCTGTTGCATATACATCTGTCATATATGAAACTTTGCTGCCTATATAATATGTCTTATCTGATATACCATGAATTACCGGTGGCTCAACATCAATATCTGACGGCTGGTCATTCACATCTGTCTCACTGAACTCTTCTGACTGATTATTTCCTTCTGTCTTAGTACTTCCTTCTGTCTTAATACTTCCTTCTGAAATATTATTCTTGTTGTTACATCCTGTCACTGCTGCAGATAACATAACTGTAACACTTATCAATCCATATACAAGAACTCTTCTTACAAAATATCTGTATTTAATCATTGTTCACATGCACTTGTATAATTCAAATGCCATTCTCCTTCAATTCAAATAATAGAATTATAACTCACAACAGTTTATATAGTCAACCTGTAAAACCGGCTCTTACTATAAAAATGCTGATACCAGATATAGTTTCCCATATCTGATACCAGCATATACATTTTACATTTAGATTCTTAATTAATCAGTATTATTCTGTTTTACCATCAGTTTCAGGCTCTTTAGCTGCTGCACTCATCTCTTCTGGAAGACCTGTGAAATTAACGTTCTTAGTAGTCTTTGCATCATATGTATTAGCCTTCATGACTTCTGTCAGGTCAAAACCTGTAGTTTCCTTGATACTCTCAATTGTCTTAGCAAGAACTGACGGTACATTACCACTGAAAGTTCCTACTCCGTTCTCACCTGAACCTCCATCAATAATAGTAACCTTATCAATGCTTTCAAGAGGCTTTGCAATTGCTTCTGCCATCTGTGGAAGGACTTTAATAATCATCTCTGTCATAGCAGCTTTACCATACTTAGCCATTGCCTCTGCTTTCTTTTCCATAGCCTCAGCCTCAGCAAGACCTCTTGCTTTAATGCTTTCTGCATCTGCAAGACCTTTTGCCTTAATGCTTTCCGCTTCAGCAATTCCCTGTGCCTTAACAGCCTCTGCTTCCTGCTCTTTAGCAAATCTGTCTGCTTCTGCCTGTGCTTTCTTAGCCTCTGCCTGTTTCTGAATTTCAAACTGCTTTGCTTCTGCTTCCTTCTGTCTCTGGTAAAGTTGTGCATCAGCCTTCTGCTGTGTTGCGTATTTCTCTGCTTCTGCCTGTTTACGGATATCTGCATCAAGTGTTTTTTCCTTAACAGCAATCTCTTTCTCTCTTAACTCAATCTCTTTCTCCTGCTTTGCAATATTAGCATCAGCAGTTGTAATTTCGATTGTTTTTCTCTGTTCCTGCTGCTGGATTTCGTATGCAGCATCAGCCTCAGCTTTCTTAACATCTGCTGCTCTCTTTAATTCTTGTTTCTTAATCTCAAGTTCGTTATTTCTTTCTGCAATAGCAGTCTCAGCTTCGATTCTTGCATCATTTGCCTGCTTTGTTGCATTAGCTTTGGCAACTTCGATATCCCTTTCTGATTCTGCTCTTGATATCTGTGCTGATTTACTGATGCTTACCACCCTGTCAATACCAAGGTTCTCAATAACATTTCCCTCATCAGTAACATTCTGGACATTAAAGCTTACTATTTCAAGACCCATTCTTGCCATATCAGGAGCAGCATTTTCCTGTACCTTCTCAGCGAACATCTTTCTGTCCTGAACAATATCTTCCAGCCTCATCTGTCCTATAATCTCACGAACATTACCCTCTAATACATCTCCTACTGAGTTTCTGATATAATCTTCGTTCTTGTTAAGGAAGTTGCTTGCTGCTTTCTCAAGCATTTCCTTAGAAGAACCAACCTTAATCTTTACAGCAGAATCAATGTTGACATTGATATATTCGTTAGTCGGAACTGATTCCTTAGTCTTAACATCAACAGAAATCATCTTAAGTTCAAGTTTATCAACTCTCTGTAAGAATGGAATTCTTAACGCTGACTTACCAATAACAAACTTAGGATTCTTTCTTAAACCAGAAACAATCAATGCCCTGTCTGTTGGTGCTTTAATATAACTTGCAAGAATAAACACAACAAATAAAATCACAACTACCCCAATAATAATTGCCAATTTCATATTATATACCCTCATCTTTCTAATTACTCATTAGTTAATAGCTGCCATTAAAACCCAAGTCTTGCACCACCAGAAGAACTCTTTCCATTAAACAATTCATTATATAGCTTATCACTGAACACATTAGATAAAACATTTAAATTCTTCATAAGCTCATATGCCAGTGTTGTGCTCTGGGTCTCTGTAAGATTAGCAAGATTGTAAGCACCTGAATAATCTGATGCAGAATATTTTAACTTGCTGAATTCTTTCTGTGTTGCTTCACCTGAAAGCTTCATATCTATATTGCTGTCATCAATATTGCTGTTCACATAAAGATTATCAATCTTAACTGTTGTTCCTGATGAACTAAGTTCTGCTCCTGCTTTGATATACTCTTTATTCTGAGTCATCTCTAATGCCAGTGCAGCCTTATCATCCTGTGTCTTTACTGTATACTTCATATTAATATCATCAACATCAGCTTCGATAACAACATATTCAAATGGATTGTCATTACCAAGAAATGAGATTGCAACAAATCCTTTTTCGCTTGTATTATAATCTGCTGCATCAATTGCAAGTCTTACAATCTCATCATTCTTATTAATATACATTGACAATGTAACTGGCTGCATATCACTTAATGAACTCTCAATACTGCTCTTGATAGTTGTCTGTGAAACGCCTGCCATTGTAAGAATTGTCATATAAGAAGAAAGATCTTTACTTGCATATAATTCATCAATAACTGTTTCGCATGCCTTAATAACAGTCTCCTTAGTTATTGTAATGCTATACTCAGAAACCTTGATATCTCCGTTATCCGAATTATATGTAAATTTATCACCCTTCTTGTATTCACATTCTTCTGCAAATGTGTTAATCCCCTTAACTACACATTTAACTGCTGCATTAACAGGTTCTCTGTATAATTCAATATTGCTTGTATCTATTGCTGAGAAATACTTTGAAATACTACCCAAACTTCCATAAGAAAATCCCGAATCAATTTCATCCTCAAACTGTGCCAGTGAGATTACGAATGACTCTGAGAATAACTCAGGCACTTTGAAATACATATTATTGCCATCTGAATAAAATGTAACTGTAAGTGCTGTAGCTGATCCATTCTGTAGCTTAATCTCTCCTGCCATCTTCTCTGTTGAAGCATCCATCTGAATGTCATATGTAACTGTATCAGCCTTGATATAATCTGAATACTTCTCGCCATCAATTGTTGCAGTATCAAGCTTTAATGTACCTGTTATCTGATTCTTGTCTGATACAGATGTAAGTGACATATTATCCAATGCACTGCTTGCTGTATCCTCAAGACCTGTTCCAAGTTTCTTGATAGCTGCTATTGCATGTTTATCTGGTGATAACACATTAGGAAGTACTACAAATCCGAGTACTGCTGCCGCTGCCACAATAACTGCTATTATAGCAACTACTATTGGCCACTTCTTCTTTTTCTTCTTAGGCTGTGGCTGCATAGGAGGTGCTTGCTGATATCTTGGTACATCTGCATTCACTGGTGGAACTGTGCCTGACTGTGGCTGTGTTCCGAACTGCTGCTGTACTGTCTCATTAAACTGTGACTGTGTTCCAAACTGCTGCTGTTCAACCGGCTCACTCTGTACCGTCTGTGCAACTGGTTCGTTCTGTACAGGTGTTTCCTGTACTGGCTGTGGATTTAAAGGATTTCCACACTTTGGACAAAACTTAGCTGTCCCTGCATTATATCCGCATTTTGTGCAAAACATAACATTTCTCCCCTCTCTTGTTTTTTAATTATAGTATCAAATAAAATGTATATTTTCAATGAAGAAAATATGTCAGAAACTTTTCTATCATATCCGTTTCTGCACGATTCAAAGCATAATTTACATTTTACAGTACTTTTTAAATTCGTAGCACAAATCAAAGTATGTGTGTTCCTCACTCATCTGTGTAACTTTCCATTCTGGCATCTTATCCAGATTAGGAAAATGTGCATCTGCATCATACTTATAATCAACACTCGTTATGTGTGCCACATCGCAATATGGAAGAAACTGTTCAAATACAGATTCTCCACCGATTACATATATATCCTCTGACTTATATGATGCAACCTTTTCAAGTGCCTCTTCTACTGAATGTACTACAACAACTCCATCCTTCTTATATGACAAATCACTAGTAAGCACTACATTATATCTGTCTATAAGAGCTGTTCTGTCCGTAATCTGCTCATATGTCTTTCTTCCCATTATTGCAGCTTTTCCAGCTGTTTCCATTCGGAAAAGCTTAATATCTTCCGGAATATTAACAAGAAGATGTCCCTGTTTTCCTATTGCCCAGTTCTTATCTACTGTTGCTATCAGATTCATAATTACAACTTCCCTTCTATCTCCTTAGGAACATAGGCAAGCACCTTAATTCCATCTTCTGTGTACTCTTCACTTTCAAGCTGTCCAAACTGTCTTATAAGCTGTATCTTGCCTGCTTCACTGTAAGGAAATACTCTTTCAATTCTTATTCTGCTCTTAAGAATAATTTCCTGTATGCACTCTTTAAATGCTTCAAGGCCATTGCCTCTTATGGCAGATATATTGTATGTGTAGTCTGCGTGTAAATCTTTAGCTGCCGGTTTCTCCGGCAAAACATCACATTTATTAAATAATGTAACAACAGGCTTTCCTTCAACACCTAACTGCTTAAGTGTTGCATATACTGTTGACATCTGCTGTTCATAGTCCGGGTTGGATACATCAACAACATGCACTATAATGTCTGCATACTTTGCCTCTTCAAGAGTACTTTTGAATGCTTCAATAAGATTATGTGGAAGCTTTCTTATAAATCCGACTGTATCAGTAAGCAACACTTTCTCTCCATTAGGAAGTTCCATACTTCTTGTTGTAGGGTCAAGTGTTGCAAAAAGCTTGTCCTCCGACAACACACCTGCATCAGTAAGCTTATTAAGAAGCGTTGATTTGCCGGCATTGGTATATCCAACTATAGCCGCAACAGGTGTTGAGGTCTTAGCTCTTTTGCTTCTCTGGACATCTCTGTGCTCCTTCATATCCTTAAGGTCTGCTGAGAGCTTTGATATTCTGTCTCTTATAAGTCGTCTGTCTGTCTCAATCTTTTTCTCTCCGGGACCTCTTGTTCCTATTCCGCCACCAAGTCTTGACATTGATGTTCCAAAACCCGCAAGTCTTATTGAACGGTACTTTAACTGTGCCATCTCAACCTGAATCTTACCTTCACTTGATGTAGCTCTTGCCGCAAATATGTCAAGAATAACCATTGTTCTGTCCATAACTTTAACACCAAGTTCATCCTCAAGATTCTTAAACTGGGCAGGGCTTAATTCGTCATCACATATAATTCCCGTAGCATCAAGCTCATCAATCATAAGTCTTAATTCTTCAATCTTACCCTTGCCAATATATGTTGCAGGGTGAAAGTTATCTCTTGTCTGAATCATCCTTCCCACGGTCTGTGCACCTGCTGTCTTGGCAAGCTCTCCAAGTTCATCAAGAGAGCGCTCTGTGTCGTCATCTGTGTCAAATGCTACTCCAACCAGAATAACTCTCTCAATAATCTCATCTGTTTCATAAACTGTCATATATATATTTCCTTTTATTTTTTATTTCTTTCTGATAAATAATCACTAAGATAGTCTGTTACTTCCTTCTCAGTTGCCATTGACATAACCTTATCTGTTACAAGTCCGGCTTCTTTAAGTGACCAGTCTGCAATTGTCTTTCTTGTCTCTAATACCTTTCCTGTTGATACTGAGAATTCATCCAGACCAAATGATAACAATATCGGTGCCATTAAAGCATTTGCAGCTGCCTCTCCACACATTCCGGCTTCAATACCTGCATTATGAGCACATTCTATTATCCTTCTTATAAGTCTTAACACTGCCGGATTGAATGCAGAATACAGATATGCTACATTTTCATTGCATCTGTCTACTGCAATTGTATACTGTGTAAGATCATTAGTACCAATTGAAAAGAAATCAACCTCCTGTGCTATAGCATCTGCCATAATAGCTGCTGCCGGAGTCTCAATCATAACGCCTGTCTGGATATTCTTGTCATAACTAATTCCATTATGGTCAAGGTCGCTGCATATTTTCTTAATCATATCTTTAACCTGTCTCACTTCATTAACTGACGTAATCATAGGTATCATAATTCTTATAGAGCCATATGCACTGGCTCTTAATATCGCACGGAGTTGTGTTGTGAATATATCAACTCTGTCAAGGCAGAATCTTATTGCACGATATCCTAAAAAAGGATTGGTTTCTTTCGTAAGTCCCATGTACGGAATATCCTTATCTCCACCAATATCAAGTGTTCTTATTGTAAGCGGCATACCTTTTGTCAGCACTGCCGCCTTCTTATATTCCTCAAACTGTTCTTCCTCTGTCGGCAGCGCATTCTTATTAAGAAAAAGAAACTCAGTCCTGAAAAGTCCCACACCTTCAGCTCCAGCCTTAACAGCCTTAGCTGCTTCATCAGCTCCACCAATATTGGCAGCAAGCATAACCTTTTTTCCATCAGCTGTCTCTGTGCTTTTATTAATAAATGTCTTCAATTCCTCAATGTGTTCTTCATATTTCTTCTTTTTCTTTTCATATATAGAAAATGTACGCTGTGTTGGATTAATAAAAACTTCTCCATAAGCTCCGTCTATTATTATAGAATCTCCATTTTTTACTTTCTGAAGTATTCCCTTCACACTAAGTACTGCCGGAATCTCAAGTGCTCTTGCAAGAATTGAAGCATGTGCCGTATCGCCGCCTTTTTCTGCAACAATACCTGCAACATGTGCTATGTCCATGGAAGCTGTCATAGATGGCTTAATCTCATCTGCAACAATGACAGTATTATCTGGAAGATTAGTAAGGTCAAACGCTTTCGTTCCCTGCAATATCTGTATCATTCTTTCTCCCATATCCTGAATATCAGTAACACGTTGCTGCATATCAGGATTATCCATTGAAGAAAACAATTGAATCAGCTTATTACACACATCATCAAAAGCTGCTTCTGCACATATATGACTATTATCAATTGCAGCAACGACTTCATTCTCTGTTGTTATATCTCTTGCAAGATATATCTGATTCTTAAGCACCAGTGCATCCTTGTCAGACTCACCAAGTTTTTTCTCCAGTTCAGATAATAATTCTTCTGTCTGCTCTATAAATGTTTTTCTGGCCTCAAAGAATCTTTTCTTCTCTTCTTCTGCGTTATAATGCGTTCCCCTGTTTACAACAGCACTGGCATTATAAACAATAAGAACATGTCCTATGCCAATTCCTCTTGAAGTTCCTATTCCTCTTTCCATACATATGCCCCCATTCTACTGATTAAACACATACCTTATCATGTTAACAATAGTTTCTGATGTATCTCTTGAATATATTGTTTCCCTTGCAAGAACCGGATTATCTGTGATGACGCCGTCAACGCCTTTATTAGTCAGGTTCTTGATAGAATCTTTATTATTAACCGTCCACGCATACACTTGTTTACCTGAATTATGAATTGCATCAATAGTTCTCTTTGATAAAAATGCTGCATTAACACTAAAGAAATCTATATTCTTCATATCATAATAATCGCCATACGCCGCTGATAATATATATCCTACTCTAATATTTTCATCACATGATTTTGCTGCCAATAAAGCTGAACTGCTAAATGATGTTATTACGCAATCATTCTCCATATTATATTTTTCAATAAGAGCGACCGTTTTCCTTGCAAGTTCTTCTCCATTATCAGCAGGCTTTAATTCTATATTAAGCTTTATCTTTCCCTGTGCAAGTTCTAGTACTTCTCTAAGTCCTGGTACTTTCTCACCTTTATATTCATCTGAATACCATGAACCTGCATCCAGCCTTCTAACCTCTTTATATGTCATATTTACAATATTTTCATCCACACCTGTTGTACGATATGCATTAGAATCATGCATCACTATGACTTCTCCATCACTTGTAAGCTGTACATCAAGTTCAATATAATCTGCCATATCATCTATAGCTTTCTGGAATGCGGCCATCGTATTCTCAGGTGTCTCTGTTGAAGCCCCCCTGTGAGCCATAACCTTAGTCTCATGAAAGATAGCTACATTTTCAAATGGATTATTGTTAAATGTCATTATTAGATAAAATGCATCTGCAACAACAGCAGCAGTTAAAACAATACTATATATTATCTTTCTTCTTTTTGCAGGACCTTCCTGTATATCTGTGAACTCAAATGTAATATCGTCTACATCAGTATATTTGTAATACATATGTGAAATCGCCGAAAAAGACAGTGGTATTGCTACACATACAAGAATACATTTTATAATTAGTCTTTCTGTCCTTAATGCAGACAGAAATATAGCATTTCCAAGATATGCCATATTAAGAATCTTAACACCTGCAACAAGAAATACTGATATAAGCACATAAGTTATTCCAATAATTGCAAGCATAACCAGATTATACACAACAAGTGCTGATATTGTTCCCATTGGATGCTTCTTAACCATACGGGCACTTTTCTTATATGCTTCCCTAAATCCCAGTCCTTCCATCATGCATATATTCATTGCATATATTCCAGGAATTACAATTGCGTATATAATGACAAACATAAATATAACTTCAGCCTTAATATACCAGTGATTCCTAATGATATACATTTTAATTAAGTTAGTATTAGTCTCACTGTATAAGACATTAAACCATACAGTTACATTGGAAGCCAGAATTGATATGAAGTAAAATATACTCAGACCTACATGCCTTGGCTTAAAAACATTTTTAAAAACCTTATAAGAATTATAAAATATATCAACAACAGATGCATTACATGATGTTCTCTTTGTCTCGAAACAGACTGAAAGATATGTCATCTCATAAGTGCAATAGAATACAAATATACCCACAGCAAGAAAAATTGCAAATATGACTACAGGGTGAGTCATTGCTCTCTGAATATATTCATTAGTAAGATAGTTCACTCCTGCTATCTTCATAAGAAAATTAATTGCAAATAAAACAATAGGGAATATAACAGCAAAAGCAACAAGCTTGTATGCCAGTTCAAATGTCCATACATGCCTGCTGCTGTCAATTAAAAGACTAAAATTGTTTCGTAACTTTTTAAAAATCATATAATTATCCCCGAATCAATTGTCAATAAGATGCTGATTATCTGTGAAACATCTTAATAAACTTTCTCATCTCCGCTCTGATATCCATATTCTGCATATTAAGACTTTCCGAAAAACTCTGCATAAAATCCGCAGTATATGAAAAGACAAGAATCATTGCCATAACACTGGCAATCCTGCAATCGATTGAGAATACAAAACGCTCCACAAATTTATTCAAAAATCCGAATATAAATACGGCAACAAACCCCCAGGCAAGTGTTGACTGTAAGCATATGATGCCTTTGTAATTAAACTTAAGATGATCATAATTCCACCACACTTCACCAAACAGTTTTAACATAACCTGTGCTGTAAGGTACTCAAATGCTGTAGCACATATACATCCAAAAATATATAGTGCAATATAATTATGCTCTATTGGCTTAAAAATATTAAAAGCAATCAGTGTCCCGAAACCATATATTACACAGAACGGCAGCTTGGCAAAGCCCCTGTTTTCCCAGTAACCAAGCTGCTTTCTGATAACCACACATTCCATACACCATCCAAGAAAGCTGTATATAAAAAACCATATAACAAGCTGGCTTATATTCATACTTCTAAATGTTATACCCATTATATGTGACATAATGTACCCTCCATCATTAAATGGAAAATTCTCCCCTTAATTAAAGGAGCTCCTCAAGAGTCTTTCTTATTGCACTGATGAAATCCTGTGTATTAAGTGTTACAGGATTCTCCATTGTTGTAATAAGAGCAAGATCCTTTGTCATCTTTCCATCTTCAATAGTCTTAATGCATGCACGCTCAAGAGTATCAGCAAATTTTCCAAGCTCAGGAATATTATCCAGCTCTCCTCTTTTTCTTAAAGCGCCTGTCCATGCAAATATAGTAGCAATAGGGTTAGTAGATGTTTCTTCACCCTTAAGATGCTTATAATAGTGTCTCTGTACTGTTCCGTGTGCAGCTTCATACTCATAGTATCCATGAGGTGATACAAGAACAGAAGTCATCATTGAAAGTGAGCCAAATGCTGTGGCTACCATATCACTCATAACATCTCCATCATAGTTCTTGCAAGCCCAGATATATCCACCCTCTGAACGGATAACTCTTGCTACTGCATCATCTATAAGAGTATAGAAGTATGTTATTCCAGCTTCTTCAAACTTATCCTTATATTCAGCATCGAATATCTCCTGAAATATGTCCTTAAATGTATGGTCATACTTTTTAGAGATTGTATCCTTAGTTGCAAACCAGAGATCCTGCTTTGTCTCAAGCGCAAAATTAAAGCAGCTTCTTGCAAAGCTCTCGATAGAATCGTTGAGATTATGCATTCCCTGAAGAACTCCTGCGCCCTTAAAGTTATGAATAAGCTCTCTTGTCTCTTCACCAGCCTCATTAGTAAATACAAGCTCTGCCTTACCAGCCTCAGAAACCTTCATCTCAGATGCCTTATACACATCACCATACGCATGTCTTGCAATTGTGATAGGCTTCTTCCATGTCTTAACATATGGCTCAATACCCTTAACGATAATAGGAGCTCTGAATACTGTACCATCAAGCATGGCTCTTATTGTTCCATTAGGGCTCTTATACATCTCTTTAAGATTATATTCTGTCATTCTTGCTGCATTAGGCGTAATTGTTGCACACTTTACTGCAACACCATACTTCTTAGTAGCTTCTGCTGAATCTATAGTCACCTGATCATTAGTCTCATTTCTATGTACAAGACCTAAATCATAATATTCTGTGTTAAGATCAATAAAAGGAGTGAGCAGCTCGTCCTTGATAAGCTTCCACAATACTCTTGTCATCTCATCTCCGTCCATCTCTACAAGTGGAGTTGTCATCTTAATTTTGTCCATAATATAAAGAACCTCTCTTTCTTTTTCTTACCTGATTAATTATTATAATTTATTTCAAATATTTTGTAAACAGAAACTGACTTGTATTAGCCTGATTACTTTGTTATAATTCATAAGTAATTTTTACACACTACATTTAACAATGCACAGATTGTGCAGTCATAATTATGGAGGTACAGATACATGTGTGGATTCGCAGGTTTTACTGGATACTTGGCTGATGGTGATGCTGTTCTTGAACGCATGATGAACAAAATTATTCACAGAGGCCCTGACAGTGCTGGTAAATACATTGATGATAAAGCATACATGGGCTTTAGAAGACTTTCTATCATTGACCTTGATAACGGAAGCCAGCCTATGTTTAACGAAAATAAGAAGATAGTAATAACATTTAACGGTGAGATATATAACTATCAGGATTTAAGAAAAGACCTTATTGAGAAAGGTCATGTATTTGCTAACAATTCAGATACTGAAGTTCTCATTCACTCATACGAGGAGTATGGCAAGGACATGCTTAACAAGCTTCGTGGAATGTTTGCATTCGTAATCTGGGACAGTGAAAAAGAAACTCTTTTCGGAGCAAGAGACTTCTTCGGAATCAAGCCTTTCTACTACACAGTTGCAGACGGCAACATGATATATGGTTCAGAGATTAAAAGTATCTTAGAGCATCCTGCTTATAAGAAAGAGGTTAATCCTGTTGCACTTGAGAATTATCTCACATTCCAGTACTCAGTACTTGATGAAACATTTTTCAAAGGAATATTCAAGTTGATGCCTGGTCACTGCTTTACATTCCACAAAGGCGAGCTTAACATTGAAAGATACTGGGAGCCAACATTTGATGCTGATGAGAGCAAGTCTTTAGATGAATTTGTTGATGAAATCGACGATGTTATGCATGATTCAGTTGAACACCATAAAATCAGTGATGTTGAGGTTGGTTCATTCCTCTCAAGCGGTGTTGATTCAAGCTATGTTGCTGCTACATTTAACGGTGACAAAACATTTACTGTTGGATTTGATTATGAAAAATACAACGAGATTGACTATGCCAAAGCTTTATCTGACAAGATTAAGATTGACAATTATTCAAAGCTTGTTTCAAGTGAAGAATACTGGGCTGCAATTCCTAAAATCCAGTATCATATGGACGAGCCTTTAGCTGACCCTGCTGCCATTGCACTTTACTTTGTAAGCCAGACAGCAGCCAAGCATGTAAAGGTTGCCATGTCAGGTGAAGGTGCTGACGAGTTCTTCGGTGGATATAACATTTACAGAGAACCACTTGACCTTGCAGAATTTCAGAAGCTCCCTAAGGGCTTAAGAAAAGGACTTGCCAATATTGCCAACGCTATCCCATTCAAATTCAAGGGAAAAAGCTTCTTGAACAGAGCAAGCAAGACAGTTGAAGAAAGATTCATAGGTAATGCTTTCATGTTCAATGAAAAAGAGCGTGCCAGGATATTAAAGAATCCTACCGGCAAGTATGACCATAAGGAACTTACAAAGCCTTTCTATGATAAGGTTGCTGATAAGGATGATGTTACTAAGATGCAATATATTGATATCAATTTCTGGCTGATAGGCGATATCTTACTTAAGGCTGACAAGATGAGTATGGCTCATTCTCTTGAGGTAAGAGTTCCTTTCCTTGATAAGGAAGTATTCAATGTTGCCCGTACTATTCCAACTAAGTACAAGGTTAACAAGAGTAATACCAAGTATGCCATGAGACAGGCTGCCCATAGACATCTTCCAGACATGGTTGCTGAGAAGAAGAAACTTGGATTCCCTGTTCCTATCAGAATCTGGCTCAAGGATGAGAAGTACTACAATATGATTAAAAAGGCTTTCACAAGTGAAGCTGCTGAAAAGTATTTTAACACTGATGAGATTGTTAAATATCTTGATGACCACAAAGAAGGTAAGGCCGATAATTCACGTAAGATATGGACAATTTACATGTTCCTTGTATGGTATGAAGATTTCTTTGGTAACGGAGTAAAAGAAGCTGCTTAAGATATTTTTCGTCGCTTTTTTCGTCGCTTTTTCAACGAAAAAAGCGACGAATTATTTTAATCTATACAACTTGCCTTTTGTTTTCCCATTATCAATGAGTTTATCAAGTGCAATTAATTCCTTTAACAATTCCTTTGTCCTAGTATCCTTTAATCCCAGATTATCAGCTATTTCAGCTGTTTTGTGCCATTCACCATCATTTAATAATTTTAAGATTTTTTCATATTGTTCTATCTTTTTCTTTGATGATTTTTTCGTCGCTTTCTCATAGCTATCTGGCAGCAAAACTTCATCATCCGCTTCCAAAAATGCCGGGTGGATTGGAATTCTTATTCTCATAGCTCGCCTATCTTCATCCGTAAAGAACTCCGCTCTTGGTGAGCCATTTTTTTCAAGTTCTTCCTGTATAGTTGGTATACCTGAAGAATGACCTTCTGACAAATCCAGTTCTTTTAAAAACTCGCCAAGTCGTCTATTTCTATAATACCTAGAAACAAATCTCTTTCCCTCAGATATTGTCTTCTCTGAAATAGATCTGTCTATCCCCGGAAAATTCATTATATTTATGCAATCCGGCTCTATCTCTATAGTTACTGGTTCAAAGGACATATAATCTCTGTGATAAAAGGCATTTACAACAGCCTCCTCTATCGCCTGATATGGATAATTGAATATCCTTAACGCCTCCATCTGATTTGGTACTTTAATTACCTTCTCTCGAATAATCAAATTACGAAATCTTTCCATTGTTGCCTGAATCATCTGTGGCACAGAACCTGTAATATTGGGGAAATCTTCACTAATACTTGGATTTTCAATACTTCCTTTAGGAAAGGATGTCATCTGTACATAAGTATATCCAAAGAATTTTTCTGGATGTTCACAGAACATCATAATTGCCACATTCTGAATATATCTGAGTTCTGGCGGACCAATCAATAACTGCATATCATTAAGTATTTCCTCAACACCACGTTCCCTTACCTGTTTAGCAAGCTTACTACCGGTTTTTCTCAAATGATCTTCTAACAGCACCGGTGAAATATCCTCAAATGTTGCCTTATGGTTTGCTCTGCAATCAAACGGAGTTTGATCTGACATATTAATCAGTTCTCGCTCCTGTTCACTATTTGCCTTAACAGAACTTGTCTGATAACGAATATAATAATTGTACTTCTTTTCTTTCTTACTTGTTACATGCTCTGGTGATTTATAAGGTCGCTGCTGTCCTGTTCTGATAACAATTACAAAAATCCATTTTCCATCCACTTCTGCTGGTATCCCCTGCGGAAAGTAGGGTGGAGAAATCAAATTATTGTACCCCAACATATCTTTCTGTATTGAATCCAACATATATTCAGGTAAGCCCTTTACCGGACGCTTGGCAACACCATTTTCTTCCTCAACGCCTACAACAATATAACCGCCGCCATCATTATTATAATCATTTGCGAATGCACAGACACTATGGTAGATATCGTCAGGATTCCACCCAGTCTTAAACTCTATTCGGTCTGATTCTAATTTTCTTTTGTTTAATAAATCCTCTACATCCATTTCAAGTTCCATAGCGTCATCTCCATTCCTACACAGCTATATTCTAGACATAATTATCATTTCTAATTTTCTTAATATCTTATTTGATTCACTCAATCAATATTTCTAAAGGTTCTGATTTAACAATGTTTTCAAATTCAATGCTTCTTCCTAAGTAAGTGTAACACCTTTTCCCATCTTTTCATGGTTCAAAGCCCAGTCCCGCAAATCATACTTAGCAATTCCACCATTCCATGATATTTTGTTCAATTCTTTTCTCCTCTATTAATCAGCATAATATTCTGCCATAAATTGCATGCCATTTCCTTCATTATTCTGAATATACTGTAATAGTTTCTTATCAAACCTGTCATTCATATATTGAACAATTATTGGACATACCCAATATTGACTTCCCTCCTGTGGCTTCATACCCATTTCTAAAGCATCAAGATAATCTGATGAATGAAATTTAATACTATCTATAACTGACAACAAACTCAAAAATATATCTGTAATATTTTGAAGTGTCTCTATAAGCTCTTTATCTTTATTCTCCTTTTTGTCCTGATATATATAATTATCCATTACAAATCTAATGCCATTCGCATGTACATAATTATTTAACTTTCTATCCTCTATCAACCACTTATCTACAAGAAAATTTTCAAATATATATTTGACCTTTTCATTATTACTTACCAAATATGATTTGTATTTTGATGTGTCAAAAAATTGTTTTCTATCCTCTTTGTTTTCTGAGCTTTCCAATACATTATAAATCCATTTTTCCATAGCTAGTTCTGCGTCGGTTTTTCTTTCACCTGAAACCAATATAGACACATCTAACTCTATCATTTTCATCATAGATTCCGAGTTTATGGTGAATTTTTCTGCTTCTTCATCCGTTAAACCATGTTTGTTCTGTATAACATTCAATACAAATAAATACTGCATTAAATCATCTCTATACTTCCGTAATAAAGTATACGCATCCGAGTAGGCATCTCTATAACAACAAAAATCAATAGTCTCTAGGGTTTTACATATTGACATCATTGTCTCTCCAGATAACATATATGGTCCTTTTTTTCCATAAGATACATCTACAGACGAAAATGTTGAATCTGCTAAAAAAAAGAATATATACCATATATTTTCAATATCTTGGGAATTAAACTTATAATTAGTGTCTTCTATATTATCCATATGTTCCCCCTTAATCAAGCTACTCTGTTAACCCCAGTTTTTTCTCTATCAGATTCACTTTTTGAATATTAGTATATCTCTTAGATTTAATTCTATCTGCACGTTTATTAACAAGTTCATCAATCCAATCGTGCATAATATACATATATTCTTGTATCATTCTCTCATTTAGTTTTAATTTCAACATCTCGTCTAAAACAAACAATCTTTCCGCGATAAAAATTAAATCTATATAATATACCATATCTTTTCCTGATATCAATCTATTTTTCTTTTTACCAAGTAAATGTGAGAAATCATTTCTAGTGTCTGAAATAGTTTTATAAAATTTCTTTTTAGTTGTTCCTAATTCTTCAAGTATTTGACAATTATATTTTAGATGATATTAGAAAAATGTTATAAACACACGTTCAACATTTTCATAATATGTTGAATCACTACATTTAGAATTTTGTATCCTTTTTACATCAAGTAATTCTTTATAATAAATAGAATGCATAAATATACCATCTATCGTGTGTGTAATCAATTCAATTTTATGATTAGTAACAACATGTTCATAATATTCCGATATGATATACGAGATTGAGGCAATTGATTGTTTATGTATATTGTCAATATCTATCAAACTTTTAGAATTGATATTTTCCGCTGTAATGTCACAAAAAGCTGCCTCCTGTTCAATAAAGTGATTTGCCGTTGTATATCGTATTACCCACTTGCTTGTATCTATCTCTTTTTCATTGTAACTTAAACTACATCTGATTGGATATGCTCCTAGCATCAGAAATAGCAAATCATATAATTTAAAAAACACTTTCAGCAATCCATTTTCTTTTTTTCTTCCTATCAACTCAATCATCAAGCATTCTTCTTTTTTATATATTCTTATATTCGTGTTAATATATTCAAAAGAAAATGGTTGTATAGATTGGATAATAAATGCTTTATGACTTAACTTTGCTTTTACAACATTCATACATTCTTACCTGTTTTTCTACAACTCCTTAACAATTCTCATAAACTCTTCATATGAGTAAGCACCATTATATCCTGGATTCTTTGTTTCAAACACCATATAATACTTGTACATTCTTCCAGCCATTTCAGCCCATTTTGCCCCAGTTTCTGCTTTTTCTTTGGACTCTGAATTTTCAAGTTGGTCTCCTTTTGTTTCTATCAGAAGCAGCTTGCCACTTTCTGTTTTTACCATTAAATCCGGATATGCGTTTACAGCACCATTTATGGCAAATCCTTTTCTTGCGATATTTCTATGCCACCATCTTACATTGTTTAAAGAAGATAATTCCATAACAACCTTTCGTTCATATTCTGTATCAAAGTTTTCTTCTTCGCTATACAAAGATTTTGGAATCGACGCAATAGTATTTGTCGGTGATATCTCTCTTGGTAATTTATATGATGGCTGACAAGAGATTTTATCTTGTTCAACCCACTCATAAAACATTTTCTTTGCATATTCATTCAAAAGAGAATTAACTTTTTTATTAATTTTCAAAGCATAGATACCAGGTGTCTGTTCCATGTCTGTCAATTGATCTTCTGTCAAATTCTGAATAATTCTGTCTACATATATATCCAGATCTCTATCATTTACCGCATTATTCTTTGATAATTTCTTTATTATCATATCCTTGCACAGACGTATTTTCCTATCTGATGGCTGTTCATCAAACCACTTTTTCACATTTTGATTGTCGAATCCCTGCAATTTCCATGCTTTAGGCATCGCATCAGAATCATCAATATCTATACGGGCTATTTCAGAATCCACACTATCAAAATCTATAACCGTATCTTTATCTAATAAAGAAAATCCTGCATATAAATTTTCCTTGGATAGAGGCTGTTGCACATGTTCAGAAAACAGAGAACGTCCTGTCTCAATCATAAATTGTGGTATTTCCATACTGCTAGCTTCATCTGCAAATAATTGATTCAGTTTATAATGTTTCATTTTATCCCCTACTTCCGGTGGTACAGGTACATAATTTTCTTCTGTCTCCTGAAATTCCTGCCAATACAATTCATTCTGTGATTTTGCATGTTCAAGCATATCGTTAATCGCATTAGATGATACTGAACTATCTTCTGTTCCTGTTTCAGCAGATTCACTCTCCAATGTTTCCAACTGTATCTTCATTAATTCTACATTTAATCCGTCAAGTTCGTCTGTATCCTTATCATCATTACCAACTTGAATATTGTCAAGTGGCAGCTCTGTCTGACTATTAGTTTCCTGTTTTGTCTGCCGTTCATCAACTACATCTTCACAGTCATCTACTCTATAATCTTTACTGGTAAATCCTGCTGCATTAAGTCCAACTACTACCTTATCAAGAGTTGCATAAAATGCGTTTGATGATGTAATTACATATGAAAGATTTAAGACTTCGCTTTTATTCTTTTTTGTATTAGGCAATCTTAAAATTCTACCCAATATCTGCTCCACATCTATACTTGATGTTCTATTTGCTACTGTGGCTAGTATATATGCAAAAGGACAATCCCAACCTTCCTTCAATGCATTAACTGTTATAATATATCTAATATTGCAATCTGAACTACTCAAATCTATATTCTTTAGTTCATCCTTATCCGCTGTTTTTATTGCAATTTCAGACTCTGGTATTCCCATCTCCATTAAAGTATGCTTAATCTTCTCATATGTTGTACTGTCATCATTGTTTCTAGGCTGTGCCTGAAATAGTACAATAGGACGAATATATTTACCTCCATTTTTCTGTTCCTGAACTGCCTCTAATTCCAGCTTTCTTCTTAATGATACAGCAGATATAAAAACATCTTCCTGTGATTTTCTGTTGTATACAATTACGGGTAGCTTTACCATGTTTTCAGCTTTTAACTGTCTAGCATCTACAAATGAAATTATATTACTTTCCCTCTTCGGTGTTGCCGTTAGATCAAGTACAAATGACGGATTAAAATTCTGTAACATTTCCTTACTAAGTTTGCTCGTTGCATGATGGCTCTCGTCAACAATAACAACAGGATTCAGTTTGCGAATAACCTGAATCAAAGCTGTTTCATCTGTATCTTCTAATAAATTACTGCTATCCTGTTTAAATCTTACAAATGATAATAAACTACCATTTTCCTGATATGCTTTTCTTCCGTCTTTTTTACTTGTCCTAAATGAATCGTAACTTAATACAAAAATAGACAAATTATCACTTACTGATGTTGGATTAAAATTTTGTCCATTCAGAAGCTGTTGCTTTGAGTAAACTTCTACTTTATTTCCAAAATCAACATCTATCTTCTTTCTATATGCATGATTCTTATCTGTTAATGTCTTATACGTCTGTGACAAGATAGCATCTGATGGTACAAGCCATACTACTGCCTTAGGATGTATGTGTGGCATAGAAGCAAATATCGGTTTGAGTGAATTTGCTGCCAGAAAAGTCTTTCCTCCTCCCGTTGGAACTTTAAAGCAAACCTGAGGAACACCTGCTAGTTCAGGATTATATGGTGGCATACCATCTATTCCAACATTAATTCCTTTTTCATTCCACAAAGCATTATAGGCTTTACTTATATTCTGCTTTTCTATCAGCAATTCTAAAAATCTGTCTAAATCTTTTATTACCTGTAACTGATATTTTTTTAATTCCATATCTCATTCCTTTCTAGATATGTTCAATATCTCTTGGTATTTTCTTAAATGTGATATTCCATTTTTGTAAGTCACTATCTGACAATGCACAAGAATCCGCATACATAACATATGCCTGTTCTTTCTTATGTACACTTGTCAAAAATTCATAATCAAGTATTGTTACTCTATCTTTTTCATAATAAAAATAATAGGCTATATCATTATATGAACCAAGAAAATACTTTTCCTGTATATCTTCTTTATACTCAATCCCATTTGTCTCTGTATACCAGACATACTTTCTGACTTCAGTTATATCTACCTCGTCATTTATCGTTCCATCTTGCATAAATAATGAATTTCCTAACTCATAATATGAAAAGTTTCCACCTGTTCCTTCTACTGCGTTCTTTCCTTCTCCATAACCATTTATTACTCGTTTCACACGCTCTGCAGTAATTGTATCTGCATAATCTCCCATTTCTACAAGAATAAATTTTCTATTGCCTCCGTCTGACTTGTTCATATTCAAAACAGCATGAGCTGTTGTACCGGAACCGGCAAAAGAATCAAGAATGATAGAATTAGAATCCGATGTTATTCGAACAATCCGTTCAATTAATTCAAATGGTTTGGGAGTGGAAAACCCAGTAATATTAAGATTTTTAAGCTGATTAGATGCCCCTTGTGTGTGATTCACATCGTCATAATGCCAAAGAGTTCTATTAACAACACCTTCATGTTCAAATAAAAATTTTTTTATACGTGGCATTTTTGCTGTTCCATCAACACCCCAAAACAAGCGATTATCCTCCTGAAATACTTCTGTTTGTGATTTTGAATATTTCCAAACAGCTGTTTCCTTTGGAAGAACTTCTTTCCCTGTTTTAGGATTTACAATTGGATAATACAAATTAGGGCGTTCTTCCCTCGTTTTATTACAAGTGTATGTGGCAGAATTCCAGTCTCCTCTATTATCATTATCTGGATTTGAATAATATTTTAATTGTTTTTGAGTAAGCGGTAACCTGTGTGGTTTCCACAACATACTATTTTTACTATATACCAAGATATACTCAATATCATTGCTAAAAAAACGAGCATCATTTGAAGGCGATGCTTTTTTAAACCATGAAATCGAATCAATATAATTTGTTGCTCCAAATATCTCGTCACATATTATTTTGAGATTTGCATATTCATTTCCATCAATACTTATAAAAATTGCTCCATCATCTGACAATAATTTTTGTAACAACACAAGCCTTGGATACATCATACATAACCATTTATCATGCCTTGATAAATCCTCCCCCTCTTTACCAACGACTTCTCCAAGCCACTTCTTTATCTTTGGATCATTTACGTTATCATTATATATCCATCCTTCATTTCCGGTATTGTAAGGTGGATCTATGTATATACATTTGATTTTTCCTTCATACTGCGGAAGAAGCGACTTCAAAGCTTCAAGATTATCACCATGAATTATCATGTTATTGCTGTGAATCTCCTCTTTGTGCATACCACTTTCATCAAAACTATACTTTCTTTCAAGTACTTTATACGGAACATCTTTATGATGATTAATTACTTTGTCTTTTCCTATCCAGTCTAATGTAGGCATATATTGCTCCTTCTCTGTAACTACTGTAATGTTTCTATTGTTTCAATTATGTTTTCTGCTTTATCCGTCAAAACATATTTGCCTCTTGTTTTTTGCTCTATATAATCTTGCTTTTGCAAAATACTAAACATACTGTTAATCTTCATCTTGCTACATTTTAAAGTTGTCGCTATCTCCTGCTGTGTTAATGGAATCACTTTTTCATCCAGAATCACAACTTCATTATCATGCATAAACTTTAAAAGATCATAATAATCATTCAGAAATAATTTGATACCCATGTTTTCTCCCTACATTACAAATCATAATCTACTTGTAAATTATATCATATTTTTGTGATGTTATAAATATCATTTTTTTGTTATCTATTTATCCTTAACGACTAAAAGCAGAGGATCACCTTCCTCTGCCCCTATTCCACAACCTATCTTCAACCTTTACTTTATCAACATTTCTAATAACACTCTCATCATAAATCCTCTTGAACTTCTCATAAAGTTCTTCACTATCCAGTTTCATCAACAGCAGTTCTTTTAAATTCATAACTATAACACATAAAATACCCTCCTTACTGGTTTATCCAGTAAAGAGGGTACATAATCACATATCATATGTCCGTGCCTTATTTGATATTATGAGTAAAATATTACGCTGTAATTGTTGTTCCAGTCTTTCCTGCAAGACCTTCCTTAGCTTTCTCAAGATTAGCTATAACAGCCTTTCTTTCCTTATCAGCTGTTACGAATCTGATAGATGCGTCAACCTTAGGGAAAGTTGTAACTGCTGGGAAATGACCATCTTTAATATACTGGTGAAGATCTGATGCAGAAACTGTATCAAATACCTTCTCCTCTGGTGTTCCCTTTCCAATAGTAAGCTTGTCATATGCTGTAAGGAAAAGTAATGTTCCTGCTCCAACAAGTTCTGCTAACTTGGCGGCTGTATAATCTTTCTCAATAATAGCACTTGCGCCCTTAAGGTGTGAGCCCTGCTGTAATACTGGGATTCCACCACCGCCTGCTGCGATAACCACCTGATCTGCATCAAGTAATGCCTTAACAGCATCAATCTCATATATATCAATAGGCATAGGTGAAGCAATTATTCTTCTGAACTTACCTGGCTCTTCTTCAACTACATAATTTCCCTTCTCTTCTTCAGCATCAGCTTCTTCTTTAGACATGTATCTACCAATAACCTTAGATGGTTCACTGAAAGCAATGTCAAAAGGATCAACTCTTACCTGAGTAATAATAGTTGAAACTGTCTTATATATTCCTCTGTTAATAAGCTCTTCTCTTATGGCATTCTGAAGATCATATCCAATATAACCTTCACTCATGGCTCCGCATACAGACATAGGAGCAACTGTTCTGTCATCAGGCTCAAGTCTTGCGAACTCAGTCATTGCTGTCTGAATCATACCGACCTGTGGTCCATTACTGTGTGTAATAACGACCTGATACTTAGCTTCTACAAGATCAGCTATTGCCACTGCTGCTTTCTTAACATTCTGCTGCTGCTCTGGAAATGTTTTTCCAAATGCATTTCTTCCTAAGGCAACTACAATTCTCTTATTATCCATAACATAAACCTCTCATACACGATTATTATTGATGTAAATATTATATTCCATGAACCGCCAAAAAGCAAATTTTTTCAATATGTATATAGCCATTATGGCATTATAGAATTAGCACCATCAACAATCACACTCTGTCCTGAGAAATAGCATGAATCCGGACCTGCTAAAAATGCAATGACAGGAGCAATATCTATCTCTGGATCACCAAAACGCTTCATAGGATTAAGGTTAACCTGCTTCGCATATTCCTCTGGAAATTTCTCAGCCCATGCCTTAGCTGCTGGTGATTCCGCTCCTGGAAGAACGATATTAACACAGATACCATACTGTCCCCATTCCTTAGCTGCAATCTTAGTCATACCTCTTAAAGCTTCTTTATTAGAACCGTAAGCTAACTGTCCTGCAATACCAAACATACCTGTTGCAGAAGCGAAGTTAATAATTCTTCCTTCATGCTGTTCCTTCATATAAGGGAATGCAGCCTGCATATAGTTAAGAGATCCGATTACACCACTCTGCCATGCCTTAAGCATATTATCATAAGAAGTTTCTTCAACTGGAGCAGAAGGAACAATAGCCTGTGCATTATTAACTACAACATCAACTGTTCCATACTTTTCTGCAGCAGCCTTAACAACCTCTTCAACTCTTGCTCTGTCTGCTGAATCACATGTCATGGCGAAGCCTTCTCCTCCTAATTCCTTAATTTCTGCAATTGTCTGCTCAATTGGCTCTGCTCTACGTCCCGTTGCAATAACCTTAACCCCTCTTTTTGCAAGACAAAGAGCAATTCCTTTACCTATTCCCTGACCTGCTCCTGTTACAATAGCAACTTTTTCCTTTAACTGTTTCATTAAAGTACCTCCATAATTTTTATATTTAAATTATATCAATTTTTTATAAAAAAGCAAATGAATAATCAGTCACATCTAATCCCTGTAATATAACCGCACTAAACCAACTAATCTGAATATACTAAAATATATATATTATGTTCTGAAAATAATTATTATGAATAAATTAATCACTGTTGCTGTAATAGATTCAGGAATATATCCTCATATAGATTTCAAAAACCGTATAGTAGCTTTCAAGGATTTTGTCAATGGCAGAAAAAATGCTTATGACGACTGTGGACATGGCACCCATGTAAGTGGAATTATCGCCGGCAGCGGTTATGCAAGCCACGGCAGAATAAGAGGCATCTGCCCTGCTGCCAGTCTTGCAGGAATCAAAGTATTAGACAGACTTGGCAATGGCAGGATAGAAAATGTTTTAGATGCTGCTGGCTGGATAATCTTCCATCAGAAAGATTTGAATATAAGAGTTGTCAATATATCCTTCGGTGCAACCACATTTGGCGAAAAGGAAAATCTCATTGCTCTTGAAAAAGCAATTGAAAAGCTTTGGGACAATAATATAATTGTTGTCGCAGCCGCTGGAAATGAAGGGCCTGGACGACAGACTGTTGCAATCCCCGGAACCTGCAAAAAAATTATCACAGTCGGTTCCCCGGATGGCAAAGATTTCTATTCAGGAAGAGGTCCAACCAGTGAATGTATAGTAAAACCAGAGCTTATTGTAAATGGTTCATATATCAGGTCGTGCAATAATTCCGTTAGCGGATATTCTGTAAAAAGTGGAACTTCCATGTCTGCCCCGGTTGTTTCAGGTGCAATTGCAGATGTTCTGATAAAAAAAGACATGTCTCCTAAAGAGATAAAGAAAAGGCTCCATTCCTGCTGTACTAAAAAAGCCCTGCCAGATAATCTGCAGGGCTGGGGATTATTAAATCTTTCCAAATTCATGAATATATGAACTATTTTGTATTGACTGCCATAAGTATATCAATCATAAAATACTGTATAAGAATAAGTACAAGTGCAAGCACTACGATAACAACAAGCGGAATCCACTTATGCTTCTTTAATCCCTGTCCTTTCTGATTCTGTTTTTTAAAATTACGACTGTCTACCATCAGACTGTACCTCCAATCCATTCCTTAATATTATTGTCAAGCCAGCTTATCCATTCTTCAAAGCCTTCGCCAGTCTTAGCTGATACGAAAAATACCTTTGCCAATGGATTTCTTTCGTGAATTCTTTCAACAACTGCTTTGTCATCAAAATCAAAATACTCTTTAGTATCTGTTTTATTGATAAGAACTACATGACACACCTCGAACATAAGAGGATATTTAAGTGGCTTATCATCACCCTCAGGATACGAAAGAATAACGACATTACGCGATGCTCCTGTGTCTGTCTCAGCCGGACATACTAGATTACCAACATTCTCCATAACAAGAAGGTCAAGCCCCTCTGTGTCAAATTCATCAAGTGCCTGCATGGTCATATGAGCGTCCATCGCACACTCTCCGCCTGTATGCACCTGAATTGAAGTAACCCCTGCTGCCGCCATCTTCTCAGCATCAACAGAAGAATCAATATCTGCTTCCATTACACCTATACGATATCTGTCTCCTAACATATTAGCTGTTCTTATCAGAGTCGTAGTCTTACCTGCTCCCGGACTTGACATAAGATTAACCATAAATGTTTTCTCTTCCTTAAGTCTTGCCCTTGTCTTAGCAGCTATCTCATCATTAACTGCATAAACACTCTGATGTACATCAATTACTCTTACATTACCCATTCTGGTTCTCTCCTAAATATTGTGCTGCATTGTCTTTTAGCCATTCGCACCATGCATCCATTCCTTCTCCTGTTCTTGCAGAAATAGGGAAAACTACTGCTTCCGGATTTCTCATTGCAATATTATTCTTAACCCTATCCATATCAAAATCAAATGCCGGCATGGAATCAATCTTATTAATAATCACAACCTGACACTTCTCAAACATAAGCGGATACTTAAGTGGTTTATCATCTCCTTCCGGAACTGAAAGAATTGCCACATTAAGACATGCACCTGTATCAAACTCAGCCGGACACACAAGATTACCAACATTCTCAAGGATAATAAAATCAAGTGCATTATCTGCTTCAGCTTCTAACGCAGCCATTCCCTGTCTTGACATATCAGCATCAAGATGACACATTCCTCCTGTGTGCAGCTGTACTGCTGACACTCCTGCCTTAGCAACAGTAAGTGCATCAACATCCGAATCAATGTCTGCTTCCATTACACCTATATTAAAATGTTTCCTAAGTCTTTCAATTGTACCAACAATAGTTGTAGTCTTACCCGAACCGGGACTTGACATGACATTCATATAGAATACATTTTTCTTCTTTAACTCTTCTCTTAATCTGTCAGCATCAACGTCATTGTCCTCTAAAATAGTTTTCTTAAGGTCAATTATCTTCATGCTTCTTTCATTATAACTATTATTCATAACAACTCCAATTAGTAATCCTTAGCCATCTGCACATAACCGAGTCTCTCAAATCCAGCCTTCTTGTATGCTTTCACTGCTCTTTCATTCTCTTCTTCAACCTCAAGTCTGAATCTTACAGCTTCTTTTCCATACATATTGTCAAGATGTTCAAAGAACACTCCTGCTATACTCTTTCCTCTGTAATCCGGCTTAATATATATATCTTCAACCCACACACAATTACCCCCACATTCAGTAGAATAACTGTGTGCAACCATTGAATAACCCATGATGACACCTGTGTTATTCTCGAACACAAAACACTCTATAAATGGATTATCTCCAAGACAATCCGCAATATCCCTTTTCATAACATCCTCTGAAGGGTCTGAAAGCAGTGCTGGTGAGGCATAAAATACCTTCATCATCTCAAGGACTTCTGAAGAATCCTCTTCTTTCATGTTTCTTATAATAATATTATCCATATGAATCATTCCTTTTCCACATAATAATTAATGATATCATAGTATTTATTTATTGGCAAATTAAAAGACGCGGACTGCCAAACTTACAGCCCGTGCCTTCACATTTTTCAAAGACTAATGTATCTGATAAAACTTACTTCTCAGTCAGCTCTTGAGGTTGATGGACGTATTACTGGTACATTAGATGAACACAAGAAATACTTTGATTATCTCAAAGCTGGTAATGGTGATAAAGCTTATAGCATCCTCATAGATCATCTTATGATGCCTCTTAATGTTGTTAAACCTGAAAAATAATTAAAAAGCTAATATATTATAGATTTCTTCCATATCTCAACAAGTTTACCCAATGAATATGCAGCATTTGCAGGACTTGTTGAGGGAAGAATATCTGGTTTAATTCCCAGATATTTCATCTGATATTTTTCATAATATTTCCCTGATGTTTTCCCATTACATATTACTTTTTCAATCTTAGAATTATCTAAAATGCTTTTTAAATCTCTAGGCACAACTTTCTTAATACTACTGTCACTAGAACCAATTATGTCACAGCTGTATATCGTATCCCACATTGCAATATTATGCTTTAACATAAATGCCTTCTTTTCTTCTATCGTCTGCGGAACTGCCTCTTCAAATACGCCACTAATCATTTTCCAGAATCTGTTCTGCGGATGTCCATAAAAAAACATCTGCTCTCTTGACTTAACTGATGGCAGACTTCCAAGTATCAGTATTCTTGATTCACTGTTATACAACGGTGGAAATGGGTGTACTATATGCTCATATTTAGATTCATTCATGATTATCTCCTCATCATTATTATTATATAGTTTTAGCAACTTTATAATTAATCTTTTTAAATGCAAAAAAAGGATTCAAGCTGAAATTCAACTTAAATCCTTTAAATAGCAGGGGATGAGAGAATCGAACTCCCACCAAAGGTTTTGGAGACCCCTATCATACCATTTGACCAATCCCCTATCTTTAAGGAGAAGGATTGTTCCTTCAAAACTGCACATTAAATATATCATACCATATCTGTCTTTGCAAATACTTTTTCATCCGATTACTCTTAAGAATAACTCTCTTT